>Ga0116122_1001692_pt1 | contig 10860 bp, 11 predicted proteins | sample June2015DPH_13_5_FD_89726 | JGI IMG/M metagenome (GOLD analysis project Ga0116122, IMG submission 89726) | Peatland microbial communities from SPRUCE experiment site at the Marcell Experimental Forest, Minnesota, USA - June2015DPH_13_40 | ecosystem: Environmental > Terrestrial > Soil > Wetlands...
GCCAGAGGATCCGAAGCCGATGACGGTGCGCTTCGATATCGTCAACCTGTTCGATGAGATCTATCAGATCAGGAGCGGCAGCGGCATCGGCGTGTTCGCGCCGCAATACGGCCCGCGCCGCGGTTTCTTTCTCGGCTTGTCGAAGAAGTTCTAAATGTCCGCTCGGATGCGGCAGAGCGTTAGAGCCAATGCGACGTCGGCGCGCGGCGCATGCGAACTGGGAGTTCAGAAGGCAGTATGATAACGGCCGGCAAAGACATTCACCGGCCCGCGGTCGGCGTTGTAGGCCGGGTTGGCGATGAACTGATAGTCGAAGGTGAGTCGCGTCGAGGCGGAAAGAGCGTAGCTGTAATACATCTCGACGATCTGCTCGAGCCCGGGATTCGGCAATTGTCCGTCGCCGATCAGGATGCCGAGGCCTCCGGCGTTCAAAAACGCCTCGTGCACGCCGGAAATGCCGTTGACGACGCCGGCAAGCCCGATCGTATCGTCAGGCCGGCCCCATTGTTTGCCGTTGATGGAGACGCCTGCCGATACGGAGCGGTCGATGTCGGTAAAATCCCATGGCTCGATATTCCCGTCGGCCCAGCCGGCGCGCGCGAACACGCCCCAATTCTGCGAAACCTGCTGTTCCAGATTGAGGCTCACGCCGGGCCGGCTGGTATACATGCGCACGGCGTTGATATCGGCGGGCTGACCGGTCGCCAGGGCAAGGTCAGTGGCATCCTGGAAGCTTCCCGCCCGCCCGCGGCTGAGAAAACCAGTGATCTTAAGCTTGCCGGGTTGCCCCCACAGCTCGTGCCGTTCCTCAATTTCGCCGACCAGCTGGAACTGATCGAAGGTCGGATCGAGATCGGCTCCGGTCGGGCTTACGCCACCGGCGGGGGTCACTGACAGGTCAAAAATGCCGCCGCGCAGCGTGAAGCGGCCCTGGTACCATTCGGCGGCCGCGCCGTAGCTGTAGCCCCAGCCGTCGCTGGCATAGTCGAACGAGCCGGCATTGACGACCGACCAGTTCAGGAAATCGCTTTTGGCATTGTTCGCATATTTGTTGGTGTCGAAGATGTCGACGACGGCGAACTTGCCGACCGTCAGCACCAGGCGGTTGGCCGTCTGCGAACCGGCGAACTGATTGATGTCGGCTTCTACCTTCTGGGTTTCGTTGCCGAGATCGATGGTCTGGCGGATGAAATAGCGCTGCACACGCGCGTAGGGATAGGCGGAGCCCAGCTTATAGGCTTCGGCGCTCGGAAATCCGGCCGCGCCGTGCGAATCCATGAGACCGAAGCCTTGATCGATCTCGGGGTCAATCCACAACTCGGCGCCCTGCCACAACCGCACGCCGGCGAACAGCGTCGTGTCAAAGGTATCGCGGCCCTCGCCGCTGCCGGGCAGACTATTGGGGCCCGCAAAGGGTGATCGGATCGCAGGATAACCTTGCCAGACGAATGTGGTCTGGCCGTGGAAGTTCACCCGGTCCGTTCCCGGCGTGGCCGGCGCCGCCGCGACGGCTGTCAGCGGATCGTTGCCGAACTGATAGTTCACGCCGAAGCGCAGCTCTTGCAGCGAAAAATCGGAATTGAACCGCTGCCCCGCGTTCGCGAACAACGCGCTGCTGGTGCCGTAGTCGGTGAATAGATATTCGAGCCGCGCGGTCCAGTGCGGCAATATCGGCACCTCGACGCCGGCTCCGGCCGCCCAGCCCAATCGCCACAAGAAGGGCATGTCGGTCGTACCGCTGGCCAGTTGAGTCAGCGTCAGTTGGTCGTAGCTCCAGGCGAAACCGCCGGTCGCATAAAACAGCCAGCTGCCGGGAGCATAACCGATGCGCCCGCGCACAGTGCCGGAAGAGAGCACCGTCTCGCTGTAGCTCACCGCACCGAGCGTCGGCGACGTAAAGTTCGAGATGCCGCCAATGGAGATGCCGGCGAGATTTTGGAAGGCCGGGAACGACGCATCGATCTCGGCACCGATGACGACGCGGTTCGGCAGCATGTAGTTGTAGCCGGCTTGCAGTCCCTCGAAAAAGCTTCCCGTTTCGGCGAAGGTATCGACGGATTGCGAAAGGTTGAGCGAGCCGGTGGCGCCAGGCCCTGTCCAATTCGAGCTGCCCCAGGCATAGCCGAGATGGCCGCCGGCATAGAAACCTGTCCAGTTGAAATCGGCGGGAATTGACGACGGCGGCGGCGCCTTCGTCACCATGACGTTATCGGCCGCGGCGCCGCCCGCAGCCGCCAGCGTCGTGCCAACAATAGCCCCGAGGACCAACTTCTTCACCGCGACCCCACCCCGCTGCATTGCGCATCTTCACCAGGCATTGTGACATTCATATCTTCGTCAAAAACTTTTTTCGTACAGCTAACCTAAACCATAATTTCTGGCTATGGTATCATGATGTAGCCGATGCTACGTACGATCCATTTTCGCGGTCAAGCTCGAAATCCACTCGGGGACACGTCGCCGCGTGATCATCCTTCCTCAACATCGTCTGGCCGTCCTAACTTGTGTGATCAGGGGATCAAAACATCCGATCGAAGACAGCGTCAACCTCTGTAGTTTGGAATTAAAGTAGATCGAAGGTGACGGACGTGAATTGGGAATAGCTCGTTCCGATCGTACATCGTACTTGGCGTCCTGCAGTCGGCGGAGGCGAGGTTGGCGGAATGTGGAACGCATTTCTCCCGTCGTACTTGCGGGCTCAGCGGCTTGGATTGACTGGAGCGGCCAACCGAAACGGTGGCTTGGCGGCCCGGCAGGTGCCGAGCAGCCACAGCATCCGTTCAATCATCCGCCTTATCGCCGGTTCTTCGGCTGCCGAGTCGATCGGCACGACCTGCCAAAAGCATTCGAGCCGACCAGTCGCCGGTACTCGCCGCCAGCCGCAGACAAGGACCGGCCGCGGCGACAACTGCGCAGCGCCGACCAGGCGGCGGACGGGACGATTGTCATTGCAAGGTGAGGCCCTTGCCGCTGACGGCACGGAGGGCCGAGGGCGCAAGCCTTGGAATTGTGCGAGTTTTTCCGAACATCGCTCACCTCCGTTCGCGCCATCGCGGCGGTCGGTGAGCGTGAGGGTAAACGATCGGCTAGACGTGATCGCTTACCCTAACGCGGCCACGGTTGCCGCGATCGATCTCGATGTCTTGCAGTGCCACCAGCCCGGCCCAATTCACCGGGCCGGTGCCACCGAAGGGGGTAGTGCCCATTTGCTCATCGTAAGGGTTAAGATACGAACTTGCAGTCGCCGAAGCGACTTTTGCTCACTTAGTCCGCCGACCTATGCAAGTCAAGCATTTTCGTCTATCCCCCCTAGGGGATAGGTGCTATCCTCCACCGTGGATAGGAGAGGCCATGTTACACCATCGACATCCTGACATCATCAAACGACTCAAGCGCGCTGACGGTCACCTGCAGGGCATCATCCGTATGATCGAAGAAGGGCAACCCTGCGTGCAGCTTGCTCAACAGCTGCAGGCAGTCGAGAGCGCGATCATGAATGCCAAGAAGGCGCTGATCCATGACCACATCGATCATTGCCTTGATCGGACAATTAGAGCGCCTGGCCAGAAGGGTAACGTGGCTCTGCGGGAGTTCAAAGCCGTCGCCAAATATCTGTGACGACCGGCGACGCGGGCCGTCGAACCGATCCCCGCTAGAGGAAAGCGATAAGCGGTGGTTCTTTGCAGTGCTGGACACATGCCGACTGTCTCCGGCGCAGGCGGTATCAGCGGTGGCTACAGTCCAAGAGCATCGAGCGGAACATGGCAAAACGTGAACAAGCGGTAGTCTGTCCGAACTGCAAAAAAATCGGCTCAGCCGTATGGGAGGACAATGAGAATCCTGGTCGCCCGGGCGGGAAACTTGGCACCGCGCTGAAGTCTGTATCTCGCGGCTTTCGAGTGGGAGAGAGAACCGAGATTTTTTGCACCACTTGCAATATTAAGGTCCAAACATAGGCTGCCGGCCGACCATCCTGTCATTAGCCTGACGCGTGTCGCGCGCGATGTAGTGTCTTCCGGCTGCCGAGGCTTCATGAACTTCATCACCCAGCTCTATTATCGATATCGCCGTATCTCGAAGGCGATCATGCTGTACTTGGCCCTCTCAGGGCCCGGCTTGGTCGTGATGATTGCCGACAACGACGCCGGCGGCATCACGACCTACGCGGCGACGGGCGCCAAATACGGCTACAACCTGATCTGGTTCCTGATCATCCTGGTCCCGGTCGCCTATTACGTCCAGGAAATGACGGTACGGCTCGGCGCCGTCACCAAACGCGGACATGCCGAGGCGATCTTCGACGCATTCGGCTCGTTCTGGGGATGGTTTTCACTCATTGATCTGATGATCCTCAACTGGCTGACACTCGTCACCGAGTTCATAGGAATGACGGCGGCGATGCGCATTTTCGGTGTCCCCGAATGGTTGACCCTGCTCGCGGTCTGTCTGCTCATGGGTCTCATTGTCATCAATGGTCGCTATTGGACATGGGAAAAGATCGCCCTCGCGTTTTGCTTTCTCAACCTGATCTACATTCCTGCCGCGTTCATCGTGCATCCGTCGGTCGGGTAGATCATGAAGGACGGATTGGTGCCGAATTTTCCCGGCGGGTTTAACGGCGAGATGTTCTTCTTTCTGATGGCCAATATCGGTACCACCATCGCACCGTGGATGCTGTTTTTCCAGCAGTCGTCCGTCGTCGACAAGGGTATGGCGGAAAAGGATATCCCGTGGGGTCGCGTCGATACCTGGCTCGGCGCGTGGGTGACGATCATTGTCGCGGTTTTCATTGTCGTGCTGACCGGCACGGTGTTGATCGGTGTGGAGATCAACGACGCCGCACAGGCATCAGAGGCGTTATGGCAAACGGACAGATATGTTGGCGCGATGATGGCGATCGGTTTGTTCGATGCAGGCTTCCTAGGTGCGATCTGCATTTCGCTGGCAAGTTCCTGGGCGTTCGGCGAGATCTTTGGCTGGGCCCATTCGCTCAATACCAAGATCAAGGAGGCCCCATGGTTCTACGCCAACTATTTCTTCACCCTCGTCACTGCTGGTCTGGTGGTGCTAATCCCCGGTGCTCCGCTCGTGCTGATCACCCTGTTCGTACAGGTCGTGGCCGTCACGCTGCTGCCGGCGGCGCTGGTGTTCCTGATCCTGTTGCTCAATGACAAGCCAACTATGGGCGAATACTGTAATACCCTAGGTCAGAATATTATCGGCGGAACAATCGTGACCACGATCATCTTTCTGTCGACCTGCTACGGCTTGAGCGCACTGTTCCCACATCTCTTCCAGTAACACTGATCGAACGAGGCATTGCATGTCGCTGGTTCAGTCCATTGGGACGACAATCGCCGGGCACATAGAGAAGATCCGCGAAATCAATCGGCGCTACGCCACGCCGCGCATCAAGATGTCAACTGCCGTGCGCGTCTCCCTGCTGACATTGCGAATCTATCTCATCGTGCTCGTAGGCCTGCTCGCCTACAAGTTCATCACCGTCCTGACCCAATAGTGCGAGACGGGATTGCCATGCAGAACCATGTCAACCAACACTATATGCTCAGCGACCTGATCGGTCTGCGTGCTTCAATCAACGGAAAGAAGATCGGGACCCTGGGTGATATCATCGTAACCGACGCACCAAGGCTCCCGGAGGTGACGCACGTGCGCATCACGCGGCCGTTCGGCTATCCCGCGCTTATGGTGCCATGGGACAAAGTGGAGGGCATTACCGGACGCACGATAGATTTGAATATCACGGACCCCAAGTCATTCGAGAGCGAGCCGGCGCCCGGACAGGTCTGCCTAAAGGATCATTTGCTCGACAAAAAAGTGCTTGACTACGACGACAACGAGGTTGAGGTCGTCTATGACATAAAACTCGCCGCCCTTAATAGTCGGCTGTTCGTTACTGATGTCGATTGTTCGCGTGCGGCATTTTTGCGCCGCATCGGCTTGAAGCGCGTCGCGAATTTCATTCGCAGCCTTGCCGCTACGATCAAGGACGAGACAATTCCGTGGTCCTATGTGCAACAACTGCCGGAGGACATCGGCGCTTTCCGTGGCAATGTGAAGCTCAACGTGCTGAAGGCCAGGCTCCCGGAAATCCATCCGGTTGACCTTGCGGATATTCTAGAGGAACTCGACCACGGCGAGCGAATAGCGCTGTTCAGTCAGTTGGACACAGAACACGCATCAGACACGCTAGAAGAGGTCGAGCCGCGGGTTCAGCGCGATTTGATCTCCTCGCTGACCAGGGCTCGCGCCGCGGAGCTGGTCAATGACATGACGCCGGCCCAGGCGGCTGACCTTCTCGCGGCGCTCCCTGGCGCCGACGCGGACGCAATCCTCGCATTGATCGACCCGGAAGAAGCGCAAAAAGTAAAAAGGGTGCTCGAACACCACGATGATAAGATCGTGGACTTTGCGACCGAGCACTTCATTTGTTTCCCGCCGGAAACCCAAATTCGAAGGGTTTTTGCGCAGTTCCGCACTGTCGCCAAACATGCGGATGTCATCATGTACGTCTACGTAGTCGGAAGCGACAAGAAGTTGCTGGGGGTAATCGATGTAAAAGAGCTTCTGCGTGCCGACCCGTCGGAGCTTCTCGCCGATCACATGACGACTAATGTAGTCACGCTCACGACAGAAAGCACGATCAAGGACGCTGCCAAATTGTTTGCCCGCTACAACTTCCGTGCCATTCCAGTTGTCGACGATCGGGAGGCGATCGTTGGCGTCATTCCCTATCGGGATGTCATGGAACTAAAGCACCAATATGCTTAATGCCGCGTGCTGCGAGATCGCAGCACCAGCAGGCGTTATTCACGGCCGCAGTTGATCCCCGTGCGCGCCCGCTCGGTCAAGGCGCCAAACAGCAAGCCGGCGGCCGGTGCCTACGCGCGCGGCGTTCGGCCGGCGGCGGATTTTGTTGCTACGGCCGCGCGGTAATAGGTCCACAACACCCGCGCCGCCACGGCGCGCCACGGCCGCCAGGGTTCGGCCAGGGCTTGCATCTCTTTGGCGGTCGGCCGTGCCGGTAGCGCAAAGGCGAGCCTGGCCGCTTCCTGCAGGGCTAGGTCGCCGGCCGGCCAGGCATCGGCATGCCCGAGGCATGACAAGAGATAAATGTCAGCCGTCCACGGGCCGATGCCATGAACGGCCGTCAGCGCGGCGTGCGCCGTGTCGGCGGGAAGGTCGGCCAGCGTTGCCAGCGCGAGCTCGCCGCGCAGGACGGCGCGAGCAATCTCCTTCAGCGCGCGAACTTTGGGCGCGGACAGCCCGAGCCGCGCCAGCCGCGTCGCGCGGGCGCGCCGGATGACTGCCGGCTCGAATGGATCGAAGGCGTCGGCCAGCCGTCCCCAGATCGCCCCGGCGCTGGCGGTCGAAAGCTGTTGCGCCACGATAATGGCGGCCAAGCCGGCGAAGCCATCGGGCCGCCGCCGCAACGGCGGTCGTCCCGCCGTCGCCATCAGCGCGGCGAACCTTGGATCGGCGCGGCGGAGCGCGGCGAGTCCAACGTCGAGATCGGCGTCGGTATGGATGTGGGTCTGCGTCATGAAGATCGGTCGTTACAAGCTCGCTCTTCGCACCGCGGCGCCGCGCGCCTATGTGAGTGATCGACCGGAGCCGGACGGTCAACCCCGACAGTGACCGGCACGACAGACGATGTACACCCGTATCCTTCGCTTCGCGCCGAGCCCGAACGGCTATCTGCATCTCGGCCACGCCTACTCGGCGTTGCTCAATCACGACATGGCGCGCGACCTCGGCGGACGGCTGCTCTTGCGCATCGAGGACATCGACGTGTCGCGCTGCCGGCCGCAATACGAAGCGGCGATCTACCAGGACCTCGGATGGCTCGGCATCTCCTGGGACACGAGCGTGCGACGGCAGAGCGAGCAGTTCGACGATTACCGGGCCGCGCTCGCCAAGCTCGAAGCGCAGGGCTTGATCTATCCGAGCTTCGAGAGCCGCAGCGAGATCGCCGCCCTGGTCGCCGCACGGGATCGGCAAGGCCGTTGGCCGCGCGATCCCGACGGAGTGCCGCTTTATCCCGGCGACGCGCGCCAGCTGCCGGCGGCCGAACGCGAGCGCCGGCGCCGGGCCGGCGAGCCTTATGCGTTGCGGCTCGCCCTGGACGCAGCCATCGCGCGCGCCGGTGTGTTGACCTGGACCGAGACCGGCAGCGGCCCGCAGGGCCAGACCGGTGTCGTCGAGGCGGCGCCGCAGATGTGGGGCGATGTCGTGCTGGCGCGTAAGGAAGTGCCGGCGAGCTATCACCTCGCGGCGGCGGTCGACGACGCTCTTCAGGGCGTGACCGACGTGGTGCGCGGGCAGGATTTGTTCTGGGCGACCGGCATTCATCGGCTGTTGCAGGTGCTGCTCGGCCTGCCGCAGCCGGTCTATCATCACCACAAACTCATTCTCGATGTCGACGGCCGCAAGCTGTCGAAATCGACGCAAGCGACTAGTTTGCGCGAATTGCGGGCCGCCGGCGCAACCGCAGTGGATGTCCGGCGCATGGTCGGGCTGGTCCGCTGAAGATCCGGACGCTGAATTCATTTCGTTCTTGCCGCCGCCGTGGCATGTTGGCTTGCGGCCGGGGGGCTGCCATGGCGCGACGAAGAGCGGCGCGATTGAGGTCCAAAAAGCCGACCGCCAAACCGGCGCGGCGCCGAAGCCGGCGGCGCGCGCCGCCGGTTCGCGTCAGCGAAGCTTCGCTGGCCGCTTACGCGCACGACATTCGCACGGCGCTTACCGGCATCCTGGCGCTCGGCGAATTGCTGGCCAGCTCCAATCTCGGCGAACGCGAGCGGCGTTGGGCTTCCAGCATCAAAGGCAGCGCCGAGCATCTCGCCGCGCTCACGAGTTTGATGATCGACGGCGCCAGGGCCGACGCCGGCGCGCTGCGGCTGCAACACGAGGTCTTCCGGCCGCGGCGTTTGATTGAAGTTCTCGGCGATTCGCTCGGCGCGCGGGCGGAGGCCAAGGGCCTCAGCGCGACGGTGAGCATCGCGAACGATTTGCCGGAGTTCTTGGTCGGCGACGCGGTCCGCCTGCGGGCGGCGCTGGAAAACCTCATCGACAATGCGGTGAAGTTCACCGAGCGCGGCGGCGTGCGGCTCGATGTGCGCGCCGCGCGCGCGGCACGCGGCCGCGTCCGGCTCGTCTTCACCGTCACCGACAGTGGCATCGGGCTCAAGGCCGCCGAGATCAAGCGGCTGTTCCGGCCGTTCGCGCAAGCAAGCGCGGAGATTGCGCGGCGCTATGGCGGCGCCGGGCTCGGGCTCGCCGTCGTCAAATATTTGGCCAAGCTGATGAGCGGCGATCTCACCGTCACCAGCCGCTATGGCCGCGGCTCGAGTTTCCGTCTCTCGGCCGTGCTCGCGATCGCGTCCACCGCAGCGGCAGGGAACGCGACGCCGGCGCGCCCGCTCGCCGTCCTGTGCGCGGAGGACAACCCCTACGGCCGGGTCATCCTCAACACCATCCTCGCCGAACTCGGTCACCGCGCCGACTTCGTCGGCTCCGGCGAGGAAGCGGTCGTGGCGGTCGAGCGCGGCTACGACGCCGTGCTGGTGGACGTGACGCTGCCCGGCATCGACGGCCGCGAAACGGCGCGCCGCATCCGCGCGCTTGCCGGAACCCCGGCCTCAACGCCGATCATCGGCATTACCGGCCGCAGCGAAGGCGGCGACGAGGAAGCCGCGCGCGCCGCCGGCATGGATTTTTATCTGCGCAAGCCAATCAGCCCGAGCGCGCTGCGCGAGGCGCTCGCGGCGGTGGTGCGTAATTGATCCGTCATTCCGGGGCCGAGCGGAGTAAGCGAGCGGCTCATCCCCAAACGACGGCATTTCCCGGCGGTTTCTCGCTGAAGCGGCCGCGCCGTGCCTGCGCCGTCAGGTACGCGAACTGTGCGTGGCTCATGTGCAGCAGCGTCTCGTGATCGCCGGCCTCCATATAAACCTCGGGCTGCAGCTCGATGCCGTGGTCGACGATCATAGGCAGCCCGTAGCATTGGCCGACCGGCGGCACGGCGCCGTGCGCGCAATCGGCGAACAGCCGGTCGATCTCGTCCTCCTTCGCCATCTCGACGTGGTCGCCGAGCTGGCTCCTCAGTTCCGCGAGGCGAAGCTGATGCGACGCCGGCAAGATCGCCAGCATGTAGCCGCCGTCGCGGCGCAGCACGATGCCCTTGGCGAGGCAATCCCCCGAAACCCGGCAGGCCTCGGCGGTACGCGTGGATGATTCCGTGGGTTCATGCGGAATCACATCGTACTGGATTTTTTCCGCAGCCAAATAACGCTGCAGTGTGGGTGCGATGGCCATGATAGACCTCCGATGCGGCCTCGCATCCGTGGAGGTCTCATGCCGGCCTTCACAGCATGCGCGGCGGAGAGGAACTTAAATTTAAGCTAATCTGTTCGTCCGCCGGTTACAATGCGTGGGCGCGCGGAATTTGCACCGTTCTCCGCCCGGCCGCGATCGTCTCACTCCGCCCGTTCGGCCGCGCCTTCCACGATACGCACCAGATCGGCCATGATGCGGTTTAATTCGAAATCCTTCGGCGTGTAGACCGCGGCGACGCCGGCTTCTTTCAGCGCGCTGGCGTCCTCCTTCGGAATGATGCCGCCGACCACGACCGGCAAGTCATCGAGCCCGGCCTCTTTCAAGCGCGCGATGACGTCGGCCACCAGCGGCAGGTGCGAGCCGGACAGGATCGACAGGCCGACGACGTGCACGTTCTTTTCCGCCGCCGCGGCGGCGATCGCCTCCGCGGTCAGGCGGATGCCGTCATAGACCACGTCCATGCCGGCGTCGCGGGCGCGCGCCGCGATCTGTTCGGCGCCA
>Ga0116122_1001696_pt1 | contig 10848 bp, 15 predicted proteins | sample June2015DPH_13_5_FD_89726 | JGI IMG/M metagenome (GOLD analysis project Ga0116122, IMG submission 89726) | Peatland microbial communities from SPRUCE experiment site at the Marcell Experimental Forest, Minnesota, USA - June2015DPH_13_40 | ecosystem: Environmental > Terrestrial > Soil > Wetlands...
AAGGGTCTTGGTCTATACTACACCGACTCTTGCCTGACCACCCCTTGAAACTGTGCGACTTGCACAACGATCAAACCTCAAAAAAATCAGTTCCGCATCCCGGTAGAGAAATTTCGGTTAGAGTATTAAACAAGGTTAAGTGGCAGGCCGGCGCGCTCCGCGCATCCGGCCTGCCACCTTCACCGTGTTCTCATGCCACCAGTTCAGCATCCTTGACGACCAGGCGCTTGTCCCGTTCTTCCCAGCGAATCACTTTCAGCGTGACCTGCTGGAATTCCGGCAGTTTTGGAAACGTGACGACGTTCTCGCCATCCAGTTTCACCTTGCCGTCCTTGGGGTCGTGGAATGCTTCCCACACCGCCAGACCAGGTTGCAACGCCAGTTCATGCCGCGCGATCACAAACACGCCAGAGCCGTCTTTGCGCTTGTGCGCCTTGGCGGTGCTGGACATGACCACGCCACGGATGAACAGGCCATTCAACTTTTCGCCTTGAGCAGTTGATTTTGCATTTTCAGCCATAGATTTAATCCCTCCTTTCTGTTGATGATGATTTCCCCGCTGCCTTTATAGCAACCATCCAGCGCAGCGGACAAAACCAGATGGTCGAATAGCTCCCGATATGGGATTTGAAATCTCACGGTCCGCGCCAGGCCGTTCTGCCGGATCACGCCCATGCACGCCCACCGCCAGAACCGTTCATCTATCGTGTACGAGGCCCGGTGCTTCTTCGGCTTGAGTGCGTCCAATCCGGTTTTCGGCATGGCTGGCTTGGTTTCTGCCGGTGGTTTCAAAAAGCCTTTGGTCGTTTGGAACACCCGCAGCCGCTTCCGTTTCTTCACCCATTCCGGCAGGTCGCCGGCCTTGGAGACATATTTCAGAAGGTAATAAAAATCCTTGTTGTCAATCCGTTGAACGGTCACCCAGCCCAAATCCCACAATTCGGCGAGCAGTTCCTTGGGCAGAAACCGGCGTGTCAGGAAAATGGCGTGGTAATGCACCCAGCCGGATTCGTGAAATTCCACCTTGATGCAGTAGGGCGCATCTATGCCGTAGGTCTTGCCCTCATGTTCGACACCATGCCGGAGCTGAAAGAAGACTTTACGCAGCAGTTCCCGGCTGTGCTGGAACGCCGATTCTTCATCTTTGAACAGTTTCGTATCGAGCGTTAATGTTAGAAACAGCTTGCCGCTCACGTCGGGCAGCCGGTCCCAGAACCGCGCCACCACTTTGAAAATGCCAACCGGATGAAACCACGACGCCGGAATGAATTCCTTGATCGTTTGTTCGTAGGCATCGGTTTGATTGGCGGCTTTCGCCGGCAGGTTTCGATCCCCACCCCCACCTCCTTGGCTTACGGTTTCTTTGCAGGTTTCCCCAAGGTGGTTCATGGCATCACCTCCGGTTTCGACGCGATTGGAGCTTTAACTTTTGGCCTAAATATCCAATTCCCGTCCCATAATCGGTATTCCCGGACAAAAGGACCGGGCTGAAACGGCTTTCGGGGCGCCTGGTTTTCGTTTAGACGCGCCGCCTTGTGCGCCTCGATCTGCGCATAAAATTCTTCGGCGGTTAGCCACAAACGTTCCCGGTTGGCGATTTCCCAAAGCTCCTTGTTGGTCATACGCTCCACTCCGAGGGTTTGGAATTTTCCTTGAGGAACCGTTCCAGTTCACCGACCCAATAAATCGGGCGGTAGGTGACGCGGCAGGGACGCAGCAAACCCCGCGCTGTCAGGCGGTCGAGAGTTGCAGGACTGACGCCAATCACCCTCGCCGCTTCAATGCGGTTCAGGCCCAGCTTCGGCGTCTGGTCTTCGGTCGAGTTCTTGTCTGTTGTTAACATCGTCCATATTTAACAACAGATTCGCGACGGTTAATTGCCGGTTCTGCATGTTGAGGAAACCGGCAGACTAACCAGAGGAACTAGCAGACTTCAAAAACTTGTACGGAGCACCGACACCTTTCATCGAAAGTTTGATTTCATCGCAGACATCATTGAACCATTCTTGCCCCCGGTCTTGAAAGGCAGGCGATTTTTTTAATTCGATGCGTAAGTCCTTGCGAGTTTTAGCGGGCAGCGTCCGACGCATTTTTTCCACCTCATATTGGAACGCCAGCAGTTCGCCGTAAACGTCAGCCCGCCGATCATCTCCGCTGAATTCTCCATCCTCATTCAAGAAAATGGAATATCCCTCATTCATTCCTTTATAAAACATTTTGCCGGCCTTGGCGTCTTGATTTGCCACATGGTAAAGCGCTACTTGCCGGTGTTTGTCGAGATCCTCGAGTTTTGGTTTTGATGCCAGCGTCAGCAACTCTTCCAATGATGCTTTATCGGATAACGGACGTTTCAGCATCTTCAAATAATACTCCCGCATTTCCTCCTCCCCGGAAACCGCATCAAATTTGGCCTGTTGTTTCTCCGAAAGCCTATCCAAACCCTCTTTTTTCAGAATCTTTGGAACGTCGTGCGTGTAAAATACTTTGCAACGCTCAATGAGGCCGATGCATCGACCGTAGTTTTGCCAGTTGACACGGCGTTTGGGCTTGAGTTTCAAGATGGATTTCAAAATGGTCTGCCGGTATCGAATGCAAATATTTTTGGCCCACTCTGGCGTGCTGTTGGTGGGTTCCCATCCCGGAAGCGGTTCGAGGCCCACCGCATTTCGCAATTCACAGTGCAAGTCCATCATTCGAGCAAATATCGTCGGTTCGACATTGCGTCCACTGGCGCTGCTGTTCACTTCACCGCCTGATTTATCATCTGATTTTGCCATCATTCACCGACTCGCTGTTCCCTCGACGGGCAATGGGATTATTTTTTCGCTGCTCGCTCGATTAAAAGTCACTCGCTGGGCCATGTTTACGGAATGTTGATCGCGCAAATGTCCGTAAACTTTCATCGCCAGCGCGCCGCCGTCCTTGTGTCCCAGCCAGCGGCTCACCGTGGGAATATCAACACCGGACTCGATGCAAAGTGTCGCGAAAAGATGCCGCAGGTCATGGTGCGTGATCCGCTCCATACCGATCTCTTTCGCCGCCCGATCCATTGCTTTCTGACATTCACGCACGCGCATGACCGGATGCGAAGGCAGAGCGTCAGGATTTTCCGCCTTCAACCGTTCCAGAAGTTTCCGCATGTCGGGAATCATCGGGACGCGGCGGATCGTCCAGTTCTTCGTGCCGGTTACAGGGTCGCCGCGCACAATGATTTCCCCCTTGTCAAAATCACAATCCGCCCAGGTAATGTTGGCCGCTTCACTTTTACGAAATCCACCGAAGGCCAGAAAGCGAACCAGGTCCGCACAATACTTGCTGAAACCACCACCACCGTTTTCAACAGCGGAAACAAATTCCGTAAATTTTTCGGGTTCCGGCAGAGTCAGTCGTTTGGGACGTTCGCGCAGTCGTTTGATGAACCGCGCCGGATTGTCGTAGCGCGAACCCATTTCAATCCCGATTTCAAACAAGTTCCGCAAAATTGAAATCGTATGGTTGAACGCGGTGGCGCTCCGGCCTGGACCAAATTTTGCCGCCCAATTCAAACAATCGGTTTTCGTGATGGAACGAACTTCTTTTCTTTCGAGTTCCGGCCAGCTTTTGAGCAGGGCGGTGATCCGCTGGACACAATAGTCCTTGGTGCGTGGTTTTAATGAAACGTTGCCGGCCAACCGTTGCTTATGGATTTTGATGGCGTCGGCCATCGTCAGTTTGCCAGCCGCTACCGAATCGCGGGACTCGGCGACTTGCCGCTCGTGTTTCTCAAAATCGGAAAGCCGCAGCTTGGCGACTGACAGCACATCGGTCTTGAGACTGCGACGGATGAGCTTGCCCTTAACGCGCAAACGTGCATAGTAAGTCCCAGATGGAACGTAGCGAATTAAGTTTGAATACTGTGTTTTCTGCCAATCTTTGTCCGATTCGGCAGTCACTGGCCGCGCTTTTTTCTCACTCATGCAGCCAGTATACAAAAGCAGTATCCAAATGTCAAATTTCATTTTACACAAGCTATAAAATGCTTGTGTTTATTGGTGAGCGCCCGTAGCTCAGTTGGATAGAGCATCTGCCTTCTAAGCAGAGGGTCCCGCGTTCGAATCGCGGCGGGCGTACCATTCCCTTTACGATTTGCGACTCCGCACGCGCGGAGCGGTGTTGCCGATTTACGAGTGCCAAATGCGGATTTCAAAACAGTTTCCTCATTTTCAATTTTCCGGTAGCTTCGCCGCATGTTGACGCTCGAACAAATGGCCGGATTGTTGGAGAAAAACCGGGCCGCCGCGTCCGCGCGCGTGAAGGAATTTTCCATCGGCGGCAAACCGTTCGCCTTCAATTCGCAGCCCGCCATCATGGGCGTCGTCAATCTTTCACCCGACTCGTGGTATCGCGAAAGTGTCTGTCTGACGGCGGAGGCGGCAATTCAACGAGGCAAAGTTTTGCGCGAACAAGGCGCGGACATCGTGGACATCGGCGCGGAATCCACACTCGCCCATGCCGCGCGCGCGGATGGCGCGGCGCAAAACAGCAAACTGATTCCCGTCATCAAAGAGTTGCGGCGGGCGGGCGTTTTGGTCTCGGTCGAAACGTATCAACCCGCCGTCACGCGCGCTTGTCTCGAAGCCGGTGCGAACATTTTGAATCTCACCGGCACGGACCACGGCGACGACTTGTTCCGCCTGGTTGCGGATCACGACGCGGCGGTGATTATTTGTTACGTGCAGGGCAAAAACGTCCGCGAGGTTGGCGATTTCGACTTCAGTGCCGACCCGGTTGAAATGATGCGCGGCTATTTTGCGCGGCAGATTGAAATTGCGCAGCGCCACGGTGTGGAAAAAATCATCCTCGATCCCGGTCTCGGCTTTTATTACCGCAATTTGCAGGACAGCGTCGTCCGCGTGCGGCATCAGATGACCGTTTTCCTGAACACGTTCCGGCTGCGCGCGCTCGGTTTCCCGATTTGTCACGCGCTGCCGCATGCCTTCGAATATTTCCGCGACGAGGTGCGCTGCGCCGAACCGTTCTTTGCCGTGCTGGCCGCGCTGGGCAGGACTGATTTGTTCCGCACCCACGAAGTCCCGCGCATCAAGGCGGTGCTGGATACGCTGAAGGTTTTTTAATCCGTTCCGTAGCGGCGACTCGGATGAGCGCCGCCATTTCCCGATACCGAATCAGCGGCGCTCTCCCGAGACGCCGCTACGACGAACTAGGAATACCCCTTCCTCCTCCGACTTGGTTATCCATTGATTGCAGACTTCCAGGCCGTAACGGGCAAGAACATTGCGGACGTGTTCCGGCGTGTAGCGATACGAAAAGAAAAGTTGAATGCTTTTGCCGGTGCGGAAATCAAACCGTTTGCCATCCACTTCAATCCGACGCGAACGTGTGAAATGAAAGCCGGCTACGATGCGTTTCAAACCGTTCACCCGATCATCTTCAATTTTGAAGTGTAACTTGCCGTCGTTGAGTTCCACGCTGAGGTCGAGCAGGAAGGTCATCAGCCAGTCGCGGGTGAGCGGGTTGTCGTATTGCGGCAAGGTCTTTTTCACCCCGGCGGCGTAATTTTTGCCGGGCGCGAGATTGGCGCTGAACAGCAGGAAATCCTTTGGGCGAATGAGCGATGCGAGCTTGGGCAGGATGATTTGCGGCTCGAAGTTCGGAATCATGCCGAAAAAGGTGAAGAGTCGAGCCGTCTTCGCTTCGCTTCGACGCGCCAGGGTGACGGGCAAATCATCCGCCGTAGCCAGGTCGCACACGAACGGGAAACAATTTTTCTGCGGCAAAACGGCGAGCGCGGTCCGGCGGGCGACCAACACCATGGCCGCGCTCACATCGCACGGCGTGTAAAAAATTTCCCGGCCGCGAGCTTTCAACAACTTCAATAGCTGCGTGTCTTTTTGTCCACCGCCGCAGCCGAGGCCGACGACGTGAACACGCGGGGTTTTGATTTTTTCAGCGGCAGCCTTGAAAGCTTGAGTGTAAACGGCCCGGCAATCCGCATCGTTGCGCGTTGGCGAATACTCCTGGTGCAGTGCGAGCCATTTTAGCGTCTGTCTGACGCTGTCGTAGTGGAACTTGTGGTTCACGCGCCGCGCGCGGAGCGATTCGAGCAAATCGCGCCGGACCTTTTCCGGAAACTGACTGGCGTGAATCAGAACTTTGGCGACGGATGTCATGCGATTTTATTTCTGCGGAAAAATCCGGTAGAGCAGCAGATAAACCACCACGCCGGTCACGGAGACATATATCCACAATGGCCATGTCCAGCGGGCGATTTTTTTGTGCGGGTCAAAACGTTGCCGCCATGCGCGGTACAGCGTCACTAAAATCAGCGGCACAATGACGATGGCCAGCACGGTGTGTGTGAGCAGAATCACCAGGTAAACCGGGCGGAACCACGCGGGATTCCGAAAGTGGGTGACGGTCTGGACGTTGAGGTGATAGGTAAGGTAGCAAATCAAAAAAACAACTGAGGTCACAAATGCCGCCATCATGCAGTTGCGGTGCGCGGTCTGGTTTTTGCGCCGGATGAAAATATAACCGGCGGTCAGAAAAATCGCGCTCAAACCGTTGAGCGAAGCGTTGACGGCGGGCAAATCGTGGACGGTCATGATGCCTTTGCCAGATGGGCACTCACAAAATATTGGAACGCCGGCCTCCGGCCCGGCTCGACGCAAATGGCCATCTCCAAAACGCCGGGCCGGAGGCCGGCGCTCCAACGCGGCTCAAGGATGCCCATCGCTGTCATCGCTCGCGTTCGAGTTGGCGCACGGTGGTGATGAGGCGCGGCTGAACGTTCGTCCAATTCACGCCGTCGCCCTGGGTTTCAAAAACTCCGCGCAGCCGCGCGTGCTGGTCCACAATAACAAAAATCGTGCTGTGAATGAACAAGTCGGCGTCGTTCCGGCGCTCTTCCGGTTTCACCGGTACGGCGCTTAATTTCAAGCTGTCACCCGCCAGACCGGCGATTTCAGTCTTGGAACCGGTCAGAAACATCCAGCGGTTGAAGTCCGCGCCAAAACGTTCGCCGTAATTTTTCATCACCGGCGGCGTGTCAAAATCAGGGTCGGTCGTCAGCGTCACCAGCTTGGCCCGGCTCGTTTGCGGCAGGGCGTCCTGGAGCGACCTCATTTGCGCCGTCATGAGGGGGCACGATCCGGCGCAGCGCGTGAAAATAATGTCGGCGATCCAGACGTGGTTGCTCAAGTCGGCGAGCGTCGTTGCCCGGCCGTCCTGATTCATGAGCGTGAAGCCGGCGACCGGGCTGAGCACGGGCAATGCGCGTTGATGAGCGCGATTTAATTCCATCAGCGAAAGCGCATACGCCATGCAAAGCACGACGAGGAGCAGGACGATGCCAATCCAGAGCGTTCGCGGCAGTTGTTGAGGAGTTTCAGCCATGCTGGTTGGTAAAATTATACGCTCAAAAAAAACCGCCGCAAGCCAAGGCCGCGGGCGCTCCTGAATTCATTTTGGAATGGACGACAGGGGCGGCGTGGCGTTTGAATCTGGCAGTGATTGACATCAACCAATTCAAGAACCTCCGGCTTCATGGCGGGTTCATTATCACCGACATTGAATTGACGGAGGATCCAATCGTGGATGCCATCGGACGCGAAGCCATCGCGCAAACGAGTGCCATTGCCGGCAGATTTCGATTGTTCATCCGCTCCGGCTGAGTGAGGAAGAATTGTCCATCACGCTCTATCACGAAATTCTCGAAGCCGCTTCCGTCGCCTTGGCCAACCCGCCTGCCAGCGTGATGGATTTCAACGAGGCGGATTTTGAACGGGCCGCCCATGACGCGCAAAAACGATGGGGAAATGCCTCGCCGGCCAATCTCGATCTCCTGTTGCAATTTCACGGATTTCGCCGACAATAAGCTTATGGTTGACCGCGATAAAATCCAGTTCGACCTCATCAAATTGCTGAACGGCGAGCGCATCCTCCGCCTCACCGAGCCGAAATCCGGCCTGGCTTTGGAACAGAAGCTGGCCCCGTCGGACGCGGTTGTCCGGCAAAAGGAAAACTTCTCAGCGCCTTCCAGGCCGCCCTGGCCCGGGTGGAATTGTCGGCGGCTTGATGGTCGTCGTCGATTCTGGTCCTGCGGGTAATTGTCCGGCCAATTCAATCGCGCGAATTTTCAAGAAGCCGGCGAACGATTCTCCCTCTCCGCCAACGTCGGAGTGTGGCCGCCTGCTCGCGATTTATCGGAGTCCCCGGCCACAGCAATGCACGAACAGCGAAGCGCTTTGGCCAGACCGACACCAGCCTGCTTTGCCACGTTGCTGCGCCCGGGGACGGGCGCACTCCAGATGCCGGGGGAAACTCTCGCACCGGGCGAAGAAAACCGCTGCTGCCAAAATCATTTTTCGATGGACGACCAGGGGAAAAGCGGCGGTGAACGCGCCGCAGTCCAAACGCTTCGCGCGGGACGGAGATGCTTTCCGAACACGCCATCGGGGCCGGCGTAACGGACGTTCCACGCGAACTGCTGCGCGATGAACCTGACAGAAATTCGTTTTATCAAGGCTGAATTGTTAATGTGAATATTACTTTTCTCAACATCACGATTTGCGGAGCATCCGGAGAACCGTGATCCCGGCAAAAAGTCCGATCTGCCCCAGCAGACAGCCAGGCCAGCCCCAGTGGAGGAAAAACAAGGTCACGACGGAAATCACCACCGACAAACCAGTCCACACCAGACTGGATTCGTTCTCGAACTCAGCCGCGCGATGAAAGAAAATCGCGCATGCCACTATCATCAAGATCAGTAAATATGGCATCGCCCGACGTTTGATTACGGTGTTCTAGCTCTGCAAACTTTTCAAAACGCGCGCCATCACCAGCGCGGTCTGCGCCGCTTCCGTGCCGCGATTGTGCTTTGGGTTGAGGCAGCGGGCACCGGCTTGCGCTTCATTTTCCAAAAGCAGCACTTCGTGAATGACGGGAATTTCGTGCGCGAGCTGGATTTGCATCAACGCGTGGTTCACGGCTTCGCCAATGTGCGCGGCGTGAACCGTCTGGCCGCGCAAAATCACGCCGAGACAGATGATGGCGGACAAACCGGGCGAAGTCCGCGCCAGCCGTTTGGCCACGACGGGAATTTCATACGCGCCCGGCACCCGGATGATCTGGATCCGGGAAACATCGGCGCGCCACAACTCCGCTTTGGCCGCCCGCAACATCGTGTCCACGTAACGCGCGTTGTAGCGCGACGCGACAATGGCGAACGAGCCGCCGTGCGACTGATTTTTTTTTGACTGAATCTTGCGAAGCATCGCGGAGGATTTAACCACGAATGGAGACGGTTGAACATGGAAAATTTGAAATGGGCGCCACACCGAAGCGGTTGGATATAGCAGTTCCAATTAACATGGGCACAGTTTGATATGACTCTGGGAAAAGCGGCGGAGGGCCGCCGCCCGTCCTCTCCATCCTCCGTAGCAGGGCTACTGCGGAGGACGGGCGTAGCAGTACTGCGGAGGGTGGACAGTCCAAGACGCCGCGCGCGCCACGATGATTTCCGAAATACGCGAAGCGTCTTGGAGTGCGCCCGTCCTCTGGCGCTTTGCGAGAAGACGATATATGTCGCGAGGTTTCTGCATGAACCTTTGTGTGCCAATGACAATATAAACTGCTATAATACCGCCGCCGAAACCCGACAGCCGGCGGTTAAAACCCCGGATTTTCTTCTTTGGGTTTCAAGCTGAAGAGATAAGCGGTCAGGTCGTCCAGCTCGGAATCCTTGATGATGCCGGCCCAGGCAGACATGTAGAGCGGGGGCGGCGGACGTTTCGCGTCGAGCGCCGGGATTTCGCGCTGGCCTTTGAGGATGCGCGTTTTCAATTCATCTTTGGTGTAGCCGTCGGCCACGTAGATCAGGCCGGGCACTTGCTCGGCGGTCTTGGCGTTGGGATTGGGCACGCCGCCTTTGGCGTCGGCGCCGTGACAGCCGGCACAACCGTATTTGCGGAAGACTTCCCGTCCCCGCTCAACCGGGCTCATCAGCGACGGAAGGCTCAACGCCACTTTCTGATCACGCAAGTGCAAAAGGAAGTCCGTCAGGGCGCGAGCTTCGGTCTCGGTAAAACCAAACCGCGGCATGACCGTGCCCGAACTGACGGTCTGCGGATCACGGAAGTGCTGCATCATCCACTCGGGCGGGCGCCGCAGACCGACATCGTCCAGCGCCGGGCCGATCTTGCCGCCCTGGTCGCCGATGGAGTGACAACCGATGCAGCCTTTCTGCTGGAACAATCGCTGTCCCTCGCTGGCGCTGGGGATGACTCTCATGGAGGCGTAGTAGCCGGGCGCCGACTCGCCGGTCTGGCTGAGCATGAAAAGAATGATCGCCTCGAGGTTCGTTTCGGAAAATTTTTGCGGCGGCATCGCGGAACCGGGCGTGACCGATGCGGGCGCGAGGAAATGTTTTTTCAGCCATTCCGGCGAACGGCGGGCGCCGACCTTGTCGAGTTCCGGCCCGAGGACGCCACCCGCGCCGCCGAGTTTGTGACAGCCGCGGCAACCGCTGTCCTCGAACACCTGCTGGCCATGTGCCAATTCGGGCGCGGCGGGATTGTCGGCGGCCTCGTGGCATTGACCGCAGGAGGCCTGGATGTATTGCAGCGGCAACATCGGCTGGTCCCAGTGCGGCACGTTACCGTGCGCGTCGGCGGTGGTCGTGGCGCGGCCCTGACCCCGATGACAGACGGTGCAGCCAAATCGCTCGAACGGGTGTTGCTCGTGCAACGGATGATAGGCGAGCGGTTGCGGATAGCCGCCGTAGCTCGGGTCTTCCACCGCGAGATGGCACGTGGTGCAGCGGTCCACGCGGTTGAGGTCGGGCAGGAG
>Ga0116122_1001731_pt1 | contig 10691 bp, 10 predicted proteins | sample June2015DPH_13_5_FD_89726 | JGI IMG/M metagenome (GOLD analysis project Ga0116122, IMG submission 89726) | Peatland microbial communities from SPRUCE experiment site at the Marcell Experimental Forest, Minnesota, USA - June2015DPH_13_40 | ecosystem: Environmental > Terrestrial > Soil > Wetlands...
ACTTTCCCAGCGCTGAAGCGCTGGGCTAAGCTCGGATGCCCCTCCGGGGCTGGATTCTGCGCAGCCTCCTAAAGAAACCTTGCCCGGCATACGATCTTATCAACATGGCTGAGCGTAACACCGCAGAAGAGGATCGGCGCCGTAGCGCGCGATTCAAATGCGGTGGTGAGGCGAAGATTAGTCGCCTCCCATCGGACGGCATCTTCGTTCCGGGAAAGATATTCGATTTGAGCCTCGGTGGGTGCTGCGTCGATACCACTCTGCCCGTTGATCTCGGCGTGCGAGCTGAAATGGTGGTGCGCGTCAACGCGGCTTCGTTCCGAGCCGTGGGTGAGGTGAGGGCGATTCGGGGCCGCTCCGGAGCCGGCATCGAGTTCGTCCACTTGAGTGCTGGCGGAAAACACATGCTCGCGGACCTGGTCACGGAGTTGGCGAGGTTGCAAGCGGTCATGAATAAACTCAAGGCTGCCCGCCGCGAGATAGATGCGGAGTCCTTCAGAAAACAACTGGAGGAGGGAAAACTTCAGGCGGCGATGTTGAGGGAGCGGTTTCCTTTTCTGAGGACAATACTGCGTGCGGAGAGTTCAAGAGAACGTTCGGGAGAAAGTCCGGAAGAGGGTTCGGAAGAAAGTTCGGAAGCGGACCAGGTTGCGTCCGTTGGTAAGCATCGGGTCGTGGGAGCGCAGCCGCTCGTGATCCGCGTCGATTTATTCGGTTAGGGCCACTCAGACCGCCATCAGCACCACGCCACCCGCTACCAGCAATGCCGCAATCCAACGACGGCGCCCCACGCGCTCGTGCAGGAAAATGCGCGCGGCTACCGCGTTGGCTACAAAAGTGAGCGAGGCGGAAGCGGGCACGACCAAACTCAGATTACCCCACGAAAGGCCAAAGAGCAGGCTGTAGAACGCAATCCCCATTGCCATCAAGCCGAGAGCAAACGTGGGCGTTCGAAGCACGCGCCCGAGCACCGCGAGTACCCCGCGCCGCTTCCAGAGTTCACCGACGTCACCGACTCGTTTCATAGAGTGGGAGAGCAGCACGTCGCCGGTGGTCGAGGTCAGAACGATGAGCCCAATCGCCGCCCAGGCGTAGATGTCTTTCATAACTCCACCTCCTGGGAAACCGCATCCGGGGAATCGTCCCAGGATTTCCGGCGTTCGTGACCGGGCGTGACCGAGGGGCCGGCGGCCACGAAGCCCACGCCGGCGGTGATCAGCGCAATGCCCAGCCAGCGCGTCGGCGAGATTTCCTCATGAAAACTGAAGCGAGCAATCAACGCGACGAGAACATAGTAGAGCGATGTGGCAGGCAGTACATAGGTGAGGTCAGCCCACGAAAGCGCGGACATGTAACAGGCGAAAAACGCCAGCAATAACAGGATCCCCGCCGTTACCCAGGGATTGAGGATGGCCAGCAGCAGGGCAGAAAGGTTGTGCAGCGAGACATTTACATTGCCGAGATTTTTCATCCCGCGAGCCAGCAGGGAATCGCCCACTGTGGCGAATACGGTGATTCCCGCCAGAACGAGGTATTTTCGAAAGGTCACGGCTGATCGAACTCCGAAGGCATTGAATCATTGAGACATTGAATCATTAGCGGTCAAATGCTCTTGGGTTTTCAAAATGTCTCAATGATTCAATGCCTTAATGAATCAATGTCGCCACTAGGCTTTGGCCGGTTCCGGGGCAGGCGCTTCTTCCTTGCGGTTTTCCTTGACCCACTTGTGGCGCTGGGCGCGCAGCTTAAGGAAGGTTCGCGCTTCCTTGTACAAGCGCTTGCGTTCGGAGTTGTCGAACATCGCTTTCCTCAAGATGCGGTAGGCGGCCTTGGGACGGAAATAATACGCATCGTAGAAGTCATGAACTGCCGCGAGAATTTCCGTCGCGGGCAGGCCGGGATACTCGATCTGCACCATCTGGTGTCCGAGGTCGTCCACCATTTTTGTGTCGCTGGTCATGAAGCCGTTCTTAATTGCGGATTCGTGCAGTTCAGTTCCCGGGAAAGCATGCGCCACCGAAACCTGAATCGTCTCCACGTCGAGTTCCTTGGCGAATTTGATCGTGTTCTTGATGGTCTCGCGAGTTTCTCCCGGCAAGCCCATGATGAAATCTCCGTGGATCACCAGCCCCAGCTTGTGGCAATCCTTGGTGAACTGGCGGGCGCGCTCGATGGTTGCGCCTTTCTTGATGTTCTTCAGAATCTGCTGATCACCCGATTCGTAGCCCACAATCAGGAGCCGGCATCCCGCGTCTTTCATGGCCTTGAGCGTTTCGAAGTCGGTGGTGACTCGCGACGTGCACGACCAGGTGAGGCCCAGCGGTTTCAACTTGGCGCACAATTCGATGGTGCGAGCCTTCTGCAGGTTGAAGGTATCGTCGTCGAAGAAAAATTCCTTCACGTACGGCCAGTAATCTTTTGCCTTGGCCATTTCACGCGCCACGTCGTCGGTGGAGCGCTTGCGCCAGGGGTGTCCGCTGAGGGTCTGCGGCCAGAGGCAGAAGGTGCACTGCGCCGGGCATCCGCGCGTCGTGTACAGGGCCACAAATGGGTTCATCAGGAATGGCACGTTGTAGCGGCGAACATCCAGATCGCGCCGGTAAACGTCGGTTACGTGCGGCAGGGAGTCCAGATCCTGGATGGTCGGCCGGTCGGGATTATGCACCACGTGCCCATTCTTACGATAGGAAACGCCGAGAATGTCTTCGATGGGCTTGCCTTGGGCGTATTCGACGATGGAGTAGTCGAACTCCTTGCGGCAGGCTATGTCAATTACCTTTGCCTCCATCAAAGATTTTTCAGGCTGCACGCTGACGTGGGGTCCGACAAAAGCGATTTTGATGTGAGGATTGCTGTCTTTGATGGCCTCGGCTATGCGGACGTCGCCGTGGAACCCCGGAGTGCTCGTAAACAGCACGAGCAATTCGTAATCTTTGCAGGTGCGGATCGTCTCTTCCGCCGTGACGTGGTGCGGCGGGGCGTCGAGCAGGCGCGCGCCCTCGATCATCCCGGTCGGATAAGCGAGCCAGACCGGATACCAGTACGATTCGATTTCACGCGTCGCGGGCCAGCGCGAGCCAGCGCCCCCGTCGAAATTCTCAAACGAAGGCGGATTCAAGAACAGTGTTTTTGATGGCATATTGGGAATCTCTATTCTAGCACTCTTAGGCGCGCACACACCCCAGGCGACGCTACCATTCAGGTACGTGCCAAACTGCGTTGAAAGCGTGGAAACCTTTGTCCAAGTGTGCCTTAGCGTGGCTCAAGCCGCAAAAGAACCTCGCTGAACGTCGCTTTTGCGCATTAAGACGCGAGAATCGGGTAGCGGCTGGATGAGGTGTTTTGTGCGTCATTTTGAAGCCGGGGTTACTGAAGCGGTGCCTGGCAGCGCCCATTTCTCCAAATCTCCGGTAGCGCGCAGCAGGTTCATGCGGACGCGCTGGTACTCAAAATCGGCATCTTGGAAGAGCAGATAGCGTTCGGCCGCTTGCACCCGTGCATCGGCCAATTCGTGCAAGGTGCCAGTCTTTGCGTCGATTCTGGTTTGGGCCGATTCGAGGCCCGACTGGGCCAATTGATATTCCAACTGCGCCACTTCGCGAGCGGCCTCGAGTTGCTCGGCGGCGCGCTGCAGCTTTAGCGTTTCCTCCGCTACTTCGTTGCGGGCCGCGTCCGCTTGCTTCTTCGCCTTGAGGGCTTCCGCCTTGGCCGCGTCGGCTTTGGCGCGCTGGGCAGCGTTGAATAACGGGATCCGGATGGCGAGGCCGATGGTGGCATTGTCAGGCTGAAATTTCCGGTAGTAGTCGTTGTAGTTATTGATGGTGGAAAGTCGCGCATACTGGGCGGAGAAATCCATTGACGGGTACATAGCGCGATGCTCGCCCAAAGCCCGCATCGATTCCGCCAGCGAATGCTGCTCGGCAAACTTGATGGCGGGGCTGGAGGCAATCGCTCTCTCCGAGAGATCTTCTTCCGGAGCGACGGGCGGCAAGACGGGAATTGTTTCGGGCGCGATTTCAATGGAGGAAGCCGGCAAGCCGGTCAGGGTTGAGAGGTGGCGCCGCAGGACATCGGCGTTGCCCCGTGCCTCGGCCCGGTGAAGGCGCACGCGCGCGGCAGTGAGCTTGGCTTTGTTTAAGTCCACGGCGCTGTCCACGCCTTCCTGCAAGCGGTCGGCCACTGCTTGTTCCATTTGCCGCGCCTGGGCCTCGTCCTGCTGCAAGCGCACGAGTCGCGCTTCCCACTTTGCCAGTTCAGCGTAGGTCAAGGCAACGTCCTGGATGAGGGCAGTGCGCTGGTCTTTGTCCTGAAACTCAGAAGCATGCCAATCCGTTTTCGCTGCCTTGATTAACTGCCACTGCGCCGGGTTGAAGATCGTACTCTGCGCGAACGCATTCCCCAGTGCCGGCGCCGCCCCTTCGATGCTGAGCGGGAATCCATAGGACCAGCCGATGCCCGAACCCATGGCTAGCTGCGGCAGGTAGCTGTCGCGGAGTGCCCGGTAGGAGGCGAATGTCCGCTGCACGTCGGCATTCGCAATCGCCGAAGTCGTACTGTGCGCGAGCGCGAGCCGAATGGCGCGCTCGAGAGGCAGCGGTTCAGCCTGGCCGCGCGTTGCGATCATCAGTGCGGCAGTAAATAATAAGGCGAGCGGATTTGTGCGGCGCAACCACCGCGGCAGTCGAAGCGTCATCTCGTCACCTGCATCTCATCACCAGATGGATCGGGGCGCGGTTGCGCCGCGACGCACAAATTGTAGTGCGCCAGACGCGAGCGGGACAGTAGCTTTGGAAGTTATCGGGGACGCCGCAAGGCGCAAAGGGAATCTCGCCATCCTCAGGGGGCAACTCGGTTGAGCGCTTGCTGGGCCATACCGAAGTTCCGGGCCAATGACAACGAAGCACGGTACTCCTGCGCAGCACCTGCTTTGTCGCCTTGTTTTTCCAGCAACAGACCCAACCGATAGTGGGCTTTGAATGCCGGCGCTGCCTCAACCGGACCGGCGGCGAGATAGCGGCGCAGCAGTTCCGTGGCGAAAGGATAGCTACGACCGGTGCGATACAGTATCTCGGACCCTTCAACCAGTGCATCGAGTCTGGCGATAGGCGCTTGGCTGAGCTTGACGACGGCTTGCTCCATTTCGTCTATGCGCAACTGGCGGCGGAGAAAAAAAGCCAGGTTGAGCCACGCTTCCGCCGCACCTTTGCTGAGGTCGATGTACTGGCGATATTCCCGTTCGGCGGTGGCGGCGTCTTTTTTCTGTTCGGCGATGCGCGCATAAACCCAGTGTTCCCGGCCAGGGTCTACAGTTGCAATGGACCGCGCTTGTTCGCGGGCCTTCTGCTCGCCGCCGCCGAGGATGCGGGGCGCCAAAACATAGAACTCCGCCAGATCGAGCCGGGCATCCACGTCGTTCGGATTCAGTTGCACCGCGCGCTCGAATTCTCCGCGGGCCTTTTCGGCCAGAACCCCGGCGGCAAGAACATTTGCCCGATCCGCCCTTTCGCCGTACGCGCGCCCCAGCCACAGATGGAAGCGGCTGTTGTCCGGGTCAAGCGCGACCGCTTTTTTGCAGGAAGATTCCGCGCGCTCCCAATCTTCGAGCGCGTAGTAAGCCCGGCACAACAGGTTGGAGGATTCCGCGTCCGCCGGAGCAGAAGCGAGGTGTGCATTCAATTCGGCGATGGCTTCATCGACCCGGCCGGCCGCGAGCATGTCCTTGGCTGAGTCCGCCGCGCTCGCAGTCAAGGCGGCGATGAGAGTAAGTACAACGAGCAAAAAAGTACGTGTCATCATTTAACGTGTGATCATTTAAAACGTGACCTGGGTTCGTTCGCCGATCGGTTTGCCATTCCACGAACCGATCGCCACCACGTCCTTGGCAGAGAGGCCGCGGGTTACTTCAACCTGTGTGAGATTAAAAAGGGAAGTCTCCACATCCCGGCGCTTGAGTTCGTGGCCGGAGACCAGCAAAACATAAGGCTTGGAGTCGTCCATTCGCAGAGCTTCTCGCGGCACCACCAGCACGTTGTCGTGCTCGGCGGTGACGATCGTTACTCCGACGTTTATGTTGGGCAAGAGTTTCAAATCCTTGTTATCTACGATGCTGGTGGTCTCGCCGACGTTGCGCGCGCCGTGCAATTTCACGGTCGATGGGATGTCAGTCACGGTGGCCCGCCAGACGCGTCCCGGGACGGCGTCCCAGGTAATCTCAATCGGATTTCCGGGAGCGAGTCGGGCCACGTCGGGTTCATCGACGAGAGCGCGGACCATCACTTTTCGCAGATCCGCCATTTGCAGCAGGAGATCTCCGGCCGCGACGAAGCCGCCTTGCTTTACGGGCAGCGAGTACACGATGCCATCAAAAGGAGCGCGGACGTTGGATTTCGCGAGAACGTCCTGCGCGGCATCGTAGGTGGCTTGTGCTTCAGCTTGTTGCGCCTCGACGCGCGCTAACTCCGCATTCGAATATCGTTTCGTCTGCTTTTGCCGGAGAAAGGTGACTTGGGCATCGGCGCGGGCAAGAGCGTTTTCCGCTTCTCGCACTTCTCCCGCCGAGGCCGCACCCTGCTGCTCAAGTTTTTTCAACGCGATTAAATTGTGCTGTGCCGAATCGCGGTCGGTGCCAGCCTTTACCAGTTGCGCTTCGAGGCTCAGCACTTCTTCCTGGTTCCCGCCTCGTTCGGCTGCGCTCAGATCGGCCTGCGCCGCTCTCAATTGGGTCTGGGCGCGGGCGGCTTGCGCCCGTACTCCGGCGTCATCCAAAACCAGCAGCAATCGGCCCTGCTTGACGGAGTCGCCTTCCTTGACCAAAACGCGCCGCACATTCGCCGTGACCGGAGCGTGGGCCTCGAAGTTGTTGACGGGCTCAATTTTTCCGTTGGTGGAAACCAGGCTGCGGATCGTGGTCTGCTCGACGACGGCAGTTCGCACCGGCACCGGGTTATCGCGGCGGGAGACGAAAGCGCCGAGCACAATCACCGCCGCCAAAATCGCCAGCGCCGTTATCCACCAACGCCGCGGCCGGCGTCCCGAACTGTTTCCATTCAATGTCATGCAGAGAAACGCGCCAGCTTCAATGTATATCATCCAGGCGCTGCGAGAGCAGGCAAATGGACGCTTAGGACTTACCTGTTTAGATGCTCCGGCCCGACGCTTTGCGTCAGCGGGGAGTCGTTGGTCGTCAGTCGTCAGTCGTTGGCAAACCCTCCGAACGACTAACGACCAACGACTAACGACTGACGATCAACGACTACCTAGAGGCCGGCCATGAATGGGCAGGAAGGGCGCAAAACAAAGCGCCCCAGACTCAGCGAGTCACGGGACGCTCGTTCGAACCGCCCTTAGGGCTATCGGTTGCCAACCTCACTCAGTGATGATCGTTATCATGATCATGCTCCCAATTGTGCTCAGTCTCCCATCGATGGTCTTTCCCATTCCACCATTGATGATTCTCATTCCAACAACGTTCCCGTTCGGCATTCAAATCTCGCCGACGTTCATCCGCTTCGCGGCTATGTTCGCCCTTGTCGCGGATCGCTTTGTCCAGCCTTGCTTCCGCCTTTTCGATGGCATGTTGGCACTTCTCTTTGGCATCGGCGTGCACGAGCGGTGCTGCAACAAATAGCAAAAGCGCGAACGCCACTGCAACTGCCACTGCTGTTTTTCCAAATCGTCGATTCAAAAGTTTCTCCTCTCTGTTTCGATAATCGCAACCCAGACCCAGAACTTCGGAGATTTTATCAAAACCTAGCCCACCTCCGATACAGTACATCTCCGGTAGTTACTACAAGCTAACGAGCAAATCACAACCCGACCACGAGGCCCCGGATCTAAACTCCGGAACCCAGCTCCCTCCGCATTCCATTAGTTGGAGTTCCTAGCAACTGGCAAAACTGGGTTCAAGGCGCTTGTGACAAGGGGCTGGGTACAATAGGCAAATGCCGAAATCTCCCCGTTCCCCATCTCCCCGTTACGCTTCTCCCCGTTACACCGCGGAGCACGCGCGCGCCGGGCTCGATCACGATTTTCCGGAAATTGAAACCTGGCCGAATCAATTTCCAGGATACGAGATTGTCGTGGATGATCCTGAATTCACGTCCGTCTGCCCGAAGACTGGCTTGCCGGATTTCGGTAACATCGTGATCCGCTACGTGCCGGATCGCCGGTGCCTGGAGTTGAAATCGTTAAAGCAATATCTCCAGGCGTATCGAAACCTCGGCATCTTCCAGGAGAACATCGTGAATCAGGTGCTCGCGGATGTCGTGCGCTGGGCCAAGCCGGTGTGGGCAGAGGTGAAAGGTGAGTTTCGTCCGCGTGGCGGGATTTCGACAGTCGTGATCGCGAGGTGGCCGCGGGGGAAGAAAAGTCAGAAGTGATCGGGTCTTTTGGAACCTCGTAGATTCCGCGTTTCTCCTCTTCTTCGTCATGCTATATTCGCTCGACCTGTGACCCCGGCGAAACTCTATCCTCGCACGGCACTGGCGCTCCTTACGGCGCTGAACCTGCTCAATTACATCGATCGCTCCGTGTTGTTCGCGGTACAGGATCTGGTTAAAGCGGAGTTCCATCGCAGCGACGCGGCGTTCGGCCTGCTTACCAGCGTCTTCTTCATTTTTTATATGTGCGCGGCGCCCTTCATGGGGCCGCTTTCACTGCGCTTCTCGCGCAAGCGCGTCATCGTTGCCGGGGCTTTGGTGTGGAGTGGGGCCACTCTGCTCACCGCCGTCACGACAAACTTTAACCAACTGCTCATTCGTCACACCCTGGTGGGCATCGGCGAAGCCAGCTTTGTCATTCTTTCTCCAACCTTTGTCGCAGACTTGTTTCCGGTGGAGAAACGTGGGCGGGTCATGGGGGTGTTTTATCTGGCGCTTCCGGTCGGAACCGCGCTGGGGTACCTGCTCGGCGGAGTCATGGGTCCAAAGTACGGCTGGCGGGCTCCATTCTATGCTGGAGCTGCGCCCGGAGTGCTGCTGGCATTGCTGCTTCTGCTGCTTCCGGAGCCGCCGCTCGGTCAATTCGATGCGCCCGAAAGCAAAACTAAAGACCGGGACACGCTGAGAAGCCTAATCCACAATCCCGCATTCCTCACGGCGACCTTCGGCATGGCGATGATGGTCTTCGCGCTCGGAGGACTCCAGGTCTGGATGCCGACGTTTCTGCACCGTGCCCACGGTTACAGCCTGCTGGATGCGAACATTATTTTTGGTTTGAGCACCATCGTTAACGGCCTGGTTGCGTCCCTCGCGGGCGGCTGGATCTCCGATTGGTTGCTGCGTCGAACCCGATCTGCCCACTACCTCGTATCCGCAGTCAGCCTGGGGTTGGGGATCCCGGCCATGTGCGTCGCCTTGTTTGCGAGCGGCAGGACCATGGTCGTGGGCATTTTTGTCGCCGAGTTCCTGCTGCTGTTGAACACCGGCCCGCTGAACGCCGCCATTATCGATTCGGTCGGACCCCATGTGCGCGCCGCTGCCTTGGCAGCAAGCATTTTTGTTTATCACCTGCTCGGCGATGTGCCATCCCCTGCTCTCATCGGCTATATGTCGGACAAGTATTCGCTGCAACTTGCTTTTCTGGGACCGGTCATCGCGATCGCGCTGTCTTCTGCCATACTGTTCTACGGCATGCGCTTTGCCCCGCCCTTACGCTTGCAGGATGAATCGGCGGCAGCGCAAGTTTCCTCGGGAGTATCTTCCTAAGCAGAATGCATTGGCAAACAGTTTACTGGATTGCAGGCGGCATCCTCGCGCTAGCCTGGTTTTCGCGCATCGTGGAAGCGGCCCTCGGCATGCCGCATGTCGCCAATATTGCGCGGCCCGAATGGGATCGCAGGCCAGCGGCCCCAAATGGCGAGCCTAGAGTCAGCATTATTGTTCCTGCGCGCAATGAGGAAGAAAGCATTCGCGAGACGCTCGTGCAGTTGCTCGCCCTCGACTATTCCAACTACGAAATTATTGCTGTCAACGATCGCTCGACGGACCGCACCGGACAGATCATGGAGGAGGTTGCGGAGGGTTCTGTTGCCTCAGCGGCTAAAGCCGTCGGAATTGTGCGCCTGAATCGCAGCGGTGAACCGCTGCGCCACCCAAAAGCTCGCTCCAACCCAGAGACTGACCTACTCGAAGACACGGACGTGAAGCTGCATCCGGAGATGGACAGGAGTGTCCGCTCCACACGGCTGAAGGTGATCCACATTTCGGAACTGCCAGCGGGCTGGCTGGGTAAGACGCACGCCATGTGGATGGCCGGCCAGCAAGCGAGTGGAGACTGGTTGCTCTTCACCGACGCCGATGTACTCTTCAAGCCCGATTCTCTGCGGCGCGCCGTCGCCTATGCCCAAGCTGAGCGCGCCGACCACGTCGTTCTTTTCCCGCGCATGATCATGAAGGGACAGGGCGAGAGAATGATGATCGCCTTCTTCCAGGTGCTCTTCGTTTTCGGACATCGACCGTGGAAAGTTGCCGATCCCAAAGCGCGCGACCACATGGGGGTGGGCGCTTTCAACCTTGTCCGGCGCCCTGTCTATGACACGGTCGGCACGTATCGCGCGTTGCGCATGGAAGTGATCGACGACATGAAGCTGGGTAAGGTAATCAAGAACGCGGGCTTCGCACAGCGCAATGTTTCCGGGGAGGATCTGATTTCCCTCCACTGGGCAAAGGGCGCTTTCGGCATCGTCGACAGTC
>Ga0116122_1001760_pt1 | contig 10580 bp, 7 predicted proteins | sample June2015DPH_13_5_FD_89726 | JGI IMG/M metagenome (GOLD analysis project Ga0116122, IMG submission 89726) | Peatland microbial communities from SPRUCE experiment site at the Marcell Experimental Forest, Minnesota, USA - June2015DPH_13_40 | ecosystem: Environmental > Terrestrial > Soil > Wetlands >...
CCTTCACCATGGCGATGCTTTCATTCATTCGAGGCACCTGGTCGTTCATGTCGCGAATATTCTGCTGCAGAATGATCTCCGGGTCTTCCGCCGCCGAGATGAAGAAACCAATGAAAGACCGCATCACCCTCGATAACCGTTGCCACATAACTCCTCCTGTTCAGGAACGCTGCGCTGTCTTCGATGGGGGCGGCGGCGCATTCACATCGCCCGTCGTAATGGGATTTTCGGTGACAAAATACCCGACCGCCTCGGCGATCTTCTTTTCTTCCTGCTGTTTCTTTAGCCGCCAGCCGGTAAAACGTTCTTTCTCGCGCGAAACTTCTTCGTTGTTGCTCTGGATCTTTGCTCTCTGCTCGGTCACGTACTTATCGATCGCGGCCTGAATCTCGCTGTTCTCTTTATTCTTGCGCGCTTCCAGTTCGTCAGCCGCGCGCTGCTGCACCCGCTCGTAGGTGTCCAGCGCGCGGTCGCGCCGAATCGCGTCCTGGATGACCTCCTTAATGTCCACGCCCGCAGCGTCGAGCGCCACCAAGACCGAGGACTTCTTCACGTCCGAAGGCAAATTGCGAAGGTGCTCGCTCTCCAGCATGTGGGAGATCTTGAGGATCGAATAGCCTTGCGGTGCCGGGGGGATTTCCGCTGCTTTGTAGATCTCGTCGAACGAAGTGGGATCGGACACCGGTGTAGTAAATTTCGGCTCCGCGCCCATGCTGGACGCGATCTCAGCCACGCTTTGAGCTGCACTCTTGGCACCGGCCGGGGCATTCTTGGAATTCGGTGGGGCATTCTGCGGGCTTTGCCCGGTGTCGGCCGTTTCGTCAACGGAAACGATGTAGTTGTACCACTTTTTGGACATTCGGCCTCCTCACTAACCAACGCAGCTGCGCAAAACCGGCGTCAAATGCGGTGACCAGAACGCTAATTCCCACTGGGTGCTTTGTCAAATGTTCTCATACAGTTCCGAGCGTCGCCCAACGGGCTGAGCGCCATTCGAGTTGGTGGCACGAAAACCCGCCTGCCTGCGACCAACCAATTTAATCGCATATCTCTAAGCTTTTCAATTCAGCTAGAATGAACGCTCTTACCGTTCAAAATGAACTGCTTTCTTGAACGAAATGGGGCTGAGATAGGAACACGCGTGGCTGCCAACGACCTCCCTTCGATACTGAGCCGGGTTGTAGAAACAAAAGCCGAATACGATATTCGATTGCTCGCACAACAGTTGGGGACGAACTATCGCTCGCTCATGTACTGGCTGCGAGGCGAACGTCAGTTTCCCGCGCACCTGCTGCCGCGAATGTGCGTGCTCCTCAGCAATTACGAAGCCCTTGATTTTCTTGAGAGCCAGGCCGGGCGCGTGGCATTCAAACTCCCGGAACCGAACATCACCCTGGATAGGGAACTGGTTGCGGTTTCCCGCCTGATCAGGGAGGTCGGAGAAGCTTTGGAGAGCGTTGCGGAAACTCTGGCTGACGGCATTGTCGAAGAAAACGAATTGCGGATAACGATTCCCAAGCTTGAAGCTGTCATCCAGGAATGCGCGTCCCTTAAGTACTTATTAGAAGACCTCTGTAAAAAGAGGAAAAAGAAGACAAAGGGTTAACTCTGAAAGGTCCACGCAGACAAACCCGGCTCCAACCTGGCACACACCACAGGAATTCTCTCAGCCACCACTGACGGCAGGGACGATCGAAATCTCACATCCGGCAGAGACGGGACTCGCGAGTCCGCCGGTATATCGGACATTTTCGTTCCCGATGAAAATGTTTATATGTTCCCGCACTTGCCCTTGCTCGGTTACGATGCGATCGCGAACGCCCGGGTAGAGTGTGCAGAGAGCCGACAGCGCGTCGGCTAAAGTGGTGGGCGAGGGTTCGATCTTGACTCTACTTTGTCCCGTGGTAAATTCGCGCAAAGCACCCGGAATGTGAAAAGTGACCGGCACGGATCACCTCTTCGGTCGTAACTTTGATGGTAACTTCGGTTGCAGCTTCGGTCGTACCTTCGAAAGAGGCGTCTTGCTTTTCGAACGAGATTTCGTTTGATCTGAAGGCGGGGGCGCAGACTTAGACAACGATGGCCCTAAGCCGGAGGCATCCTCGACGATTGCACTCCTTACGCAGACCACTGCAGGGAGACCTTCGAGTATCTTTTGCCATGTCCTTCCTTCATCGCACGAGCCAAAGAGTTGGCCACTCCGTGTACCGAAGTAGATACCGAGCGGATCGAATGAATCCGCTGTCATGGCATCACGCAGGACCGTTTCGTAAGCACGCTTTTGGGGCAACCCGCGCACGAGAGGCTCCCAGGAGGCGCCAGCGTTGCGGGTTCGATAAACTCGCAGCCGGCCGTCGCACGCACAGCGAAACTCATCGGACTCAACTGGAACGATATACACGCAGTCAGGATTTCTGGGGTGTATGAGCACGGCAAAACCAAAATCCGATGGCACTCCATTGGCAATGTCTATCCAGTTTTCGGCACAGTCGTCGGAGCGATACAGTCCCCAATGATTTTGCAGAAAAAGGCGTTCGGGCCGATCGGGATGCATCGCGATTTTGTGTACGCACTGGCCGAACTCGGGATACTTGTCGGGCATGAACATGGCGCGGATGCCGCGATTTTGCGCGGTCCAGGTACAGCCGCCATCGCTGGTACGGTAAACGCCGCCGGAGGAAACTGCCACGTACATGCGCTGGCTGTCCGCGGGGTCGAGCACGATGGTGTGCAGAGCCAGACCTCCATTGCCCGGCATCCAGCGGGGACGATGGGGATGATCGAATAGACCGCGCACCAGCGACCAAGTTTCGCCTGCGTCGCTGGTTTCGAAAAGGGCGGCAGGTTCCACGCCGCAGTAGAGCACGTTGGGTTGCTCGGGCCGGCCGAGCGCGATCTGCCAGATGTTCTTCAAGGAAACGCCGGTATCGGAGGGAAATCGAATGGGGGCCTGCTGGGGATTGGTCCAGCTCTTGCCGAAATCGTCGCTCGACCGCAGGAGGGTACCCCAATAATTCTGGGTCGAGGCCCATATGCGGTGTTGGCCCCCGCGGCCGTCATACGCCATCGCGTAGACATTGTGCCCGTGAAAATAGGGGCCGCCGATGTCCCAACGGCTGCGCTGAGCGTTCGAGCGAAGGATGAATGCTCCTTTGGTGGTTCCCACCAATAAAAGGAAGTCTCCCTTCCGGACATGCGCGTGTCGCACGCTGTGCAACATCGTAGTCCTAGGCGGGCTGACATTGGCGCCGGGATCCGCGGCCACGATTGCACCAGACTGAATGGCTTCCAGAGCTGCCTGAACCTCACTCGCGCGTTGATAGCGCTGCGTCGGCTCCTTGGTCAGGCAGCGTTGGATAAGGGCCCATAGCCCGGGGGGCACGGGAGGGCCGAGCGGGTTCGGGAGTTCGCGCAAGATGGCCGAGCTGATCTCAAAGCCAGTGCGTCCTTCAAAGGGAAGGCGCCCGGAAGCCGCTTCATAGAGCACAACTCCAAGCGCCCATAGATCGCCGCGATAGTCGGCCGTGTCGCCACGCAGGATTTCGGGCGCCATGTAGGGCAAGGTCCCGCTCACGCTGGATTCGTCCTGTATGGTGGCAAAGGATCGGGTAGTGGCCTCGAATATGGCGCTTCCTATCTTCTTGGCTAAACCGAAGTCGAGGACTTTGACCAGACCGTCAGAAGTGACGACGATATTCGCCGTCTTGAGGTCTCGATGAACGATACCCCGGTCATGAGCGCGGGCGAGCGCGCTGGCAATCTGAACGCCATATCGCATGACTGACTCTGGGGGCAATCCGGCACCTGCGCTCATGTCCCGCAGGGACTTGCCCTCGACCAGTTCCATCACGATGTAGAGCTCGCCATCCGTCTCACCAACCTCGTGGATGGTGCAGATGTTGGGATGAGCGAGAGAAGAAGAAGCACGCGCCTCATGGAGCAAACTCTGGCTTGCCGATGAATCAAGACGAGCATCCTTCTTGACGACTTTCAAGGCCACATCACGGTGCAACATCTCGTCATACGCGCGATAGACGACCCCCATTCCTCCTTCCCCGATCTTCGCCACGACGCGACAATGACCAAGAACTTGGCCGATCACAGGTCACTCCTTTCCCGCCCCATCCTAGGCTGCGCTTAGGACCTGCGTCAACGAAGCTGAGACTCCGTCCGAGTACGGAGTACAAAGGCTGCTACAATCTTGGCAAGTCGTCTTCTTACGGTATTAAAGCGTTTCTATGCTGGCTTTTACTGCTGGACGGCTATTGACTCCCACGGATGCCGTCGAGCATCCTCTCCTGCTCGTCGAGCAGGGACGCGTCCTCGAAATTTCCGCTCGGAGGGGGCGACAGGCTCCCGCCGGAGTTTCCGTGTCCGACTTCGGCGATGGCGTGATGGCGCCGGGTTACGTTGATCTTCACATTCACGGCAGCGCTGGATACGACGTCATGGACGATAGCGCCGAGGCGTTGCCGGCGATCGAGCAACTGCTCGCGCGGCATGGAGTCACGAGTTATTTCCCAACCACCGTCAGCGCTCCGATGGATACGACTTTGCGCGCACTCGAACGGTTGGCGGATGCGATCGAAAATCGCGAACGAGAGCGCGAACGACAGAATGCAGATGACAAAATTCGAGCACTCCCGCTCGGAATCCATCTTGAGGGGCCATTTATCAGCCACGTTCGCCGCGGCGTACACCCTCCGGAAAATTTACTGACCCCTAAACTGAGCACGTTCGAGCAGTTCTGGCATGCGGCGCGCGGACGGATTCGCATGATGACGATTGCTCCTGAATTGGAGGACGCGCCCGAGGTCATTGCCGAAGCGGCGCGGCGCGGCGTTTGCGTGAGCCTGGGACACTCAGACGCCGATTTTGAGGCGGCCGGACGCGGCATCGCGGCGGGAGCGCGGCACGCGACGCATACCTTCAATGCCATGCGTCCGCTGGACCATCGCACGGTGGATCATCGCAGTCCCGGAATTTTGGGTGCGGTGCTCACCGATCGTCGAGTGAGCGCGGACATTATCGCCGATGGCGTTCATCTCGATCCCGCCATCGTGAAGCTCTTTGCTGAGGCCAAAGGCCCGGAACAGACGGTGCTCATTACGGATGCTATCTCCGCGACCGGAATGCCGGATGGCCGCTATCGGCTTGGATCCTTCGAAGTGGATGTTCGAGATGGCAAGTGCATGGCAGATGGCAAGCTGGCCGGAAGCGTTTTGACCATGGACCGTGCGGTAAGGAATCTGGCGCGTTTCGCAGAATGGGATCTGCCCCAGGCAGTCGCAGCCGCTAGCCGAAATCCGGCGCGGGCGGCGGGAATCGCGAATAAGGGCGTTCTGAAGGTGGGAGCCGACGCGGACTTCGTGGTCCTGAGTCGGGAAGGCGAAGTGCTGCGGACTTTTGTCGGCGGCGTGGAATGCTTCAGGTAGCACTTTCAGGCCGTAGAAACATTCGGCACGACACAGTCCCCTGATTCGAAGCCCGCCGAAGGAGAACGATGGCTGAAACGCGCAAGTTTCCGCACCATCTGATTCGGGAGATTTTTGAGCAGCCCGACGCCTTGCGGCGAACCATTGAACCGCGCGTCTCGCTAGCCGACGGACGGGTTCGCCTGGGTGAAATCCATATCTCACGCGAGGAACTGCGCGCGATACGGCGGATTAACATCGTGGCTTCCGGGACCAGTCGTCACGCGGGGATGACGGGCCAGTACATGATGCAGGAACTGGCCGGGGTGCCGGTCGATGTGGACTACGCGAGCGAGTTCGAATACCGCAACCCGATGATTGGGCGGGGCGAACTCAGCATCTTTATTACTCAGTCGGGAGAAACCGCCGACACGACCGCAGCGCAGCGCGAGGCGCGGCAGAAGGGGTCGCGCACCATCGCGATTTCAAATGTCGAGGGATCGACGATTGCGCGGGAAGCCGACGGATTTATCTACACCCACGCAGGGCCTGAGATCAGTATCGCCTCGACCAAGGCCTTTACCGCGCAGATGGCGTGTTTGTTCCTGTTCGCGCTGTACCTCGGCGAAATCAAGGAGAAGGTTTCAAAGGCGCGGGCCCAGCACTACATCGGCGAACTCCTCGCGCTGCCCCAAAAAACGGAAACGATCCTGGCGGCGTCCGATCAGGTGGAGAAGCTGGCCGAACTTTACTATCGCGTGGACGATTTCATGTTCCTCGGCCGCGCCATCCACTACCCGATCGCGATGGATGGAGCTCTCAAGCTGAAGGAAGTTTCGTACATTCACGCGGAAGGCTATCCCACCGGAGAAGCCAAGCATGGGCCGAACGCGCTGATTGATTTCCGCTTGCCGCTGGTCATGATCGCGACCTGCGACCCGAACGATACAGGTTCCGCGGAGCGCTACGACCAGAACGTGATCAACATGGAAGGGTTCAGGAAGCAGGGTGCGACATTGATCGCGCTGGCAACCGAAGGAGACACAACCGCACCGCAGCTAGCGCACCATACCGTCTTTATTCCCGCAGCACCGGAACTGCTCTCGCCGATTCTGGAGATTGTTCCCCTACAGTTGTTTGCCTATTATGTCGCCGCCAAGCGCGGGCTGGACGTGGACCGTCCGCGCAACCTGGTGAAGGCGGTGACGCTGGAGTAAAGGCAGTCGTTGGTCGTTGGTCGCTGGTCGTTGGGCAGCGGCCAAGGCCGTTCGCGAACGACCGACGACCGACGACCGACGACCAACGACCAACGACCAACGACTTCCTCCCCGCAGCAAATTTCCCCCCGATTGCTTATGATGGGGAATAGCGTTTTTATTCGTGGGGGCAGCGTGGCTGAGACGCAACAGACGAACGGAATCGAAGTATTGGAAACGCGCGAGTGGTTGGACTCGCTGGATTATGTGCTGTCACGGGGCGGACCGGAGCGTGCGGGGCGGCTTTTGCAACAACTGGCGCTGCACGCGCGGCGTGAGGCTGGAATCAACCTGCCCTTCTCGGCGACCACTCCCTACCAGAATACGATCCCTTCCCGGCAGCCAGGAAATGGAGCGCCGCATCAAGAGCCTGGTGCGCTGGAACGCCCTGGCCATGGTGGTCCGCGCCAATAAGATTCAGGAAGGCATCGGCGGGCACATCTCAACGTTTGCGTCGGCGGCCACGCTCTACGAAGTGGCGTTCAATCACTTTTTTCAGGCATCCACGGAATCCGGCGACCGCGACGCTGTCTATTTCCAGGGACACGCCGCTCCCGGAATGTACGCCCGTGCCTACCTCGAGGGCCGCATCCCCAAAGAGAAATTAGAGAACTTCCGGCGGGAAATGAAACCAGGCGGCGGCCTCTCGTCGTATCCGCATCCCTGGCTCATGCCCGACTTCTGGGAATTTCCCACCGTGTCGATGGGACTCGGCCCGATTCAGGCGATCTATCACGCGCGCTTCATCAAGTATCTCGAAAATCGTGGATTGAAAACCTCGACCGGCGGCAAAGTTTGGGCGTTCCTGGGCGATGGCGAAATGGACGAACCGGAATCGCTCGGCTCGATTACGCTGGCTTCGCGCGAGCGGCTCGACAACCTGATCTTCGTGGTCAACTGCAACCTGCAGCGCCTCGACGGACCGGTGCGCGGCAACGGCAAGATCATCCAGGAACTGGAGGCTATTTTCCGCGGCGCGGGATGGAACGTCATCAAGCTCATCTGGGGCACCGATTGGGATCCGCTCATCCAGCGGGATCGCGACGGCCTGCTCGTCCGGCGCATGGGCGAAATCACGGACGGCCAGTATCAGAAATATTTCGTCGAGAGCGGCGCATATTTCCGGCAGAATTTTTTCGGCACCGATCCCCGGCTGCTGAAAATGGTGGAACATCTTTCGGACGAGCAACTCGCCCGCATGCGGCTCGGCGGTCACGACCCCATCAAGGTACATGCCGCGTACAAGGCGGCGGTTGAGCACACGGGAACTGCAACCGTCATTCTCGCCAAGACCATCAAGGGCTATGGACTGGGCGAAGCAGGCGAAGGCAAGAACATTACGCACCAGCAGAAAAAGCTGAATGACGATGAGTTGCAAATCTTCCGCTCGCGCTTCGGCATTCCGGTGGCCGACGGCGAGTTGCACGATGCGCCCTTCTATCGCCCGGCCGATGACAGCGCGGAAATCAAGTATATGCAAGAGCGCCGGAAACAACTGGGCGGCTACCTGCCGGTGCGCAAAGTGCGCGCTACGCCGCTGAAGCCGGTTTCCGACGCGCTCTTTGAAGAGTTCTACAAGGGCACCGAGGGTCGCGAAGCTTCCACCACCATGGTCTTCGTGCGCATACTCGCCAAGCTGCTGCGCGACCCCGAAGTGGGCCGCTTCGTCGTGCCCGTGGTTCCCGATGAAGCTCGCACTTTCGGCATGGAGGCGCTCTTCCGCCAGGTCGGGATCTATTCGAGCGTCGGCCAGCTCTATGAGCCGGTCGATATGGATATGCTGCTCTATTACAAGGAGGCGAAGAACGGACAGATTCTGGAAGAGGGCATCACCGAGGCGGGATCGATGTGCTCGTTCATGGCCGCCGGTACCGCGTATGCCAATCATGGCATCAACACGATTCCCTTCTTTATTTATTACTCGATGTTCGGATTTCAGCGCATCGGCGACCTGATCTGGGCGGCGGCCGACATGCGCTGCCGAGGTTTTCTGATCGGCGGCACGTCGGGAAGAACGACGCTGGCGGGCGAGGGCTTGCAGCATCAGGATGGACACAGCCACGTCCTGGCTCTCCCGGTGCCGAACCTGCTGGCTTATGATCCGGCCTTCGCCTATGAGATCGCCGTCATCATCCAGGACGGCATCAAGCGCATGTACGTCGACGGCGAATCCATCTTCTATTACTTGACGGTCACCAATGAGCCGCTGCCGATGCCCGAGATGCCCAGCCAGCCGGGCGTCCGCGAGGGCATCCTTAAAGGTTTGTATCGCTACCGGACTTCCGAAAAGAAAGACGCGAAGCTGCACGCGCAGTTGCTGGGCAGCGGAACCATCATGTTTGAGGTGCTCAAGGCGCAAACCATTCTAGAAAAAGATTATGGCGTAGCGGCGGACGTGTGGAGCGTAACCAGTTACAAAGCCCTCTATCGTGAGGCAACCGACTGCGCCCGCTGGAACATGCTGCACCCCACCGGGACAGCAAAGGTGCCATACGTCACTCAGACACTGAAGGGCGCGTCCGGTCCATTCGTCGCAGCATCGGATTACATGAAGGTCTTGCCGGACAGTATTGCCCAGTGGGTTCCGGGCAGACTGGTGTCGCTCGGCACGGACGGTTTCGGGCGCAGCGAGAATCGTGCCTCTCTGCGAGATTTTTTCGAAGTGGACGCAAAGCACATCGTGCTCGCCACGCTGCATGCGCTGGCGGGCGAAAAGTCCGGGCAGAAGAAGGACGGCGCCGACGCGGTCAGCGCGAAACTCCTGGAGAAAGCGATCCGCGATCTTGGCATCGATCCGGAAAAACGCAACCCGGCCAGCAGCTAGTGGAGAGACGGGCGCCCCGCCCGTCCGCGAAACCCCGGCGGAGAAAGCGCTAGAGGGACAAAGAAAGAATGGCAACGGAATTCAAACTGCCCGAGCTGGGCGAGAACATCGAGAGCGGCGACCTGGTCCGCTTGATGATCAAGCCCGGCGCCAGCATCACCGAAGGCGAGCCGGTGATGGAACTCGAAACCGACAAGGCGGTTGTGGAAGTGCCTTCGTCGGTGACTGGCACCATCGGGGAAATCCGCGTAAAAGAAGGCGACAAGCTGCGGGTAGGGCAGGTCATCTTCACCGTCGAGAACGGATCCGGAGCTGGAACGACGCCTGCTTCGAAAACGGAAAAATCGGCCGCGCCGCCCAGTTCAGTTCCCGCAACCCCAGTTTCCGCGACCCCAGCGAAGCCAGCCCCCACGGCTGCACCTCCGCCGGAGCAGCGAGCGACGCCGACGGCGTCGGCGACGGCCAGCGAGTTCAAGCTGCCGGAGCTGGGAGAAAACATCGACTCCGGTGATCTGCTGCGGCTGATGATCTCGCCGGGCGCGCGCGTTTCTGAAGGCCAGCCGGTGATGGAACTCGAAACCGAAAAAGCCGTTGTCGAAGTTCCTTCCACGGTCAGCGGCGTGGTGCGCGAGGTCAAGGTCAAGGTGGGTCAGAAGGTCAAAGTTGGCGAGGTCGTCTTCACGCTGGAGGGCAGTGCAGTCGCCGAGGCGGAGCCTGCTCGCAGGCACGAACCGGTGGAACACATTTCCGGACAGCAAGCGGCTCGGCTCGGGTTCCACCTGGCCATGCGCGCCGAGGGAAAAACGGAAGAGCAGGCGCTGCCCCCGGATCAGCCGCAAACTGCGACGCCAACGTTCAGCATGCCCGTACAGCTAGGCAAGGTTGCGGGCACGGAACACCGCGATCCGGCGCCGGCGGCGCCGCACGTGCGTCGTCTGGCGCGCGAAATCGGAGTGGATATTCACAGCGTGCAAGGCAGCGGCCCGGGCGGTCGCATTAGTGAAGACGACGTGAAACTGTGCGCCAAGAATTCGCTAATGGCGGCGGCCGCGGCGGCGCAAACTCCGCGCGGCAGCTTCGCGGAAC
>Ga0116122_1001780_pt1 | contig 10517 bp, 11 predicted proteins | sample June2015DPH_13_5_FD_89726 | JGI IMG/M metagenome (GOLD analysis project Ga0116122, IMG submission 89726) | Peatland microbial communities from SPRUCE experiment site at the Marcell Experimental Forest, Minnesota, USA - June2015DPH_13_40 | ecosystem: Environmental > Terrestrial > Soil > Wetlands...
CGGAAGCATTGCCACGTTAATCGCCTGCTCGAGGGAGAGGTCTTTGAGCAAGTCCTTCAGCAGGCGCTCGTCGGTGTAAATGAGCGCATCGGTGAGCATGCCGGGCTTGGTTCCTTGCGGCACGAGCCACCGGTAGTCATCGAGTTTCTGAAGCTGGTGCAGCTCGAGAGGCATAGGCCTTCTCACGGTTTGAACACGAAAGTTTCAAGCCGATAGGGTCTATTTTAACCGAGTTGGCCGAGGATAGCTGCAATTGCCGATTGCCGATTGTCGATTGTCGATTGAAAAAGCGCTGCGTGAATCGGCCATCATGCATCGGCGGTCATGGTGGGATTGTCGCTTGTCGATTGGAAAGCGGTGTGGCGAATTGCTTCGTTGTCGATCGGCAATCGGCAAACACCCGCCAGCAATCGTCGCCACCGCGCCTTTTCAATCGACAATCGGCAATCGACAATCGGCAATCACCGTTCCAGCAGGTTGACTTCGCGGATTTCTCCTCCCGCCAGAGGCACGCGCAGCGTCTTGATTTCCAAAGGGTGGAAGTTCCCGGTCCAGCGACGCTTCACTAACCCCAGGTCCAGCGACGCCTTGGTTGGCCGACCCGCAGTCTCGTAGCAACGGATGATGAGGGCGTCGCCCTCTTCCGCTTTCTTCACGACCGAGACCACCACGTCGGGCGCGTCCACAGAAAGGAAGGAAGCTGAGAGCGGTCGATTCCCCGGATGGATTCCCTGGTAGACGACCGGAACGGGCGCGGTGAATTCCTCCGCCCATCGCACGATGCTCGCATCCTGCCAGGCGCCGGAATGAGGCGCCAGTAACATGCGGAAGGTCTGCTCGCCCTGGTCCTGCCAGAGGTATTCGCCGTTGGGATCCAGCTTGCGAGGTTGGTGTTGCGCGTACACGGCGCTGCGCGCGATCGAGATTCGCAGATCGTTATCTTGCACGCTGTAGCCGTACTTGGCGTCGTTGATGACGGCGAGCCCATACTCGCCTCCCGCGCGCTGGCCTGAAAGGTCGATCCAGCGCTGCCCCGGATCCTCGTTCCCGTTAGCCTGGCGCACTTTGTACCCGTAGGCGATTTCGTAAGTGGGCCGGGGATTCTGCACCTCCACCGGGAAAGAGAACTTGAGTATTTTAAGGTGCTCGTGCCAATCGAGAGTCACGCGCGCCTCCAGCGTGCGGGCGCCGGCGTAGAGCATCCAGTCAGTCTGAAGCGAGGAGGCTCGGTAGCTCGTCCGCACGCGTACCGTGGCGCGCAACGGGCCATTCTCGAGCACTCGGAAACGGGCGCTGCCAAACGCCCCCACTTCCTTCGTGTAGGCGCGGACATCATGGCTCCACGTGTCGCTGGGATCGTCCAGCACGACGGCGCGCGCCCCTCCTTTGCCGCCCCGAAAAACTTCGGCTCCGCTATCTTTGTCAACTATCGATAGTGTCCCGTCGTCCGCGAAGGTGACACGAAGATGTTCGTTCTCCACTTCTCTTTCCGTGGCGTGTACGGCAGACACCGGTGGCGGGGCCGACTCGGCCCTTCGCAAACGAAATTGCCGGTAGCCAAAAGCCGGCAGCGGGGCGCGGAAGACCAGCTTAACCCTGTCGTCAACGACGGTCGAAGCCTGCGTCCATTGGTGGGGCACACTGTTGCCGTGCTCATCTTCCAGCCGGGAATTGCCCTGTGGCCCTGTCCTGTAGTCAAACTCCCAGCCCAAGTCGTATTCGACATTCAGCCTTGCATCCCAGGCGTGAGGATTGAAGACCACCAGGTATTCCGAGTCCGGGTCCTGGGTAGGAATCTGCCAGGCAATCTTCTGCGCAGCAAGGTTGATGGCTTGATTCGCCACTTCCAGCGCATACCCGTGAGCTGCTCGCGCTACCTGGTAATGTTCAGGAAGCGCTGTCCCCGCCATGCTGTCGTGGAACTGCATGAACAGAACCTTTTTCCAGGCCGCGGTGAAGTCAACCTGGGGATAATCAAACCCCGCCAGCGCCGAAGCCAGCACCGCCATTTTCTCTCCCGTAGCCAGCGCTGCCTCCGTGGTCCGGTTGTCCTTCTTGATTTCCGACATTGCCGTGTAGCAGCCCACCGAGTGATGCTGCAAATCATCGGCCACCACCGGGAGATTGTCGAGCTTGCTGACCTCATCGAAGTAGTGGTCCGGGGTGCTGAAAAGAATTGTCGGTGCACCGGTTTGCTTCTGCATGTCGAGGAGGGATTGGATGTTCTCCTTGGCCGGCCCGCCGCCGTGATCACCCGCGCCGTAAAAGACCATCAGGCTCTTGGTTGGCTCTTGCAGGTTCAAAATGAAGTCGCGCAACCTGTCGTGTAGATTTTCCGAGAACCCATAACTGTACGGGATGCGATAGGTAAGGACTCGCGTCCCATCAGTGCCTTCCCACCAGAATAGGTCCGCTGGGAGTTTCTTCTCATGGGCTTGCGGACGCATGAAAACATAGCCGTGCAGGCCCTGGAGCTTGAGAATCTGCGGTAATGTCCCGGGATGGCCGAACGAGTCGGGGTTGTAGCCGATTTGCGCGGCGCGTCCGAATAACTGCTGGAACAGTCTCTGGCTGTAGAGACCCTGGCGGACCAGCGACTCCCCGTTCGGGACATTCACATCCGGCTCGATCCACCAGCCTCCAACCACATCCCACCGTCCTTCCGCTACCCGTTTGCGAATCTCCTCCATCATTGTCGGGTCGGTTGCCGCGACCCACTCATAGAACTGGGCGGAACTGGCGGTGAAAGTGAAATCCGGGTATTCGTTCATGCGGTCGAGCGCGGATCGAAACGTGCTGTGGACTACGGACATGGCTTCCGGCCACGGCCAGAGCCAGGGAGCGTCAACGTGGGCGTTTCCTATCATGTGGAATCGGTACTGCGCGGCTTGAGGAGGCCACGAATCTGGAGACTGCGCACCGGCGTTCGTCACCAGCAAAGAAAATGCGCAAAGCAAAAAAGCCAAAACATAATTGCGAGCCGCGTGCGATTTCACGGATTAACTCCTTACCGAAGGATTGAGCGCCAGCTCAAACGGGGCTGGCAGCGACCCGCACCATGATTAACACTTCTCTGCCACCTCGTCAACAAACAATCCTGCGCGTGACCCGCGCCCTCGGTCCCGCTGATCGGCTTCATGAAAATCTGGCGCAACGAAGAGAATCCCGGTACACACCCACAGGGAGTTGCAGGAAGCTGCCGATACTCCTATACTAGCCCCGCAAAATGCTTATAAGACTTCAAGGAGGATCTATGGGTCTAATTTCACGTCGAGATGCCGGCAAGCTTCTGGTTGCAGGGTCTGCGGGTTTATGGGCGGTCAGCCGGAACGGTTGGACCGCTGAATACATTAACTCGGTCATTCGCGGCGTTCAGATCGGCGCGCAAAGTTATTCTTTCCGCGACCTCGATCTGGATGCGTGTATAGAAGCTTTCAAAACCGTGGGTTTGGGCGAATGCGAGCTGTTTGATGGGCACGTCGCACCCAAGCTGGAGGGAGAAGAACTCAGGAAGTGGTGGCTTACCGCACCTCTCAGCCATTTTCACGAGGTCCGCACCAAGTTCGATAACGCCGGTGTGAAACTTTATGCTTTCACCTATGCCTTTCGCAAAGGGGTTACGGACCAGGAGATCGAGAGTGGTTTCCGGGCGGCGCAGGCGCTGGGCGTCAAGTACATCACATCGTCATCGAATGTCAGCGTTGCGCCCCGCGTTGACAAGTACGCCCAAAAATACAAGATCATGGTGGGCTTCCACGGTCACGACAATACCTCGAACCCTGACGAGTTCTCCACCCCGGAAACCTTTGCGCGGGCCATGAAGGGCGCCTCGGCATACATTGGCGTCAACCTGGACATCGGCCACTTCGTGGCCGCCGGCGGTGATCCCGTTGCCTATATTCGCGAGCACCACCAGAAGATCGTCACCCTGCACATCAAGGACCGCAAGAAGAACCACGGCGCTAATCTGCCCTTTGGCCAGGGCGACACGCCCATTGTGCAGGTTCTCCGCCTGCTGCGCGACAACCAATGGAAAATCCCCGCCAATATCGAGTATGAATATGGCGAGGACAAGAGCTTGGACACCATCGCGGAAGTTAAGAAGTGCTACGAATACTGCAAGAAGGCGCTGGAAGGTTAGAGTCCCTGATGTTGTTGCCCCGGCTGATCCGACGCCGACTCTGCTGAGGGATTCCGAGACTTGCAGCCCGCCGGACGAACCCAGGAGTGCGCAGGCCAGACCTCTTCTATGGGTCCGCGGCTTTTGCTGGACTTTTGAGCTTCCCGAACGAGGCTTTGGCGGGGCCACGGCCAATCCCCAGGCTGCTTGACGAGTCTGCGTTTCACCAAGTTATTGTGCATGCAGTTGAGCAGGCAAGGGGGGACAGGTCCATACTTGGCGGGACAGGTACACTACAAAACGATTCTACCCGCCGCCCGGTTGTCAGGGAGCCAGCGGCTCAACCGTAAGCCGAGCCTCCAGCGCTGCGGCCACCTTCTTCAACGTCTTAAACTCCACATTGTGACCCCGCTCCAGTCGCGAAATCACGGCTGCGCTGGTGTGGATTTTCGCGGCGAGTTGTGTTTGCGTCATGCCCCGCTGTTCCCGTAGTTCCGCTAGGCTGACCGCGATGCGCAGGTCCTCCAGACCGTCCTCGTAGGCCCTGCGGACCCTGGGACTGCGCAAGGCTCGCGCTTTGAATTGCTCATATCGGTTCATCTTCTTCACGGCTTCCTGCCTTTCCTGTCCTGATCTTTGAGCATGCGCTTCATTGCCGCCCGAAGCTCGGCCTTCGGGACCGCCTGAGATCGTTTCTCGAACACGTGCAGCAAAACAAAGGTCCGCCGCGCATCGCCGTAATAGAGAACCCGGTAGAGCATGCGTCCGTAGTGAACTCGCAGCTCGCGGAGACGCCCCTCGACCTGACTCGAATAGGGGAAAGGGAGACGCGGTCCCCACTCTTCAAGCATCTGGAGAACCTGGAGAATCTTGCCCACGTGCTCGTCGGGAAGGCGCTCGAAGAATTCCTCCACCGGTCGCTTACGTGCTTCGTCCTCATAGAACTCTATAGCCCAGCTCATTTCTTAAATGATATATCAGTTCAGGCTTAGGGTCAATCCAAGGAGAGCACTTGGGAGTGCCCGCGTTGAGTATCAGTTGTGCGCATGATACGATCACGTTCTCGCCGACGCCCTGGTCACGTTTGCGGGATTTCGGAACCGTACCTTCGCAGTTTGGCATAGAAAGATCATGCGCCGTCGCGGTGGAAAGCCACCCCGCGAAGGGGATGAGATGCCGGGATAGAAAAAGCAGCCGGATGGCGCACCCCGATAAAGAACATCGGGACAGGTACATGCGCTCTTCAGCATGTCTGCGATTCGGCGGCAGTAGGGAGAGTGAAGAAGGCAATTCAAAATTCAGAATTCAGAATTGCCGGTGACCTTTACCCGTTTGAGCTCGTTTTGTGCTATTCTCCGCATCTTAACTTAACCGCATGGTTTGACGGCGTGGGGGCCGCCGCCAAGCGGGGATAGCTTTGATTTGGCTTGCGAACCTGACCTTCCGAAACTGCCCCGATTTGTGGCAGACGATTCTCGCTAGACGATCAGAATTTTGGAGGATTCACGCCATCTGAGCCTTCGCCGGAAATCACACTGGAGTCAACTCATGACAGAAAACAAATATATTTTGCCGGAAAGTGAACTACCAAAGACTTGGTATAACGTCGTTCCCGACCTGCCGGCGCCTCTGCCGCCTCCACTTCATCCCGCGACGCTAAAGCCTGCCGGACCGGGCGATCTGGAAGCGATATTCCCCCCGCAGTTGATCGAGCAGGAGGTTTCCGCTTCCCCAACTATTCCCATCCCGGAACCCGTGCTCGACATCCTGCGGCTCTGGCGGCCGACGCCGTTGTGCCGGGCGCGGCGGCTTGAGAAGGCCCTGGGAACTCCAGCGAAAATCTTCTATAAGAATGAAGGTGTCTCACCGGCAGGAAGCCATAAGCTGAACACCTCGACCCCTCAGGCCTATTACAATAAGGTCGCGGGCGTTAAGCGCATCTGCACCGAGACCGGCGCGGGCCAGTGGGGAAGCGCCCTGGCGTTTGCGTGCAATGTTTTCGGCCAGGAGTGCATGGTTTACATGGTCAAATGCAGCTTCTATCAGAAACCGCACCGGCGCACCATGATGGAGGTTTGGGGGGCAAAGTGCATTCCCTCACCGAGCGAGCAGACTGCTGCCGGAAGACAGGTTCTTGCCGAAGATCCCGACTGCCCCGGCAGCCTGGGCATCGCCATCAGCGAAGCGGTTGAAGATGCCGCGCAGCGCAAGGACAGCAATTACTCGCTGGGCAGCGTCCTCAATCACGTCCTGCTGCACCAGACTATCATCGGTCAGGAGGCTATCGCCCAAATGAAGCTCGCCGGGGCCTTCCCTGACATCGTGATTGGCTGCTGTGGCGGGGGAAGCAACTTCGCGGGATTGGCGTTTCCCTTCGTACCGCTCAAGGCCGCGGGAAAACAGATACGGCTCATCGCGGTCGAACCGGCGGCGTGCCCAACCATGACGAAAGGGGTCTATGCCTATGATTTTGGAGACAAGAGTGGGATGACGCCGCTGCTGAAGATGGACACCCTGGGGCACGACTTCATTCCGGCGGGCATCCATGCGGGCGGCTTGAGGTATCACGGCATGGCCCCGCTGGTCAGCCTGCTGCACCGTGAGGGCGTCGTCGAGGCGGTGAGCTATCTGCAACTGAAATGCTTCGAGGCCGCCATTACCTTCGCGCGCGCGGAGGGAATCATCGTGGCCCCGGAAACTTCCCATGCCGTCTGTTGCGTGATTGAAGAAGCCCTGAAGGCAAAGGAGGAAGGTAAGGAGAAGACTATCCTGTTCAATTTAAGCGGCCACGGCCACTTCGATATGGCGGCTTACGAGAAATACTTGGCAGGCGAACTCTCCGATTACGAGTATCCGGAAGAAAAGATCAAAGAGGCACTGGCGCATTTGCCCAAGGCCTCTTGATTCTTCGCGCCTGACTCTTACCACTTCCTTGCAGCGCATGGGCATCTCGCCGTGACCGTGGATTTGGTAGGTTGCTGTAGCGCAGGGCCCGCACTCCGGCCCCGCGGCTCTTCCAGCGGTGCGGGTTCTTGCCGCGCCGCAGTAGCGCTGACCCCGCAAGGCGGGGTCAGCACGCGATGGCGCCGCACAAACGCCGGCCCCGCCTTGGGGGGTCGGCGCTTTGCAGCGCTCCTTGATATGACCACATTTGTGGTATGATTTGACCATATGCTTGACCTGCGTTCCAAGGCGCGTCAGCGGCTACTGGCCTATTACTTCACCAACCCTGCGGCCCGCCACCACCTGCGAGACTTGGCGGATCGCCTGAGCATTGACCCCTCCAACCTATCGCGAGAAATGCGGCGTTTGGAGCGCGACGGACTTTTTCGGTCGGAAGTGAGTGGCCGCCAGAAGTACTTTCGGCTCAACAGGGATTATCCCCTATATGGTGAAGTCCGCAGCATTGTTGCGAAAACTATTGGTGCGGTGCCTTTGATTACACAATCCATCAAAACAACTGAGGGCATCGAGGAAGCCTATCTCTACGGGTCGTTCGCGCGAAACCAGCAGGATGCCGCTAGCGATATCGATGTGCTCGTGATCGGCACTCCTCGTGGCGAAGCTTTGGCGGAAGCCATGCGGAAGCTTGAGCGGCAACTTGGGCGGGAAGTCAATTACACGGTTTTATCGCGAAATGAATTCGAGTCGCGCCGCACTCGGAAGGATGCTTTCCTCGAAAGCGTCTGGCGCCATAGGCGCGTTTTGCTCATCGCTCCACATGAAAAGGCTCAAGCCGCACAAGGTTGACTGGGCGCAAATCGAGCGCTTCCTCGCGAGCGCCGAAAGGAAGCTGGCCTCGGCGCATAAAATCCTGGCGTTTGACGAGGAGGCGTGCCTGCAACAAGCCTACGAAGCGAGATGCTCAGGGCTTCATTGGGATTTATGTTCAGCCACGGCTTCCGGGCAAGAAGCCAACCCGGTCATCACATCGCCATCATCGAATTCGTTAGGGCGCGAATTGACGCCAAGCACACGGGCTTGCTCACCCTCTTCGACCGGCTCCGTCGAAAGCGGAATGTGGCTCTTTATGACGACACAGGATTCGTTTCGCGTCACGAAGCAGAGGAGGCCCTCGAATCCGCCCGAAACTTCATAGATGTCATCCGCGCCGACATCACCGCAAGAAAACCTTGATCTGAGAAAACCGGTGAGGCCGTTGGGGGTGGGATTGGCCCGAAGACCGTTCCACCCTCCCGGAGGGGAGGAACATCATTAGCCGTAGGTGAAACTTACGGTCGGCGGGCACCCAAGCCAACACATTCGACCACGCAACGGGTCGAACATCCTTCGCGCATCCACAATCCCAGCCTCTTATCGGTGGTCACGGCACGAGCCGGTAGCGCAGGGCCTGCACTCCGGCCCTGCGGGTCTTCCAGCGGCGCGGGTGCTTGCCGCGCCGCAGTAGCGCTGGCCCCGCAAGGCGGGGTCAGCACGCGATGGCACCGCACAAATGCCGACCTGAAGGTCGGCGCTACATTTGCCTGGCTGCGCCTCGAACCAGGAAATCTGAAAACCTTCCCTTATCCGCGTCGTCAAAACCACGACGCGGTGGAAAAGCCGCAAGGCTGGAGAGCGAGCCTTGCGCTACATTTTGTTTTGCGTGTCTCACCACGCGCCGGTGCGGGTTAACGATTGCAAGTTTGCACTTGGAAGCGAGATCGCGAATTTGAGGGGTAGGGCGGACCCCCGCTCGTGGGGTCCGCGGTTCTTCAGTAGGAAAAACCGCAAATCTCCAAAACAGGGAGCTGCCCTCGGATTCGGAAGCGTAAATGTAAGGAAGAGCCGCAGACCCCCAAGAACAAGGGTCGGCGCCAGCCGGCCCTTGGCCGAACTCGTCGCCAAGCTTCGACAACAGGAACGCACTAGCCCCTCGCGGGAGGTGTCCTGCTTGAAACAAGAACCTAAACAACACCGCGGGTGGCGCCGATCCGCCGCGCCGGACCCTTCATGTCGGCGACCCCTGGCCCGCCCAAAGGCCTCCCCGGTATCCAGGGCGCAGTCCGTCAGCCGACGGATCAATCGGCGCATACATACAAACCAATGTATGCGCCACCCGCGATTGCTAACCGCTACTTTGTAATTGGGCGCATGCTACAGGTTGCGTAGGAATTCCTCTGGGGATAGGCCAGCCTGTTTGATGATGGCTCGAAGTGTGCCTTTCGGAACAGCCTTGGAAAAGTGGATGGGGATCGTCAACGCACGCCGGTCTGCTTCTCGGAACATCGTGAGGTGACTGCCCTTCTGGCGCCAGCGGGAAAAACCCGCTTTTTCCAAGGCGCGCACAACTTCCCGTGCGCGCAAAGCGGGAAGTTCCTTAGACATAAGTCGGTGTCACCTGAACGAGAGTTGTGAATACCGGCACGGTCTCGTTATCTTCGGGGATGGGTTCCTTATGGGCGGCAAGGTTTTGGAGGTGAAGTTCGATCGCCTCTCGGGCATTCTGGGTTGCCTCTTCAATCGTGCTTCCGTAAGAAACGCAGCCCGGAAGCGTCGCGACAAGGACCGTGTAATCCCCAGACTTTTCGGGAATCAGACTGATTTGATAGGAAAGCAGTTTCTTCTGTTTGCGCATGCCTCTATTATGCCCGCGCCGAAAAGAATGGCAAGGGGCAACCATCGTGAATCAGTCCGTCGTAGCGGCGGTCGGCGCCTGCCCCGGCAAAATGGCCTCGCGAGATAAGTCCAGGCAAGCGGAATTCTCACGGCGCTATGCCTTGAGGCCGCGCTCGCTTCGGGAATGGGAGCAAGGGCGCAGGCGTCCCGAAAGCGCGGTGCGCGCCTACTTGACGGTGATTGATAGAAACCCGGAAGCGGTGGAAAAAGCGCTCATGAACAAGCCGTCGCATGTCTCATCGAACTTGCCGAAGAAATTCACCAGGAGTTAAGACCGGCTTTCCCTTAAAAGGGTTGAGCGCCAGGAGATCGCCGTCTCCGGTGATAATGTGGGTCGCCCGGCCACTCACCGCGAGCTCAAGGATCTTGTTATCGCTGGGGTCGCGACAATCGCTGATTCGAACATCAATCTCGACCCATTGGGATGCCCCGGCAAGCACGGCGAGAAATTGCCTCGCTTCATCTTCGGTGACGTAGGGACGGAATTTGTCCCGGGTGAGCACTTCGTTAAGTTCTGCCACGACAGGTAAAGAGAGTAGGATTGTGCCGCGATCCAAGGCATGGTCGAAGGCGCGCCGCGACGTCGATTCGTCGGAAAGGGCTGCGCTGATTAGGACGTTGGTGTCAAAGACGAAGCGCAAGCTACGCTTCTTTCAAAAGGTTTTCCAGTATCTCCGGCGTGAGGCCACGGTCGCGGGCCTTTTTGCTGAGATCGGTCATCATTTGTTTTAAAGCTGCGGGTTCCGCCATGGCCACGTCCTTCAACCAAAGGCTGAGGAGC
>Ga0116122_1001781_pt1 | contig 10508 bp, 8 predicted proteins | sample June2015DPH_13_5_FD_89726 | JGI IMG/M metagenome (GOLD analysis project Ga0116122, IMG submission 89726) | Peatland microbial communities from SPRUCE experiment site at the Marcell Experimental Forest, Minnesota, USA - June2015DPH_13_40 | ecosystem: Environmental > Terrestrial > Soil > Wetlands >...
CGGCGGCGCTGGCGACGCGCGCCGTGCGCGACGGCGACACCTACGTCATCAACGGCCAAAAGCAGTTCATCTCCGGAGCCGGCGCCGGCGACCTCTATGTGGTGATGGCGCGAACCGGCGGTGTCGGTCCGTCCGGAATATCGACGCTGGTCGTTCCGGGCGACACCCCAGGCATTTCGCTCGGCGTCAACGAGCGCAAGATGGGCTGGAACGCACAGCCGACGCGCGCCGTCATCTTCCAAGACGCGCGCGTACCGGCCGGCAACCGGCTGGGCGAGGAAGGAATCGGTTTTAAGATCGCCATGGCCGGCCTTGACGGCGGCCGGCTCAACATTGCGGCCTGTTCGCTCGGCGGCGCCCAGGTCGCCCTGGAAAAGGCGCTGGCCTACATGAAAGAGCGCCGCGCGTTTGGCAAACGCCTGGAAGAGTTCCAGGCCCTGCAATTCCGCCTCGCCGATATGGCGATCGGGCTGGAGGCGTCGCGCGCGCTGTTGTGGCGGGCGGCCGCGGCGCTCGACCGCAAGGATGCGGACGCGACGCAGCTCTGCGCCATGGCCAAACGCTTTGTCACCGATACTTGCTTCGAGGTCGCCAATCAGGCGCTGCAGCTGCACGGCGGCTACGGCTACCTGTCGGAATTCGGCATCGAAAAGATCGTGCGTGATTTGCGCGTGCATCAGATCCTCGAAGGAACCAACGAGATCATGCGCCTGATCGTGGCAAGAAGCCTCGTCGGACGATGAGCGGAGCGGTGCTTCAGGACGGCGAACTGATCGTCCGGCAGGAGCGGGCGCTGCGCCGGATCACGCTCAATCGGCCGAAGGCGCTGAATGCGCTGACGCTGGACATGGCCGTGGCGATGACCGCGTTGCTGCGCTCCTGGGCGACGGACCCGAGCGTCGGCGCGGTCTTGATCGACGGCGCCGGCGAGCGCGGCCTGTGTGCGGGCGGCGACATCCGTGCGCTCTATGATGCGGCCAAGTCCGGCGACTCCCTTCCCGCCCAATTCTGGTCGACCGAATATCATCTGGACGTGTTGATTGCGCGCTATCCGAAGCCGGTCATCGCCGTGATGGATGGCGTGGTGATGGGCGGCGGCGTCGGGCTCTCGGCGCACGCAGCACACCGCATCGTGACCGAACGTTCGGCCGTGGCGATGCCGGAGGTCGGGATCGGATTTTTTCCCGATGTCGGCGTCGCGTTCTTGCTGGCGCGATCGCCCGGATATACCGGCACGCATCAGGCGCTGACCGGCGACCGCATGAACGCGGCCGACGCCATCGATTGCGGGTTTGCCGATGTGCATATCGCCGCCGCCCGGCTTGGCGAACTGCCGGCGACACTGGCCGAGTGCCGCGCGGCCGATGATGTGCGGGCCCGCCTCGGCGAAATAGCGACCCCGCCCGCACCCGGCCGGTTGCCCGCCGCGCGGCCATGGATCGATCGCTGCTACGCCGCAAACGATGTCGAAGGCATCGTCGAGCGGTTGCGCGCCGACGGCGGCGATGGCGCGCGCGCGGCGCTGGCGAATATCCTGACGAAGTCCCCGACCTCGCTCAAAGTCACATTGCGAAACATTCGTTCGGCTGTATCATTCAGTAGAGTTGAGCAGAGCTTCCAGCAGGATTACCGCATCGCGCTCGCCTGCATCGCCGGACACGATTTCATCGAAGGCATCCGCGCCACGATCGTCGACAAGGACCGCAATCCCGCCTGGCGACCGGGCCGGCTCGAAGACGTGACGAAAGAAATTGTCGATCGGCACTTCCGGCCGGTCGGCAAGTTGGAACTGACCTTCGACGATTGAGAGAGGGTTACCGCCATGCCGACCATCGGATTCATCGGTCTCGGAAACATGGGCGCGCCCATGGCCGCCAATCTCGTCAAGTCCGGCGAGCGGGTCTTGGGCTTCGATATGGTCGCGGCGGCGCGCCAGGCGTCGGTCCGAGACGGCGTGCAGATCGTCGCCGACGCCAAGCAGTCCGCTGCGCAAGCAGACGTGGTGGTGACCATGCTGCCGGCCGGCGAGCACGTCGTCTCGGTCTGGCGAGATGTGCTGCCGGCGGCGAACAAAGGCGCGCTGTTCATCGATTGCTCGACGATCGATGTCGCCAGCGCGCGGGCGGCGCACGCGCTGGCGGCCGAGCACGGCATCGCTTCGCTCGACGCCCCGGTCTCCGGCGGTGTCGGTGGCGCCAAGGCGGCGACGCTCACCTTCATGGTCGGCGGCGCGGCGGAAGCTTTCGCGCGGGGCAAGCCGGTGCTCGAGCGCATGGGCAAGCGCATCGTCCATTGCGGCGAGGCGGGCAACGGTCAGGTCGCCAAGATCTGCAACAACATGATCCTCGGCATCTCGATGATCGGAGTGAGCGAAGCTTTCGTGCTGGGCGAAAAGCTCGGCCTCTCGCATCAGGCTTTATTTGACGTCGCTTCAGCCTCTTCGGGGCAGTGCTGGTCGCTGACCAGCTATTGCCCGGTGCCGGGGCCGGTGCCGGCGAGTCCGGCCAACAACGGCTACAAACCGGGATTTGCCGCCGCCTTGAGGTTGAAGGATCTCAAATTAGCCCGGGAGGCGGCGCAGTCGGTCAAGGCCAAGACAGCGCTCGGGGCGCACGCCGCCGAGATCTACGATCTGTTCGCGCAGCAAGGTCAGGGAACGTCGGACTTCTCCGGGATCATCAACTTCGTTCGCGGGCAATCAGGAAAGAGCTGACGGCTCACCTTCAGGCGCTCGCAGCAACCTCCACCGACGCGCCGCGGCTGAGCCAGCCGGGGTCGGTCGTCGGCAGCGGGATGGCGTCGATCAACATGCGCGTGTAGGCGGCGGCCGGCGCGGCGAAGATGCGTTCGCACGGCCCCTCCTCGACCACCCGGCCTTCGCGCATGACCACGACCCGCTGGCAGATCGAGCGTACGACCGAAAGATCATGACTGATGAAGGCGAGCGCCAGATGCATTTCGCCGGTCAGCTCCTTGAGCAGGCGCAGCACCTGCGCCTGCGTGGACACGTCGAGTCCCGACACGATCTCGTCGGCGAGAACGAAATCGGGCCGCAGCACGACCGCGCGCGCGATGCCGACCCGTTGCCGCTGTCCGCCGGATAGCTCGTACGAATAAAAGTCGACGGTGCCGCGGGACAATCCGACGCGATCGAGAATACCGTGCACCAGCGCCAGCGCCGCGGCGTGGCTCTTGGCCAAGCCGTGCAGCAGGATCGGCTCGATCAGGATGCGTCCGATCGTGTGCCGCGGATTGAGCGAGGACATCGGGTCTTGAAAGATCATCTGCATGCGTCGGCGCAGCGGCCGCCTGGCGCGTTCGTCGAGCGCGGTGATATCGCTGCCATCGAATACCACGGAGCCAGCCGCCGGTTTGATCAGACCGAGCAGCGCGCGTCCGAGTGTGGTCTTGCCGGAGCCGGACTCGCCGACAATGCCGACCGTCTCGCCTTTGCCGACGCGAATATCGACGCCATGCAAGACAACCGGCGAATCGCCGCGGCGCGTGAACAAACTTCCAGGCCGTCCGTAGGCCACGACCAGCCCGCGGGCGAGGAGAAGATCGTCTGCCATCAGCGCGACCCCGCAACGCCGGCGTCGAAGGCGGCGATCTCGGCTCGCAGCGCCGCAATGACATCGGGCGGCGTCGGCTCAAGCCCGGTATCCGGACGATCGTAGCGCGGATTGGCCGCGAGCAGCGCCTTGGTATAGGGGTGGCGCGGGCCTGCGAGCACGTCGGCCGTGCTGCCCTGCTCCATCACCTTGCCCATATACAACACGGTCAGCCGGTCGCAGATTTTCGCCACCACGCCGAGATCGTGGGACACAAACAGCACGCTGGTGCCGTGACGCTCCTGCAGCGAACGGATCAGCCGCAGAATTTGCTTTTGCACGGTGACGTCGAGCGCGGTGGTCGGCTCGTCGGCGATGACAAGCTTGGGTTCGAGTGCGAACGCCGCGGCGATCAGCACGCGTTGGCGCATGCCGCCGGAAAGCTGGTGCGGATAGCTGTCGAGCACGCGTTCCGGATCGCGAATCTGCACCTCTTCAAGCAAGGCGTGCGCGCGAAGCCGGGCTTGGTTCGCCGACAGGCCGCGCTTGAGCCGCAGCCCGTTGGTCATTTGCGCGTCGATCCGTCGCGACGGATTGAGCGCCGTCGAGGGGTCCTGGGGCACGAGCGCGATGTCGCGGCCGAGCACCGCGCGCAGATCCTTCGGCGACAGCGAGAGAAGGTCGCGGCCCTCAAACCCGATGCGTCCGTCCGTCACCTTCACTTGCGAGGGGATGATTCCCAGGATCGCCTTGGCGATGGTCGACTTGCCCGCCCCGCTCTCGCCGACCAGCCCGTGCACTTCACCGGTGGCGACGGCGAGCGACACGCGGCGCAGAATCGGCCGGTTCCCGTCGCGCAACGAAATCGCGCTGAGCGCTTCGATCGCAAGCCGGGGCGCGGTCATCGGCGCAGCACCGGATCGAGGCTGCGGGCCAAGCCGTCGCCGAGCTGGTTGAAGGCGACCACCGTGGCAAACAACGCCGCCAGCGGCGCCGCCAGCACCCACCACGCCTCATGCACGATCTGGCGGCCCTCGGCGATCATGCCGCCCCAGGTCGGAGTATCCGAAGATACCGACAGCCCGACAAACGACAGGATCGCTTCGACCACGACGGCGATGCCCATTTCCAGGGTCAGCAAGGCGATGAGCACCGGAACGACATTCGGCAGGATTTCGCGGAATAGGATGGCCGGGCGCGAGAAGCCGATGGTACGCGCGGCGACCACATAGTCCATCTGCGCCTGACTTTTGGTCTCGGTGCGGACCACGCGGCAAAAGCGCGTCCAGTCGATGACAACGATGGCGGCGATCACCGAATGCAGCCCGGTGCCGATGACGGCGATCAGCAGGATCGACAGCAGCACCGGCGGGAATGCCATCCACACATCGACCAAACGCGAAATCAGCGCGTCAACCAGCTCGCCGAGAAAGCCGGCCAACAGGCCGAGCAGCGATCCGATCAGACACGCGAGCCCGGCCGCGACGAATGCCACCGTCAGTGAAACCCTGGCGCCGTAGATCACCCGCGAGAGCACGTCACGCCCGAGCCCGTCGGTGCCGAGCAGGAAACCGGGCTCGGCATCAGGAAAACCGGCGGGCGGTGTCGTCGTCATCAACAGATTCTGCGCCAGCGGATCCTTTGGTGCAACCCACGGCGCGGCGATGGCGACAACGATCAACAGCAGAATGAAACCGCCGGCGCAAACGACTTTGGGATCGCGCATGAGCCGGGCCGCAACCGTGGGCGCTTGCGGTCCGATATCCATCGTCGATGTTGATGACCAGTGTTCCACTTCGCGCCGGTTCCGGCTCAGCCATGCCGTAGTCTCGGATTGAGAGTCGCAACCGTGAGATCGACCGCAATGTTGATGAGAATGAAGATCAATCCGAACAACAGTACCAAACCCTGGATCAGCGGGAAATCGCGATTGATGACGGCGTCGATCGCTAGGTTGCCGATGCCGGGATAGGCGAAGATGCGTTCGACGATCACGGTGCCGCCGACCAGGAAGGTGAACTGGACGCCGGTGAGCGCGATAGTCGGACCGACGGCGTTGCGCAACGCTTCCTGCAACACCAAGCGCAGCTCCCGGAAGCCCTTGATCCGCGCCAACAGCACATAATCCTGCACCATGGCCTCCTTCAGCGACTGCTTGAGCAGCCGCACGATCACGGCGGCGAGCGGTAAGGCCAGCGCCAATGTCGGCATCGCCATATGGCTGAGGATATTGCCGGCCACGGCGAAGCGGCCGGTGACGATGCTTTCGGCCAGATAAAATCTGGTGGCGAAGCCTTGCGCCAAATCCGGATCGATGCGGCCGGTCAGCGGCAACACCGGAAGCGCAACGGCAAAGACGAGAACCAAGGCCAGCGCCCAAATGAAGTCCGGTACGGCCAGCATGATGCTGTTCAATCCGTCGATCGCGGCCTCGCCGGGGGTGCGCCGCATCAGCGTGCCGGCGACCGCGATGCCGCCGCCCAAGGCGACCGCGACCAGGAGCGCGAGTATGGCGAGCTCAAGTGTCGCCGGCAGCCGCGAGGCGAGCACCTCGGTCACGTAGAGGTGCATGGTGATCGAGGTGCCGAAGTCGCCGGCGACTATCCCCCTGATCCAGATCCAGAACTGGGTGAGCAGAGGCGCGTCGAGGCCGTAATGCGCCTTGAGCGCGGCGATGTCGGCGGGGCCGGCGCCCGGCGAGATCATCATGGCGACGGGATCGCCCGGCACCACGCGCAGCAGCACGAACACCACGACCGCCACGCCAGCGAGCGTGATGAGCGCCATGGCCACGCGATTGACGACGATGGCAATCAACATGAACGGTCCATGAGACTGACCTCGTCAATTGCCGCCGCGCGCCCGGCGCGGCGGCGGACCGCATCGACGAGGTATTAGGCCTTCGCGACCAGCGTCGCCGGTTGCAAGGCTCCCGAAACGTTCGGGGTGACCTTGAGGTCGGACTTGTAGAGGATCGGCTGGGCGTATTGCAGCAGCGGCAGGATATAGCCCTGCTCGGCGATGTAACGATCCGCGGCCTTCCAGCCCTGGATGCGTTTCTTCTCGTCCTTCTCGCCCCACAGCGGGCCGATCTTGGCGTCGAGATCGTCGGAGTGCCAGGCCGAGTGCGGCGATTTGCTCCACATCGCGAAGCCGGTCGAGCAGGTCGGATCGCCGATCGCGTTGCCCCAATTGTAGAACGCCGCCGGCGCCAGCTTATGCGACATGCGCAGCTCGAAATGCTTGGCGATTTCATAGACCTCGATGTTGGCGTCGATACCGACATCGCGCCACATGCCGACGATCGCCTGGATCATCTCGTAATCCTTCGGCTTGAAGCCGCGCGTCGTCTGGATGGTGAACTTGACCGGCTTCTCCTTCGAATAGCCGCTGGCGGCCAGGAGCTTCTTCGCCAAAGCCGGATCGTGCGCCACCTTGATCGAGGGATCGAAGGCCTCGTATTCCGGCGCCTCCAGCGTAGCGATCGGCACACCGTAGCCGCGCAACAGCCGCTTGACGATCGCCTCCTTGTCGACAGCGTGACACATGGCGAGACGGACGTTCTTGTCGTCCATGACCCCGCCATTGGTGATGAAGATCTGACCGATGTCGGAGATCGGCGTGCAGACGCCTTTCAGTCCGGCCTTGGTCCTGAGGCGGTCATATTCCTCGTACGGCACTTCCAGGGTGACGTCGGACGATCCGCTTTCGATTTCAGCGACGCGGCTGGTCGCATCGGGGACGAACTTGAACACCACGGTCTCGAATGCGGGCTTGCCGCCCCAGTATTTCGGATTGGCCTTGAGCCGCAGGTAGGCATTGCCCTCATAAGCGTCGACCATGTACGGGCCGGTGCCGATCGGCGCCTTCTCGAATCCCTGCGGGCCAACTTTCTCAAAATAATTCTTGGGCAGCACATAGCCAGCGAGGAAGGCCATCCATTTGAAGATGGTCGCGTCATAGTTCAATACATCGGCGGTAATGCGGTGGCCGTCTATCTTGAAGTTGCCCAGGCTCGCCCATACGAACGAGACCATATTTCCGCCCTTCGGATCGCCCTCGCGCTGAATGGTCCACACGACATCCGCGGGCGTGAATGGGCTGCCATCGTGCCAAACGACGTTCTGCCGTACATCCATCCAAACCTTGGTCTTATCGTCGTTCCAGCCCCAGCCGGTCAGCAGACCGGGCTCAAATGCGAGATTGGGCTTCTGGCCGATGTATTGATCGAATACCGAGCGATAGATCGCCTGAATCGTCGGGTTCACCGAGGAGGGCCCGACGTCGGGGTCGAAGGACGGCAGGTTGACGTTATAGGCGATATTGAGCGTGTTGCCGGCGGCGGCGCCGGCAAAGCGCCGAGGCGCCAGCAACGTTGCAAGGAGGCCGCCGCTCGCCGCGAAGGCCTGACGACGCGTAACGTTGAACATGTTGGACACTCCCCCTTTTTTGACTACCGCAGGCGGCCGCTCGTTCGCTCGACTTCACGCCAAGGTGCGTTGCGGATCGGCACCGCTAAGCCGATACTTTAAGCCTAAAGCAACACCCGGACAAGCTGAGGCTTTGGGCTTTTTTTCCGCAATTTTAGGCAGCAACCGCGTGGACGATGCCAAGCCGGACGCCACCGCCGCAATCGGCGGCCCGGCGCGACCGCGAGTCCCTGTTGCATGAGCCTCCAGGCCGTTGCAAGACGAATGGGAAGGTTTCATAAATGTTAGATCGGCCGGCCTCGCTTGATCGATAATGTCGGCTCGGAGGCTTTCATGGCGGAACGATCGTTTGCACGCGAAGTGCAGGATCTCAAACTGGGCGACGGCGAGGAGTTCCGCGGCGAGGGAATTCTCGCCATCACCAAGGCGCTGCTGCAATCCGGCGTAGCCTATGTCGGCGGCTACCAGGGTGCGCCGATTTCCCATCTGATGGACGTGCTCAACGACGCCAAGGACGTGCTCGACGAACTCGGCGTCCATTTCGAGAACTCGGCATCGGAAGCTGCCGCCGCAGCGATGCTCGCGGCCTCGGTCAATTATCCGATCCGCGGCGCGGTCACCTTCAAATCCCCGGTCGGCATCAATGTCGCCTCCGATGCGATCGCCAATCTCGCCTCCAGCGGCGTCACCGGCGGGGCGCTGATCATTATCGGCGAGGATTACGGCGAAGGCTCCTCGATCATGCAGGAACGGTCGCATCCGTACGCCATGAAATCCCAGGTCTGGCTGCTCGATCCGCGCCCGAACCTGCCTTCGATCGTCAAGGCCGTGGAAGACGGCTTCGCGCTTTCCGAAGTCTCGCACACGCCGGTGATGCTGGAAGTCCGCATCCGCGCCTGCCACGTGCACGGCCGCTTCGTCGCCAAGAACAACAAGCCGCCGCCCTTCTCGTTGCGCGAAGCGCTGGAGAACCCGCGGCGCGACACCGAACGCGTGGTGCTGCCGCCCGCCTCCTATCTCCACGAGCGGGAAAAGATCGAGCAGCGCTGGCCGGCCGCCGTCAAGTTCATCAAGGAACGCAAGCTCAACGAATTTTTCGGACCGGAAGCGGCCGATGTCGGCATCGTCGTGCAGGGCGGCTTCTACAATTCGGTGATGCGCTCGCTGCAGCAGCTCGGTCTGGCCGATGTCTACGGCGAGACCGCGGTGCCGATCTACGTGCTCAACGTCACCTATCCGCTGATCGACGACGAGGTGGCCGCCTTCGCGGTGAACAAGAAGGCGATCCTCATGGTCGAGGAAGGCCAGCCGGAATTCATCGAGCAGGCGCTGAACACCATTCTGCGCCGGCGCGATATCCAGACCAAGATCTGCGGCAAGGACGTGCTGCCGATGGCCGGCGAATATATCCCCGCGGTTGTCACCAAGGGCATCAAGGCTTTTCTCGAGCTGCATGCCAACCAGTTACTCGGCAACGCTCCGCCGCACCCGGACGCCTCGGCGGTGCTCGGCGATCCGAAGGTCAAGGCGCTCGCGAAAGCGGTGCCGCCGCGGCCGCCGAGTTTTTGTGTCGGCTGCCCGGAGCGGCCGATTTTTGCCGCGATGAAGCTCGTCCAAGCCGAACTCGGCGAGCACAACGTCGCCGGCGACATCGGCTGTCATCTGTTCGCCTGCCTGCCGCCGTTCAATATCGGCGCCACCACCATGGGCTATGGACTAGGGCCCGCATCGTCCTCCGCTTTCAATGTCAAAGCCGACAAGCGGCCGATCTCGATCATGGGCGACGGCGGCTTTTGGCATAACGGCCTTTCCTCGAGCATCGGCAACGCCGTCTACAACAAGCACGACGGCGTCATCATGGTGGTCGACAATTTCTATTCCGCGGCGACCGGCGGCCAGGACATCATGTCGTCGCGCGCGATCAACCCGGCGCGCTCCACGAACAACAGCATCGTCGATGCGGTGAAGGGCGTCGGCGTCAAATGGGTGCGCCACATCGACCGCACGTACGACGTGCCGCGGATGCGCGACATTTTGCGCGAGGCGCTGACCACGAAAGAGGGCGGCCCCAAGGTGATCGTCGCGTCCTCCGAATGCATGCTCAACAAGCAGCGCCGGGTGAAACCGCTGTTCCAGAAATCGGTGCGCGACGGCGAGCGCATGGTGCGCGAACGCTTCGGCGTCGACGAGGACGTTTGCACCGGCGATCACGCCTGCATCCGGTTGTCCGGCTGTCCGTCGCTGTCGGTGAAACATACCGACGATCCGCTCAAGGACGACCCGGTGGCGGCGATCGACCAGAGTTGCGTCGGCTGCGGCAATTGCGGCGAGGTGTCGGAGGCGGCGGTGCTGTGCCCGTCGTTCTACCGCGCCGACATCATTCACAACCCGACCTGGTTCGACCGCTTCGTCGCCGGTCTGCGCCGCGCGGTGATCGGCTTCCTGCAACGCCGCCGCGAAGTCCGCCGGATCGCCTTCGCGGAATGATGCGGGACGCGGCGTCATGAACGATCTATCGCGGACGCCG
>Ga0116122_1001794_pt1 | contig 10468 bp, 8 predicted proteins | sample June2015DPH_13_5_FD_89726 | JGI IMG/M metagenome (GOLD analysis project Ga0116122, IMG submission 89726) | Peatland microbial communities from SPRUCE experiment site at the Marcell Experimental Forest, Minnesota, USA - June2015DPH_13_40 | ecosystem: Environmental > Terrestrial > Soil > Wetlands >...
GAGGTAAGAACCACCAAGCGTACCTCTGGCAATACAGTCGCCCCGGAGGAAGCGTGGTGTTCGATTTCCGCTTGGGTCGCGGACGCGATGGGCCGAAGCGGTTCCTGGGACAGTTCGAAGGCATTCTCCAAACCGACGGCTATACAGCGTACGACCAAATCGGTGGGCCGAGAATGGTACATGCCGCTTGTTGGTCTCATGCAAGAAGACAGTTTTTCGAAGCGGTGCAGCTAAATCCCCGAGATCCGGTTGCAACCCCGATTGTGGCTCAGATGGACGAATTGTTTGCCGTCGATGCGGAAGCTCGCCGCAAAACGCTGACTACTGCGGCGCGCCATATCCGGCGTCAGGAAACAGCGAGAGCTCTTCTCGATGATATTCGCAAAAAGATCGAGGCAGCGCAGTCCGTTGCATTACCCTCCAGCGCACTCAGCAAGGCTTGCCAGTACGCGCTCACGCTTTGGAAAAAGCTCAGCCGCTTCTTGGAGTATCCCGAATTAGAGCTAAGTACCAACCTGGCGGAGAATTCCATGCGTCCGGTAGCCGTGGGTCGGAAGAACTGGTTGCACATCGGCAGCCCTCAGGCGGGACCGAAGGTTGCGGCGATTCTCTCGGTTGTGGAAAGCTGCCGCAGGCTGAAAATCTCCGTGCGTGACTATTTGGCCGCGATTCTCCCCGGGCTTGCCGATCTCCCGATCCAGCGCGTCCCAGACCTTACGCCTGATACGTGGGTCGCCCAGCATTCATAGACTCAAACGGCCCGGTTGTTGGCTGCGAGTCCCGGTCTAGTTCCGCCCGGCGGGACGGCCGATTCAACTCACCGGGGCCAAGGGGGACGACTCACAGCAAGCCCTCGCACTGGTTGACGCCACCCCATGTAGAGCATGCACGCAAGTCTTACCTTCGACTGCGGGGCAAATTGCCGTATAATCCGGCGCTGATTCACAACCGCGATGAGTCCACTGGAATCCCGTCCCCGCGCGCAGTTGCTTTCCGAGCGGTACTCGATCGCCATCACTACGCTGGACGAGCAGATGTTCCGCGAGATGCGGCGGGCGATCACTTCCAGCTTTCACACCATCCTGGCCAGCACGGAATCCCAGATACGCGCCCTCATCGACGATCCGGACATTCATGGCATAGTGCTTGATCTGGAAAGCATCGGGGAGGGTGGGGCCGACGGGATCGAAGTGCTGAAGGAGATACGCAGGCTGCGGGAGGATCTGATCCTGGTGGCGATCACCGACGCAACCGGCAGCGAACTTCCGCTGATGGCCAGCCAGGCGGGGGCTGATCATTTCTTTCTGAAGCCGGTGGATGGGGCTCAGCTGCGAACGCTGTTGCTGCAGACCTTTGAAAAGCGGGCCCTGCAATACGAGGGGCTATGGCTTCTGCAACAGGTGGAGAACAGGGCGGCCTTTTGCGGGCTGATTGGCGGCAGCGAGGCTATGCGGAAGGTTTACCAGGCCATTAGGTCGGTGGCCGACAGCAATGCGAGCGTGGTGATCCGGGGGGAAAGTGGAGTGGGAAAAGAGTTGGTCGCCCGGGCCATTGTGGAAACCGGAACGCGCCGCGACAAGCCGTATATTTGCCTGAACTGCTCTGCGTTGCCCGAGACGCTGATGGAGTCGGAGTTGTTCGGCTACGAGAAGGGGGCATTTACCGGAGCCGAGAGCGCCAAGCCGGGGATGATCGAAAGCTCCCATGGCGGGACTCTCTTTCTGGACGAAATCACCACGCTCGATCACCGGCTGCAGAGCAAGCTGCTGCGGGTGCTGCAGGAGCACTCAGTGCAGCGTCTGGGAGGGCGGACGACGAAGAAGATCGACTTCCGGCTGATCACCGCGACCAACGATAATCTGGAAGACATGGTGCATCAGGGGAGGTTTCGCGAGGACCTTTACTACCGGATCAATGTGGTACCGATCATGGTGCCGCCTCTGCGCGAGCGGCAGGGGGATATCCCGCTGCTGGTGGAGCATTTTGTCCGGCTGTTCTGCACCGCCAACCAGAAGCCGGCGAAACAGCTTCAGCCGGAGGTGATGGGGATCTTGGAGAGCTACTCGTGGCCGGGGAATGTGCGGGAACTTGAGAACGTGATCCAGCGCCTGGTGCTGATGAGCGACGGAGCGGTGATTTCGGCGCACCACTTGCCCCAGCAACTGCTTGTTTCGACGGCGGCCAGTCAGGAGGCGATCCTGATCCCGGAGGGCGGGGTGGATTTTGATGCGGAGATGGAGCGGATCGAGATTGCTTACCTGAACGCGGCCCTGCGGCGGACGGGGGGAAAGAAGTCGGCGGCGGCGGCGCTGCTGCGGATCGATGCGCAGCGCATGAAGTACCTTTGCCGGAAGCTGAAGATTAACGCGGAGCCGGGAAATTAGGGTTAAAAATTAACCAAGGCTAGGCTAATTTTTAACCGTAGTGAGTTTTTTACCGGCAGCAACGGGCCCGGCTCGCACAACAGATGTTGTATGTTATTGATTTTTCTCGGGTGCTGAGCGGGTGCGGCTGGTGCGTGAGTTTGGCATTGGCTTTGCTTATCTCTAAGCGTCTAAGCCGAATAGAAAATCTGGCTTACGAGGAGCTTCTAATGTCGATTCAGAAAAAGTCCCTGCTGAACAGCCTGAACACCACCAAGAAAGCCATCGTGGCCAGCTCGACCGCCACCCCGGAAAATCCGAGCGTCAGCGCTCCGGTATCGGCCCGCGTCCGCGCACAGGTCCGTGCGCAGGTGAAGGCGCAGGTGAAGGCGCAGGTCCGTGCACAGGTCCGTGCGCAAACCCGTTCACACTAGTTGGTCGGAAAGAGCTTATCGGAAGGGCCAGCGTTCTGCGCTGGCCTTTTCTCATTGCTACGAATGCGGATTGCCGCGCCGGTCTGATCTAGCAGGCAGACCTCACCAAACTCGCCTCACCAGAGTCGCCGCTTGACAAGATCCCGCCCGAATCTCCAGGCAAAACTCGCCAGGCTGCGCGAGCCCACTCGGATCTTCGCCGTCCCGGTCATGCCGGGGCGCAGACCTGCCGCGGAATCAAGACTAGCCTCAGCCGCGAAAAAACGCGGCGGATTGACGCCTGCGAGCTGCTCTTTGCGACCCAGGGAAGGGTCGAGGGGAACCCAATCGGGGGAGATCGAGCGAAGAGCACCTGAAATGGGACGCAGGCGAGACGGCGCCCTCAGACGCACTATCGAACCCACACCAACGTCGTGCATGGCAAATTCGGGGATGTAAACCCGCGCCCGCAGAGTCGAATCGTCCACTAAGTCCATGAGGGGGGCTCCTTCGTCGAGGTCAGCGCCGGCCAGATCGTGAAGGCGCGGCGTAGTGACCGTGCCGGAGATCGGACTTTTAACCTGGAGCCGGGAAGTTTCCTCAGTCAAGACGCGTTCCTCTTGTAATAAACGCTGGCGCTCCCGCTCCGCGGAACCGTAGTCGCCGTAGCGCAGTTGATTCTGGGTGGCACGGCCGGAGGCTTGCCGCAGGTCGGCTTGTAGCTTGGCCATATTGGACTGGAGATCAAGGTTCTCCAGGCTTACCAGGGGCTGACCAGCCACAACTTTTTGACCCTCCTCCACGAACACGCCAGAGACCTTTCCGCTCACGGCAGCATGCACCGAGGCCTGCCGGACGGGTTCCAGAACGAACGAAGCTTCCTGAAAGTCAGGCCAGATGGTCGGGAACAACAACAAGAGGACGGCCGCTCCGAGAGCGGCCATACGCCAGGCCTTCAGCCAGGCCCAAACCCGCTCTTTTTTGTCCAGATACAGCAGTTTGCTGAAGCGACCCAAGGCGTGAATTCGGTCTTTGAACACCCAGTAGCCCATCAATCCGGCGGGGATGAAAGCCCAGGCCGGGGAGTAGGAATGCAGCACGTTATAGGTGAACCCCATGAGGAATGAGAGCAAGACATAACCGTACATGGCGGAGAGCAGAGCGTAGATCAGGTAAAAGGGGCGGTGCCAGCGTGGAACGTACTCATATTCAGCGGGCAATCCGAAAATATGCTTGCGGGTCCAGCCCGATAGGTAGGCGGCGGCGCGCTCGTGAAAATCCTGTTCCTCGATCAGTTCGCTAAAGATGTAGTAGCCATCGAGCTTAATGAGGGGATTGAGATTGAGCAGGGATACACCAATGCCGGTGACCATCATGATCTTGTAGGCGAGATTGTGGGCGAACATGCCGGGGGGGGTTGCCCACCAGACGCTGGTGGCGGCGAAACAGATGATGAGGTCTCCCCAGATGCCGGCGGCGACGGTGGCGATCCTTTCCCATTTGCCGCCGTAGATCCAGATCTGGGTTACGTCGCAAAAGAAGCTGGGCGCAAAATACATCAGGTTAAAGCCCATCTTCTCTACGGCTCCGCCGAAGTGTTTGCAGGTGAGTCCGTGGAAGGACTCATGAAAGAAAGCCATGGCGCCGAAGAGGAACCAGAACTCGAGGAGGTCGCGCCCCGATTTTTCGGTGAAGTTGTAGAACTGGAAGCTGTCGATCCAGATTTCGCCGAAACGCCCCGCCCACATGTAGGCCATCAGCGCGAACATGACCAGAGCGGCGAGCGTGAACCACCAGGTATAGACCCAGCGCAGGCTGGGGTAAATCCGGGCAATGTAGTCGTCAGCGTGGGGCCACTCGGCGATCACGATATCGGAAAAATCGATGGCCTTGGAACGTTTGCGACTGGTCCGCTGGGCACGGAGTTGCTCGTGTAAGGTGATGTTTCTTTCCAGCGGACTGCGGTAAAACAGGTCGGTGTTTGCCTGGATGAACGCGGCAAATTCGCGGGCAGCCTCTTCGGAATAGAAGACCCCGGTTTGTGCCATGACCTGCTGGGAAATTTCGGCATAAGGGCGCTCACCGTCAAACAATTGCAAAAGCGCCCACTGCGAAGGATCTAGCCGGATGAAGTTGTCGGCACCCGGGAGCTTGGCCAAAACGATGGGCTGTCCCTTTTCGAGCTGCTGTTTGGCAATGACGCGCGGATCCAGCTTGGGGACGGTATTTTTGACGATTCGCTCCGGCAGTTCGGGCAGAGCGGCATTGAGGGCGTTGGCGATGTTCATGGGTGCATGGGCAGGTGGACGTCAGCCTGCATGCCGGGGCGCAGGTCCTGCACTGTGCCCGTGATTTCCGCCAAGACTTCAATGGTGCCGCTGGCAGGATCGACAATCGGGCTGACTTGAACGATTCGGGCGGAGTGCGCGGCGGTGGGACTGGCGTCGGCAACCTTGATCGAGACGGCTTGACCGATCTTGATTTGATTCACGAAGCGAGACGGGAGAGTGAAGCGCACGCGCAGGGGACCGGTGGCGGTGACCCAGACGAGGCGCTCTCCGGGAGTGACGGTCTGACCGACGCGGATGTAGCGGCGGGCGACGATGCCGTCGAAGGGCGCGGTGATCTGGGTTTTGCCAAGCTCCAGTTCAAGGGATTGCTGGCTGTCGCGGGCGTTGATGAGAAGCTGTTCGACGCGCTTCACGTCCCACTGGTCGGCCTCGGCCTTGTAGCGCACGTGCTCGAACTGTTCTTCGGGGATCACCTTGGCCTCCCACATTTTCTTGGCGCGCTGGTAGTCGGACTCGAGGACCTTGGCTTCGGCTTTCCAGTTGTTAAGATCTGCCTCGATACTGGCGGTCTTGGCGCGGGCGGCTTCGAGATCAGCGGTGAGTTGGCGGTCGTCGAGTTTGGCCAGGAGTTGTCCCTGGCGCACGCGGGTGCCGACTTCAGCCAGAATCTGGGTGACGACGCCTTGGCGCTGGGCGGCGACATCGACCTGATTCTCGACCACGATCGGACCTGAGGCCGTGAAGTCGTCGGCGGGAGATGGAGCGGCAGTGGTGGCCGGTTCCGCGGGCGACGGAGTTGCAGCCGTAGCCGTCGGAACGGGGTCACGGCTGCACGATGTGCTGACAACCAACGCCAGAGAAAGCAACACGAGGATGTATGCAGTCTTTTTCAAAGGTCACCACCCAAACCAGTCCCACAGTTTCGACCAAATCCACATGATGGGCTGGCGAAAGAACACCTGTCCTGCGGGACGCCAGCCGGTGGATACTTTGCCGCGGCCCTGCATTCCCGCACGAAGAACGCTGTCGGGATTCGGAACCGCAACGCGCGCAGAGAAGGTGCGAGAGTCTCCGTCAAGCCGGGCCAGCGGGCTCACCACGACGACGGCTCCTTCGAACGTGCGGGCGGGAAAGCCGTCGAGCTTGATGCGGGCCTTCTGTCCAGCGGCGACCAGGGCGATGTCAGTCTGATCGACGGAGACGTCCACCAGCGCCTGGGAGTTATCGACGATGTCCGCGAAAGGATCTCCGAACTTCAGCTTCTGGCCTACGAGGTTTTCGATGTGAGGAGTCGCGACCACGCCGTCAATGGGGGACCGCACGAGGGTACGGTCGAGGCGTTGCTGGGCGCGCGCGACCTCGGTGGTCCAGTAGTCGGCTTGGGCCTGCTGGATGCCGGCTTCGGTGTCGTCGTTTGCGGCGAGCGCACGGTTCATCAGCGCGACCGCGGTCTCACGCTTGGCCTGAGCGGCGGCCAGCGCAGAACGATAGTCCCAATCTTCAAGGGAGGCTATAACAGTTCCCTTTCGAACCGGGTCGCCTTCCCTGACGTTGACCTGTTTAACGATGCCGTCGACGTCGACGCCGATTCGGGCCGAGCGCCCGGGAGCGACCCTGGCCGGACCATCTACTCGCAGCGGCAAAGGAAACAGGGCCAGGAACAAAACGGCGGCGACCGCAGCAACCGTGATGGTGATGCGGCGATGTTTCTCCAGCGCCAGGAACTTGCGCTTCTGTTCCACTAGCGGCTGCAACACGCCGATGAACGGAACCTCTTTATACAGTGAGGCGTTGCGCAGGGCCACTGTGGCCTGGCTGGCCAACACCTTTATCATTTCCAGGTGGGCGGAAGTGAGAAAGTCGGGATCACTGCTTTCGAAGGAAAGGACGCCGACGCGGCCTTCATCGTCGGCGAGGGGGACGGCATGAAACCCGCGCATACCGCTTTGCGAGAAATAATGACGAAACTTGGCCTGGGTCGCCTCGCGCTCGGACGAGATCTCTTCCCCGCGTTGAGTGATGAATTCGGGCTGCTGGAGCAAAGAGGCCCATTGCAAAACCTGACTGAGTTCGACGATTTGGGGGTCCTCAGGATTGAACTCGAGAGTCCCGGAGACCGCGCGCAGTTGAACCCGGCCTCGTTGGTCGAGGGCGATGGCGGCACGCTCGTAGGGGATCACGCTGGCCGGACCATTGACCACGGCCTGCAACACGCGATCGAGATCGAGGGTGGAGGTGATTTCGTGACTTACGCGGACCAGCGTTTCGAGGACCTCAACTTTGCGCTCAGCGGCCAGCAGGCTGGCGTTGTGCAGAGCGATGCCGGCGGATTCGGTCAGGCGGCTTAAGGTGAACAGGTCATCGTCGTCGAAGGGCTCGTCACCCAGTTTGTTGACGGCTTCGATGACGCCGACGAGCCATTCCTGATCGAGGATGGCAGCGGCAATCAGCGAGACAACTCCTGATCCTTCAATCCCCTGATTGCGGCGCACCAGCCGGGGATCGTCCGGGAATTGGATCAGCACCGGCTCTCCGTCGTCGGAAACGTCGCCGGCCACGCCCTCTTTCGGGCGTTGCAGGGATTGCTCCAGCACGGTGGGATCAAGGCCCGCCTGGTGCATCAGGCGGAGGCTTTCGTCAGGCTCGAGCAGCCAGACGTTGACGGCCTCGCATTCGAGCATCGCGAGAACCTTGGAGCCGATGATGGGCAGCAACTTGTCGAATTCCAGCGTTGAGCTGAAGACTTTCTCTATGTCATAAAGCTGAGTGAGGCGCGTGATGGAGTGCAGGGTGTTCTGGCGTTCGTCCTCGTAAAGCTGCGCGCTGTAGAGGGCTCCGCCGGCTACTTCCGCGACGGCCTGCAATTCATCGAGATGAGATTCGCTGACGTCTCCATCGAAGGTGAGAATTTCAATGGCGCCGTTTAATTCTCCTTCCCGCTTGAGGGGAACATAGGAGAGAGAGCGCAGTGTGCGGCGAACGTGGAGGTGGGCAAATTCCTCGCGCACCAAGGTCTTGCCTTCGAAGCGGAGCGGCTTGAGTTCCTGGGCGAGGAGTCCAAGCGTGCCGGTTTCCAGGGGAATCGATGGTTCGACGGAAACTTCCCCAATGTTGGCGAGCACCATCCAGACGTCGCCATCGGGAAGGGTGGAAACGGAATACACATTCACAGCACTTCCGGGAAAAAGGTCTGCGACGGTCTGGGCCAGAATGCGGGCGCGAGGAATGACCTCTTGTTTTTCAAGCAGGCGGGTGTACAGGGTGACGATTGAGGGCGTCAGCCCGGAGCTTTCGATGGGCATGGAAGTGGCCTGCGAAAAGGCGCCTCAGTTTACACGGAGAAAGCGTTTGCCATTTGCAAAATCGCAAGGCTTCCTCTAATTTGGGTACGCACTTTAGCAGAGCATCCAGCGAGTGTCAACCGAACGGGACTAGGTTGCCAGAGCCGGACGGGCGGTAAGTTAACTGCCTGAGCGAGGAACCAGGTGGAGATCGACGTTCGAAGCCAGTCTGATGTGAAGATTCTCAAATTGCGTGGCCGGCTCAGCCTTGGCGATTCGGTTGACCGTATGCGCGACACTTGCGACGATCTGCTGAAAGCAGGGGACGTGCGCTGGGTGGTCGACCTGGGCGAAGTGCCCATGGTCGATTCCAGCGGCATCGGATTGCTGGTGCGCTACCTGACGGCGGCCAAACAGCGCGGAGGATCCCTGAAGCTTCTGAATCCTTCCAAGTTCGCGGTCCAGACGCTCAGGATGACGGGGCTGCTCAGTTTGTTTGAGACCTTCGAAGATCAGGAGCAGGCGGTCTCATCTTTTGAGTAGGTGAGGGTACCACACAGGCTGTGTTGCCGGGATCCCCAGCCATCCGAGATTGATGCTCGTTCGCTAGCCAGCCCGAAATTTCACCCCACGAATGGCCGACTGCGGCTTACTTTCCTCGCGTAGCGATTTCTTGGCGGCCCCCATCCAGCAGTGATTGCCTCTTCTCCCGAGTCACAATGCCGGGTGGGTGATTCCGCGATTCAGCAGCCAGCCCGCTACCACATGGATGAATTCTGCCCCTAGTTCGACCGGCGCGTTTCTCAAGGAGGGTGTACGGTCCAGATGCGTCCACCGACACGGTTGCGCGCTTCGAGAATCGTAACCTGGAGACCTGCCTCGCAGAGCGCCTGCGCGCATGCCAGTCCAGCAACTCCAGCTCCGATCACCACAACCTCAAAATCCGTTTGGACATGCCTTCTCCCCAACCCACGGACTGGAACTCTCGATGTAGTGTCTTGGCTAGGAAACCTGAGAATTTGCCGGTGAAGTGGCGAAGCCACGCTGGCTGGGGATTCAATCTGTCAACCGTGTGTTTCCTCTGACACTTACGACGAGGGTGCATTCCCTGCCCAAAAAACGGTCCGTGTTTTCAGGCGCCGCGCTGAGCAAGCTTCCATAGTAGTGTCTCCTTTATCGTGTGGCTGTACAAAATTGGTCATTTCCTCAGATTGGTTTGAGAATCTACGCGGCCCAATCGGAGTGTTCGGGCCCGCGGAACCAACCAGCCACTTGTTTGAGGCGGCCTATGAATTGTCAGCGAGTGGCCAAAATTGGACAGCTTAGAAGGAGCTAAGTCTGCCACACTCTGGCCATGACAACGAAGACGATTCCGGAATACCTTGAGGACGAGCGCCAAAAACGTAGCGACGATCAGCTGCGAATAGGAGAAGAAGCTGCGCGCATCCAGCCGCTGCACCATGGCCACCATCGCACTGCGAAACAGCCTAAGCTGGAATTGCCGCCCGCAGTTGAAGCCACACCTAAACCGAGAAAAACTGCCGCAGCAGCTCGGAAAAAGCCACGGGCCGCGCGAAAGACAGCAACGAAAGCCCGCAAGATCGCGTGACTGTGTTGGCCGACCAAGGCCGGCCCGATCGCCCCGTCCCATCTGGACAGGCGGGTGTGTTGGACCAGGAAAGATCGCGTCGATCCCTGCATGATCTTTGCGGTCAGACATGAGCTGAGCAGTCACGCGGCAAGTGGCAATGTAATGTATCGATTAGTAGCGGAGACCGGTAAACATGAGTATCTCTGCGCTGAAGACATCGTTCATCGTGAGTTTCGTATTTTTCATGGGAATAGCGACAGCTTCGTATGCGCAGACCACAAAACCAGCCCCGCCGACACCTATCGATGAGAAGAAGGTTGAGCTGGGTGGGACGCCCTGGAATCCACAATGGGACCAGATCATCGAGAAGGCGCTGCCGCCCGAAATGTTTTCTTCGCAGGTCCCGCAGGGCGTCCGTCGATTCTGCCCGCGATTTTACGAGATGGGCGAAACCGACAAACGCGCATTTTGGGCTTACTTCTTCCAGGCGCTTGCGGGTGCTGAAGCCGGCCTGAATCCGAACACGAGC
>Ga0116122_1001806_pt1 | contig 10442 bp, 9 predicted proteins | sample June2015DPH_13_5_FD_89726 | JGI IMG/M metagenome (GOLD analysis project Ga0116122, IMG submission 89726) | Peatland microbial communities from SPRUCE experiment site at the Marcell Experimental Forest, Minnesota, USA - June2015DPH_13_40 | ecosystem: Environmental > Terrestrial > Soil > Wetlands >...
CGGAAATGGTCCAGTAAGCATCGCCGGCCGAGAGTACGCCACTGAAGCCGACCTGGCGGCCGATTACCTGTTCGGTCAAAGCCTTCAGCGCCTGCAAGTAACGATTATCCGGCAGCACTTCCACCGGTTCCCGACGCTCGAATACAGTGAACTCAGCCATTACGACCTGCGGATCGGACGCCGCAACTCTGGCGATGGCTTCCTTCACCCTCGCTTCGATCTGGGCCGATGTTTGTGGGGCAACATAGCGGTAGTCCACGGTGAACACGCAGTGATCAGGCACGACGTTGGTCTGGGTTCCACCCTGCATGGTCCCGATGTTGATCGTATCGGTGCCCATCAGCGGATGAGAAAGCCGATCCAGCTTCACAATCTCCGGGATGACGGCCATTGCTTTCAGGATGGCATTGATACCAGCCTGGGGGTTCCCACCATGCGCCGAGCGTCCTTTGAACGCGATCCGCAGCCACATGCGTCCCTTGAACGCTATGTACAAGTCTAGCTTGCTGGCTTCTCCCAGAATGTGGAAGGTCGGCTTTGCCCAGCCGATACTCTTGAGGCCTTCCTGAATGACATACTTCAGCCCAAACTGGCCGGCAATCTCATCGTCGACCGTGGTAAACAGATACAAGTCTCCCTTAAGTCGGACGCCAGCCTTGCGGAGAGCCTTGTAAGCGAGCAACTGGGCGGCCAGCGCGCCCTTCATGTCGGCAGTGCCTCGCCCGTGCAAAGCGCCATCACGAACAACGGCGTCAAATGGATTAGGAATCGACCATCCCTCACCGCCCGGGACTACATCCATGTGTCCGCTGAGAAGCAGGATCTCGTTGCTGCCACCCTCGCCTTTCCACCGGGCGCAAATGTTCGGCTTGCCTTGCTGACCTTCGAGCTTCTTCACTTCCAGACCCGAAGCCTCAAATTCTTTTGCTATGAACTGTGAGATGGCCGTGTAATCGCACGGCGGATTCTCTGTCTTGAACGCCACTAGCCGGCGAGTAAGGTCAATGATTTCATCTATCGAAATATTGGCGAGGACGGCCTTTTCCAGATCCGTCGTTTGCATGGTGATTCCTGTCCCACTCATTGCAATTCTCCTTTAGCTTTCGCTGGTAAGAAGGCTAGCGATCAACGCGGCGCGCGGCGCCATGGCTGCCAACACAAGATGTTCGTGCAGAGCGTGCGCCCCATCGCCTACCGCCCCGATCCCGTCCAATGTGGGAACGCCCAAAGCGGATGTGAAATTGCCGTCGCTGACGCTTCCGACATGTACGCCAGGCAGATCGTAGCCGAGTTCCGCCGCAATCTTTTTCGCCTTCTGGTACAGAGCGCAGTTTCCCGGTGTAGCCTCAAATGGCGGTCTGTTTAGGTCGCCGGTTACGCTCACGGTTGTCCCTTTTAGATGCGGGGCTAAGCCCAGGATCTTGGCTTGCGCAGAGAGCAACTCCGACTGCGTGCTTGCGCGCAAGTCAACCTTCAGGGTTGCTTTATCAGGTACGACGTTGTAACCCATTCCGCCACGGACTTCGCCGACGCTGATTGTGGTTCCGGTCCCGTAATCGGTCATAGCCTGCAGCTTGAGTATCTGGTGTGCTATTTCTTCGACGGCGTTAATTCCCTTCGCATGGTCGAGTCCGGCATGTGCGGAGCGTCCGGTCACATTGACGTCGAACATGCCCCAGCCCTTACGTGTCAGCTTGACCGCACCCTGAGGCCCCGAGCTTGGCTCGGGTACCAATACATACACACTCTTCTTCGCTTCCTCCTCGATCAGTTCACGCGCGGCAGAGCTGCCGATCTCTTCATCAGTAGTGCACAGGAAAACGACTTTGTGCGGCATCTTCCTCTTTGCAGCCATGATAGCCTGCAGCGCGAAGATAGCCTGCACAGTCCCGCCTTTCATGTCGTAAACTCCCGGACCGAAGGCCTTGCCGTCCTCGATTCGGAAAGGCCGTCTCGCCAGTTCTCCAATGGGCCAAACGGTATCGACATGACACAGTACCAGTGCCTGCTCGGGCCCATTGCCAAAACTGGAGCGAACAATGTTGCCAGCGTTAGGACGCTCAAACATCGTCACGTCACCGCCAAGCTGGCCAAAGAGCTCCGCCAAATAGGCAGCGAACCGGTCAACGGCGGCCTTGTCGCGAGACGGAGTTTCGTACTCGACAAAAGTGCGTAACATGCCAGTCATTGCTTCCTGGCGTTCCGCTAGAAATCCAAGGAATGACACTTTCTCCTCCTTTACTTCAGCGGCTTGTTATAAGTTTCTGGCAGTGTAAGGATTGCAATTCCCGAAACAATCGCCGCAATCACCACGTAAAAAGCTGGCGCGACGTTATTGCCTGTCACCTTGATAAGGTAGGTGGCTATGAATGGCGCCATGCCGCCGGCGGCAGCGACCATAATGTTGTAGCCGATCGACAACGTGGAGACACGAACCGCGGTCGGGAATATTTCAGCGCTGAACGCAATCCCGGCTCCGGAGAACATCGCCAAAAATATGCCAAGTATTAGCTGCGCAACCACAAGCTTCATGAAGTTGCCGTCCCCGATCCAAACAAACAATGGATAGGTACAAACGGCGTACCCAAGGCAGGAAGTAAGCAGCACGGGCTTGCGACCGATCTTGTCCGACAGGTGTCCGAAAACCGGCATCAGCAGTAGCAGCAGAATAAACGAGAAAAAGTTCGAAAGCAGTGACCGGTTCAAGGGAAGATGTAGCATCTTGTTGATGTAGGTAGGCATGAAGATCAGCAAAATGTAATAGGCAACGGTCCAGATCGCTGTCAGTCCCATCGCCTTGATGATGCCCACATAGTTGTTTGCAAAAGCAGTTTTGACCGGACTCTTTTCAATCTGCTTCGAGTCCTCAACCTTCTTATAGGCCGGTGTGTCCTCGAGTTTGGTCCTCATGTACCAGCCGACAGCGCCCAGCGTGATGCCGAAAACAAAGGGCAGCCGCCACCCCCAAGCGTAAAGAGATTGCTGGCTCAAGGAGTAGGTCAGGATCACGGCTGTCAGCGATCCGAACATCACACCGCCGATGTTGCTGACCTGTTGGAAGCTCCCATAAAATCCGCGCCGGTTCTCCGGAGCATACTCAACGATGAACGCCGTGGCGCCACCCCATTCGCCTCCGGTCGAGAAGCCTTGCAGCAACCGGGTTGCGGCCAAAATGAGCGGAGCGAGCACGCCAATTCTGGCAAAGGGCGGAATCAGCCCCATGATGAAGGTGGAACCTCCCATGATGATGATGGTCCAAGACAGGGCAATTTTGCGGCCGTACTTATCCGCAATATGGCCAAAAACCATCGCGCCCACCGGGCGCATGACGAAGCCCACACCGAAAACCACGAACGTAAAGAGCAAGCTTGTCAGCGGATCTTTACTGGGGAAAAATATCGCAGAGATAACCGCCGCTAATTGCCCGTAAATTCCGTAGTCGAACCATTCCAATATATTGCCCACCGTACCGGCGCCGACTGCGAATACGCGTTTCTGTCGCTGTGCAGACTCTGCCAGAGCTGAGGTGGGTGATTGCTGTGTTCCAGAGGAGGGTTTCATACGTCACACCTTGCCGAGCTGTGCTTGCTCTAAGACATCTGAATTTGCGGTAAGTTGAAGAACCCGAATCGTCTCCAATTTCAGTCCGAAATGCAAGCCCAAAACAGTGCTGACCACATTCGCGCCTGGTAGTTGCTGAGTGATCGAAACAGCAAAGCGTGGGGATCGGTTCGCGCTATTCAAACTGCGCAAACATACAATGGGAATCCCTGCGCCTCCGGAGTGGAGGCACAGCGATTCGGAACTCACGCGACCGCAGTGGCTATTGCTACGCGGAAGCACCGCGCGATTGCCCGCGTCCGAAAGCCGCGCTGATCAATCCACCGGCTTTGAACAGCCAAGCGATCTTTCTTACATTGCTGATGTTGGCCAGCGGGTCGGCATCCAGAATAAGGATGTCGGCAAACTTCCCGGCCTCGATGCTGCCGATCTTCTCGCGCACGCCGATTAGGTCTGCGGCATCAATCGTCGCTGATTTCAGAACCTGGGCAGGCGTCATGCCGTGTGCAACCATCTCCTCGAGAATGAAGGGGAAATTCCCGTGCGGGGCGTATGGATTGCCTCCGGAATCTGATCCTGCTGCGATCTTCACGCCCTTGGCAAGTGCAAGGGCCACTGTCTGCGGAGCCCGGTCGCGCACTGGTTGCATACGGGCTTCCCAGTCCGGATCGAGTTTATCGAACATCGACTCGAACCCAAGGGTCAGGACTAGATAGGTGCCGCGTGCTACCATCATGTCCGCCCCTTCTTCATCGAGGAAGCTGCAGTGCTCTACGCCGTCGACGCCGCCGCCAACCGCGACTTTTATTCCTGCGGCCCCGTGCGCGTGTGCCGCGACCTTGCGATAGTTCGACCTGCCGACACCGACCGCTGCCTTTACTTCCTCCAAGTCCAATTGCACGGCTTCGACATTCTGACCTGCCGTGGCGCCCCCGCCAGTCACCATGAGCTTGATAATGTCCGCGCCATTCTTGAGCTGGTCCCGGGCGGCGCGTTTTAGCTCTGCAACCCCATCGGCCTCTTGCGCGATCACATAGCAGTGACCGCCGGTCATCGCAATCATCTTGCCGGAGACAAACATGCGCGGCCCCTCGAACAAACCTTGATTGATGCCATTCTTCAAAAGCACATCAACATACTGAAAGCCGCCGACGTCGCGCACCGTAGTTACACCGGAGCACAAGCAGTCGCGCACATTCTTGATACCCTCGAGAATAAGTTTGTCGCGAGGATCCTTGTAAAGCTTGAACAGGCTTTCCCGGCCATTGAAGCCAAGGTGAGTGTGTGCATCGATCAGCCCAGGGATGATGAACTTGCCAGAGGCGTCGATAGTTTCATCGAAGTCCCCTCCTTTAGGAAGCTCCGATGCGCGTCCCGCCCACTTTACGCACTTGCCTTCGATGATGATTACGGAGTCGGGCAGACCGGTAAAGCCCTTTTCTCCCATCAGTAAAGTGCCGCCGATAATAAGCCGTTTTGGCATAAATTCTCCCCTCTGACAGAAATGGTCTTCTTGATTGTGGGCCTACGGCGCGCAGCCGCCCGGCTCAGGGCCAATTGAAGATTCCGTAAGCGCAGCCAGCGCACTTGGAAGGCCCATTTGCGTTTTGCTCGATGACCGCGAATGAATGATATGTCGCACGATATTGAGTGTCAAGAGACTTGTCCGTTCCCCAATACCGTGAATGCCTCGTCCGTTTGGCGTCGGCGCTCGGGAAATGACCGACTTGGTCCCCAGTGGATTGGGAACACATATAACGAAGCCCAACGCGGTCCCTGTGATTGCCTTTACCTTCTCATCCTGCAATCAGTGCCCAAAATGACAAGGAAGGGTAGTAAGTTCTTGCCTCGGCAGGCAATTTCGGCTCTAATACACAGCCGAGGTACAAACCTGACGGAGGTAGAGATGAGTCCGAAAGCCAAGACTCCAGGGAAGAAGGCCGCCGGAACCAGCAAGCGCAACGTCGCAACGAAGAAGGCCGCAGCAACACGCAAACGCAGCGTCGCAGCGAAGAAAGCCGCAGCAACGCGCAAACACCGTGCGGCAGGCAAAAAGGCGGCGAGAACCCGTGTGCGCAAGGTCGCAGCAAAGAAGGCTGCAGCAACCCGCGCCCGCAAGAAGCAGGCCGCCTCAGCCCCGCCGGCGGTAACCTACACCGTAGGAAAGGCGGCGATCACTGAAGTGCCACCAACTGCGCCGGCATTACCCCAGGAACCGAGTTCTCAAGCGGAAACGACCGGCCCAAATGAGCCTAAACAGAACTGAGCCAGGCGACCCCGCCTGGCTTTCCTGATCCCCGGTGATGCACAGAACCAAACTGCTTTTCGTCTGCACTGGCAACCGTGACCGCAGCCCGACGGCGGAGGAGCTCTTTCGCATCTCAAGCGAGTACGAGGCGCGCTCTCGGCAACATTTGCTTAAGAGAGTGAATCCCATTTGCGAATTGTTCAAACATTTTGTTGAGGGAGGAACTGTGAAGAGAGTCTTGTTGGGAGTAGCTTTGCTCGCGTTAATTGGGTTGCCCGCTTTGGGGCAAAAGAAGGAACAGAAGCGGGTCGCAAATGCCGGACAGGTAATGCAGGAAATCTTGAATATTCCCGACGACATTCCGCAAAGTATAATCGATAAAGCGGACTGTGTTGTCGTTTTGCCTTCCGTGCTCAAATTTGCCATCGGAGTTGGCGGGAGTTACGGCCGGGGTGTCATGACCTGCCGTGGCGGCGAGAATTTCAAAGGCCCTTGGGGTGCTCCCGCCATGATGGCGCTCGAAGGTGGCAGCTTTGGTTTGCAGTTGGGCGGACAGGCGACCGACTTCGTACTTTTGCTGATGAGTCCTCGGTCGGCCAAGAGCATCCTCACCAGCAAGGTGAAGCTGGGGGGTGACGCCTCCGCTGCGGCAGGCCCAGTCGGACGGAACGCGTCTGCCGAAACAGACGTAACACTGCGAGCCGAGATCCTTTCCTATTCTCGCGCTCGCGGGCTATTTGCTGGAATTTCTCTCTCTGGCTCGACCCTTCGCGCCGACAATGATGCCAACAAAAGCTTATATGGGAAAGAAGTGAGCGCGCAAGACATCGTGTTTAAAGGCGCGGTAACGGCGCCTGCGTCTGCGAAATTGTTGCTGGCTGAGCTGAATAAAAAATCTCCAACAAATAAGTCCAACGACTAGGTCGTTTATAGCCGGCCTCTCAGCAGAAACCCGCGCCTAAGAGCCGCCCTCAGCTGCAGAAGAGGCCGGCTTGCCGAGTGAAACCGGAACCAAGAACTGTTCGCATCAGGGACTTTCGTGAAAAAGTATGCCATCACCATCGCCACAACATTGATGATATCGGCAGGTGCGGTGACCCTTGCGAGCCACGCGGCAGCGCAAGATAGCCGAAGGACGCAAGGGGCTGTATGCCCAGCTGCCCGAAAATTGTTTTTCAGCAGCCTGCTAAGGGTCCAGGGGCCATAGCTTTCTCCCATGTCACAGTTGATATCGATGTAGATCAGTTGCCTCAGAGCTTGGCGTGACCTCAATTGTTATCGCATTCCACCCCAGCGACGAAAAGTAAGCTGATTGTTTGGAGGCGGCTGGACCGCTCGTTCTTGGTGGACTTGGTGACGACCTGGCGCACGTGGCAACGTCTACTCGACTCCCAGGCGCCAACCAAGCTTGGTGGGATCAAACCAGGAAATCTGCTTCCCAAACCACTTTGAACGAAGAGGCATGGCGGTGATCTTATGTTTTTCTGCCGCTGCCAGGATGAAAGCACACGGGCATCACCAAATTGGGCTATTCGCCCGGCCAGCGGTGATTTGTCCGAGGAGGGCACCGCAAGGATTACCGGCGTCCCTTTGAACCAGGCTAGCTTTACTCCGAAATCCGAATCGTCCTGAGTCATTGGAGCAGGCAGATTGTAGGCGCGCTGGTATAACTGAACGGAGTTTCCCATATCCTTGACGGCGATCACGACTTTCGAAATTCCGCGATAGGCTGTCATGGTCGGTTTGCCGCTCGGGTACGCCCGTGGGAGACTACGCCGGCATCTTGAACGCCGTTGCCGAGCTGGTCTTGTTCACGGAATGGTATTCGCCACCGTGTAAATCTGTGACACTGCACGCCAGGCTCTCGCAAAGCAACTGGCTGCGCCGCAATGACGGGGATTCCCGCCATCTGCCCGGCCACCGCAAACCGACTGCGTGCATCGAAGTGCCTAACACGTTTACCAGGAGCAGCGTATGGTCTCGAATGAACTGCGCCGGGCGCGGGCCTCTGAGGTTGTACCGGATTTTGATCTGATTTCGGCGATTGCGCTCAAAGCCGAAGCGTTGTTGGGTTACTCCGCGCTGAGGAAGAGATTGGGCATCCATCCAGCTTCACTGACGCGGACGCTTGAAGAACTCGGAATTGATCCCTTTCTCAAAGAGGATGTAAAAGAATATAAGGTCAGTAAGGCGCGCGATCTGGAAGCCAAAGTGTGGGCGGATTTGCAGCGGCGAGCGGGAATGGACCCCGCAAGCGCGGTGGAGGTATTGGTGACCAGCTTCGTTCGCGCAACTTGGCGTTGCACCAAGCTCGCCAAGTATAGGGGCGAGATACCGGAGTTTGCATTGTCCCGGGCAGTCGAAATCAAAGAGCGCCTTCCGAAAGCCCGGTTTTACGTTGAGGAGCTCATGGTCGACAAACGATACGATCCATTTCTCATCGTGGCATGCGGAAGAGAACGCTTCTACATTGACGTCTGGGACGAACCAGAGTTCGAGAGTCAGCACGGCTGAGCGTATGGAACCGGGCGCGGGCGCTTAGCAGGCTGCGGAAAAACGCGCCGTGGTTGCGCGTGCTGGGATAGAACAAGCGAGGCGCCTGTAATGTCAGCACCCCGATTCTCCACAATCTCCTGCACTTTAGACGTCGGTTACGACATGCCGTCAGGTCACGATTGCTGACTTGATCGGGCGAGCGCTGTCCAAGTCGAGTACCTCGTCTGAAATTCTTGCCAAAGGACAGGCGAGATTTGAGACAGAGATTGCTGCCGCGCTCGAACCCTTCGTTCAGGATGGAGTCTTGCAGGAGCAGATCGTTGCCCAAGCTTCGATTTTCGGTCGCCGCTAGGTTCCCATTGTGGGATTCCATGGCCACGGAAACCATGAGTTGGTCGAACCGGCGCCGACGATGGCACGCTAGCCTGGCCCAAAAAGGTCTGGCGGCTTTCCAACCAGTATCGGTGACCCTGAGCCTGTCTTGCCTCCGTCGTTCCGTTTGGGCAGGTGCATGGGGGCATGAGCCTGTCGACCTTGCGTCGTTCTCGAAACAGTTGAATCATGTCCTCTTGGATCCGCTACCCGCCGTACCATCCGCGGATGATGACCAAGATTCTGGTCTATGGCTACTGCGTTGGGGTGTTCTCTTCGAGGCGGCTGCAGAAACGGCTGCACGAGGACATAGCGTTTCGGGTGCTGGCGGCGGACAGCCGAACAGCGGGGTTGCGCAGCGCACCGCCCCAATTTCCTGAATGGTGGTCACCGTCGCGTAAATTGACGTGAAGACTAAACTTAAACTCCCCTCTGCTCCCAAGAAATATGGTGGGCGTTCCAGCGGCGACACGGGGACCATCAGAGGCAATAAAGAGATCGGCGGCCAGTTCTCTACCGTAAAGCGAGCAGACCTCGCGCAGCCCCGCCGAACCGGTCTCTTCTCCGGTTTCGAAAATGACTTTTATGTTGTAGCCAAGGTGCCTATTGCGCAATGCCAGCACCTCCGCCAACGCAGCTAAATTGATGGTGTGTTGTCCTTTGTTATCTGCTGTTCCCCTGCCATACCAGCGATCACCCTCAACCACGATTCGCCAGGGGCCGAGCCCTAAGCGCCATTGGCTCTCCTGTCCGCGTACTACGTCCCCGTGCCCGTAGGTCAGCACAGTGAACGCGGCATCAGACTCAATTCGCTCAGCAATTAGGAACGGGTTGCCGCCAGAGAGTGGGCTTTCGATGATCCTCCAGGTGAAGTCTAGGAACTCGAGTTGGGGACCTATCAACTCGCTCAGATAACAGCGCAAGACCGGCCCGCTACCGGAGACCTGGCTCTCGGTAGGCATGGCCACTCTTTGCTGCAGTTCTTGGAGAAAGCGACCAGTGTCAAAGTATTCGGTCGCCCTAGCAATGGCCTGGGTTCGACTCACACTCGCTCCAATTTCGGAGATTTCTCGCCTTGAACACGGCAACAGCACTATTGTACGTCCATGCTCGCTTGGACTCGCTGACCCGAATCAAACAACCATTGCAGCCGGCATAAATTGATATCGAAATCATTGAGAATCGAGACATAATGTTCTTCAGCAGCAACGACAGACAAAGGCGAGATTGATGCCAACGGATTCCATTAATCGACGGACCGCAGTGAAAACGCTGATTGCAACTGCGGGCGCAAGTGTTGCCGGCAAAGCCGGATTGGCAGCAGCAAGTCCAGCTGGTGCTGCCACCCTTTGCCCGCTCCCTGATTACAAGAACAATGCGAACACCTGGGGCTCGGAAGCGGTTGCGGCCTTTTTCCCTGGATTCTCGCACTTGGACATAAAGACCAGCGGAGCCGTCATCCGGCTCCGGCATGGAGGCAGTGGTCCGCCGCTGCTGCTGCTCCACGGAAACCCTCTTACCCATGTGCACTGGCACAGAATCGCAGCCCGTCTGGCAAGAAAATACCACGTCATCCTGCCAGATTTGCGCGGCTACGGCGACAGCTCGCTGCCTCCTGCCGGCGAGAACAATATCAATTACAGTTTTCGCGCCATGGCACAAGACATGGTCGAGGTGATGGAGCAGCTCGGTTACAAGCGATTCTTTCTAACTGGCCACGATCGTGGAGGCAGAACAGCTCACCGCCTGTACCTCGATCACCCGA
>Ga0116122_1001808_pt1 | contig 10440 bp, 9 predicted proteins | sample June2015DPH_13_5_FD_89726 | JGI IMG/M metagenome (GOLD analysis project Ga0116122, IMG submission 89726) | Peatland microbial communities from SPRUCE experiment site at the Marcell Experimental Forest, Minnesota, USA - June2015DPH_13_40 | ecosystem: Environmental > Terrestrial > Soil > Wetlands >...
AGCGACTCGCCATCGGTCACATTGTAGCTGGTGAAGTAGGGGGCCGGATCCTGCTTGGCAAGCTCGGACTGGCCGCGATGCAGCTCCTTTTCCATGGTGGCGAGGAGGAGATCGTCGGGTGCGACGGGCGGCTCTTGAGCGTTCAGCAGTTTCTGCCCAAGGACGGCAGCCAGTAACAGAAGAATGCGGAGAGAAGCGGATCTTTTAGAATTCATTGGAAACCGCGAGTGTACAGGACCGGGAGAAACAAAAAAAGCGGCCCCTTTCGGGGCCACCTTTTTCAAAGAGGCTAAGTGGCGGGAATCAGAGGAAGCTTAATTTGACGCCGCTCCGGGGACCAGAAACGGACAGAGTGAGATGTCGAGAACATCGAGAGTGAAGTTGTTCCAACGGGTACGGCCTCTTCATCTACTCATGGAAATGAGCATTTGCGGAACCAAAATGGTTATTGGGGGTGAGACCGAGGCCCATTTTGGGAACATCTTCAAAATCAAGATTTTAGGGTGAATCCTTTAGGCGGCAGAACGGGTGGCGAATCATTGGACAATGTTGCGGCGGGATGCACAAAACTGCACATTGGCAGAAGTTCTGGCAGAAGTTCTGGGCGGAGCTGCGGGTAGGAATTCCAAGTTCCCCGGAAAAGGCAAAACCCCCTCGAAAGGGGGTTTGGGACAAATGGGCACAGATTTCTAGCTGTCACTGGCGACGGTGCGCACCTTCCCGGGCAGGAAATGGTAGGGTGGCCAGGGACCGGTCACGACCAGTTCGCAATTCTTGAGTTGCTTGGCGGCCGTGGGGTATCTGTTCTGATATTTCTCGATTGACTTGGTGTCGATGAGGTGAGCGATATCGAGCAGCATTCCGTCGGCATTGACCTTCTTGCAGCTGACTTCTTCCTCGAGGGGGTTGAAGAGCTTGTGCACCTGGACGGAGAGAGCGCGGGCTTTGGTCTGGCGTTCGCGCTCGCGAGACGCCTTTTCGCGGAGCTTGGTAAGGTACTCGCGGCCGACGGTATCGGGCAGGACAATCTCTTCCATCGCGCCGCGGAGAGAACCGTCGCGGACCATCAGCTTGATGCGCATTTCAGACTTGCCACGAAGCCGGGCCACGCTCTCGCAGAAAGTGCGGCGGTTGGATCGAACGGCCTGGCGGATGGCATCTTCGGTGTCGAAAATCGTTCCGAAGCGGAAGGGCAAGACGGTGGCGGTTCGGAAGCTCTGGCTTACCACGCGGGCATGCTCCAGGACGGCTTTTTCGTCGAGCTTGGAGGTCGCGCGATCATATTCACTGACGATCACCGCGAATTCTCCGCTCGGGTAGCTCATGACGGGAGCAGAGTTCACACCTTGAATTCCATCCAGCAGGAACGGACGACGGGCGCGAACACCGTTAGTAAGGGTCGGGTGTTCCGTGAGGCAGTACGCGTACCACGACATGCATTCTCTCCGAATTGCACCGGGGCCTTGGGCACCCCTTTAGATTTGCACTTAAGGCTAGGGCTGCGTTTCTACCTGGAAGATTTGGTTTTTGAGACAAGGTGAACGCGAAATGCTGCGTCCAAAGCGATATTACTGCGGGTCGGAGTTATTTGCAACCTTTCTTGTGATAATTGCATCATCGATTGTCTCAACTTGCTACGAAAGCGATTTTGGCGCGCTAGCAGAGCCTTTGCAGCAATCCGTCTCGCTGCCTCGTTGGCCAAGGAAATTGTGGAAAAACTGCCTTCGACAAGAAGAAGAATTCCGGTTTCATTGCAGCTTCGCGTGCTTCGCCTTGGCTTCTTTCAGGATGTGTCGGCGTCTTTCCGGTGCGTCGGGAAATCCTTAGGTGGCGAGCAGCTGGACTCTGGCTGGGAACGGATCGATCTCCTCTATTTGCCTAGTTGATAAAGTTTACTGGTTGGTTCCGGTATCCCCCACCCCCCCCTATTTTGTTAAAATACTCATTTCAAAGGAGATAACGTAAAATATTCAAAAATAAGGAGTTAGCGGTGGCTTCGTGATCGAAGTCGACCAGCAGCCTGATTTTTTTTATTTCTCTACCTTTTGGAATCAATGATTTAGTGGGGCACTAATATAGTTGGCTTACCCATTATAGAGAAATTACATGCTAATAATCAGAGTGCGTGAGTGTATCACCTGATAAACCCGACCAGAATATTTCAGAGGCTGAATCGCTCAAAGCGTTCCACGACTGCTGCAATGAGGCGAGAGAATATTTTGAGCGTGTCCACTACTCTAACCTCTTCTCCAAGGTCCCCGTATTGGATCATTACCGCGAAGGTCGGGCGTCCTGGATTTTTGATATGGATCCCTTGTTCAAACTCAAGGAAATGAGGAAAGGGAATATCTGTCCGCAAAGTGCCACCGGGCCAGATTTCTCCCTTGCTTTCTACGCGAATGCCTCCAATCGAGGAGTAATGCCCTATCGGGATAAGCAGCCTGTGCTTGTCTTCGATGTCGAGCTCGTGCACGGTCCTGATGGCGAAATTCCCACTACTGTAGGGCTGTATTTCGTTCAGCACAAAACGAAAGAGTTCAGGGGCCAACGTGGAGATATTTTTCTTGGGATTGGAGAGCGCTCTCTCCACTTCGTCACGAGTAGGGAAGACGGGGAATTTGGATGCACTCCAGTCCTCACTAGGAATGATACGGGTCAGCGTTTCAACCCAAACGTGATCGAGAGCACACTTGAGATTATGGATGGCATCCCCGATGCCTGTAGGCAGATCGTCAAAGGTCTCTCTGTGATCGATTTCTGCAAAGTCGCATTTGATGAATTCGCATCCAGTGTTCGGTTCTACGCCAATCGTGACCACCAGACCTTTTTCCAGCACCCCAATACTCGTTTCAATGTCCGCAATGTGCTTGTTGGCCCGTTTGATTTTGAGACGGGCACCTTTGCAGATCGGCATCTTACGACGCGCATTCTGGAACGAGTCTGACATAACTATTGCTTGAGGAGCATTATGGCAAGGCGGAATGTCTCACGTGCACCAACGATCCCAGATTCAACTTCTCGACCTACAGATAATCTGCCTTGCTCTAGAGGAACATCCGCAAAATCAAAACGGCAACCACTGAGCGGGAACTCGATAGCGTTTTTACGTTCCTCGCCTATCCAAAAGGCGACTCTTTCGTCTTTGACTTTGTACACTGTGCAGAAGGCCGAGAAAACCACTTCTGGAGACTCCACTACTACTCGCAATGGAGATTGTTTCTCGGCCCATCCGTTAAGGACTAGTGTTACTTCTGTAATGGAGATCACGGCATTGCCACCTGGCTTCCTTGAACTTCCACTCTGTATAAGGCGCAGGCTGAGAAATGTGCAGCGCAAATACGCTATGATTGACCGCATGAAGTCTAAACTCGATCCCCAGACAACGCCAGAGCAGAAGTTCGCCCGCTTCCAAGATGGTCTCCGTCAAGCTCTAGCAGTCTCGAAAGACGATCTTGACCAAAGGGTTGCCGATGCAGAGAAGATACGTCGCCAGACGAAAGGGAAACCGGGACCTAAGCCTTCGGCTTCGGGCCACGCTTCCGATACCGAAGTCTAGAACGGTATTTCTCCATTCTTACCCGTGAGTTCGGCGAACATGAGACGCTTCCCGGCAACCTGTGAAAGTGCCAGAAGAAAGCGGTCGGAGTCGGTTAGTGGATTGTCTTTTGTGGCGCGGTTGTTGTAGCGGAATACCTGCTCGTCAACGTAACGCTCAAGGTGAAATGGTTCCACGGCAACGTAAGTCCCTTTCAGATTGCGTTTCAGTAATGACCAAAAGTTTTCCAGACCGTTCGTGTGAACCTGCCCACGCACGTATTCCTCAGCATGATTCACAACTTCGTGAACGTAGCGCGAATGCAGTTTGTCGTAAGGCACGGCGTCATCGGTATAGACCTTCGTTCCGTATTTCACGTTCTCCAAGACTTCACTCTGCAATGTCTCGCGCTTTACGTTCGGTACTACCGTTGCCCGAACTTGCCGCAGATCGCGGTCAAGGATGCCATGCACAATAGCCTTACCAGTGGGGCCGCCAGTGTGACCGCTTTGCGCGGCAAATCGTTCCCTGCGATCACGGTGCATGTTGCGAAGTTTGCCACCAACGAAAGTCTCATCGACTTCGACTTCGCTCTCAGGGCCTCCAAGTTTGGTTCCCATTGTTCCGGTCTTAACGACCAGTCTCAGGCGATGCAGCATGAACCAAGCAGACTTCTGCGATACTCCGAGATCACGGTGAATCTCGTAAGAGGAAATGCCATTCTTGCAGTTGACCAGCATCCAAAGGGCAGGAAGCCATTTCTGCAAGGGAATGGGCGAATCCTCGAAGATCGTGAACTTCTTGACGGAGAACTGATTCCGGCAAGATCGGCATTTCCAGCGCTTCGCGGTCTTGAGGTAGTAGGGATTGTTGGCATCTTCGCCAATGCAGTAGGGGCAACGCGGGCCATCGGGCCAGCGCATGAAGGCTACCGCGTCAATACAGACCTGTTCGTCGCTAAAGTATTGAATCGCTTGCTGTAATGTCTGTGGGATGTCCATGCCCAAACTATAGCAAATTGGCGTGGGTATGTCAAGTATATTGTTGCCTTTAGTGGGAAATTCCCGCAAAATCTTTGAGTTTAAAGGACTTATATGCAAAATATTCCGGAATAAGGACTTAACTCCTCAAAGCGCTTTAAAAATGGATTTGGGGCAGCTTCGAGGTCCGTCTTCGGAGACGAGAACACTCAGAACTGCCCCAATCAGACTCCATCATCGCGCGCTACGGGTCTTATGTCAATGATTTTCGATCACGGAGGGGTGTGATCGGGGGATTGCACCCTCGTTTTCTCGTCTGCCAACGGTCAGCAACCCGCGTTCTACCTACGCGCCGGAACGACGGGGGCCACCCGCCGGTGAGATGAAGCGTCGGGGTCAATGGCACTACCTTTTCAACCGCGCAGATGCTTCCAGAATTCCTTGAGGGATTCTGGGGCCGCTGAGGTCGGATCTTCAGCTCGAAGAATGAGCTCTAGCGGGTTAGTCAATTCCCAGCGTTCCTGCTGTCCCCCACCCATGTACTCCGTCGCGCGAACGACATTGTGCTTCAGCATCTGAGGAAGCAACTCCTTTCGAAAAAGGCTATATCGGCTAGCGCCAAGCTTCAATTTCGCAACGTTTTCAGTCACGCCCGAATTTCGGTTGAATATCCTAAAGAAGATATCCAAGGCTTGCTTCTTTTCTTTAGGAACGGGCTTTACCTGCTGGACCTGAAGTTCGATGGGCTCAGCTGATTCAAACTGGGCACCGAGTTCCTCCAGGTAGTGCCGACACTCCTCAAATACGAAGTTCTTTAGGCCTTGCTCCCCACCGGTACGGCGCTTCAGAACGCCAAGCACCGAGCAGTCGCCGGCGAACCGGCATCCCTCCAATCGTGTCTTTTCGTTGAATATTAGACCGTCGAAGTTGCAGCTCTCGAAGCTGCAATCCTCCCAATGTGCATTGGAGAGGTCGATTCCGATGAAGGTGCACTTCTTGAAACGACTTCTTTTTAGCACAGAGTCGGACCACAGGTCCCCTTCGAAGTACATCGAGTCAAACTCGAATGCACCGACTTCATCGCTGCCTTGCCGGGTCGCGAGGTGAGCGGCGATTGTCCCGGCGTTTTGCTTGAGGTATGTCGAGCGCAGCTCGGAGGTGGTGAGCTTGCCAAGGCGAGCCACTATGTCCTCCGCCTGGTGCCGCGACCACTCCTCCGCGTTAGCTGCCCACAGCCCTGAGGCGCTTGGAAGGGGGTGTAATTCACAAAAACGTTGCAGGCCGAAATTGTCCCGCGCCTTCATCAGCTGGGTTAGCCTTGCGGCTAGGAAATAGTTTAGGAACTCTTCATGATCGAAGGAGAGGTCGCCGCCGGGTTCGGGTGGTAACAGCGCGTGCGCGCCGACGCGCTGGATGATTTGTACTCGGTGTGCTGGAGGAATCTTGAGATCCTCGATGACCGTCTCGCAGACCACCTGTACAACTTCGACGGACAGGGCATTCTTGCCTTGTGTCCACATCTCGTCAGCGATGGCGGAGAGCAGGGTAAGATGCTGATCGACAGTTAGGTAAGGTTCCCCGTTCGGATCGCGCCACTTTTCCTCGACCTCGCGCTTCAGCAGTGCTTGGATAACCTTTGGCACGACCTGGAGGCTCGACTGCCCTGATTCGAGGGCCAGTTCGCCGGGGGTGTACGCGTTTGAAGCGACGAGTGCTGCCATCCGGTACACAAGAAACGGTCGACGCAGCACCGGGTGGTCTGGTCCAAGGTTGGCACACAGCCCGTCGTAAAGGCCCTCTGGATCGCTGATCAGGCCCCCGTCCTCTCCTCGGTAGAGGCGGAAATACTCTATTGTTTGATCCTTGGTCCAGGGCTGAAGACGCATGTGTTCTACCGTCACGTGCGTGTCGGGTAGCGATGTGAGGAGCCGCGTCTGTGCTGCGTAGTTCTCGATCAAGAAGTAGGCGCTCCGGGCCGACGCAATCACAACCCCTTTGCCTTCGAGTTGACGAAGGAGGGCGCCTAGGCCGCTATATGCTTCGCCGACGCCTATTTCCGCCAGGAGTTCGTCGAACCCATCAATCGCGAGCGCTAAAAGCCCGCTGCGAACCAGCCGCAAAACTCCGGGATAGAACAGACCGAACATGCGCAACTGACCCAGGTCGCGGGCGACGGCTTCCTCCAAGCGAACAAAACTACGCCCCTGGGTATCGATATGAAAGAGGATCATGTCCGATTTGCGGGCCAAATAGTCCTCGGCGAGCCCCCTCGTCAGCTGGCGCAGGAGAGCGGTCTTGCCGTGCCCGGCGTCCGCCGTCAGGAATATGAGCCTCGTCTCGCCGAAGGGCCGCAGCTTACACGCTTCTCCGAGCGCGGTTAGCGCCGATTGCGAGTTAGACGGTACGTCCAGCGAATCAGTCATGTCAGCCTTGACGTCGATAAATGGCGAGAGCGCTTTGCGCTTGTCCCTCAACGCGCCAGCAAGTATTGACATTCGTCCGAGCTCTTCAGCGAGGAATCGTCGATAAGAGAGGCGCCGCCCGTCAAAGTCGACCTCCACTCCGGAGGCGGTTTCCACCAGCCTACACTCGTAGGTCTTTCGGTCGCGCTGGAATACAGCCAACCCCTTGTCTATTTGTACGGCGTCCTCGCTGTCGGCAAATGCTGCTATGTCAGCCAAAATCTCTTTCAGGTCCATTTGCGCCCTCGACTACCATGCTACAAATTAACTACCTTCACCTTATAACGACCAAATAGGTTCCCGTACACTCTCCCTTTGGTTGCTCGCATTTCTACGAGATGTACCGTGGCGCCTAACCTTGCCGCCATGAGAAGCGCCGGCGCAAAATCGTCGTCGTCCGATACGACAGAGACGGGCGGGGCCGGGCTCCGTCCCGCCAGGCTGAGCAGATCGCAGCAAAGCAGTGTGTCGACTAGTTTCTGCTCGTGATAAGTAAATGCGTCGTGCTGAGTTGCCGGGCACCCGGGCTCAGGACAACCGCGTCGGGACCATCGCGCTACAGCCGACACCGTGCAGTTCTGCGCGCTCACACAATTTTGAGGCTTCGCGGATATGAGCGGTGATCGCATTCCGCTTCTCTTACGGAACGTAAATTGGAAAATGTCGATGGGGCAATCGATTAGGGCGCTGGCTATCTCGCAGCTCGTCCGGGAATGGATACGACCGTTCTTGAGCTCGATCAGGGGGAAATTTTTACCGATCTCTTGCGTGATACGAGTACCCTCCCTCGTCAGGCCGGAGGAGTCGTACCAGCCCCCGTAGAGGCGGATGATTATACTGTCGGATCCGGGGACTAGCGGCGCGAGAATTGCGTTAACTCTCCTCGCCAGATCAGCTAGACCGCCTCTTCTAAACTGGTATGGCACGTTGTCGTAGTCAATCAATACGAATGAGTCCATTAGCAGCGTTCCCGAAAAACCAAAATCCCCAGCCCTACTGGCCAAAAAGAAAAAAGGGTCACGGGTATGGAAATCCCCATGACCCCCTCGGTCGGGATCATTATCTATCAGTCTCGACTAAAGATACATAGACCAATTTGGGGCTGGTTGGGTTGGGGGGTGGAGAGCGGGGTGAAAGAGTTCGAGGTGATCGCTGCGGCCGGGCACCCGACGCGATCGTGTAGAGCGGACACTCCCTTCGACTTCGCTCAGGGCAGGCTCTGTCCGCTGCATTTGAGGTTGTTGTTGGTCTTGCTTTTTTCAGGCGCTGTGAAGATCAGAACCAACACCAAGATCAAGAGCGGCGGACAGGAGTGTCCGCCCTACACTTGGGCTTGCTTTTTTCAGGGGCTGGAAGATCAGAACCAACACCAAGATCAAGAGCGGCGGACAGGAGTGTCCGCCCTACACAGTCAACATCCCCGCCACCCGTGGCCCTCAGGGCTAAAGCCCGTGTCTTGATTGTTCTTGCGGCACGGCTAAAGCCGTGCCCTTCCACGAATCTCTACTGCTACACCCTCCAACAAAAAAGGGCCACGGGCGTGAAATTCCCCGTGACCCGCTCGGTCGGGATCATTATCTACCAGTCTCGACTAAAGATACATAGACCAATTCGGGGCTGGTTGGGTTGGGGGGTGGAGAGCGGGGTGAAAGAGTCCGAGGTGATCGCTGCGGCCGGGCACCCGACGCGATCGTGTAGAGCGGACACTCCCTTCGACTTCGCTCAGGGCAGGCTCTGTCCGCTGCATTTGAGGTTGTTGTTGGGCTTGCTTTTTTCAGGCGCTGGGAAGATCAAAATCAACGCCAAAATCAAGAGCGGCGGACAGGAGTGTCCGCCCTACACTTGGGCTTGCTTTTTTCAGGCGCTGGGAAGATCAAGATCGACACCAAGATCAGGATCAAGATCGACACCAAGATCAGGATCAAGATCGACACCAAGATCAGGATCAAGATCAACACCAAGGTCAAGGGCGGCGGACAGGAGTGTCCGCCCTACACCAGAGCCAGCGATAATCTTCTGGCTTGGCTACCAAGCCCCTGCGCACTGGATTCTGGCGGATGTACTCCAGTTTGTCTTTGAAACTTTCATCGCTGCGCAGCGTGTGCTCGAAGGACTCTTCCTGCCAGACCGGGCCCGATGTTCCCAGCAACTGGTTCACGCTATGTGCCGAGATGCCTTTGATCAGCTTTAGAATCGCCGGCAGCGGGTGCGGCCAGCCGTGCTCGTCCGGCAGAGGAGTGAGCAGGAGATGCACGTGATCGGGCATAACCACTGCCGCATGGAGATCGATTCGCTTTCCGTGATCGTGTAAGCAATGCGCGAGAACGAGATCGCTTGCCGCTTCGGGGAAGGGATCGCGGATGAGTTTACAGAACGTCACGAAGACGGGATGGCCCGGCTTTTGGTAGTGAGGCATGCGCCGCCGATATTCGTATTTGCGGGCGAGGATGGAAGAGTCGGCCATGATCGATGGAAAGCCCGGACCAGGCCCGCTGTCAGTGACGCCCGAACCAACAAAGTGTTCGTTTTCCATGTGGGGCGGATACGCCTGTCCGCTGCCCTTGGCGTTGCTCTTGCCCTTGGCCTTGCTCTTGCCTTTGCTTTTTTCAGGCGCCGGGAAGATCAAGATCAACACCGAAGATCAAGATCAACACCAAGATCAAGGGCGGCTGACAGGAGTGTCCGCCCTACACTCATTCCTGCCGCCCAGTTGCCTCAGGATTTCTGTTGCTTTTGGGCGGCGGCGCGGGCTTGCAGAGTAATCGTAACCGCGCGCAGCATATCGCCGGCGGGAGCGGGTTTGCCGGTCCAGATTTCAAACTGGCGGGCGGCTTGTTGCACGAACATTTCGACTCCGGGGATGACGGCGATTCCCTTGGCGCGCGCGACCTGCAGCAGGTGGGTCTCGACCGGGTCGTACACCATGTCGAAGACGACGCGGGCCTGAATCTCCTCGTCTTTTAGCGGGCAAGCGAGCGGGCGGTCGCGCGTGTTCCCCATGCCAACCGGAGTGGCGTTGATGATGACGTCGAAGGCGATCTTGCGGAGGTCGGCGCGTTTGATGGCGTGCGCTTTGGCCTGGCGGGCTAGCTTCTGAGCTTTGACCGCAGTGCGATTGAGTATCCAGAGTTCAGCGCCGCGCTCTTTGAGTCCGAAGACTGCGGCACGGGCCGCGCCCCCGGCGCCGAGCACGAGGACCTTGGCGTTCTCGATGGAGAGGCGTTGCTCGAGGGGACGGACGACGCCGGCGGCATCGGTATTGAAACCGTAAAGCTTGCCCTCCTGTCCGCGGACGACGGTGTTGCAGGCGCCGATCCTGGTAGTGTACGCGTCGGTGTTATCGAGATACGGAAGGATGGCCTGCTTGTATGGCATGGTGATGCTGAGGCCGTGGAGGGGAATCCCGCGCACGCAGTCGATGAGATCCTTGAGCGTTTTGGCGTGGAGCGGAAGATAAACGCCG
>Ga0116122_1001811_pt1 | contig 10427 bp, 6 predicted proteins | sample June2015DPH_13_5_FD_89726 | JGI IMG/M metagenome (GOLD analysis project Ga0116122, IMG submission 89726) | Peatland microbial communities from SPRUCE experiment site at the Marcell Experimental Forest, Minnesota, USA - June2015DPH_13_40 | ecosystem: Environmental > Terrestrial > Soil > Wetlands >...
GATATCGCAGTTCTTGGCTGGCACAGTGAAATGGCCGGTAAAGGTTGCGCCTGCCTGAAGTTCGATCACGTCGCCGCAGCTAGCGTTGTTCAAGGCCGCTTGCAGATCGCCGCCAGCGTTGACGTTGATGACGGATCCCGAAGCGGGCGTGTCGGACATCGCACTGGGCACGGTCACTAGCGGCAGTTCCGCGGGACCGTCGTAATTGCCGCCCGCAATGATGGTCACGCTGAAATTGCCGGTTGCAGTCAGGTTGGTGGCATCCGTGACCGTGACTGTGAGGTTGAATGTGCCAAGTGTCGTAGGAATTCCGGCAAAATCCCCGTTTGCATTCATCGCGATTCCTGGAGGAGGAGTGCCTGCGGAAATGCTCCAGCTGTAAGGCGTGGTTCCGCCGGTCGCGGTGAAGACTTCGCCATAAGTGTTCCCCTGCTGGCCCTGGGGAAGATTCCCGGTCGTGATTTGCAGTGACTGGTTATTCACCGGGTCAACGGTGACTGCGGCACTGGCTGACTTCGAGGAGTCAGCATAGCTGGTGGCAGTGACGAGCGCGTTGGTCTGCGCGTTTACTGTCGGGGCGGTGTAAAGACCGTTGGCATCGACCGAGCCTGCCGTCGCTGACCATATCACCCGGGTATTGGAAGTTCCGCTGACGGTGGCGGTGAACTGCTGCTGCGCACCAGTGTTCAGCTGCACGAAGGTCGGGGCGACCTTGACCACAATCGGAGTGTTGATCGAAACCGCTGCGGAACCGGACACGTAGGGATAGAGCAGAGTAGTCGCGATTACGGTCACCTGATTCGGAATCGGGATGGTAGTCGGCGCGGTGTAAAGGCCAGATAGGCTGATGTATCCGCAATCGATCCCGTTGCAACCAGACAGACTCCAGGTGACCCCCTGATCTCCGGTACCAGTACCAGTACCGGTAACCTGCGCCGAGAACTGCTGCTGTGCGCCGGGATTGATGGCCACCGAAGACGGGGTAACGGTCACCGTAACCTCGGCGGAAGCTGACGGCATGAGCCACAGCGACGCGCCGAGAACGCTCAGGATGACGAACAGTTTCCCGCTCCAACTCATGGCTCTCCCCAATCTGTGGCCCAACTCCGTCAGCCGCACCGCCAGCCCAGTGCTTCGGCTCGAGGACACACATTTCCGGAGGGGAAGCATAGCGTGCGTTGGAACAGTTTCAATTAGCCATTCCTGCTACGCAAATTAAACTACGCCATACGGGGGCAATGAGAGTGGCTAATTCCCCGCCAGAATGCGGGCTATTGGAAGCGATCTCAGAGATGGGAAGCAAGGCAGGTCTTCCGGCCGCGTTTGTCGGCTCGCGCCGCCACGCGGACTTTCGGTCCAGCTTCAACCCACCGTATTCTTTCCGCCAGCGAGGCCGTGCCCTGTCCGAAATCACGGAGTCTCCGAGTTTTCCGCGTGGATGGCTAAGCTGCTTCCGGAGCGTGGTCTATTTGAAACCGCTGAACAGAGAGGATAGCCCCGGCTTCGGTCGGGGCATTGTTTTTGCCGTCCAAATTGTCCAAAAACCAAATGGAAAATGTTTGTCCTGTCTGAAATCCCTAGCTCGGCTTAGTGTGTGGAGGCCGCGTAAACACAGCGTTTACGCGACAGGCGACAGTCCCACCTGAAGAATTCAGCCTGCGGCCAAGCGATTTCCCGGTAGCGCTACCAAATCACCTAGTGCTATCCCGCTCAGCGTCAGAAATGATTTTCCCGAAGAAATGAATCGGATCGACTGGTGGTTCCCCAGGTAGTGAACCCGGGTCTCCATTGATCTAGATGGCGGTGATTCCGTAGCGCCAGCAGTTCGCCAGCCCTGCTAAGCTCATTGCTGCGTGAATCAGTCCTGCGTGAATCGGAAATACGACGTCATCATTCTCGGGGCCGGCGCTGCCGGCCTGATGTGTGCTATGGAAGCCGGCAAGCGGGGCCGGCGCGTCCTGGTGCTCGAACGCGCGGATCGAATCGGCAAGAAAATCCTGATCTCCGGCGGCGGCCGCTGCAATTTCACCAACCTGCACACCAGCCCAGAGAACTTTCTTTCGTCCAATCGACACTTCGCCAAGTCGGCGCTCGCCTGCTACACTCCGGCCGAATTCGTGCGCCTCGTCGAAAAGCATCGCATCCCCTACCACGAGAAAAAGCTCGGCCAGTTGTTCTGCGATCGAGCGGCGAGTGACATCACGGCGATGCTGGAGCAGGAATGCCGGGACGCCGGAGTAGAAATCCGGCTCAATACGAAAGTGGACGAGGTGCGCAAGAACGAGGTGCTCAAGAACGACCAGTTCACCGTGCAAGCCGAGGACGCCAGTTTCGGCGCGCCCCGCTTGGTGGTCGCGACCGGAGGCTTGTCCATCGCGAAAATCGGCGCCACCTCATTTGGTTACGATCTGGCCCGGCAATTTGGCCTAAAGATCGAACCCCCACGCGCCGCGCTGGTTCCTCTCGTCTTTAGCGAACGCGACCGCAAGCGCTGGTGCGATCTGGCTGGAGTCTCGACCGAGGTGATTGCTTCCACTCGCCCGACGAAACAGACGTTGCTTTCGTTTAAGGAAAACATGCTTTTCACTCATCACGGCATCAGCGGGCCTTCGATTCTCCAGATCTCTTCTTACTGGGACGGCAAGCAGCCGATTCATCTCGACCTTGCGCCAGACCGCAATCTCACCGCCGATTTGCGAACGCGTGGCCATCGCGACCAGTCGAGTTGGAAATTGCTGCTGAGAGAAGTCCTGCCGCGCCGCTTAGCGGATCGCTGGCTCGAAACTTATCCTTTAGCCGGCAACTCCGATCGCTCCTTCGCTGATGCCGAACATCAACTGCACGCATGGGAAGTCAAGCCGGAAGGAACTGAGGGATACGGAAAAGCGGAAGTCACCGCGGGCGGCGTCGATACCGGCGAACTTTCGGCCAAGACCATGGCATCCCGAAAAGTGCCCGGCCTTTTTTTCATCGGAGAAGTGGTCGACGTCACCGGCCAGCTCGGGGGATTCAACTTCCAGTGGGCCTGGGCGTCGGGGTTTTGCGCTGGACAGGCGGTGTGAGGATTTCCCGCGAAAAATGCGGGCACTCGATGCGGTCTTACCAAGTCTCGGGCTAAATCTCCGCGCCTTCCTGCATGAACGGCATGCGGGCGAGAATTTTCGCGGTTTGCTCCAGTTGCTTCAGGTCTTCGCTGGTGAAGTCTGCGCCCGCGAGCGAAGCATCCAGCCCTTTGCGCGAAATCTGCACCACTCCCATCACGTTGCCTTCGGAGTGCGTCACGGGAACGGACATGATTTTCTGAATCGGCATTTGCTCCTGGCTTCGATCTTCTTCCCCGGCTCCCAGCTTGACCGCTTCAAACAGGCTGACATGTTTTACGCGCATGAAGGTATTCGACAGAAGTGGAAACCGAGTCGCTGCAGTCCGCGCCGCAACCGCCGATCCGGTAAGCGGCAGTACGCCTGCGGATCGCAGCTCGGGCGGAAAGACAGATCGCAGGCTACCTTTGTCTAACCTGAGCAGTGCCACTTCGCTGCGGCGCACATGCAGGATCTGCGCCAGCTTCAGGCAGACTTCATCCGAACTCGGAGATTGCGAAAGCATGCTCTCCAATTCGCTGACGCTGGCCTTGGCGGCCTTGGCTGCGGAACCTTGATTGCCAGTCGATGACATAGTTGTGGCCTTAGGCCTTACTCATTTATCCTGCGGGCACGAGCAACTTTTCGACAAGTTACCGGAGTACTTTGCTGCCTTCCGGCAACGGGAGCTTATCCCTGCCCAAAACGGTACCTTTTCTTGTACGGAGAAAAAAAATCGTTGTCTTTGCGGCACTCTTCCACAGGCGTTCGCGCTATAGTTGAATACATCATTCGTCGCAAATAGTCGGATAGCGGCTATCGGGGTACGCGTATGTCGCTTATTCGTTACGTAAAACCGCTCTTGGAATTGGGTATCTGTAAGGAGTACTGCATGGCTCGCAAGACAACTGGAAACGGTACCACCAATCGCAGCAAGAAAACCGGAGCCTCCATTCCGCCTGCCGTTGTGGAGGTTGCGCCCGAAGTTCGCAGGAATGCGAAGCCTTCCAACCTCGTTCCTGTCAATCTCGAAGAAGAGATTCGCCGCCGCGCCTACGAACTCTACCTGCAGCGCAGAACGACTGCGGGCGGCGAGAACGGCAGCGAGAATCAGGATTGGCTGATTGCGGAGCGCGAGATCCGTTTGCGCTACGGCAGTCAGGAACGGCGCACGGCGTAGCTTCCGGCGGGGTCCGCCATGACGAGCGCCGCGGTGAACGCGGGCCTCCGTCTCGATTCCGCGAGGAGGGCGCGCGACAAGAGCTGGCAGACACCGGCTTCGCCGAGAACTGCCTACTGGCTTTGCGCCGGACGCGGCGATACGACCGACGGTCGAGCCGGTGTGCGAGCGCTCGCCAGCCACAGTCGCAGGCGATCGATGTAGATATAGATCACGGGAGTGGTGAACAGCGTCAGCATCTGGCTCACAATGAGCCCACCCACGATGGCGATGCCGAGCGGGCGTCGCAGGTCGTGAATCACATACTGTCTTCCACTGTGGAGTTACTGCTGTACGGCCTGAACCAGCGCTGGCCTCACCTGTTCGCGCTGAATTTCCGAGGCGTCCCACGCGCCGCCCAGAGCCTTCACCAGATAAACGGAAGTGACCATTTGCTGACCGAGCAACTGCGTTGCCAGGCGTTCATTGCCCAGCAGCGTGGATTGTGCGGTAATCACATCGAGGTAGGTGGTGACGCCGCCGACATAACGGTCGTTGGCGATGTCGAGCGCGCGGCGTGAATCGGCGACCGCTGCCTGCTGAGTTTTCGCAGCCTGGTCAAGCAACGCAAGACCGGAGAGCCCATCCTCCACCTGCTGAAACGCTACCAGCACCGATTCGCGATAATTGGCGACCGATTCGTCATAGGCAGCGCGGCTGGACGCCAGGTTGGCGCGATTGCGGCCGCCATTAAAAATCGGCTGCAGCAGATCGCCACCCAGCGACCACAAGGCGCTTGGAGCGTTTACCAGCGTGGCGATGTCGCGGCTTTCATATCCGCCACTCCCGGCCAGTGTGATATGCGGATAAAATGCAGCCATCGCTAGACCGACTTGCGCATTTTCGAACGCCATCTGGCGCTCGCTGGTAGCAACGTCAGGCCGGCGCTCCAGAATCTCAGATGGAACTCCGGTGGGAATCGCTGGAGGGACAGCGTTGAACGGCGCCTCAGCCAGGCTGAAAGCCGAGGCGGACTTCCCCAACAGCACGGCAATGGCATGTTCGTATTGCGCCCGTTGCTGCAGCACAAGCTGAAGCTGCGTCGCAGTCGAATCAAGCAATGCGGCCTGCTGCGCCACTTCCAGCCCATTCGCGACTCCGCCTTCGTGACGATGGTTGACCAGATCCAATCCTCTTTGCTGGATTTCTACCGACTCCCGTACCACTCCAGCTTCGCGGTCAAGTTCGCGCAGGTTGAAATAGTCAGCCGCGAGTTCGGCGGTCAACACCAGGCGTACATTTTCCAGATCGGCCGCGCTCCCCTGCAGCGAAGCGTTGGCCGCTTCCAGATTGCGGCGCACGCGTCCGAATAAATCAAGCTCGTAGCTTACGGAAAACGGGACGGTAAACACGTTCTCGGTGTCGGGCTTGACGAGCGCAGGCGTGCTGCCCTCAAGCGGACGGTTGCCGGAGAAACGCTCGCGCTGCCCGCTGGGATCGGCGCTGAGCGCGGGAAAGTACGCCGATGACGCGATCCGCGCCTGTGACCGCGCCTGCGAGAGGCGATCCCGCGCCGCATCCAGTGATTGGTTTGCCTGAAGCAGTTCCTGCTCCAGCCGGTCGAGTTCCGCGTCATGAAATAGCTGCCACCACGTGCCCTTGGGAATTGCGTCCTTCGGAGCCGCCGCCTGCCACGGCCCTTCGCCTTTCCACGCGTCGGGAACCTGCGCGGTGGGGCGCTTATATCCCGGCCCGACGGTGCAGCCCAGAGTGCACACCAAGCTACAGCCCGCAAGCAATGCGGCGGCCAGCAAGGCGCTTTTCAAGTCGCGTTTCAAGTCACTCTTGATGACTGGCGGCAATCGCTTCACGAGCGAGCATCTCCTGCGCTCGGCTTGGCGACGTGCACTTGCTGCCCTTCCTCGAGTGAGTCGGACGGGTTGATGATGATCCGATCGCTTACGTCGAGCCCGCCAAGAATTTCTAGCGTGGCGCCGAAGTCGCGTCCAATGCTGATCGGGCGCAAATGCACCTTGCCGTCCTTGTCGACGACCGCGACCTGCGGTCCCTCGGCGCGGAACAGCATGGCGTTTACCGGGATCGTAATCCTTGGAACAGAAGTCCCGGTCGCGAAATGCACTTGGCCGAAAGAACCCGGCAGCAGCTTGCTGTCTTTGTTGGGAACATCCACTTCTGTGTTCAGGGTGCGCGTCGCGGGATCGATGGCGTCGGCGGTGCGAGCTACCGTTCCCAGAAATTTCTGGCCGGGAAACTCCTGGAGCGTAACGTTCGCCTTCATCCCAACTTTCATGTTCGGCGCATAGGTCTGCGGAACACTGACGTACACGCGAAGCGGGTCGACGCGAGAGAGATCGAACAGCTCTTTGCCAGCCACCCCGGCCCCGGAATTGATGAGCGCGCCCGGATCGACATTGCGCCGGGTAAGCACGCCGGAAAAAGGAGCGTACACGTTCTTGAAAGACTCGAGTTCTTCGAGGCGGCGAACATTTGCGTCCGCCGCTGCGAGGTTGGCTAGCGCCTGCTGGTAGCCGCTCGCTTGCTGGTCGGCTTCCTGCTGCGAAACCGAGTCCGACTTGAGCAGATTCGCCCAACGGTCAGCGGAGATCTTCGCCAACCCCAGCGCCGCCTTGATCTGCTCGCGGCTGGCTCGGGCCTGGGAGAGTTCCTGGTCGACTTCCGGAGTGTCAATCGCCGCCAGCAGTTCCCCCTTCTCAACCTTGCTTCCAATGTCCTTGTACCAGCGTAGGAGGTAGCCGTTGGTTCGGGCAAAGATGGGGGACTCAATAAAGGCCTGCAAATTTCCGGGCAGCACAAGTTCGTCATTTCCGGGCTCGGCTTCGGGTTGCACCACGGCGACGGTCGGAACCGAAACGGCTTCCGTTTCCTTGGCCAGCGCGTCGGTTTCGCTCTTCCGGTTCAGAAACGTAACTGCGCCCGCGGTGATCAGAACGAGCAGCACGGCGCCAATCAGAAGCTTGGCCCGGCCTGCCGGATTAGGACCCAGATCGGAAGGCTGATAGTCATCTGGGCGCACGGCCTCCGTCTCGTTCTGCTCGGTCGTTACGGGCGGCGGTTGTATTGGCATGATTGCGATCTCCAAAAAATTCTCTGCTTCTCTTCTTCCCTACTTTTACTGCGGTCTACTTCCGCTCCGACTGCAGCCGTGCCTCGCGGCGGCCGTGAATAATCGTAAACACACTGGGCACAAAAAATAATGTGGCTACGGTGGCGAAGAGCAGGCCGCCAATCACGGCGCGGCCCAACGGTGCGTTTTGCTCACCGCCCTCTCCCATGCCCAACGCCATCGGCACCATGCCGATAATCATGGCGAGAGCCGTCATGATGACCGGCCGTATGCGCGTGTGGCCCGCTTCAAGAGCCGCTTGCCGCGCGGGCGCTCCCGCATTCATGCGGTCACGAGAAAACGAGACCAGCAGAATCGAATTCGAGGTCGCCACCCCCATGCACATGACCGCGCCCGTCAGCGACGGAACACTGAGCGTGGTGCGCGTAATCAGCAGGAACCAGCAGATTCCCGCCAGCGCTCCCGGCAACGCTGTAATGATGATAAAGGGATCGAGCCACGACTGAAAGTTGACCACGATCAGCAAGTAGACGAGCACGATCGCCCCCAGAAGGCCAACGCCCAGTCCGAAGAACGAGGACTCCATGGTCTCGATCTGCCCCCGAACCACGATACGCGTTCCACGCGGCAGATGGTCCTGGAATGGTTTGAGCGCCTTCATGATGTCCGACGCAACCCCACCCAGATCGCGCCCCTGCGTGCTAGCATACACATCGATGACCGGCTGTACGTTGTAATGGTTGACCACCGCGGGACGCGCCACCGGCGAGAGTTGCACAAGATTGCCGATCACCTGCGGAGCCGTCTGCGAACTCGCGCCCGTCACCGGCGTGTTCATCAAGTCCTGCAACGACGTCATGCGATACTGCGGCGTCTGGATGGCGATGTTATAACTCACACCGTTCCTTGGATTAAGCCAGAAATTGGGAGCCGTCTGGAAGCTTCCACTCAAGCTGATCAGCACGCTCTGGGCAACTTGTTCAGCATTCAGTCCGACCTGGTTGATGCGCGTGCGGTCCATATCGAGGTAGAGAGTGGGCAAGCCCATCATTTGCTGGACATGTACGTCGGCGGTGCCGGGGATCTGGCGCAGCCGATTTGCGATTCCCTGCGCGATGTCGTAGCTTCCGCGCATATCCGCGCCCACGACCTGAATATCGACCGGCGCGGGCAATCCAAAATTGAGAATTTGCGACACGATATCGGCGGGCTGAAAGAAAAACTCCACTCCCGGAAACCGCGATGGAAGTTCACGGCGCAACCGGCGCACGTACTGCGCCGTCGGATGATGGTGTTCCGGATTCAGCGAAATCAGGATCTCCGCATCGCCCGTCCCAATCACCCCCGAACTGCTGTAGGAAAGATTCAAGCCGGAGTACGGAACGCCGACATTGTCCAGCACCGTCTGCAACTCTTCCTTCGGAATCTCGCTGCGCAGCACGCGCTCCACGTCATCGCACAGGCGCGCGGTCTCTTCCACGCGCAGGCCGGGCCGGGCGCGGACGTGCAGCCGAATCAGGCCCGCATCCACTTGCGGGAAAAAGTCCCGCCCCAGAAAGAACACCAGCCCCAGCGACAGAAAACAAAAAGCCGCAAAGCAGAGGGAGAACAATCGCCGGTGCTCGAGCGTGGTGTCCAGCAGTTGCCGATAGCTGCCACGGAACCTTTCAAACCAGCGCTCGAATCCGCGCTGGGATTTTCCCAGGAAGCTTTTCGGCTCGGCGGCGCGGTGCTCATGCCCGCGCATGATAAACATCACCATCGTCGGGATCAGGGTCCGCGACAATAGGTACGACGCCAGCATGGCAAAGCTCACCGCTTCCGCCAGCGGAACGAAAAGAAACTTGGCGACTCCAGCCAGAAAGAACATCGGCACAAACACAATGCAGATGCTCAGCGTCGATACGAACGCGGGCACGGCGACCTGTTGCGCGCCGTCGAGGATGGCCTTCTTCATCTCCTTGCCCATGGCCAGATTGCGCTCGATGTTTTCGATTTCCACCGTCGCATCGTCCACCAGGATGCCGACCGCGAGCGCCAGTCCTCCCAGCGTCATGATGTTGATGGTCTCGCCGAGCGCGCTCAGCAGAATCACGGAGACGAAAATGGACAAAGGGATCGAGACCGCGATGATCAAAGTCGGACGCCAATCGCCGAGGAAAACCAGGATCATGACGGCGGTAAGACAGGCGGCGATCAGGCCTTCCCGCACGACTCCCTGAATCGACGCGCGCACGAAAAGCGACTGATCAAACAGAGCCTTGATGTTAAGTTCGCGCGGCAGAGATTGTGCAGCCAGCGGCACCATCGCCTTTATGCCATTGACTACGGTCAGCGTGGAAGCTCCGCCTAGCTTATAGATCGACATCAGCACGCCGCGCACGCCGTCCTGGCGCACAATGTTGGTTTGCGGCGTAAATCCGTCACGCACGTGCGCCACATCGCGCAGGTAAAGCGTGGACGAGTTCGAGGTCTTCACCGGCAGATCGTTTAGCTCCGCGATCGTCCCCGGCGTGCCGTTCATCTCCACGTAGTACTCGGTCGGCCCAATCTTGGTCGTACCTGCCGGCAGAATCAAGTTCTGCGCGGAAACTGCGTTGACGATATCGATCGGCGCCAAACCATATGCCTGGAGCTTGGCGGAATCGAGGTCCACCTGCACCTGGCGCGGTTTACCGCCGTAAGGATACGGCGTCGCTGCACCCTGCACCGTGGTCAACTGCGTGCGCAGAAAATTGTTCCCCAGATCGAACAATTGTTGTTCCGGCAGCGTCTTGCTGCTCAAGCCCAGTTGCACAATCGGCGTCGTCGATGCCGAATAAGTAACGACCAGCGGCGGAGTCGTGCCCGGAGGCAGCCCGCGCAGCACGGTCTGGCACATCGCCGTCACTTGTGTCACCGCCATGGAAATGTTGACACCAGGCCGGAAGAAGATCTTGATCACGGCTTTGCCGTTCAGCGACTGCGACTCCTGATGTTCGATGTCGTTGACGGTAACCGTCAATCCGCGCTCGGAGTTGCTCACGATCCGGTCCGCCATCTCCTGCGGCGACATACCGTCGTAGTTCCACACCACGCTGAC
>Ga0116122_1001817_pt1 | contig 10412 bp, 6 predicted proteins | sample June2015DPH_13_5_FD_89726 | JGI IMG/M metagenome (GOLD analysis project Ga0116122, IMG submission 89726) | Peatland microbial communities from SPRUCE experiment site at the Marcell Experimental Forest, Minnesota, USA - June2015DPH_13_40 | ecosystem: Environmental > Terrestrial > Soil > Wetlands >...
CTTGTGGGGGCTGATCGTGATGATCCCGTCGAAGAAGGACTCCAGATAGCTCGTCTCCTCGGGTCGCATCACGTTGCACTGCATGACCGCGAACAAGATACCGTCACCGCTTCCGACGGTGTGGTCGCTGGCATCTGGGTTGGACCAGATCGAACGGAAAGCGACCTTCAAGAACTCGGTCGTATCGCTAAACCCAAGGTTTCGATAGCAGTTGGTAATCGACTGGATCAGGTAGATACTTACAGCGGCCGTCGACTCCAAATCCTGTGTGGCACGAAGGAAATGGAACATACCCATTGGGTTGCCCGCTCCCACGAGACTTCGGTAGTAAGAACGAAAGGTGCCATAACCCTTGACTTCCCCTTCGATAGCAACCCAATGTTCGTCCGCTTCATCATCCGAAGAGCGGTCGTCCACATCACGGAATGTACCGAAAGTATCCATCCAGGCCATCACATGGGGGAGCGTGCGGCTTCCCTGTTGCTGTCTCTTGTCCCTGGCCGTCGCTTGCAGCTCTTTCCGAATGAAGCTTGGATCGGTCAACGACGGATCCTGAGAAGAGCGAAGCCGTCGTAGGCCACTCAACATGAGGGCAGGCTCGTCATCGATGAAGATCCCAACGGCGTTTGTCGCTCTCTGGATGTCGCTGTCATCGCTGACAACTCGACACCCAAATAGCAACTCGCCAAGAATAGGATACAGTTCGGGTACCCGGACGTCCGACACGATCAGGTATGCGTAACCAAGATGAAGGTCTGCGTTGCGTGGGCACAATTCTGGAATCGACGGTTCGAGACGGTAATCTGGTCTCGTCATGACGACCTAGTCTCGATCTGAACCGCAAGCTGGTTCTCGTGGACAAGCTCAGCGAGCTCAGGATGGCTTGAGAAGAGTGCCGCCAGGGCCGCACTCTTCTCGCCGTGTTCATCGATCACGATCTCGATCGTCGCTTGCCTCGGCCCCACGAACGGGGCTACATGCATGTCAGGCCCCAATCGTAACGTCACGTCTGCACAACCGAACACTACGAGGGACTGAGCGAGTTGGTGGGGCATGACACTCACCCCTCTTGGCAACCTATACGTCTCCGAGCATCGTCCGCTCAGAAGAAGTCGCGGCAACGACGACCCGCACCGGCACCGGTCATCCGTCAACCAGCCGAGGTCGCCTGTGCGATAGCGCACAACTGGCATTCGCTCTTGAAGGAAGCTCGTGACAACAATCTCGCCGATCGCTCCGGCCTCGACGGGGTGATCGCTGCAGGTGTCAATTACCTCCACGCCGACCGTGTCCGGCCAATAGTGGAAGCCGGCCTCCGCCGAACACTCAACCCCGACGACGCATTCCGAAAGCCCGTATGCGTCGCGTACCCCACCACCAAATGCTGTCTCAATGGTCTCGCGGGTCTTACGATCGAGAACTTCGCCAGTCGTCTCGAGGACACGGACCGTCGGTCCACGGTACTCACGAGCCCAGGTCTCAAGGACGCTAGGGGTACTGGAGATTACGGTAGGCACAATGGCAGAAGCCAGCTGCTGCCACATGGCAACACCGCCATGCAAGTCTACTGGGCACACCTGTGCACCAGCAGCCAGGTGCCCGCGGGACGTGAAGCGCCCGACACCCCACAGCGTCATGGGAAGCAAGACCATGACACGGTCGCGCGGTCCGATGCCCTCGAACGATGCGAAACGGGCACAGAGCGCCGAGACACGTTCCACATCTCGTGTGCTGAAGAACATCGACTTCTGAGCCCCCGTGGTCCCGCTTGAGAAGTAGACGATGTCGCCGACATTAGCGGCGCACGTAGAACGGATCCCTGGCCGCAACGCTCCGTTCTCCGTCGTGGGAAGGGTGCACCATGCTTCGTCACCAAACGTGCGCACAGAATCAAAGCGCCACGCGGCATACTCCGCCCGAGACGCGGCGGCCTCCACCAGCTCATGTACCGACAGAACACGGTCAGCCTCGATCACAGATGCCATGGTCGCTCTAGCAGTCTCAGCCGTCGTTTAGCCAAGCGCTTGAAGGGCGTCAGCATGACTTCCATCTCCACATAGCCGCACGCGAATGCATCCCGGACCTCGGGGTTGAGTTGCGAGAATCCTGCTGCGATCTGAGCACAGGACGTAAACGTGCTGTCCGTCTCTAGCACGATAGTGACACGGTCCCGACCATCAAGGCCATGATCCACAGCGATTAAGATGTCACCGATCGGCAGCGCAAGATCGTCGAGCCACTGGTCGAGTTGGGCTCGACTGAGTTTTACGCCCGTCGCAAGCGAAACGCCGCGTCCGATGCGACCGAGGAATCGTAACAGCGGACGAACACCACGAGATACCTCGACCCAATCGCCAAGTCGGTACCGCACGAGAGGCGTTGCTTCGCCATACCGACGAGAGACTACGAGCTCCCCCGTTCCCACCGGTGCCACCGTTCCGTCTCTACGCAGCACCTCTACGAATATGCGATTGGGGTCGACGACGAACGCGCCTGGCGCACTGACGTCTTCGTACCCGATGATCGCCTCGCTTGCCGCAAAAATGCTCCTCGGTGGCACCTGGTACGCGTCAAATATCGCGCGTCGAATCGGCGGGGAGACGCGCTCCCCTACGAGGACTAGCCGTCGAAGTCGCGCGCGGGGGTCTAAGCGGGCGAATTGTAATGCGATGCTGGGTGTCGTTACGACCGCGGTGGCTCCTAGATTCACAAGCGTCTGGGCCACGGCGGGCAAATGTGGAGCGTATACACCCCCCGGCACCACTGTGGCACCTAGCAGTAGAAGTGCATCGGTGACGTTGTCACCGGAGAACCACGGACCAAAAGGCAGGAGTACAGCGACAATATCTTCAGCCACGACTCCCAGAGCAGCGAGGCAATCCGCGCGGTGCGCAACTACGTCACGCCAATCAGCGTTGCTGTAGTCGATGCGCTTGACTGATCCGGTACTTCCGCTTGTGAAATACGACCTGATGGCGCTACGCCCTGGTTGGCCGTCAAGATTTGGAAGCGCTTCAGTGAGCGGAATGTCGTCCCAAGTGCATCCCCGGGGGACCGAGAACTCGAACCGGTGATCACTTTGGAGCCTTGCCAACAACTCCGCCGCCCAGGGCGGCCCGGTCGTAACGAGGGTAGAAGGTGTGGCCGGGTCCCCGTGAACTGATCCACCCGTTGTGCGAGTCCGATCCCTCATGCTGGGGGAAGGAGGACTACACGACGATGAAACGACGCAGACACACGCCCGAACAGGTCATCCGCAAGTTGACCGAGGGCGAGAAGCTCCTCGCCGAAGGTAAGAGCATTGAGCAGGTCGCCCGCCACCTCGAGGTCACCGAGTCGACCTTCCATCGTTGGCGCAACCAGTTCGGGGGCATGAAGGCCAACGACGCGAAGAGGCTGAAGGAGCTCGAACGCGAGAACACCCGTCTCAAGAAGATCGTGGCTGACCTGACCCTCGACAACGACATGCTGAGGGAGCTGAACCGGGGAAATTACTGACCCCGGACCGCAGACGCAGGGCGGTAGAAGCGCTCTGCGGGCAGTTCGGGGTCTCTGAGCGTCGCGCTTGTCGGGTAGTCGGCCAGCCGCGCTCCACCCAGCGTCTTCCCTCACCGGTCCCGACCGACGAGGAGCTCGCCCTTCGAGCTTTCCTCAGAGACTTCTCGCGGTGTCGTCCCCGCTGGGGGTGGCGCCGTGCAGCGACCGCGGCCCGCAAGGCCGGCTGGGTGCTGAACAACAAGCGGGTCCATCGCCTCTGGCGTGAAGAGGGCCTGCGTGTGCCCTATCGCAAGAAAAAGCGCCCACTTAGAGGCATTGGGGTCGCCGTCGGGGCTATGTGCCCCATCCGGCCCAACGTGGTGTGGGCCCTTGACTTCCAGTTCGACCAGACATCTGACGGGAGGATGCTGAAGCTCTTGAACGTGATCGACGAGTACAGCCGAGAGTGCCTGGCAATCGACGTCGAACGCTGCATCGACGCAGACGGCGTGGTTGCCTGCCTCGAGCGCTTGGCAGCCGATCGCGGCGCGCCGGCCTATGTCCGCTTCGACCACGGGCCCGAGTTCATCGCCTACGCGGTGGCCGACTGGTGCCGGTTCAACGGAACGAACACCGTCTTCATCGACCCGGGGTCACCCTGGCAGAACGCCTGGATCGAGTCCTTCAACGGCCGACTACGCGACGAGTTCTTGAACGGCCAGCAGTTCGACTCCCTCCTCGAGACCCAGGTCCTCACCGAGGACTGGCGAATCGACTACAACATCAACAGGCCGCACAGCGCACACGGCTGGCTCACCCCGGTCGAGTTCGTCGAGGCTTGGCTCAACCAACAACAACTACAGCTCGCATAGCGGGTGGCTCAACAATCGGGGTCCGGTCAGGTGTCGCCATGCCGAAGGCCACTACGGCGCGTCGGTAGCGAGGCGAGCAATGTACTCGTCAACGTAGCTCTCGGCTGCTCGTACGAATTCACACTGCCGCTCGGCCCATGATCGAGCAGCAGTCCTCTCAAGTTCTTCGGCATAGTAACGGTACTCTGAGTCTCTACGAAGCCTACGAGCGGTGGCTTCGAACGACCGACGATCAAGAGTAGACACGAGCTCTAGGACACAATCATAGATTGCGGCTGTCATGTCGCTCGACGTTTTGCGACGGGGATGATCTAACACGGTGTACCGAGGAGGAGGATCGGATACAAGCCCTCCGATGAACCAATCGAATGGCGTAATGCGGCGAGCTCGTTGTGGCTGGAACGAGCACAGTAGTTCAGCAAGGTCTAAAAGGAAGTAGGGCTCTGGTAGGTCATACAGACCGAGCTCATATAGCAAGTCTGGCAGTGTGTAGCCCTGCAGGTTCGGAACCATGACGTTCGCGAAAACGCCCATCTGCTCAAGATGGTGAAGTGACCTCCGCGTCTGCTCTAGTGCTTCGGAGGTGGCAAGCACATAGCTACCGGCAAAGAGGAACGCTCCTGGATCAAGGTCATTCCGAACAGCGGCCTCGATGGCCTCTGCAAACGCCGCAGCGGACAGGTCCTTTGCGAAGGTAACATTCCGAAGAAACTCATCGAAGTGCTCGTAACCCATGTTTACGACAACATCGAGTGCTCGGAATAGTGGGCGTAACGTCTCCAGTTCGGACGAGCGTTCGGCTGCGACGAGATGCTCCGGTCGACACTCAATCATCACATGCAGATTTACGTTCGCTTCATCCTGGAAACGGATGAGCCTTTCGAGAATGGCACGGCGGTACTCCGAGGGAATCTCGGCATCACGAAAGAAGCTACTCTCACCAGCAAGCTGCAGCATGTACCAAGGACGCTGCGGGGCACTGCGGAGTCGATAGCCAGACAAGTCGCCGGTAGATCTCAGGGTGAAGAATTCATCGAAGTGTTGAAGTAGCCACTCAAGCTGCGTCATAACGCTGGCGTGCAGTGCGGCTGGCTCGATGCCGACGGGGTACGACCGAGCCGAGTAGCTGCACGGGGTGCACAAGCCCTTGAGCCAGCGATCGCAGGGCACAGTGCGAAACGCCACGATCGGATATGTTCCGCTCGGTGCATGGTCGAAAAACAGGTCAACCTCTTCTGGTACGCCCGCCAGCGGCGCGACAGAGCGCTCATGAGCCAGCCTTGCTCGACGCAGCTTCCTCGACACCCGCTGGCCAGCCTCCCGTAAGATGGTGTCAGCTGGCGTAATGGAAAGTGGGATCGCCGTCGTCACAGTCCTTCTCCACTAGCCCCACAGTTTGCCAACTCCGCTTGACTCGGCAACAGTTCCCTGGAAATGTCCAGTTCTACCGCCAATTGCTGGTATGCGTTATTAACCCGAGCAACGAGCGATTCGCTCGGCTGTTCGAACAGTTCCTGTTCACGAAACTCGGCGCGACACTGGCAAGGAGCGATGGTGCGGATGTGTTCAAACTCTCCCGTCTGATTCCAGAAGTCCAACGCTCCCTTAACGTGTTCGGTACAGGTCTGACAGGTACGAGCATAGAAATCAGGCGTGACCGGTGCATGGCTGATTCCCTTGATCTGCACGGCCCGCCGGTACGGCTCTGGAAGCCGCTCAAGTAACTCGACGGCTCGCCAGAGGCTCGGAAGTTGATAACGCCCACGCTCATGCAGGTAAGAAGTCAAGCTATAGTCCACCATGTTTGTCACCATCACAAAGACATACTGCGCCCCAGCGTCGACAGCACGGCGGATAGTGTGAATCGCGTCCGCTATGTCTTCTTCCGCTGACATGAAAAGCTTGCCTAGCAGCACGTAGCAGTCGACGTGGAAACGAGCCGACAGAAGCAGCTCGAACGCTGCAGCGTAATCCTCCCATCTGCGGCCCTTATTCACGCAATATTGCTGCACGAAGTCATTAGCACTCTCAAGCCCGAACGACACAGAGATGGCATAGCGTCGACCCCGCAGCGACTTCGTCGACTTGCAAAACGCTTCTGCCATCGCTTGCATGCGCGGCAGCGTGATGAACTCCGGTCGACTCTCAGTGACAAGAAATTTGAAACCAGCGTCGGCCAGCATGCGAAGGAGGACAGGCCGCACCTTGTCGGACACTTCCACAGGGTCGAGGAAACTGCCATTCGAAGTAAATACAAGAGTTGGGTAAACACTGGAATTCAGTCTACGTATTGCATCTTCGGTTTGACTCACAAGGTGCGCGTCCGTAACTTCGTCCCGGCTCCCGCCAAGGTGATAGCCACACATGACGCATCCCGCAGAGACTGACCAGCGACAGGGGTGGGTGCGGAGAGTTACGAGCGGTATTACGTATGGACCGCGGATGGGATCGTCATCCGCATGGAGACGAACTTCCTCATAATAGATGTCTGCGGCGGTAAGATTTGGACGCGTCATTGGCACATGCTGACGCAGCACCGCCTGCATGACATGATTGAGAAATCGGTTTCCTGGACGTCGTGCTATTCGCCCTGCCTCAGCCATTGACCCGTTAAGAAGCACAGCTGGCGTGGCCTCACCGGAGACACGACGTGACGGAGCGATATCGCTTCGCGGTCGGCGGGTCACTACGGGCGACTCTCTCGCGACCCGCCGATCGTCATTAACGGTCATGATGCCCATTCACCTCTGCCCAAGGGATAACACGCGCGCACTGTAGTCAGCGCCAGGTGGTCAGTGCCCGACCCAGTGTAGAGTGACCTAATCGCCTGATTGGACCCACCTGGCCGGGTCTCGGAGATTCGGCCCACCGATGCGAGAGCCCGGCCGTGATCTGCCGGAGACGGACATGGCATTGACGTGCCCAACGCATTCCGAGAGGCGGTGTTGGATGCCTTGTTGGGTGACGCATCCTCCCTGAAACACGGTGTCCTTGGTCAGTTGGTCCTGCCGTCGAGATCATCTAACGGAATATCAGAAGCTCCGACCCCAGGGCTTTCACACGTACACGTTCGGAGGTGAGACGGCTCGCCTCATGTACAACATCTGATCAGCTCCCTACCTATAAGGCACGTCGGTCACATTGGCCGCCCGGTGCGGGCTCACCGAAGCCGCACGGCCTTGAGCGTGGAAGAACGCTCGAGACGTATCGCCGGTAGAGGGCTGAGCATGCCCAGATGGCGATCTCGGAGATCCGCCGGGCGGCCCTCGAGTACGCGCTCGCCGGCTGGCGGGTGATCCCCCTTCACGGCATCAGTTCCAAGGGTGGCTGCACCTGCGGCTGGCAACCGGGATCCCACGGCCCCGAGCACCCGGTAGGCAAACACCCCCGGATCAGCGACTGGCCCAACAAGGCGACCACCGACACCCAGGTGATCGACGACTGGTTCACCCGCTGGCCCGACTCGAACCTCGGGCTCGCCACAGGTGACCGCTTCGACGTGATCGACGTCGACGGACCGGAGGGGATCGAGTCCCTGAGGGCCGTGCTCACAGAAGAGGAACTCGACGAGCTGCGCCGCACCTACCACGTGCGCACAGGCCGCGAGCGCTCCGGCTGGCACTTCTACGTGAAGCCCACGGGCCTGAAGAACGTGCCGGGCCTTCTCCCCCACATCGACATCAGAAGCGCAGGCGGCCAGGTCGTCGCGCCCCCCTCGCGACATGCGTCAGGTCGTTCCTACCGCCAGACGGACACAGCGGGTATGGACACCATCCTCCCCACCCCTAGGCGCCTACTCGATCTGTTCGCCTCCTCCCAGACGCGTGGCGTGCCGGGGCAAGCCGATCTCGCTGCCGCACACGACCAGGCGCTGGCCGCCGCAAGAAGAGATCTGCGTAAACCCCCACGGCGCGTCTCGAACCCTGAGTCCTACCGGGATCAAGTGGTGCCGCGACTGCTTGCGGATCTCGAGACGGCTCCGGCCCACACCGGCAACCACAACCTCAACCGGGTCGCCTTCAGGCTCTACCAGTTCGTCTTTGCCGGCGTCTACGGCGAGGACGAAGCGGTGCGCTCATTGACCACCGCCATGCACCGACGCTCTGCGACTGTCCTCTGCACCACCTGTGAGAAGGCTCCTCACAGACCGATAGTTGATCCACGTGAGATCGCGCGCACGCTCGCCTCGGCCCGGCATGCCGCTGCCTATCGCCCCGATGTCGCGTTGGTGGAGGCGGTACGCCGCTCGACAGGTGTCGCCCCTCTTGTCACAGAGACCGCCAAGGCCGAGGCCTCTGACCTCGAGAAGCTCCTCGCCCAAGATGCGGCCGGGATCTCGCGATATGACCTGGCTGTTGCCGCTCTCGCCCAGGTGGCAAGCGACCTGGCTGCGAGCGGCATGAACCGCCAGGGCGCGGCTCGAAGAGCACTCGGGGCTCTGCGCGACAGAGCACCGCAGTTCCGTCGTCTCCTCGGCTCTGCAGCCACACTTCGCTCCGATGCGACGAAGATGGACGGGACCGACGTGCTGGCTTGGCAAGTGGCCAGGTCCACGCGCCCCGCTGAGGGCGTCTCCCCCGGACGCCTCATGGATGCGAACGCCCGCATGCGCGTTCTGTTCGGCGCGCTGAGAAGAGGTGTTTCCAATGAGGCGCTTACCGCGGCGCTGCGGCGAGCGGCCGACCCCAACCCGGTCCCCCCTTTCCCCGCGCGAGTGGCATCTGGTCCCCGACCTGACCAGCCACCCGTCGAAGAACAGACCGTTGCCGAAGAACAGCGAGCGAGTGTGAAGCCCGACGCCGGCCCGCTGTTCGTCGATCTCTCGGCCTCCGGTGGCGGAGCAACGGAGCTGTGGAAGGCGGTCTCTTCCGCGACGGGGCTCTCTTCGGATCCGGCGTTTTCGGTGCTCGAAGTCGGCCTCGCACGCCAGGGGAAGCTCGAGGCTTTTCGCAAAGCGGTGCTCGAGACCACAGGCCGTCCCTGGGCGAGCTGGACAGAGGTAGGCGGCGCCGATGCGCTCAGGACGATGGCGAGCGCTATGAACCATCTCGACCCGTCATACCCCGACCCAACGCATATGCGCTTTGCCCCACCGCCTCCGCCTGAGCTCACCGAAGCGTCGGTCGCCCACCACGTCCTCGGTGCACTTGAGATGCTCGGTGCCGACTCTCTCGCAGTCAACGGAGAGATGTCCGAGTCCCTTCGAGCCGCTCTTGCGGCCACCGGCGTGCAGGTCCACAAGGCGAAGGCCGCTTCGGTTCCCATGGTTCGCGGCATGCTCTCTCTGGACGGGTCCGATCTCGCTCAGCTCGGTGGCGCCTCTGTCGCCTCCGGGGACCCGACACACGCAGCTGCTTCCTCGCCGCCGCGTCGGGGGCACTCACTCGACCCCGCCCAGCTCTCGGACAAGCAAGTCGGCCTCCTTGTCCGCCAGATCCGAGGCGAGGACCCGAAAGCTGCCCAAGAGGCGACAGCGCTTCTCATGGCCCGCCTCGAACCGCTCATCGGCGCCGCGCTGAACAGAGTGGGCCTCAAAGGAGAAGATCGCGACGACGCTCGCACCGCAGCCCAGGAAGCGGCCCTCCGGACACTCGGGCGCTACGAGCCGGACAGCGGGGCGAAGCTCACCACCTTCGTGTTCCCCCGCATTCGCGGCGCGGTGCTCAATTACATAGAACGTGAGCGTTCTATGCGTGCTGGCTCCTTCGACGCCGAGCGCGAGCACCAACCTGTCATGTCATTCGACCAAGGCTTTGACGAGAACGACGACTGGGTCTCACTCGAAGAGCGCATCGCAGACGAACACGCCGCTGACCCCCAACAGGAGGCCACCTCAAAAGACACGAGCGACCGGCTCGCCCGAGTGTTCGGCGCTCTTCCCGAGCGCGACCGGAACGTACTTCGCTGGCGCTTCGGCTTCGATGGCGAGGCGCTTTCCTACGACGAGATCGGAAAGCGGCTCGGCGTCTCGGGCGAGATGGCCAGACGAATCGAGGCCCAGGCGATCGAGATGGCCAGAAAACGCCCCACCGCCTCTCTACTCGGCGACGAGACACTCGCCCA
>Ga0116122_1001833_pt1 | contig 10352 bp, 10 predicted proteins | sample June2015DPH_13_5_FD_89726 | JGI IMG/M metagenome (GOLD analysis project Ga0116122, IMG submission 89726) | Peatland microbial communities from SPRUCE experiment site at the Marcell Experimental Forest, Minnesota, USA - June2015DPH_13_40 | ecosystem: Environmental > Terrestrial > Soil > Wetlands...
CCGACCGTCGAGGGTCGCGGCCATCCAGCGAAGGGTCGGATGGCGGACCCATTGCTGGACGTCCGTGACGATCCGCCCAGTATTAGCCTGGTACCAGCGTCGGTTAAGCTTCTCGGTGGCGAGACCGAGTTGCACAATCAGATTGCCGGACAGGTCCTCCGGCGCGACTTCGCCGCGTTTTTCCTGCCACAGCCGCAGCAGGGCGGCCTCGTCATCGCCCACAATGATCCGGGCGTCCGAGCCGCCGATGAAGGAGCGGCGACCCTCATCCGGTTTTGTCCACACATTTGACTTCACGACTTTCTCCGGGGTTAAAAATGGCGTTTGCTGGGATTCGGGGCCTTCTTAAACATTCCATATGGAATGAAACATAGCATATAGATGTAATACGTCAATATGGCATCAAAGCTTCTAACTAGTGCCCAAATCAGGGCTGCCCGCGCCCTCGTCCGGTGGAGCGCGGAAGATCTCGCCCGCCAGACGTCTTTAAGCGTCACAACAATCCGTCGTGCTGAGCTCGCAAACGAAGAGACATCGATGACAACGGCCAACGATTTGGCAGTGCGCCGCGCCTTCGAAGCCGCCGACATCCTTATGCCGCGCCGCATAACAGGTGATGACGCGCGATCATGATCTCGACCGCCATCATGGCGATCTTGTCGGCGACGCGCGGGAAAATGGCGATCAGCTCGCCGAACTGCACGCGTTCGACGCATAGCCGAGCGCGTCTTCGAGCGCCGATTGCGCCACGCCGATGGCGCGCGCCGCGGTCTGGATGCGCGCGGATTCGAAGGTCGCCATCAGCTGCTTGAAGCCGAGCCCTTCGCCGCCGCCCAAGAGATACTCCGCCTTCACGACGAAGCCGTCGAAGGCGATCTCGTATTCCTTCATGCCGCGATAGCCGAACACCTCGATCTCTGTACCCGTCATGCCGGCGACTATTTTATTTACTTCACGAGCCCTATCAGTTGCTGCGAAAACCTCGCTGTGATCGATTTCGACGGGTTATGGCCTAGCGCCCTCCGCCATTGAGCATAAGTCCGAACAGGAGATTTCCATAGTTATCCACCGCCTTATCGGTCCATAAGGAAGGCACGTGTTTGTAGCCCAATCCTTGAGTGAGCGCGTCGACCAAGTCATTGTGCCGGCCGCCTGGAAAAGCAAATAATTCGCTCTCCAGGTCCACTCGCCCGGGCGCGCCTCTGAGCAAGAACACTTGACGATTTGCGAACTTCGATATTTGGCGCAACAGACGAGTTACCTTGTCTCCTTCGGGTTTAACAGCAATGATAGGCAGTCCCTTTTGTTTCAGATCGCCGATCAATCCTGTTCCCAGTCCCGCGTCTTCGATCAAGATCACATTTGGTTTTTGCTCAGCTGCACGGGAGAGCACCTGCTGCCTCAAATCAGGGTACTCCCATTGGCCCACCAATGCATGCGCAATAAAATACTTGTTTTCTTGAACCAGGAAGTCCACGCATGCCGACCTTGCGTTCGACTCACCGGGCTTTGAGGCAATATCCCAACTTTGAAAGTACACTGACGATGAGGCCCTCCTCGGCAGCTCATCACAATACTGAATCTGGTCCCGTTTGATCATGAAGCCGCCAGGTGGGATCGGACTTTGCTGATATTGAGCGGCATAGGTTTCGGGGTCTTGGGAACGAAGCGCCTCGAGAAACTCGCGCGACTGTTGCTGCGGATGAAGGAGGTCGCCGACGCGGCGCACATGGTAGCGGCCCGGTCCGATCGGAATTTGTTCCTCCTTCTCAGCAATCGCGGGAAGGCTGAGCAACGTCCAATCTTCTCCTGAGCGCAACAGCATACCGATGTAGTCATCGGGGTGGAGGCGTTGTCCGACGGCCACGATCGCTCCGGTGTGCTGGTTATTGATGCGCGACGCCACGGTGCTGTAATAAAGGCTGTTGGTTGAGGTTCGCCTCGCTTCCGAGAGTACATCCAGCGGCTTTTGAAAATCATCGAGGATTAGAATGTGCCCTCCGATCCCCGTGAGGCTTCCTTCGGCTGATCTCGCATAGCGATATCCCCCCTGCGTGGTATGAAATTCGGTCTCCGTGTTCTTCGATAGTCGCGTTCTAGGAAAGAGTTTCTGATAACGCGGCGTGTCGATAATCGCCCGGCATTGATTGCTGAACGTAATTTGTAAGTCGGAGCCGTAACTGATCCCGATCACTCGCTTGGTGGGATTGCGACCCAATACGTAGGCCGGGAATGCCACCGAAGCCATGAGGGATTTAAGCGTCCGCGGCGGCGCAACTATAGCCAGCCGCTTAATTACGCCGCCCAGCACAAGATCTAGGTGATAGGCCATGGCATAGTGAGGCCAGCTCAGGTTCAGCGTCGAACCGGGCTCCAGGACATGAAAGCCCCACTGAAAGAAGCTCAGAAAATCGCGTCGGCAAGCGGCCTCGACGATTCGCGATTTTGGAATGTACAGGTTGCTCATGGCGCTACTCCTTTTACCGATAGGTGGCTTTCTTGGTTTTTCTGGTGGTACTCACTCGTCCAAATGCTCGCGTGGCAGAGCCGCAGAGTTCGAAGCGTTTAAGGGGAGGGTGGGACCGTTGGATTTTTGCCGCGGCAGGAGGCCGACACTGTCATCCCGACGATCGTAATGACCGCCGTGGCGCTCTACGAAATCGGCAAGTATGGCCTCGTCCTGAGCGGTCAGCACGTCCTCGAGCACGCCTTCAAGGGCTTCGCGGTTGGTGAGATCGACGCCGAACTTTTCGCAGAGGACAATAAGATCACGCCGCGCATTGCGATCGCCGGCGGCAAATTGGTCAACCAGCTGGTCGATGCCGGCCGCACCCTTGCTCATTACCTTCTGGTGCTTGCCACTGCGGATCGTCACCGTCTTGTTGAGTGCGCTCTGCAGCTGCGCCTTGAGATCGGGCGCCGACGCTTTCCTGCGCTTCCCAGAGGGATTGCCGCTCTTGCCTCGCTTGAACCGGAACTTCTTGGGCGGGCGGCCGTAGCCTACGTCGTAGGAGTTCGATGAGGGTTTTTTCTTGCGCATGATCACGCCTCCTTCTGACCTATTGAGGTATTTCGTGGCACTTTAAATCATCGCAGTTTCGGTTGATGGTTCTCGTCATTTTCACATCGGCGTTAGATCGTAGACCGGCCCCGTTTGACGGGACGGGTTTTCACAAGGTTGGTCGACAGCCGGTGCATGAGACTGACAAGCTCAAAAAACGTTGCGCCGAGACCCGCGGCAGAATGCTTCTGGATGAACGAGTTCATTGCATCATGCCCTTCACATACCGTTATCAGCTCATCTACGCACTCGGCAGTCGAACCAGAAAGCTTTACAAAAACTAGGAATATCGGCGCCGTGTTGTCGACCGCGATCATGCCGCGTCTTGCCATTGCTTGAACAGCGTGCGGATCAAACAACAGCCGCGGATCTTTTCTCAAAGTCTCGCGGTGCGCGCGCTCAAGATCCGAGCGGAGCTGGCGCAGAATGCTGACGACCGTCGCCTGTGGAATTCCGTGTTCAAGCATCAATAGTCCCGTCAATAGCGCGAACACCTCGTACGCCGAGAACATGACCTCGACGCCTGACCCTGGTGCCCCGTGGCTGTAAAAGGCAAAGTGGCGCTTCGGATTCTCTGGCGTGCGTTTGCCACGACCCGCGCGCCGGTCGGTTACCAGTAGACGCTTCAAGCGCAACTTAAGTTCAACAGCTCGGGCACCCTCTGCGCTGAACGTCCGGCAGATCGCCTCTTCCACCTGGTTGCGCTTGTAATGCATGATAGAAGTGTGTATGAAAACTTCAATGGCAAATCAATGCCTCGGCCGGCTCAGTACGCAAGGGAAATTCCCGTGCAGTAAAACAAATTCCCTTCTCAACTTGCCTAGGGAATTAACAACCAAGCCATTGAGAAAGCTTGTTAATTTTCCCTATCGGCTGACGAAAAGATGGAGTTGCTTAGATTTCCCTGCAGAATTCCCTGCTACCAGGGAATTATATGATCCCATTTCGGTCAGCGCAGCTCCGATACGACGGTTGGTAGAGGAGCCAACCCCTTCACAGGCTTACGTCCCGTAACCGCGGACTTGATCGTCAACCCGCTCGAAATTCACGTCAGCTCGGACTTGCCGCCGCGAAACCCGCCAGCGCGTCAAATCCGACGGATGCCGCGAAAGCAGTCCCTCGTCTACGTCAACCTTGCGCTCACATTGCGAGACTTGGGTCGGCGGGACGATCGACTGATCTAAGTTTGGATGGTGGGCGGTACAGGGATTGAACCTGTGACCCCATCCATGTCAATGACGTACACCATTTCCAGCTAAGTTCCTAAATCTGCAAGGGTTCGTTCACGTCCGCACAAAAACGTTAATTATGTCAAGCATTTTTCGATGACATGCCGTGACATTGACGGCACACTCTTCGACAATTGCGTCAACTGATAGTGCGGACACAGTGCGGACACCACACGAGACGCACGCAAAGCTGAACGAGCAAGCGATTAAACGGCTGCCTGTCCCTGCTGCTGGCAACCGCATCACCTACTTTGCCGGGGTCACAATACAAGGCTCCAGGGCACCGCGCGGCTTCGGGGTCCGTGTTACGGCCGCCGGCGCTCGTTCTTTCATTCTCAACTACCGCCTTCGCGGTCGCGAATACCGCTTCACAATCGGGGCGTGGCCGGACTGGTCCGTGCTCAAAGCGGTTCGTGAAGCTCGAAATTTGCGTCAACGTGTAGACCGAGGCGAGAACCCGCTCGAAGATCGCATCCCACCACCTGCAATTCAGGCTGTCTCCGCTGTTCTCGACGAGTTCATCAAACGCTATGTCCGCAGCAAGGAAAGGCCGTTACGTAGCGCCGATGAAATTGAAAGTGCGTTTAATCGGCTCGTAAAACCACGGATTGGGAAACTTGGCGTCTATGAGTTACGGCGATCACATATTGCTGAAATGGTGGACTGGATAGAAGACAAGGCGGGTCCGGTCATGGCCGATAAATGCCGCGCCTATGCCAGAAAGGCACTGAGTTGGTACGCTGAACGCGACGACCGGTTCAACCTTACGGCTGCCTTCGTGCGGGTCGAGCCACGAGCGAACCAAAAGGACCGAGCGCGCACTCGCGTCCTATCAGACGATGAAATTCGCATCATTTGGCCCATCTTAAATCAGGCAGGAACTTTCGGAGCCATGGTCAAAATGCTGCTCCTGACTGCGCAGCGGCGCGACGAAGTCGCGCAAATGAGTTGCAAAGAGATTGGCGAGGATGGGATATGGACGATCCCGGCCGCGCGGTACAAGACCAAAAAGCCGAACCATGTCCCACTCTCAAAAGCCGCGCTCGGTCTTATAGAAGTCCAGCCGAAGATTGATGGCTGCGATTACATCTTTGCGTCCCGCGCCGGAACGCCGTTCTCGGGCTTCGGCAAGAGCAAGGCTAAGTTGGATAAGGCCATACTCGCAGATATGAAGACGCAGGGGAAGAAGGGGGCGAAGGTCGAACCGTTGCCCAATTGGACCCTTCACGACCTGCGCCGAACCGCGAAGACTTTGATGGTGCGCGCTGGCGTGCGGCCGGACATTTCGGAGCGCGTGCTTGGACATGTCATTACAGGCGTTGAGGGAACTTACGACCGGCATTCCTACGCAGACGAAAAGCGGGATGCACTTGAAAAACTCGCGGCGATGATTGAGCGCATCCTCAACCCGCTACCATTGAACGTCGAGACGCTTGGCGAACGACGCATAAGGGCATAAGCCTGTCGTCGCAGTTGTGATGACTGATCTTGATCGCGCGCGCGTCCGCCCTACAACATCGGGTGGATCATTTTGGTGGGGGTATTATCTCGCGCTCTCAAAATCAGTCGCGCGTGCGTTTGTCCAACAACGTCGTGTGGGGCATCATCGGCGTGACCATGAAACGGCGTATAGATATGCGCGTCTCCCTCGGCATCGCGTTGTCTCAGAAATACCTCGATGCCTGCTTTGAAGGCCTTCAACGCAAATTCGTGCTCGTACCATTGCACCTTTAGGTCGCGCGCTAGACTGTCTGCCAGCGCTTTGATGGACTTGATCAGGTCAGTCGTTTGAGTCGGCAGTCCCTCTTGGTCATAGGTCATCTGTAGGCGCCGCCTAATCTCGGCGCTCACACCTTGGTCGGCTGCCTCGGCATCCTTCCTCAGGCGGTCCAGCAAGTCCTGCGGCAGCACAACAGCGGTGTGCACCATCGGGTTTTCCGAGGGCGGTCGCCCCTTTTTTCGCTTATCTGTCAAAGTCTTACCTCAGTGTGGAGTTTAGCAAAGTTGGCCAGATGGCAAACTCGCTCTTATCATGCTTTGACACGTATCATAAAAAATGATATAGGTCAAAGAAAAAATCACCATGCAGAGCATAAGAATGGAGTGAGTGCTATGAGGCCCCAAGTCACCGGAAAAAATCCAATTGCGGGACAAGAGGTTAGCTCTGTCGAACGACAGACCTACACCATCGAAGAGGCCGCCAAAATCCTCGGCATTTGCCGCGCGGTTGCATACCGGAAAGGAGTACTACCGACGGTTAGAATTGCCGGCAGGCGGCTAGTCCCGAAGCGCGCGCTTGAGCGAATGCTCGCAGAGACAGCGTAACCCAGTGTGATGAGCCACGACCGATGAGCCTCTTGGCCGAGTTCCTCGAACAGGATCAAGCCGCAGCGGAGTTGAAAGTCTGCCAGCGGACGCTTGATCGCTGGCGCAGGCTTGGCGACGGGCCGCCCATAACCAAGATCGGGCGCCGCGTTCTTTATCGGCGATCCAGCTTGCAGGCGTGGTTACACGGGCTAGAGCATCACGGACACGGTGACAACAGCACAAGCGAAGAGTCGAACGTGCGCAAACACAGGAGAAGTTCCCGTGAGTACAGCCGAGGAAATGGAAGCCGGGCGCAAGCGATCTGAGTACTGGGCCAACCCAGGAGCAAGTCGCCCACAACCGAAGTCTGATCCTACCGGCGAGGGCAGCGGCGCCCTGCCGATTGATACTGGCTTTGGCGCCGTGGGGACGGCCCAGCAGACACGGGGCGAACGCATCAATCCCAAGGCCGGGTCCCCAAACGAGCCTATTGCAGCACATCCGGCCGCACCGCTTGCGGCCCCCAAAGCGCTTGCGGGCGACGGCGCAGCCAACCTAACTATACCGATGCACAACAAGGCGATGGCGAGCAGGTTTCTCGCGGGTCTTGATCCCAACACCACCAGATTTACCTTCCAGTTGTTCAGCGACGGCGCTGGCGATTATCGCCAAATTTTCCACGGCAGTCTCGACGAGCTTTGGCCGAAAGTGCTGATGCTGAATACGCCGCAACGTGGCGTTGGCGTTTTCGTGACGATTAGTGAGACCGACTTTAAGGGTCGAAGTGCCAACAACATTGTGCGGCCGCGCGCCATTTTTGCCGATGCAGATAGCAAGGAACAGGCGGAACACTGCCTAAGTCTGTTGAAAACGTACGATGCTTCCCCAAGTATGGCCGTGAATAGTGGGAGAGGATACCATTTTTATTTTTGCACCGATGTTCCGCGTGATCAATTTTCAATGCTGCAAGAGCAGCTAAGTGCAAAATTGGGGACCGACGCGGCTGTAAAGGACCTACCGCGCGTGATGCGCCTTCCGGGCACGTTGCACCTCAAAGACCCTACTAAACCCAGACTGGTGAAGCTGCTCAATTCGCCAAATGATTCGATCCAGCGCTGGCAGCTTTCGGAATTGGTTAGGAAATTAGGATTGACGCCAGCGAACCCGGTGCCAAGCCATGGTCCGAGTAAAACTGCTAACTTGACGTCAGCAAGATGTGACCTGAGCAAGTTTACAGACGCCGATCGCGAACGCATCCAGAAGCTGTTCGAACTGCCTATCGAGGATAACCTAGCGGCCGGTCTCGAAACAAATATCGAGGAAATCCGCTCCGCTGTATCGACAATTCCCCCCGCCGCAATTGCAACCGAACCAGAATGGATGAAGCTCGCGCGTGCCTTGGCTCACGAGGCAGCGGTCTTCAACAAGGAACAGGAGGAGGAACTTTGGGAAATCCTCGACACGGCATCGCGGCGCGCCCCCGGATACGACGAAGCTGACAACCGGAGCCGCTGGTTGAGGTACATCGACGAGGCGGTGGATCGCGAAAACCCGATCACCATTGATACCGTCTTCCACATGGCCTTAGACCACGGTTGGAAGGGGTGGTCTCCGCCCGTGGCGGCGAATGTGATAGGGCCAGCGGTCTGGTCCGCCCCAGGCTTGCAGGTCTCATTCTCCAACATACCGCATCGGCGCTGGGTGTACGGCACCCATCTCATTCGTGGTGAGATAACGTACGAGGCGGCGCCTGGTGGCGTCGGAAAGACAGCACACACCATAGGAATGGCCGTCGAGATTGCAACAGGCACGGAAGTTCTTGAAGAGAAGATTTGGGGGCATGACCTCAAGGTGCTGTACATCAATGCCGAGGACGGCCGCGCCGAAATAAACCGCCGCGTTTTTGCGTTTTGCCGAGCACATGCACACAAACTCGCAGAGCAGAACCTTGATCGGCTTTCTGTCTTAGGTGTTGATGACCAGCGCGCAGTATCCTTGTCTTTCCTGCGTGTGAATGAGAAAGGCGCAACCGTTTGCAATGAGGCGGGATTTGTCGTTCTTAAGTCCGCTCTTGAAGCATTACGCCCCGATGTACTCATACTCGATCCGCTCGTTGCGTTCTGTGGCGGCGGCAACATGAACGACAACGCGGTGATGGCACTGGTGTCGCGGGAGTTGAAGCGCTTGGCGGTACAATACGATTGCGCCATTCTGATTGTTCATCACACGCGAAAGGGCAGCAGGGGCAGCGACTCGGCAGCAGACGCCGAAGAGATCAGTGGGGCTTCATCCATCGTCAACTTGTCTCGCCGCGCACTCATGTTGAAGCCGATGATGGACGATGAGGCGAAACTGCTTGGAGTACTGCCATCTGAACGATCGCAGTATTTGAAGTTGGTAGACGCGAAGTCCAACCTCGCGCCTCGCTCGGCCGACAGTCCTTGGTATCGGCTGCATAGTGTTGAGCTTCCCAACCCTGAGCCTCCAGTCTACCCACACGGTGATAATGTACAGGCAATCGCTCGGGTACACCTGCCCGCCCTGAACAGCGCAGCCGCAACGGCCGATGATCAGAAAATACGGCGCGCCATCCTGGACCTAGTTGATCGCGGCAAGATGATCGACGGTCAGTCGTATCCGTACAGCCCGAGCCTGGCGGGTGCCCAGAACGCGCGCGCGCTCCTCGATGATGCGGTGGCTGCGGTTGGCAACGCCACGGCGCCCCGCCAATGGCCTGCCGGTGACCTCAGAGCTGCCACCGAACGCGCCATTGTCAAGATGAAGGAGGAGGGCCTGTTGGTAGAGGAACAGATGCCAAGCACAGGCCGGTTCCGCAGGGGACGCGCATTACGGGTCGATCACTCTCGCATACCCTCGCCCGACATAGGTAGCGATGGGAGCGCGCCATTGGGCGATCCAGAGGCAATGGACTTGCAATGAACTCTGCGGAGGCCGCTGGCGCGTTTTGGTTCGTTGCGGCTGCTCCCCTACCGGCCACGTACTGAAAACGAGTCTACGGGCTTCTGGGAGTCAGATTTGCGCATTGCAGATTGGCTTTTCCAGCGTTCGTCGGAGATAACAAGCTGACACCGGTCGAAGTCTCAAACCCTGCAACCGTGATACCGGCGAAACCGCTCGCGGCGGATTTACCAATTTTAACCGTGAGACCTTCTCAGATTAGCGCGACGGCGCCGGCCGCGGCACGTTCATCCCTGCATCCCACCGCGAAGGCGCTGCACGCGGTGAATAAGTTGCTGCGGATGGCAGGCGGTCAATGCCCCCTTAAAGGGGGGCAATTGACCACCACCAACTGCCATGGGCAATTGGTCAATCAATTGACCGGGAATTGACCAATTGACCACCACCCTTTTACCGACCCCACGATTCAAACACTACAACCGTGTCACCATTTGCCGCTCATTTACCAAATCTAATCAGATCATTGCTAGAATAACTTGCGGCGGATCAACCGGCGAAAGACGACCGAGGATCGCGTCACAGAGGGGGTGTCTCGTGGAATTCCCGGAATCCTTTGTGGAAAAACTTCGTCGAGCGGAAGCTCAACAGGCTGAACGCGGTGCGAATCCTTGGAGGCGGGCGCTGGAACGCGATTTGCCCGCCAACGTAACTTGCATAAGTACGGTTGCCCTCCTCGATTTGCTGGGCCTCGCGCCCACCACGGGCAACGCCCGGCGCATTGCGCCAACGATGCGCTCAATGGGTTTTATTCCACTTAAATCGCGCCGGCTCATGCC
>Ga0116122_1001848_pt1 | contig 10312 bp, 16 predicted proteins | sample June2015DPH_13_5_FD_89726 | JGI IMG/M metagenome (GOLD analysis project Ga0116122, IMG submission 89726) | Peatland microbial communities from SPRUCE experiment site at the Marcell Experimental Forest, Minnesota, USA - June2015DPH_13_40 | ecosystem: Environmental > Terrestrial > Soil > Wetlands...
CATCAGGCATTTGTTCGACTGGCTGGTAACGGGCCAAGTGGTGCCGGTGAACCCGGCAGCCTCGGTGCGCGGGCCCCGCCATGTGGTGCGCAGCGGCAAGACACCGGTGCTCGAACCCGAAGAGGCGCGCCGTCTGCTGGACAGCATTGACGCTTCCACCCCGCCAGGATTGCGGGACAGGTCGCTGATCGCGCTGATGGTCTACAGCTTTGCCCGAGTCGGCGCTGCACTGGGGATGAAAGTCGAGGATGTGTTCACTCAGAACCGGCGGCTATGGGTGCGGCTGCACGAGAAGGGCGGCAAGGATCACGCTATGCCTTGCCACCATAACCTTGAGCATATCCTCGCGGCCTATGTGAACGGTGCAGGGCTGGCGGACGATCCGAAGGGGCCGCTGTTTCGCACCATCGGCCGTGGTACGGGCAAGCTGACCCGCACCGCCCTGCCCCAAGCCAATGCCTACGACATGATTCGCAGGCGAGCTGAAGCAGCCGGGATCAAGACGAAGATCGGCAATCACAGCTTTCGGGCTACGGGCATTACGGCGTATCTGAAAAACGGCGGCACGCTGGAGAAGGCCGCCGCCATGGCGAACCATGCCAGCACCCGTACGACGCAGCTTTACGACCGCCGGCACGATGAAATGAGCCTCGATGAGGTGGAGCGTATCCTGATTTAATCGAGTGGACCCTCTAATGACACTGCCAGAACCCCAGCGAATCAAGGCGTTTCGTCTCAATCTGGCCAAGGAGATCCCAAAATTTCCAAACGATAAAGCTACACTTCAGGTACTCGAAGCGAAGTCTCTCGGGGAAGTTCTGATCGCTTACGCGAACTGGGCTATCCGCTACATTGCGCCGCGTTCACGAAAAGTCGTTGCAGAGCCAACGGCGTCAAGCGACCCGAGATGGCTATCTTTCAAAGCGGACATTCAAGCACTGCTGAATAAGGTAGTAAATGGGGATGATCTTTTGCCCCACCTTTCACTTCAGCCCCATACCCGCGGCTTCACGCCGACTTTATCGGCTCCACCGCCGGACGCTGACCGATGGGCTGACAAAGATATGCTGCTGAACGTGATGGGCTATCATCACCTCCATTTTGATGCTGCTCCAACGAACCAAATGAGATCTGACGACATGCTTTTCGCGCATGTCACACGGGATATGTTCACGGTCGTTGGAATTTTTAACCACGCCGTGTTCGAGCCGACGCAGCCGAAAGAGGCAATGACCGCCGAGCGGAACCGCCTATGGGAGATTTTTGATAATCGTTCGACGCGAGGCCTGTCTCCAGGCACAGTGTACATACCTTCAATGATTACAACTTCAGGCCACTCCTTGCACTTCGTTATGCTCTCGATGAAATATGCCAGGATTATTGCTGAAATGGACCCAAAGCTTGATGATCCAACATACGTCCGGAGCCTCTACGAAAAGGCCGGCGTGCCGGTTCCCGCGAAGCCGAAGCTGAAATGGAATTTTCACTTTTTAGACTTGGCGCTACTCGACGAACGCGCGGGGGTTTCCTTCATTCTCAGCAAAGGGCCTAACTGACACGGAGAAGGCGCACCGATGACCGGGACCGGCAACGACAGCTTCCGGGCCACGGGCATCACCGCCTGCCTTCAGGCCGCCAATGTCACTCGCTACTTATTCCGGTTCCGCAGATAATCGGACAAAGAACTGCTGCTGGTACGGTCGAGCAGCGTCCTCAGATGGGCATCGCCACGGATGCCGGCGGCGAAATCATCGCCGTAGGTATCCCGAAGCGTGTCGATGCGGGTGTTGCCGTTTTTCTCACGAGTCTGCCCGTTGGTATCGCGGTGCCGATCGTCAAGACCAGGTTGTTTTGCCATTGTCTTCTCCTTTCCTACTTGCGCAGCATGGACCACCACTCTTTCAACTTCTGCCGGAGACCAGGTTCCGGCTTGCCGGTTTCCACCGTCCTTGGGGTATCCTTGGGCACACCATCCGTTGCCGTCTTGGCGGCGTCGAAATATCTCTCCTTCGCTTGGCGGTCGTAGGCCCTGCCGGCAGCGATCTTTTCCTGGGACCACGGTTCTACCCATTTCACCCTGTTATTGGTGATCCAGTAGTGCGACCGGCACGGGAAGCTCGAGTTCCCGATCGACGGATGGAGCGAAATCGTCTTCCCGTCAAAAATGAGCTTCCAGTCAGTGGGCCGCAGTGGCGTGACAACCTTGTTCTTGCAGCCGCACACGCAGAGGTGCGATACCGTGGCGAAGCGGATGGAAATGTAAACCGTGCCGTCCTTCAGTGCTTCCGGAATGAACTCAACGAATTCATGTTTGAGGACGATTTTCTGCTTCATTGCGGCCTGTCTTCGTTGAGGAGCGCGTTGGTGTCGATGTGGAACTGGCTGTGATGCTCCGATTTCATATCGCGGTAGAAACCGAATACCTTTTTCCATTTAATGACGGCCAAGGCTGCGTTCAGGGCGTTGAGGTCGGCTATCTGGATATTGCGGTTGTACTCGTTGTTCGCCGCACCGTCCCCGAAGGAAACGCGGCTCCGGAAATGGTCGCGCTTCTGCGGTGTGTTGGTGCTCACCCGGACAATGCCACCAAGGGCCTCGTCATCCAGCTGGACGCCCATGCCCACGTCGGTGAAGGGAACGTTGAACTCTTCGAGCTTGCCAACGATCAGATTCTTGGACTCGCCGCTGTCGAGGCAGAGAAATACGAAGTCCATGCCACGCAGCTCCTCCAGATTCGCGGCGTCGAGATAGACCGCGTGATCCACGATTCCAGAATGCATTTTCGAATACAGGTTTTTGAACCAAATCACCTTGAGAGGCTGCGCCGCCAGTTCATCGCGGGAGGGAGCGCCCGGCGATCTGAAGGCGTTGTGCTGCAAATAGGTATCCCCGTCGTAAAGGTGGATTTCCCATACCGGTGTCTTCGCGACGAGGTCCAGAACGTAAGAGCCTGTGCCGCCCAGGCCCACGATCGCGATCCTTTTTAGCTTTTTCAGCTTTGCCGTGACGACATCGATTTCGGCCCTGCTGGAGGCCGTATCGATGTAATTGAAGGGCGTTTCCCGCTGCTCCGCCTGGGGCTCGACGACCACGAAGGTTTGCGGCCTTGCATTTGGGTCGATGAGCTGGGCAGGGCCGGACAGAATCGCCGCATAGTTTGTCATCTTCGCATAGTAATCCGGGTAAAAGTCGTTCGGCTTCGGCTTCGCTGAAAACGAATGGTAGATGACCACGCCCTCGGCAAGCTTTTGTTCGCGGTTTTCACACTTTATCTGCGCGATCTCCGTCCCATCGGCGTTGCAGGGGTATTCCCCGGTAAAATACGCAACGTGGTTGTCGGGCCGTATCGTCATGTCGCCTGCCAGGACCAGATTCGCGACGAGCGTTCCACGCTGAATCTCCTTGCGGGAGTTCACGTAGGGAACGCCCTTCACGAGCAGGAATCCGGACCTGATTTCGAGGTCATAGCCCTCGTTTTGCAGCCTCTTCAGGTCAGGGCTACGATTTATCAGTGGGTGTGACATTGAAAATCATCCCGTCCTTGATCTTGATCTTGCCGCCCGGCATGAGGCTTCCCATCGGGTTCACGTGGGGGCCGTCTTCATATCCCACCGTGAACAAGATGTTTTGCCCGGTTGGAGGATTGGGAAAGGCGAGCGCGACGATTTCCTCGAAGGTCATTGTCCCCGTCGCGACCAGTTTCTCCTGCCCGTTTATGTAAACCTTGTAGGTCTTAGGGGGGCCGCTATGGAAGTGTTCGTCCTCCCTCAGATGGACGGTCTCCGACCCCTTCTCGATCGGGGCGTCTTCCCTGTCGCCGCTCACTTCCCGGTACAATTCCATCCCCGCCGCGACGTTGCCAAGCATGTAAAGTGCTTCGCCGGTGGTCGGGCTTGGCGACTCGTAGTGCTTTTGATCAATATGAATCCGCATGTGGCGCTTTTCCTCAACTTCGTGGTGTTGTTCGGACACGGTGTATTCTCCTCTTTGGGCGGTGTCATCCGCCCGGCTGACTTGCGCGCTTCGGAACGAAAATGCCATAGTAGCTGTCTGGCAGGACAACTGGAACCTCAGAGGCTGAAATAGAACAAACCGGTTTCCCATGAGCTTCCGGCATTCCGTTGTCCCACTAGACAACAGTATAAGCAGCTCAGACAGCCCTGTCAAGGAGGATCGATGCCACAACCGGCGTTAGGGTTTTTGCTTCAGAGTTTGCGTGAAGAAAGGCGCCTGTCCCTCCGCGAGCTGGCGCAGCTCGCGGAGGTAGATCACGCCTACATTTACCGGCTGGAAACCGGTGGCAAGGATGCGCCATCGGAAGACGTTTTGTCGAAACTGATCCGCGCCTTGAAGGTTGGCAAGCGCGAAGCCGACATGCTCCGGTATCTTGCCAAACACACGGAAACGGACTCCGCACTTGTGGCGCAGGTGCTCAAGGACCCAACGGTGACGTACGAAATTTTTGCCTCTGCAGCAGGCGCAGCCTTCCGTGGAACCGGCCGACCGGACTTCCCAAAGTTGATCGAACGGGTGCGAAGAATCTTGGGGGAAGAGAACAGTCGTGGATGAACTGACGGTGGTTTTGAAGGCGCGTGCCTTTGTCTCCGAAGTAGATCCGAAAACAATACCGGTGCCGGTCGAGGCGTACGCCGAGCGCAAGGGCGCCGTTATTCGTCGGGAGACTGATCTTGAACCGGATGAACTTGGGTGGTCCTTCGAGAATAACGGCAGGTGGTTTATCTGTGTTAATGCCAACGACCGGCCGGAGCGTCAGAGATTCACGATATGCCACGAGCTCGCGCACATCGAGCTGGGGCTTCCGTCCGACCACAAAGCCCTGCCGTGGTGGAGCTACGCAAAGTCTCCTGATGAAATCAGTTGCGATGTCTTTGCCGCAGAACTCCTTCTCCCGATCCGTCTGTTCAAGCCTCTTGCGGAAAAAGCCTTGATTGGCCTCGCTTCAGTGGACGATTTAGCCGGCCGCTTTGAGGCGTCCAGCATGGCCACCGGTTCTCGTTTTGTGACCGTTGTCAGCACGCCGTGCGCCTTTGTGCTTTCGGAGCAGGGGAAGGTGAGGTACGCGGCGCGATCCACGTCCTTGCGTGCCGCAAATGCCTGGATTCCACCTCGGACATTTTTACCTCACGGTTCGTTGTCGGAAAGTGTTCGGGGCGGCGCGCCGTGTGACGGGCCGGAGGAGATCGACGCCGATGTTTGGTTCAGCGATTGGGAACGCGGCGGAGTTGTGCTTGAAGAAGCAAGGCATTTAGAGCGATGGGACCAGACGATAACGCTACTGTGGTTCGAGGATGAGGAAGTGCCGCCACCAAAGTACGAAGGCCGCGAGCCGGAAGTTGCGGGGGACGACGGATTGCTCAAGGAACTGGATGGGATTATCCCTTGGCCCGGCAAGCGGAAGCGTCGCAGGTGAGCGTAAAGGGCGGGGCTGTCTCGCCGGCGAACAGGCATCATCAGCCCTTATGACCGGGCAAAGGCGAGCAGCGCCGTGATGTCATGGCCATCGGCCTGGCGCATGGCGGTCACATAGCGCGTCCTCATTTCTCCGGCTTTCAACAGGCTGGCACTGCCCCAGGTGAAGCGCTCGCGGCCGAGGCGCATCACCAGCAGGTCGGCCATACTCTACGTGGCAGCAAATCTGGGCTCCCGCCTCGAGAACGGTAGCTTGCCTGGCACGTTGCTGCGTGGGTAGCAGGTTCGACTGCAGCCGGAACATGGGGTGGTCAACATGGGGTGGTCAACGTGGGATATACAAGGTCTCGGCGAAAAGCAAAAACGTCGATAAACACGGTTTCTCGCTGCCGGAGTGAAACACCATTTCCTCCAGACCTTATAAACCTTAAGAGACCTTCTGATGATTTTCCCAGTTTTGTTGGGAAAAACGTACTTTGATAGGGTTTCGGTCTCTTCCCTTTAAATTTCTGGAAATGAAAATAAAGAAGAGAAAAATGAAGAATAGAGAGAAGGTAGGGAAACGCTTCAAACCCTGTTTGCTGCGAGAACCTCGGATACGGTAACTCGTGGGCATAACCGATTCGATCTCCGAGATACGAGTCATCTACCTGCCTACTGCAATTCGACGATGATCGGGGCATGATCCGACGGCTTCTCCTGCGCCCGCGGTTCCATATCGATCTCGCAGCTTTTTAACCGTTCGGCCAACCTCGGCGACAGCAGGAAATGATCGATGCGGATGCCGCGATTATGTTCGAACGCCTGCCGGAAGTAATCCCAGAAGGTGAATTGCCCGCCCTCCCCTGGATGCAGCGACCGGAAGGCATCGGTGTAGCCAAGGCTGAGCAGTGCCTGGTACCGCGCTCGGGGCTCCGGCTGGAACAGCGCGTCATGAATCCACGCTGAAGGTTTGTGACAATCGATATCCTCCGGAATGACGTTGAAGTCGCCCCCGATGAGTGCAGGCACGTTTTCTCTTTGCCAGGCGCTCATTTCCTTAATCAGTCGATCCATCCAAGCCAGCTTGTACGCAAATTTATCGCTCCCTACCGGATTGCCGTTCGGAAGATAAATATTGACGACGCGGATGCCCATGATCGTCGTTTCCAGAAACCGGGCATGACTGTCCGCCTCATCGCCGGCGAGCGTCGTATTGATCGTCTCGATTGGATGGCACGATAAAATCGCAACGCCGTTATACGCCTTCTGCGTCACCGCCACACTTTCATAGCCCAGATCTTCAAACGCCGTGGTCGGAAACTCCGTTCCTTTCAACTCTTGCAGCAGTAGCACATCCGGCTTGCGCGCCTTCAGCCACGCCTTGACATGATCAAGCCGCGCACGGATCGAATTGACATTCCAGCTGGCGATTTTCATGATTGTCATCTCCGCGTCTGCGTGGTGCTTGAAGATTACTTCAACTGTACGACTCGCTTGACAGCCAAGCTCGTCTCAGTATCATTGGGATCAAACGAAACCGTAGCCTTATATGGGAAAAAGCCCAACCTAACCACTTGATTACGTCGAGAGCAGCACCTTCCCTTTCGACAGCCGCGATTCGATTAATTGGTGAGCGGCGGCTACGTCGCTTAGTGGGAAGATCTCCGAGATCGGCGGCTTAATTGCCCCAGCGCCATACATTTCCAACAGGCGCTCGACGATGCCACGCAGGTAGGGCACCTGATCCCAAAACAATAGGATCTGTACGCCCGAGAGACCGCGGTTTCGCTCCATGAAATAAAATGGGTGAAAAAGGCCGCCGCGCAGCAGGGCGCCAATAATCCTTGCCCATTCGCCAAGGCGAAACTGCGTCGGGGGTACGATTTGAGCTGCGCCGATTGTGACAGCATGACCGCCGGGCTGCAGGCAACGTACGCCCTTCCGAAGTCCATATCCGCCCAGCGAGTCGAGCACGAACTTCACTCCTTTACCACCGGTGAGTCGCTGTACCGCGGCTTCAAAATCCTCTCGCAGGTAGTTGATGCCGTGGTCGAGGCCGAACGACTTCGCATAGTCCAGTTTGGCATCGCTGCTGGCTGTACCGTACACCGTCAGTCCGTAGTGCTTTGCAATCTGTAATGCCGCAATGCCCACGCCTCCGGCCACGGCCTGGATGAGGATGTCATCACCCCTGCGGATGCGCATAACCTCGACGAGCGCATGGTACGCAGTGATGTACACGGCGGGAAAGGCGGCTGCTTCCTGGAGCGTCATGCCCCTAGGCAACTGGAAAACGTGCTCCTGCGGAACAATGAGTGCCTCCGTGTAACCACCGAACTTCGTCACCGCCATAACGGGGGTGCCGATGCCGACCTGCACGTCTGGGCCGACCTCGATCACCTCGCCCGAAACCTCGAACCCGGGACAGATTGGAGGCCGCCCTGCCCACTTGTAATATCCCCGGCGGGCAATGATGTCGGCATAGTTGACGCCTATAAAGTGGACCCGAACGAGTACCTCGCCAGGAGCGAGTGCACGTGGTCGGATGGCGTCCCACTCAAACACGTCAGGAGTGCCGAAGCGGCGGAAGAGCATGCGGCGGTATTGTGGATGATCGATCACGCCGTGGCTCTCCGTACTTCCCAGCCGTAGTTGTGAAGGTGAGCTGCCCACGGTGAGCATCTCATTCGTACTGGGGAGGGTTGATCGCCTGCTGAACAAAACTGGCAAGGGTATTGATGCCAAAGACTGGAATTCCGGTTACTTGGGCAATCAACTTAGAAAACGGCTCCATATTCGTACACTCCAGAACGATAGCTCCAGCCTGCGGGTTCTCGGCAATGAACTCTAGAGCCATCTCCTGCATTTCAGCGGACAAAACAGCAGTATCCAGGGAGCCCTTGTTACCGATGAAGATCGATGGAAATATTGCATCGTCTTTCATGCCTTTGACGACGACCGGAATATCGGACGATGACCATCCCACACTGCGAAAATGTTCTTCATTCATATATTTCGCTCTTTCGGTGAAAATCCCGATCGATCGGGTACCTCCCAACATGGCATGGACCAGCGGAACCAACATTAGTGCAGATGTAAACACCGGAACTTTGACCGCGCTCGCGATCTCCGCTTGGAAACGGGACAAGAAACCGCAGCTCGTGGTGATTGCCTTTACCCCCTCTGCTTCCAGTTCTTTCGCCGCCTGAATGAACGGATCCAGCAAGTGTTTTTCGGGTGAATGTCCCATAATCCGCTCCGGCTGGGCTCCCTTTACAATCTTGTAGCGCACTGGGAACTCGTACGTCAGGGCATTGCCGATGTCGCCAGGAATGCGCGGAAAAGCCGTGTCCAACATCAGTATGCCGATAGACTGTCCGTAATTCGTATACCCTCCGACGACCTTCATTGCCTCATACCTCCCATGTTGTGCTGAAATGGTAAGAAAGAAAGCGCAGGTCCTGGATCTTCTGGAAGCGCTCCGCTCCCAAGGCACCGCCAGATTACTCATCGATGTGGCGAGTGTCGAGGGCAAAAGGCAAAATCTGTAGAGCGATTTTTAGCAGGCGAGGAAGGAGGGAACGGCCTTTCCATGCCCGGCATCTTTTGGAAGATGATTTGGTTCGCCTTCGGTCCCGGTTTTCTGGCTCAAGCCGGTCAGTCGCCGCTTTCCTGGGGCTCTCCTTTTATTGCCATCGGTGCGTACCCGCCGCCGGCCAAGCCGCAAGGACTGAGTTGGTCAGGCCTGATACCAAAACCGTGAAGCCGCATCCAGGTGCCCTTTGTGGCGCTGGCGACGGTTCTCGTCGGCGAGAGCGGTCCCATGATATGGCATGCAAAGCGCTCACTACCTCATATTCTCACTGCGCCGGGAGTTGGCGCCAAGAGAGAACGCGAAGACGAGGCTGTCCCCGTACAACACGGATCCTGGTATTTTCTTGATGCTGTGTGGAGATGATAATGCTGCGCGAGACGGCGGCAGTCGTTGCGTTCGGCGACTCCATCAGCGATGATCTTTGTCGCGCATTGCAATTGCCGGGAAAGCGTCTTCGGCGCAAGATCTATCAAGGATGCCCTCCGACAAGGTAAAGACGAATGCATGAGGCGGTTCGTTTAAGCGCTCTCGCAGTTGTGGCTTTCGCTGCCGCCATGCTGGCGGCGGTGACCGGCTTCGGCGGAGCAGCAGTGCTGCTTCCGATGCTCGTGCTGGTCTTCGGAGTACGCGAGGCGATTCCGATCCTTACTGTCGCACAGCTCATCGGAAATGGGAGCAGGGTCTGGTTCAACCGCCGCGAACTGGATTGGAAGGTTGTGTTCTGGTTTGCTCTGGGCGGCGTACCAACGGCCATCTTAGGCGGGATGCTGTTTGCTCGTGCCCCTTTGGCGGCACTCACAAGGGTGCTCGGCGTGTTCCTGATCCTGATCGTCGTATGGCGTCACATAAGGCGAGGCCCCAAGTGGCAGCCACCGCTCAAATCGTTCGCGGCTATCGGAGCCGTCTCGAGTTTCCTTTCTGCATTGCTGGGAAGCGTGGGTCCGCTAATGGCTCCTTTCTTCTTGGCGTATGGCCTCGTAAAAGGCGCATACATCGGGACAGAAGTTCTCTCAACCGTGGTGATGCACGTCGCCAAACTGATTGCGTACAAACAGTCCGCCATCCTACCGCTACACGCAGTGTTAGCTGGGTTGGCGCTCGGGCCGATCATGGTAGGCGGTTCCTTCTCAGGTAAGCGAATCGTCGACCGGCTATCAGAGCGCGTCTTTGTCGTCATCATCGAACTGACGCTGCTTGCAGCGGGTTTGCTGTTCCTCGTAAAGGGCTGATTGGAATGATCCAATTGACCGGGCTGCGCATCTTGGCGCAGTTATCCGTACCGGCAGGCAATACAGTGCTCAAGTC
>Ga0116122_1001867_pt1 | contig 10254 bp, 7 predicted proteins | sample June2015DPH_13_5_FD_89726 | JGI IMG/M metagenome (GOLD analysis project Ga0116122, IMG submission 89726) | Peatland microbial communities from SPRUCE experiment site at the Marcell Experimental Forest, Minnesota, USA - June2015DPH_13_40 | ecosystem: Environmental > Terrestrial > Soil > Wetlands >...
GCAGGTAATTTCCAATTATCCAAACCCACTGCGCCAGGTGTTACTTGACGACTGAGCGGCCACCTTTTCCGGCGGCCCAAGACTTCAATAACCCAAAGCTTAGGAGTTGAGTATTTAAATATTTTACATAACATGACATCACAAGCATTATATCAGGGTAAAATGGCTGCGGTGCACGTATGTTCGAGAAACAGCGCTCAAAAGCATTAATTACTTTTACCTCGAAAGCAGAGTGTTCTAATGCAAGTTCTTTTCTGCGCCTCGGAAGTGACGCCTTTTGCAAAGAGCGGCGGTCTTGCCGACGTGGCCGGTTCTCTGCCTGAATCGCTCCACAAATTTGGCTGCGACGTCCGGATCTTTATGCCCCTTTACCGCTCCGTACGGGAGAAGACTCGGGATCTCGATCCTCTGGCTCAGGACATAATCATTCCTATCGGAACACATGATTACCACATTCATTTGTGGAAAAGCCGGACCGCATCAGGCATTCCAATCTATTTCCTGGAAAAGGACGAACTCTACGACAGGTCATACCTTTATGGCAGCCCTGTTCGCGGCGATTATGAAGACAACGCTGAAAGGTTCATCGTCCTTAGTCTGGCGGTGAGGCAACTTTGCGCGGCCATCGACTGGTATCCGTCGATTTTTCATCTCCATGATTGGCAAACCGGGCTGGTTGCGGCATATTTCCAGACCAACTGGCGCTATGACCATAAATTCGGCGGCTCGGGGACCGTTTTCACTATTCACAACCTTGCTTACCAGGGTGTTTTCCCCTCTGGTTTTTTCAGCCTGACCAACCTTCCACCCAGCGTCTGGTCGCCTCAGGGGATCGAATTCTGGGGGAATTGCAATTTTCTGAAAGCTGGGCTCGTTTACAGCGATTTCATCACCACCGTCAGTCCCCGGTACGCTTCAGAAATCACAACCAGTGACTTCGGCTTCGGACTCGATGGGGTCCTGAAAGATCGAAAAGACAGCCTGCGGGGAATACTGAACGGAATTGATATAAACACATGGGACCCGCAGACAGACCCCTATCTTCCCTGCAATTACAGCGCCGATGATCTTGCCGGAAAGAAAGTCTGCAAAGAAGCTCTCTGCAAACAAACAGGTTTTGTGGGAAAAAGCTGTGACCTCCCGTTGCTCGGCATGATAAGCCGGCTTGCAGCCCAAAAGGGCTTCGACCTGCTCGAAGAAATCCTGCCCACTTTGCTGAAACTGCCGGTGAACCTGGTAATCCTCGCAACAGGGGATGCAGCTATCGAGGCAAACATCCGCGATATGGCAAAGCTTTACCCGAAACGGTTGAAACTCGTCGGCCGCTATGACGAGGAAATGGCGCACCTCATTGAAGCGGGGGCCGACATTTTCCTGATGCCTTCCCGGTACGAGCCCTGCGGGCTCAACCAGATGTATAGCCTGCGCTACGGTACGATCCCGGTGGTACACGCGACCGGGGGGCTCGATGACTCGGTGGCCGACGTTCTCACCTGCCCGGATTCGGGTACCGGCTTCAAATTCTCCAAATACGAACCGAAGGCTTTTCTTAAAACAATAAAATCGGCACTGGAATTGTTAAAAGACCCACTCAAATGGGTCGAGATTCAAAAAAGAGCCATGACCCTGGATTTTTCCTGGGACAGGTCTGCACGGCAGTACGTCGAGGTATACGAGACGGTGCTGGCGGCAAAAAAAAGATTGGCCCCACGACCGGGACTAAAACCCGGTCCCGCCGGGGATGTCTTTTGCTGAGAGGCTTTTTCTATTTAGTTTCCGTCCGGTGTTTCCGGATGGACGTTATTTAACAGATTTAACAGATTTAACCTATCGGGCCTAAGAGCTTCTCGCCTTGCGGGCCAATTGTGACACCTCTTGGCATGACAGAGGATAATAGTGGTGGAAATGAGGCCAGAAAAACGCTTTTCTAAGCGCCCTGCTGATGTCTTTTCGGAGAACATCTATGGCGAACTGTTGCCTGGGCATCTGCATCTCATTCCAGGGCTTAGCGACGTTTACGAACTGGAACTCGCGTTCTATGAAAGTAAACTCCTTGCCGACGACGAGATTATCCGTCGCGGTGCTTACTTTGCACAGGTAGGCGAAACTTCGACTTACCACGCCCTGATTTGCAGCGGGGAGGCGTTGCGACTGCCTCGTTTCTCTTCGGCAAGGTTGAGATCATTTTTTGAATCGAAGCAGTTCAAAACCGGTTATGCCACGCACGGCTTATTTCCTTATCGAGGTAAGTTTCACCCGCAGATGGTCAAGGCATTGCTCAATGTCATGGGGCTGAAACCTGGAGACACGGTTCTCGACCCCATGATGGGCTCAGGAACTGTGCTCATTGAGGCGAGCCTGATGGAAATCAAATCCGTCGGCATAGACGCGAGCCCGTTTTGCCAATTCATGGCTCAAACGAAGCTAGCCGGTTTGACCGTGCCTCTTGAGCCCATTCGCGCTGCTCTAATAAACTGCAAAGCGGTTTTCAGCTACTTTCAACAACATGTCGGACATTCGAAGCCTGGCTCCAAAATCCAGTCACGATCTTCGCCCTCCTTTTTTCAAGAACCTGACGCGGATTACACGGCTTCACTCGGAACGTTGCCCGAACTGCCGGAAGGCCTCATGTCTGAACCGGTTCGTGGTTTCCTCCTGCTCGCATATTTAGACGGCGCTGGCTACTCCGAAAGGAGCACACGCAATTCCCCTTACGAACAGTTTCGCGCCATCCTTCAGCGATATCTGTCTGTAGCCGAAAAGATTCAAAGAGTCCTCGCACAAGTGGACTTAGAACTGGCATCGGCCATTGCTTTGCAAGGGGACGCACGATTTCTTCCACTGGAGGACTCTAGCGTTGACGGCGTCATTTTCTCTCCGCCATACAGTTTTGCCATTGATTACTTGAAAAACGATTCTTTTCACCTTGAGTTCCTCGGTGCTGACATAGATGCCTTGCTAGAAAAAATGGTTGGCCTTCGCGGGAGAACGCCTCGGCAGAGATTTGACTTTTACAAATCTGATATGAAAATAGTGCTTTCCGAATGTTCACGTGTTCTGCGTCCGGGTCGATGCTGTACTATCGTGGTGGGCACCAATGACAATCAGATCGGAAGAATGTTAGGAATCCCGGCGAGCAGTGTTCCGGGTATCGATGAACTGCTCCTTGATATGAGCGCAGTATGCGGGTTCCACCCGATTCTGAAACTGGGTCGGCAAATCACCGGAATGGCAAATACTATGCGCACGGAATACATAACGATCTTGGAGCGCAAGTGAGGTGCTGAACTACTGGAGGGCTCTGCCGTCGGTACCTTTCGGAATGCGTGGAGCGGAAGCACTCACTCCATCATGCTCTATCGCAATTACCGCCAAAAGGCCCTCTTGAACCCTCAGTGCTCCCCAGAGCCCGAAATACGGTTCGATTTCAGCGAAGTTGCCAACCCGATCTGTGAGATATCTGTACATGGCACGGGTCGGGAGGACTAAAGCTCCACCGATGAAGATACCCCGCAGTATTCCGAGAGCCATTTTATTGAGCGCACGATGGCTTGAAGAGATGTTACCCGTCTCCCATTCCATGCAAAACAGCCGGTTTCCAACCTGTATAGTCGCGTCAACAGGCCCCGGACGTCTAAGTGTAGCGACATCAACACGGGTTTCCAGCTCCCAGCCGAGTGACTTCAGATGTTGCATGCAAGCATCTTTTATAGGTTTGACTCCGCTGCCCTCGCCACGCTTTTTGCCCGGCTCGTCACGAAGCGTGAAGGAGCCTGAGTGAGGGGGCCATTGGATGGATTGGATGGCGCTCTTGATATGGTTCTCGATTGCCTTCCATTCTCGCGAAGAGGAGAACCCACCGATATCAATCAGATGCTCTATCCGGATTATCTTCATTAGTCTGTTGACCCAATTGCCCAGGGTTTTGCCCTGATCCGATTAAGGCGCGCTCAACACACAAGACGATTTCCGAAGGCAATGCCTTCAGAGCCGCGGCCAACTGGAAGATCGTTTTCAGGGACGGGCTCTTGTGCCCTCGCTCAAGTTGGCTGATGTATGTACGGTGATACCCGCTCTCAAAGCCCAACTCTTCCTGCGATATCTTCCGTGCTTTACGCAGCTCCTGTAATGTCAGTCCGAATGCTTCTTCAACGGTCAATGGCATCCCCCAGAATTTTTCGGCTTCCCCATGGCTTTGGCGTGTATTATGATGTAGACTAAAAATCTACAGACTATAGTATTCGCATTCCGATACAAATCGTTCGGGGACGATGCCGATGAGCTATTCTGACTTCTTTAAGGCCTTGGGGATAAACGCCACTGACAGATTTGCGGTAAAACGATTCGCTGACGCCTCGGGCGTATCGGTGGACCGACTCCAGCATTACAATGACAGCAATACGGCGCCAACAGGATGTGATTTGGACCGAATTTGCTCTGCCTCAGGGCTATCGCCGATCGAGTTGATGCTGAGTATGGGAGTGTTGGACCGCCGGATACTGGAAGCGCTGAAGGCCAATGCGGGAAAGGTCTTCGAACTTATCCAAGACAATATCAAGTGTCCGGAAAATCAAATGGAACCTCCACCTGTCGTTTTTCAGACGAACTTTGGGCGACTCCATCAGGGGGATTGTTTAGCCCTCATGCAGCATATGGAAAGCGACACCATCGATGTGATCTTTGCAGATCCTCCGTTCAATCTCAAAAAGCTCTATCCTTCTGGAGTCAATGACGATCTGAAGGGAGCAAAATACCTGGAGTGGTGTGAGAGTTGGGCTGCTGAATGCGCTCGTTTGTTGAAGCCAGGCGGCAGTCTGTTCTTTTGGAATATCCCCAAGTGGAGTACCCACATCTCCGGATACCTGAACGGTCGCCTTACATTTCGGCATTGGATAGCTGTAGATATCAAGTACAGCCTCCCAATTCCCGGCCGGCTTTATCCATCTCATTACTCCCTGCTATATTACTGCAAGGGCGAAAAACCGAACACTTTTCACCCAGACCGTTTGCCGATGGAAATTTGTCCCGCATGCAAGGGGGACTTGCGCGACTATGGTGGGTACAAGGACAAAATGAACCCTCTGGGAGTCAATCTGACTGATGTCTGGATGGATATCGCTCCCGTGCGTCATTCCAAATACAAGAAGCGCAAAGGTTCCAATGAGCTGCCGGTTAGGCTGATGGACAGAATTATCCAGATGGCTTCCGAAGAGGGAGATGTCATTTTTGACCCGTTCGGTGGTTCGGGAACCACGTACGTGGTTGCTGAAATCAAGCGGCGTCGGTGGATTGGAATAGAGTTAGGACCTGTAGACGATATTGTCAGTCGCTTCGAAGAAATCAGCACCGAGGTGGATCACGTTGAAAGAATCCGTCGCAACTGCAACTGCCTTTTCACCGGAGAGACGCTGGGCGCCCGTCGACAGTTGGGGCTGTGGACGTGCGAATCCGTGCGAAAGACAAGCAGTGCCGGCCGGTAGCACAAGTGCGTTTTATTGTTCGTGCAGCAGGCCCAACCGGGCGTTGAACTCGACGAGCCGCCGCATGAGCGCTTTCCCGGACTCCAACGTCCTCGTATGACAGACTTATATAATACCTTGTTCGAAAAAATGCGCCTGACATGATAAGAGCGACGAGCGCTGGGCGTATCTATCGTCCGAGTTGGGTGTTCGCGGGATGCCTTGCCGGCGGTTTGTTGCAAGTTAACCTTGCCGTTAAATCTCGATCATGCTCTCCTGGAGCAGGTCAATGTCTTCGATTTCCTCTTCGAGGTAGGCCTTGAGCTTCTTTTTGAGCCGGCTTTCGATCTGGCGCACTCGCTCGCGGCTGATCCCGAACTTGTCTCCGATTTCCTGCAGGGTCATGGGATCTTCGGTCAGAAGTCTCTTATCGAATATTACGGCTTCCTTGCCCTTGAGCTGGTCTTTGAACAGCATCAGCTTGTCATGAAGAATAGCCTTGGCTTCCTGGTCCGCTATCTGATCGTCAACGGGCAGATCGTCCGAGGGCAGAAAAGATTTGTGTGTATCCTCGGAGTCTTCCTTCAGCGGGCTGTCGAGAGAGATCTCCCAGCTATTGAGCCTCTGGTCCATTTCAATGATCTCCGACTCCTTCACATCGAGCCGGTGACTGAGCAGCTTGGGGGAAGCCTCGATGCCCTGGGCTTCCAGTCTCTCTTTTTCCTTGCGCAAGTTGAAGAAGAGTTTTCGCTGTGCCTGGGTCGTACCGATCTTGACCAGTTTCCAGTTGTCCATGATGAACTTGATTATGTAGGCCTTGATCCAGAACGAGGCATAGTAGGAAAACTTGTATCCCCGGTAGGGATCGAATTTCTTTACCGCCTGCATCAACCCGACGTTGCCCTCCTGGATGAGGTCCATCAGGTTTTGCATCCAGTATCGTTGAAAATCCATGGCGATCTTGACAACAAGCCTGAGATTCGCGGTGATCAGCTTATAGGCGGAATCTATATCGCCTTTTTCGCGATAGCGGATAGCCAGGTCCATTTCATCCTCCCTGCTGAGGAGCGGATACCGCTTGATCTCGTCGAGGTATAGGCGGAATGGATCGAAGGACACCGGCTGATGCCTGTCCTGAACGTCCCCAGGTCGAGCTTCTTCGTTTTCCGGGGCCTCCGCTGAAGTTGGCCGCTCAGCGGCTGAATTCTTCTTTATTTTTGAGTTCTTAACCATGTATCGGTTATCCCTTACCGTGGGTACACATAGCATTCTCTGACGTGTGTCCGGCCGATGCCTGCACTGGAAGCTATTTGCTAAGTCTGACTCATATTAATATACCTGAATCGAAAGGAAAGCAATTTTTTCCCCGGAATCCTTGATTTTTACGCACCCTTCTATTATATGTCTGCGGATAATAATTCAGAAGGGACTGTTGACCCGGCAACCTGACATGAGACCCTGCGCCCCAAAACATATCGCGAGCATCATTCCCTATCCTCCGGGCAAACCGATCGAAGAACTGGAACGCGAATACGGAATAAGCGGCTCAATCAAGCTCGCAAGCAACGAGAATCCTCTTGGCCCATCCCCCAAGGCGATCGAGGCCGTTCTGGCCGCGTTGTCCAAACTGAATCGTTATCCGGACGGAAGCGGTTTTTATCTGCGAAAAAAGCTTTCGGAAAAATATTCCATTCCCTTCGATGGCATTGTGTTGGGCAACGGTTCAAATGAAATCATAGAATTGGTTATCCGGGCCTTTTTGACCCCGGGTGACGAAGTGATAATGCCTGCGCCTTCTTTCCTTCTCTACAGGCTTGTCGTCCAGTGGATGGGTGGCAAACCGATTCCCGTGCCCCTGAAGATAAATCTGGGAATCGACCTGGAAAAGATGGCGCAAGCGGTAACGCCGAAAACGAAGGTAATTTTTCTCACCAATCCGAATAACCCCACGGGCACAGTCATCAGCAAGAGCGATTTTGACGCCTTCCTCTCAAATGTCCCCCCTGAGGTGCTGGTCGTGCTTGATGAGGCTTACATAGAATTCAACAAAAACCCGGATACCCCGTCGGGCTTTGATTATATATGCAAGAACGGGCCTGGCGTCGTCGTTTTGAGGACATTTTCCAAGGCCTACGGATTGGCCGGCCTGCGAATCGGCTTCGGTGCGATGGATCCCGATATTGCAAGTTTTTTGAATCGCGTGCGGCAGCCTTTCAATACGGGGTCTGTTGCCCAGGCAGCCGCTTTAGCTGCCCTCGATGACGAGGAGTTTCTGCGCCTGACGCAGCAAACCATATGGGACGGGCTGCAATATCTCTACAACGAAGTTGAGAAAATGGGCCTGGAATACATCACTTCAGAAGCCAATTTCTTTCTGATTGAGGTTGCCTGCGAGGCTAAACGATTATTCGAAGCCATGCTGCGCCACGGAGTGATCATCAGGTCCATGGCCTCCTACGGCATGGAACGATTCATTCGAGTGAATGCGGGGCTTCCGGAGGAAAACAGGCGATTCGTCCGCACTCTGGGCCTCGTGTTGGCAGAAATGGACCTGACTGATGCGAATCGCGGGCAGGACCTACCACGGACCGGAGCTTGCCCCGGACTTGATCCGGGGTCCCAGGCAGGCCCTAGCGGAAAGTTGAACCGGTGATAATAGCTGTGGACGGCCCGGCTGGCGCTGGAAAGAGCACTGTTTGCAAAATCCTGGCAAGAAGGCTTGGCTTTGTGTACCTGGATACCGGGGCCATGTATCGGGCACTGGCGTGGGCATTAAACACCGGTTCCGATGAGCGCGGCCGGCAGTCGGAAGCAAATCCGGACCAGGATCACACCCGAGAGTTGCTGGAGCGAATACCGCTTTTGTTTTTCATAAAAGAGAACAGGCTGGAGATTTGCTACGGCGAAAGGCTTCTCTCGGAGGAGCTTCGCGGCCCGCAGATCAGCGAGGCGGCCTCCAGGATTTCTCAACTGCCTGTGGTAAGAGAATTTCTCGTGACGTGGCAAAGAAAGCTTGCCGGGCAGGGAGTCAGTATCGTCGCAGAGGGGCGCGACACGGCGACGGTCGTCTTTCCGAAGGCCGATCTGAAGGTATTCCTCACGGCGGATTTGCATGCACGAGCCAAGAGACGGTTTGCAGAATATACTGAGAAGGGGATAAGCCTGTCTTTGGAACAAATCCAGGAGCGCATTCGACAACGCGACGAGGCGGATTCCAACCGCGACCATTCTCCCATGCGGCCCGCCGAACGGGCAATTTTGCTTGATACATCCCACCTCAGCGTTGAGCAAGTAGTTGATCGGCTTAGCGGGCAGGCTCAAGAGATGATCGAAGCCGGTTCTCCAGCATAGAGATGACAACTTTAAGATTGCTAATTTATCCGCTGTTTGTTAGAGTTCAGCTTTGATATGGCGCAAAGAGCCAAAAATCAGGTAAGGGGGCAAATAGGATCGATGACCGTAAAAGATGAACAAAAAGAACAAACCCTTGAACTGGAGACTCTTTCTTCTTCGGACGAACATGAGCCTGATGAAGAAACGGATTCCATGCACGACCTTTATGAGCAAAGCTTCCGAAATATCCAAGAGGGCGAGGTAATCCGCGGACGGATCGTCCAGCTCAGTGATGATTTTGTGATGGTTGACATCGGGTACAAATCGGAAGGCCAGATCTCGATTCACGAATTCAAAGATGAACAGGGCATAGTGCAGGCCGACATTGGAGATGAAATCGATGTTCTGCTCGAGTTCCATGATGACGACGACGGAACTATTCATTTGTCCAAGGAGAAGGCCGCCAAGATCAAGGTCTGGGACGATATAAGCCGAATCTACAGCGATGACGGCATGATCGAGGGCAAGATCATCGCAAAGGTCAAGGGCGGTCTGGCCGTCGACATCGGAGTACAGGCCTTTTTGCCCGGATCTCAGGTTGATCTGCGGCCGGTCAGGAACCTCGAATCGCTTATCGGGCATACCTTTCCATTCAAAGTTCTCAAATATAACAAGAAAAGAAGAAACGTCGTGCTCTCTCGACGCGCCCTGCTTGAAAAAGAGCGCGAGCAGATGAAATCCTTTACCCTGGCTACCCTCCAAGACAACAAGCATGTTGACGGAATAGTAAAGAATATCACCGATTACGGTGTTTTCGTGGACCTTGGCGGGATCGACGGGTTGTTGCACATTACCGACATGAGCTGGGGCCGGGTGGGACATCCTTCGGAAATGTTTCAGATCGGTGACAAGATACAGGTTAAGATCCTCAGTTTCGATCGTGACAGCGAGAGAGTGTCCCTTGGCCTCAAGCAGCTTGTGGATGATCCGTGGAGCAAGGCCGAGGAGAAGTACCCGGTTGAGACCAAGGTGCGGGGCAAGGTTGTCAGCCTGACCGATTACGGCGCATTCGTTGAAATCGAGGAAGGCGTCGAGGGGCTCATTCATGTCTCCGAGATGTCCTGGACAAAGAAGATACGACATCCCTCAAAGATTCTTTCAGTCGGCGACGAAGTCGAAGCGGTCGTGCTCAGTATCAATCCCGAGAACAAGCGCATTTCGCTAGGCATGAAACAGCTTGAATCAAATCCCTGGGACGTTATAGCGCAGAAATACCCCGTGGGGACCACAATTGCAGGCAAGATAAAGAACATAACCGATTTCGGCATTTTTATCGGGATCGATGAAGGCATTGACGGTCTCGTTCATATTTCGGATATCTCGTGGACAAAGCGGGTCAAGCACCCGTCGGAGGTTTTTCGCAAAAATCAGGAAGTCCAGGCAATCGTGCTCAACATAGACA
>Ga0116122_1001886_pt1 | contig 10188 bp, 12 predicted proteins | sample June2015DPH_13_5_FD_89726 | JGI IMG/M metagenome (GOLD analysis project Ga0116122, IMG submission 89726) | Peatland microbial communities from SPRUCE experiment site at the Marcell Experimental Forest, Minnesota, USA - June2015DPH_13_40 | ecosystem: Environmental > Terrestrial > Soil > Wetlands...
ATGATGAGCATGTGGAGGCCGAGCAGGAAGAGGATCACCACTCCCGCCGCCATGTGCCAGGTCCAGTATTTCGTTTCGCGCATTTCTCCTCCTCCTACTTGACCCAGGGTCGCGTCAAGGTCTCCGCTCAGCAAGTAACCCCTCACCTGCCCTCGTTCCTCGGGCACCCTCTCCCCAAGGGAGAGGGCTGCCATTGTCGATTTCTACCCTCTCCCGAGGGCAGAAGGCCGCCATTGTCGTTTTCTATCCTCCCCCAAAGGGGACGCCCGCCATCGTCGATTTCTTCCCTCCCCCAAGGGGAGAGGGTGGACCGCGACCGGCGCTTTCACCAGCCGGCGCGGGCCGGGTGAGGGGTCCTTTTCGAGCCAAGGCGACTTTGACGCGCTCCTGCTATTTAGCCAAACCCAAGAATTCATACCCCCCCGCCGCGAGCAAAATCGCTGCCAGAATCATCATGCAGATGAGCAGGGGCCGCTGAACGTTCAGCGAAGTCTTGTAGGGATAAACAGGTTCGATGGGCTTGCCCACCGCGAATCCGAGTTCCACGAGCACCAGGCGGATGCCGTTCATGGCGTGGTAAGCAAAAGCCGCGAAAACCAGAAACTCCCCGAACTTGAAAACGGGCTGGTGGAAGAATCCCCCTGCCACCCACAGGTACATGCCCTTGGCGCGCAGGCTCGTAACCACAATGTGCATCAAAAAGTAGCAAAGAATGCCCAGGCCGGTGAGGCGATGCAGTATGTAAGCGTAGCGCTCGATGCCCCAACGCCCACCCCCGAGCCATCCCCACAGCCCGAGCCGGTTATCATGCCTTTGGATTTCAGCCATGCTGATCTCCTTCGACCGTTGTCGATCTTGGATTGATGATTGTCGATTAGGGTCCTTTTGATTTCAGCGATAAGCTTCACGTCGATGACGAACTGCGACTATGTCAACGACCTTGTCGTCGTCAAAAATTTGGTAAACAACTCGATAATCGCCGATCCGGATGCGCCACCGGTTTTGAACGCCGCTCAATTTCTTACATTTTGCTGGACGGGGGTTTTGGGCAAGCGACTCAATTACAGGCAATATTCGATCGACAAGTGGCCGGTCAAGACTTTCCAGCTCTTTACGTGCTGGCCTGGCAAAGGTGATGGCATATTCGAGGTTAGCCATTTAGCTTGCCCTGACTCTTGAGGCGATCTCGAACAAACTGGAGCGTCTCGCGGGGTTCGTGCTTTCTTTTTTCGGCCAACCAATTGTCATAAATATCCTCCCAGAGGGTTCCGTGCTTTTTGAGGTTTATTACAACCCGGGTTTTCTTCCCCTGGGAATCGACAATAAACTCAACACCTTCCATATTCATGACCTCCCGCTCTCAATTCTATCATCCCGTGATTCTTTGGTCTCATCTTAGGTCAGTTTCCTGGGCTGGGGCTCCAGAAAAAGAGCGATAGCCTCTCGAATGTTCTCCAGTGCCTGTTCTCGGGTTTTTCCCTGAGACCAGCAGCTTTTCAGTGACGGGCAGTTGGCCACAAAATAGCCATCCTCCCCCCGTTGCACTACCACCTTAACGATCATTCAACTTCCCGTCGTCAAACCAAGGCTACCTCGCGGTCGAAGTGGGGTTTCTTCTCGGCGTGGAGCCTCAAGTTCACGCCGCAGGCCCCGGCTATACGTTCGAGCATAGAAAGCGAATGCCCCGCGTACTCAGCGTCTTCCAAGCGCGCAATCACCGACTGCGTCGTGCCAACCTTCCGGGCGAGCTCCACCTGCGTCAGGCCAGCATCCCCGCGCATCTCACGGACCAGCAAAGCCAAGTCAATCTGGTGCAGGGTCCGCTCAAAGGTTTTCCGGTACTTCGCGGTCCCTTGAGCGCGCCGCTCGACGATTTCAGAGTGTTGATCACTTCTCATTGGCCCAACTCCTTCAGGATAGCTGCCCTTTCCGAATGAGCTTTCCGGCCGACCAGAAAATGAAGTCAAGGACTTTCACGTCATCCAACTGCGGGGCCTGGGCGAAGAATTTGGTGCGAAAAGCCAGAATACACTGGGTCATCAGGCGATTCTTGAGAATGGCTCCATATGCTTCCCTGAGCCCTTCGTAGAACTCCAACAACTGATTCAACCGCGTCTGGTAGTTTCCGGAGACCGGCCTTGTGAACTCAAACGCGTGTGCCACTTCCGTATCGTAGATCGGGTACGAGACATTGACCGTGTGGGCCAGCTTAGTAACAAAAGAGAACTGGAGGGTGTTTTTCCCCTGGCGTGTGGGGATCAGATAAAACTTTCCCGAGAGGGCCTTCAGGTCTATGGTTTCAGATCCCCGAAGATTCTCAAGCGTTCTGAAGTACTCAGTCTTGAAGGCGTCCGTGAGCCCGGCGGCATTCAGGCGGTAGAAGGACCGAAACGCAGATTGAAACTCCTGGTCCTTTGAAACATCGCGTTCACGGAAAAGCTTTGAAAGAAAGACGTATGCGTTAACAGACTTCGGGTCGAGGTTTTCCAGCACTTGATCCCGGCGGGTATCGATGTAACTTGCGAACTCGTCCAACGCGTGTCGCATCATACAGCTAGCAGCCTACGTACTTGGTCTGTCAGTACTTCCGTTCAACCGGTTTCCACGTCGTAATCGTCACGGGCTTATATTCCAGCCTCGGCTTGCCACCTGTGTAGTAAACCATGGAGTGGGCCAGGAACTTCTCATCGTCGCGTTGGGAGAAATCCCTCCGGGCATGAGCCCCGCGGGATTCCTCCCGGGCTAAACCCGCGAAGAGCAGCACCTCGGCCAACTCGAGCATATTTTCGGTCTCGAGCGCCTGAATGAGGTTCGAGTTGTAGACGCGGCTCTTGTCCTGAATGGCGATATGGCGGAAGCGCTGCCTCAGCTCGGCAATCTTGTCCAGGCCCTGCTGCATGGACGCGCCGGTGCGGTAGACACCCGCGTGCTTATCCATGAGCGTTCGCAGCTCCCGGCGGATGTGGGCGGGGTTTTCCGTTCCACTCTGTTTGAGCAGGCCGTCGAAAATACGTTTCTCTTCTTCCCGCGCCAGGTCTTCCGGCATCGCGCTCAGCTTGGCGCCTTGGGCCAAGTACTTCGCGATCTCGCCGCCCGTGATGCCGCCCCACACCAGGCATTCGGCGGTGGAGTTGCACCCCAGGCGGTTCGCGCCGTGCATGGAGTGGCAGGCCACCTCGCCCGCGGCCCAGATGTTTTCCACTTTTGTCTGGCCGTCGATGTCGGCCTCGATACCGCCCATCGAGTAGTGAGCCACGGGCCGGATGGGGATGGGCGTGGTGATCGGATCGATGCCCAGAAACTTCATGCACACTTCCCGAATCAAGGGCAGGCGCTTGTTGATCCGCTCTGCCCCCAGGTGGGTCAAATCGAGCTGGATGTAATCGAGCCCGTCGGCTCCCGGGAAGCCGCGCCCCTCGAGGATTTCGGTCATCTCCGAACGGGAAACGATGTCGCGCGGCGCCAACTCCATCATCTTGGGCGCATACTTCTCCATGAAACGCTCGCCCTTGTTGTTGCGCAGGTAGCCGCCTTCTCCGCGGCAGCCCTCCGTCATCAAGATGCCCGAAGGCACGAGCCCCGTCGGGTGAAACTGGAGAAACTCAGGATCCTCCAAGGCCAGACCGGCACGGTAGGCAATGGCCTGTCCATCGCCCGTGACGGTTTGCGAGTAGGTAGTGAATCCGTAAAGGTTCCCCAACCCTCCGGAAGCAATCAGCAGAGCCTTGCCGCGCAAGATGTAAAACTCGCCGCTCGGAAGATCGTAGAGCGTAAGCCCGGCGAATCGTCCACCTTGAAGGAGCAATGAGGTGACGAAACATTCGTCGTAGCGCTTGAAGTTGTTGTATTTGACGAGGGTGTCGTAGAGGGCCTGCATCTCGAAGAAGCCGGTTTTGTCTGCCGCCATGCAGGCCCGCGGAAAAGAATGACCTCCAAACGGCCTCTGCATGATTCGTCCGTCCTCGCGGCGCGACCAGGGGACGCCCCAGTGCTCGAGGAGGCGGATTTCATCCGGGGAGGTTCGCACAAATCGCTCCACCGTGTCCTGGTCCGCAAGGAAATCGGACCCTTTCACGGTGTCCCAGGCGTGCAACTCGAGGCTGTCACCTTCCTGGGGGCGCATCACCGCGGCAGTGCCGCCTTCGGCGCACACGGAATGCGAGCGCATGACCTGCACTTTCGACACGATAGCGATGTCGGCGCTGCCCCGCGTTTTAATGCAGAGCTCGACCGCGGCGCGCAGCCCGGCGAGCCCGGTCCCCAAGATCAAAACATCATGAGTTATTTGCTGCATGCTTCATGTGCTCCTTCGAGTTTCTAACCCCCGCCTGGTAACAAAAGCGAAACGACAAGGACTTCGACCAGGAACGTTTTCCGCACTTGCAAGCCCCCGCGGACTAGGCGGAACTTGGAAGTTGCGCCATTGTGGCACCCACCTGCCTCGTTGTCGAGAGACACAAAGTCGGGCGAATTCGACGAAGCCAATATACCCTCCCGGTACTGGTGTCATTTGCGAGAAATGGGCGTTTCAAGCCGCGGTCATTCCCGCGAAAGCGGGAATCTACTCGGCAAACCTTCGGAAATGCGCCGCCGAAGGACTGGATTCCCGCTTTCGCGGGAATGACCGGCGTTTCGAAAGGGATCCCACCCCAAATGACACCACCACATAGCCTCCCGATGGCGCGACTCGGGTTATAATCTTGCGGCATTTTATGGACTACCCCCGGGTGATGATTGCCTGAGGGCGGAGGAAGAGAGCTTATGTCGAAACTCGTCTTGCTGGTGACGCGAGAAGGTCTGGGGCACGTCGAGCCCGCAGACAGGCAGTTTGGCCTGGAGATGTTCGATCGGTTCCTGCACGCGTTGGAGAACCAGCCAGTCAAGCCGCACTCCATTTGCTTTTATACCGAGGGCGTTAAGTTGGTCTGTGATGGCTCGCCCGCCCTGTTGGGCCTTCGGATACTCCAGGGACAGGGCGTTCGCTTGGTCACCTGCCGAACATGCCTGGAGCACTTCGGGCTGACTGATAAGGTTGCGGTAGGAGAAGTTGGCGGAATGAACGACATCGTAGGACTGTTGACAGGGGCGGACAGTGTGGTGACCGTCTGACGGGTCGCTTTTCCTCGAGGCGCCCTTTAGGACGGTAACTTTGGTCAATCTCAACTAATGAGTTGGTGTTTTGACAAGCCTGGGCAAGAAATGACGGAATTTCCGGCCATTTCTTAGCTTTGATTGGCGCTTCTGGCAGTCAAAAACCAGTTCGTTTTGGGCTCCTGAAAACGATAACTCCTTTCTTTTCAATAGATCCTTAGGTTCGTTCCCGCTATTTAGTATCTTTTCTGCCTTTTCTGCCACCGGCGGGCCGATTTCGAGCCCTCTGCACGCGCCCTGCTCCGGCGTTATCCTCAAGTCCACGAAATTAGCATAATACATACCTAGGCTCGTGTCAAGAGCAAAAATCCAGGATTCGGAAGAGCAGGATGCAGGGTTCAGGCGACAGGATTCAGGGAAAGCCTCTGCTGACTGCTGAATCCTGACTCCTGAATCCTGTTTTCCCCGTCGCGCAAAGGAGTTCCGCGGCCGTAATCAGCTTCCTTCCTTGACGACGACCCCCCGGCACTTTTTCTGCTAATCCCGAACCCCTGGACCAGCTTGGCTGATCCTGCGCCGGCGTGGCACCCCACGCAGGTTCACGTTGACATTCCATCGGAAGTGGCGTAGGCTTCACCTAGAATGTCTACCAGAGAAGAGAAAGATCGCATCGGACTGCTGCAGGGCACCCTCGACCTGCTGATTCTCCGGACGCTGCTGTTCGGGCCCGCTCACGGCCATGCCATCGCCAAAGCCATCGAGCGCGACTCCGAGAACGTGCTGCAGGTAGAACAAGGTTCGCTTTATCCGGCGCTGCATCGCCTTATCAAGAGAGGGTGGATCTCTGCCGAAGCAGGCACTTCCGAGAACAACCGCCGCGCGAAGTATTACCGGCTGACAGCCAAAGGCCGCAAGCAACTGAACATCGAAAGGACCAAATGGGAGAAGCTGGCTGGCGCCATCGCGCGGATTCTGCGGCCTGCTGAGCAGTAGGGGGTGAACCATGAAGCGTCGCAAGCGGATGCTGGAGGAACTCGATCAGGACATTCGCGATCACATCGAGATGGAGACCCAGGACAACATTGAGCGGGGCATGCCGCCGGAGGAGGCGCGCTATGCGGCGCGGCGCGCCTTTGGCAACACCGCGCTGGTGAAAGAGGAGGTGCGCGAAGTGTGGGGGTGGCAATGGCTCGAACGGCTGGGGCAAGACCTGCGCTACGGCCTGCGGATGCTGGCCAAAGCTCCCGGACTCACGGTGGTAGTGGTATTGTCGCTGGCGCTTGGGGTGGGCGCCAACATCGCCATCTTCAGTTTAGTCGACGCGGTCATGCTGAGGATGTTGCCGGTGAAGGACCCGCAGCAACTTTTCTTGCTGAGCAGCAACCAGACGAAGCCGGTGCGGGGTGGGCCTGGGTACAGCGGATACGGCATTTCGCTCTCTTACTCCGGCTTTGAGCGGCTTCGCCAGCAAAACGACGTTTTCTCCAGCGTGGTCGGCTTTGTGCCGCTCGGCTTCGGCCCCGAAAGCGTCACGGTAAACATCGACGGTCAGGCCAGCCTGGCCGGAGGCGAGATGGTAAGCGGCAATTACTTTGCCGGCCTCGGCGTCTCGGCGATCCTGGGCCGCCTGCTCACGAGTGAGGATGAAGAGCATGCTACCCGAGTGACGGTGCTCAGTTACGGCTACTGGACGCGCAAATTCGGGCGCGACCCGGCAATAGTTGGGAAAACGATTGCACTGGGTGGCGCGCCCTACGCTATCGTGGGCGTGGCGCCGCCTGAGTTCTTCGGCGTCGAACCTGGCCGGGCGCCGGACTTCTGGGTGCCGCTGGCTGAGGAACCCGGCCTCACGCCCTGGGGCGTCCAGCCGCCAAAGGGCCAGTCATTCTTCACTGCCAAGAACTGGTGGTGGCTAATGATCATGGGGCGTATGAAGCCCGGCGTCAGCCGGGAGCAGGCACGGGCTGGACTGGACGTATGGCTTCGGCAAACCCTTACTGGCGAGTTGGGGCTGTCTGAAGCGGAGGCGCAAGCTTTTGTCATTAAGCTGGAGCCCGCCAGCCGAGGACTCGACAACTTGCGGGTAGAATTCTCACAGCGGTTGCTGATTCTGATGGGCGTCGTAGGTCTCGTACTGCTGATTGCCTGCGCCAACGTCGCTGCGCTGCTGCTGGCGCGTGCCCGAGCCCGCCGCAGGGAGATCGCCATGCGTCTGGCCCTGGGCGCCTCGCGCACGCGCCTCGTCCGCCAACTGCTGACTGAGAGCCTTTTGCTGGCAGCAGCCGGTGGACTATGCGGAATGGCATTCGCGGGTTGGGGAGCGCGGGTTCTCCTTCTCCTGATGTCGGGCGGTGGGGCCCTTCCCCTCGAAGTTCACACCAACCTCACGGTGGTAGGTTTCGCCGCTGGCGTTTCGATGCTCGCGGGGATTTTGTTTGGTCTTGCGCCCGCCCTCGGCTCGACGCGCTTGAATCTCAACCCCGCTCTTAAAGAGAACGCTGACGGCGGTTTCGACAAGGGCCGCACGCCACGTTGGAGCCTGGGAAAGTCACTGGTGGTAGCTCAAGTAGCTTTTTTGCTACTCCTGGTAGCGGGGGCGGGCCTTTTCGTGCGGACGCTCATGAACCTGGAGCATGAGAATCTCGGCTTCGAACCACGCGGCCTGCTCTTGTTTGGAGTCAATCCCGCGCAAAATGGCTATGAAGGGCCGCGCCTGATCAGCCTCTACGACCGACTGCTCCAGCGCATCCAGGCCCTGCCGGGGGTGCGGGCGGCGTCGCTTTCGGCCTACCCCCTGATTTCCGGATGGTGCAACTCGGCGCCGATCTCGGTCGAAGGTGGCCAGACCAAGCCGGATGAGAACGCAAACGTTCTGTGGAACCTGGTAGGACCGGACTTCCTGAATACGATGGGCATTCGACTACTGCTAGGTCGGGGCATCGGCGACCATGACACTTCCACCTCGGCTAGAGTTGTGGTCGTGAACCAAGCCCTAGCCCGCAAGTTCTTTGGCAACCTGGACCCGCTCGGGCGACGATTCTGCTTTGGGCAGCTCTTCAAAATTGACCAAGCCTACGAGATCGCAGGCTTGGTCGAAGACGCTAAGTACACTGACATGCGGGGCGAGGCTCCGATGACCGCCTACATCCCGTACTCCCAAGGGGGAGAGGTTGGAGCGATGCACTTTGAGGTGCGCACTGCGGGCGACCCCGCTTTCTTGATTCCGAGCTTGCGACGCGCGGTCCGCGAAGTCGATTCGAACCTGGCTCTCTCCGAGCTCAAGACACAAAGCCAACAGATTGATGAGGCGCTGGTCGAGGAGAGGCTTTTCGCCAGGCTCTCCAGCTTCTTTGGTGTACTCGCGCTGGGCCTGGCCGCCATCGGCTTGTATGGCACCATGACCTACAGCGTCACGCGCAAGACGAACGAGATTGGCATCCGCGTGGCCCTCGGCGCTAGGGAGAGTCAAATCCTCAGGATGGTGCTTGGCGAGGCCTTTGCTCTGGTTCTGACCGGTGCTGCCTTAGGTCTGCCCTTGGCACTCGCCACCGCACGCCTGGTGGCGAGCAAGCTCTACGGCTTGAAAGCTTCGGACCCGCTGACTTTTTCGCTGGCCATCGGCTTGCAACTGGCCGTTGCTACCCTCGCCGCCTACCTTCCGGCACGACGCGCCTCGAGAGTCGATCCCATGGTGGCGCTACGCTGCGAATGAGGTCCAATTCTCTGCAATTAATTCCGTCATTCCCTCGCCCCCGTGGCCGGACCTGCTGCGTCTAATAAGATTCTACGAGTCCCTCGCCACAGCGTTGTGTTGGGCGCTGACCTGCCTGATAAGTTGTCGCTCGGCTTCGTGATCCAATCGTTTGAGCGCCTCCTGAGGTGTCAGCCAGTGGACTGACATCACTTCTTCCGAACTTTGAAACTGAGACTCACCAATGGGTCTCATATTCCAGAAGCGAACCACCTTGGTAATTTCTCCCGTGTCATAACACACCCAACCGGCATCGCTCTCAACTTCCACATTGAAACCCGTCTCTTCCTGAACCTCTCTGATCGCGCATTGCATCCATGATTCACCCGGCTGCACTTTACCCTTGGGCAGTGTCCAATCCCCATAGCGTCTTCTATGAATAACTATCAGCTCGCGTCCCCTGGTCGCCTGCCGCCAGATGAGCCCACCGGCTGCCGCTACGATTCTTACTGGTTGGTCAGGGAATTTCATGTGGGCTGGAGTCCTCTCTAACTCGACTGTTTCGTTCCGGTTGAACCGTCTTTAGCAGGGATCCCCCTTCTGGAATCCCAGATGGTGGTGAGTGTACGCCGCCCAGATTCGTTCTGCAACGTTCCAGTACGAAGTTATGTTGTACTATCCAGTTGATGCCGGGAGGGCTGGCGGGGTAGGGTAAGGGCATGGCTTGAGAGGAGGGCCCCACATGACGATCACCGTTGACATCAGACCCGAGGTTCAGGCCGAGCTCGCCCAGCAGGCCGCCGCCCGCGGGCGCGCCATCGAGGCGTATGCCGCGAGCTTGCTCGAAGAGGCTCTCCATCTTCCTGCCGGCGCGAACCGGCCAGCTTTCGATAAGGAACGTGCGCAAGCCGCGGGTGCGCGCATCCGCGAGTTGCGCAAAGGGGTCACGCTCGGAGGCCTGACGATTAGGGAATTGATCGACGAAGGTCGTCCGTCCGAGACCCTGTGATTGAGTCCCGGGCTTACAAGCGGTTCGGGCTACCTACTCCTCCGTCATTTGCCGGTTGCTTCCAGAAATTCTTCCACGGTTAATCCCGCTCTCGCGATCAGGGCACGCAGCGTTCCGCGCGCAACTTCAGGATGATTGGGAATAGAAAGCGTGGCGATGTGGCCAGTCTTGGTAAGAATGATATGGCTGCCCCGTTGGCGGGCTACTTCCCAGCCTAGCTTTTGGAAAGCCCCAGTGACGTCCCGAGGTCGAAGCAGCGGAACGGGTGGCATCAGCTTACAACTTCCACTTCACGCGTGGTGACCGTCAGAGGCAGGCCGTTCTCGGCCCGAACCTCGAGGCATTCCTTGATGGCATCGCGGATGTTTTCCTCCGCTTCCTCTTCCGTTTTCCCCTG
>Ga0116122_1001901_pt1 | contig 10135 bp, 6 predicted proteins | sample June2015DPH_13_5_FD_89726 | JGI IMG/M metagenome (GOLD analysis project Ga0116122, IMG submission 89726) | Peatland microbial communities from SPRUCE experiment site at the Marcell Experimental Forest, Minnesota, USA - June2015DPH_13_40 | ecosystem: Environmental > Terrestrial > Soil > Wetlands >...
AATTTTGCTCTCTTCCAGATTTATCGGATGCTGGGCCGCTTCCAGGATGTGCCGAATTCGAACTGGAAGAACCTGCCGCCGGCGCCGTAGGAAAACTCTGTCTTCGCGCTAAAGGCTGGCAGATCCCATCAGCGCATGGAATGAGCCAGCCGGTTCCTGCGCCCTTCGGACGATGGAGGGTCAATCTAGCCCTTGGCCGATCACCTCAGTCATCCCGCACGGTCAATTCACTTCGGCGACGCCGTGTTACAACCGCGCAGCGGAGCCTCTCAAAATATTTCTCAAAATAGTGCTTGACAATCAAAAGTAGATTAGAGTAATAGTTTGTGTAAGCGATTTCTGCAACCGATTGCGGAAATGCTTTTCGGATGTTTGATTTGCGTCTGGAATCTGATATGCGTTCCATTTAGCGCCGAAGATGGTCACGGCCGGTCGATTTCTGCCTCCAGCGCGATGTCATCTAAAACGGAGTTGCAGGTGAACGCAACTCCACACCCAAAGTGTGCGCGGGAGGGCGGACAATGATCAGACTAGTTAGACTACCCAGGCGGAATTACTCCTACACAGGGGCTCCTGTGTTTTCATTTGCCAGCTGGGCTTTGATGCTGATGCTGGTTTGTTGTCTCATGACGGCAAGTCGAGGCTCTGCCCAGATCTCTTTACCGAGCAACGGCAATATCTCGACGATCGCAGGTACGGGGACGTCGGGTTGCACAGGCACCGCTCAGGCGACCAGCGCTACGCTGAAACTGCCGACGGGCGTGAAGGTAGACGCATCCGGCAATGTGTATATCGCAGATCAGACCTGCGGGACGATCAGGAAGATCACGGCCTCGACAGGTGTGATCACAACGATTGCCGGAAACGGAACCAATGGCTATTCGGGAGACAGCGGCCAGGCGACCAGCGCCGAGCTGAACAATCCGTCCGATGTGGCCATCGACAGCTCCGGAAACATTTACATCGCCGATTACAGCAACAATCGCGTTCGCAAGGTGAATACCTCGGGTGTGATCAGCACCTATGCCGGCACAGGCACCTGGGGGTACTCCGGCGACGGCGGCCAGGCGACCAGTGCGAAACTGGCCACTCCTTCCGGAGTGGCTCTGGACTCGTCAGGCAATCTCTACATTGCCGATTTCGAGAACAAGCGCATCCGCAAAGTTACCACCGCCGGCGTCATCAGTACCGTAGCCGGCAATGGCACGGGCGGCGACACCGGCGACGGCGGAGCCGCGACCAGCGCTGAGATCAACGGCGGAGAATTCCTGGCGGTCGACGGCGCGGGTGATATTTGGTTCGCCGATCAATACAGCGATGTCGTGCGCAAAGTCACAGCTTCCACAGGGTACATCAGCAAGGTGGCTGGAACTTCGGATACTCCGGGTTCCTCCGGCGACGGCGGAGCTGCGACCAGCGCGGAGCTGAATGTTCCGATGGGGGTGGCTGTCGATGCATCGGGCAATCTCCTCATATCCGATCAAGACAACTACAAGATACGGATGGTAAATACGTCCGGGACCATCAGCACAATCGCAGGGACCGGGACGAAGGGATACTCCGGAGACGGTGGCGCGGCCACCAGCGCCAAACTGAGCACCATGTGGGGCCTGGGAGTGGATGCGTCGGGCAACCTCTACATCACCGATGCCGGCAACCACAGAATCCGCGTTGTGGGCAGATCGAGTAGTTTGCCGACGCCTACGCTGACCCTGGCTAGTTCAGCCAACCCATCTACCTACTTGCAGTCGGTGACCTTTACCGCGACGATCAATCCCGCGGTTACCGGCAGCATCACTTTCTATGACGGTAGCACTTCGCTTGGGAGCGGTACGATCTCCAGCGGAACGGCTACTCTTTCGACCAGCGCCCTGACTGCGGGCAGCCATTCGATTACTGCTTCCTGGCCCGGAAACGGCTCCTACGGACCGGTTACTTCGTCACCCCTGACGCAGGTCGTGAACAAGGCGACGCCGACTCTGAGTCTGACCAGCTCGGTGAATCCATCAACCTACGGTCAGTCGGTCACATTTACCGCGACCGCCAATATCTCGCTCAGCGGCACCGTTACGTTTTATAACGGCGGAACGTCGATTGGAACGTCGTCCATTAGCGGAACCAGCACCACATTCAGCACCAGCACTCTGGCTGTTGGCTCCCACAGCATCACGGCGTCCTGGCCGGGAAATACCAACACCAATGCGGCTACTTCCAACGTAGTGACGCAGGTCGTGAACACGGGGGCGGGGCTGAGCAGCAATATGAGCTCAATCAACTTCGGCAACGTCAACCTCAATAGCCCATCGACACAGACGGTGATACTGACCTCCACCGGCACCAGTTCGGTGACGATCAACAGTGTGGGCGTGTCGGGTACAGGCTATAGCGTGTCTGGCATTACGACGCCTCTGGTACTGAATCCGCAGGCGACCGCAGATCTGTACGTCAAGTTCGATCCCACAACAACGGGCTTGTTTAACGGGACAGTCACGATCGGCAGCACTGCGCCGAATAGCCCGATCACGATCAGCCTGAGCGGAACCGGGGTATCTGGTGGAAGTGGCAACTACAGTCTCCCCAACGTCAACAGCGGCTGTCCGGGTAACTGCCGCCAGATCCCGTGGCAGACTGGATCGGATCTGTGGAACAGTGGGATGCTCCCGACCTACACTGGAGTCGCTTGTACTGGATTACATAATGACGGAGCGACAGACGACGGGCCGACGATCCAGGCCTGCATCACCGCTCTAAGCGCGAACCAGTGCGCGGTTCTTCCGGCTGACCAGAATATATACGTCAACAGCACGGTGAGACTGAAGAGCTATACCTGTCTCAGAGGAGCAAAGGCAGAAGGCGGTACTCCGTTCATGCCTACCGCGGATAGTTCCGCAACGCAGATTATCCTTGGGGCTAGCGCGGAGCTCACCACGCAGAACTTCTCTAACACTACGATCAGCGGGTATAACGGATATGACGTTATCGCGACTCCCTACACGCTTTCCGGCAGCCCGCTGAAAGGTGCTACCTCCCTCACTATCGGCACAGGTACAGTCAGCGTCGGAACCTGGATCAAGGTCTTCGGCAACGACGATCCAACGCTGATCAACGTTGTAGGTACGGACGGAACGTGCGATTGGTGCGGCGATAACGCTCCCTGGTATGTTCAGCAGCAGATCGTGCAGGTCACCGCAATTACGAGCGGATCGGGCGGACCAGGCTCGGTCGTCACCATCAGCAGACCCCTCTATTACACGCCCTACACGACTTCGATTACTGTGCAAGGCCAGACGGAACCGGCCGGGGCAAAATACAACATCCTCAACAGCGGTTTCCCAACAGTGCAAGCTGGATTCGAGAACCTGCGCGTCGATGGGTCGAAGCACGACATCACGGCGAGCAACATCCTCTTTCTGCAAGGATGCCTGGATTGTTGGGTTAAGAATGTAGAAACTTACGATACCGGTACCGATTCCAACTCCGCGCATGTGCAATTGAATGACACTTATGCCAACGAGATTCGCGATTCGGCGTTCCACGACGAAAGGTCAGGCGCGAGCGGCGCTGGATATGGAATCTATCTCCAGTTCGTCAATACAGACACGAAGATCGAGAACAACATCTTCTACCACAATCGGCATTGGATTGTGTATCAAGGTGGCGGATCGGGGACGGCGGTTCTTTATAACTACGGCGACGACGGTATGACAGACGACTGCACTTACCTTGCCTCAGCGCGAACATCGCACGGGGCGCACCCATTCTTCAACTTATTTGAAGGCAACATCGCTTCGCATCTTGCCGCGGACGATTTCTGGGGAACCACCTCGCACGATGTCATGTTCCGTAACTGGTTCAGAGGCGGCGACCTGGATTATACTTGGCCAAGCGGGAATATTACAACGTGGGGCAACACGATGGGCTCCAACAACCAGTCCGATTGTATCCCGACGTATCTGTTTCCTCCCGTTGAAGGTTTCGATGCGGTAGACCTTTACACAGGTCAGTCCTACTACGCCTATGTCGACAATGTGCTCGGGAATAACTCCAGCTTGCCTACAGATGATGTCTGGAGTGCTGCGACGCTGAGCGGATTTAATGAGTATGCCAGCAATTCAAATCCGATGGTCTATTCCTACGGCGGCCAATTGGGGTCAGCCGCCTCGTCTGCGTCGACGATTATCCGGCAGGGCAACTACGATTACTACACCAACGGCGTTGCCTATAATGACGGCGGCACGGGTTACACCTACCCGGCGTCCATGTACTACACCTCCACACCATCGTTCATTGGGAGTTGTGCCTTCCCCGAGCAGGGGTCGGATCTAAACCCGGTGGACACTCTACAACAGCCGGCCTACCAAAGGGCCATGGGGACCACCTGCCAGTAAAACCAGACTGACAGCACGATCAAGAGAGAGCGGCAGTTCTAGCTAGAGCTGCCGCTCTTTGCTGTCCGGAGCTTGAACACGATATAAGTTGTACGTGAGCGCTACATGAAAACCCATCTTGTTTGGAACTGTGCCCTGCATCAGTCTTATGGAATGAAACACTCAGAGCAGAACTATGGGCCTGTCAAGGACGGAGCAAAACCGGCTCTTCCTCACTTTTGGTGAAGAAGGGGTAGGAACTCGTAGTTCTTCAGGTGGTTTGGAATTCAGGCGGCATTGACGACCCGCAAACGTAGCAAATCGAAGTTGGCACGGCCGTACATGAAACGTTTGATCAACTTCAAGCGGTTAACATGCCGTTCGACGAGGCTAGCGGAGGTTCGTACTTTCCCAAGTCTAAAAAGTAAGCGTTCGGAGCTTTCACTAAGGCTAGCAATGATCGGCTTGATTGGAGGGTTGTCGGTCATTGCGATTCGAACCACGGTCAAAGATCCGGTAGCCAGGCGCTGAGTCGTAAGGGAATGCTTCGCGCAACTGCTGGATGACCCAGGCGCTGGTCGGGTATTTGGTCACAATGCATTGAATGATACGCAGCCGGTCATGGGCGATGACGAAGAAGCAGTAGAGAACGCCGAAGGTAAGCGTCGGCACGGTGAAGAAATCCATCGCGGCGATGGCTTCGCGATGATTGTTCAGAAAGGCCGCCCATCGCTTTGCCGATTCAGGAATTTTCGTCGCTTTTCTCATCCAGCGCAACACAGTTCGTCTCGAAATATCGAAGCCAAGCATCTTCAACTCACCATAGATGCACGGCGCACCCCAGGTTGGGTTCTCTGCGACCATGCGGAAGATGAAATCGCGCAATTCCCCGCTGACGCATTTTCTTCCAACGCGGGTTTGATGCCGCGAAAGCCACGTCCAATACAATTTGAACCCTGCCTGCGGAGAAATATTTTGCGGACGCTGGAGTTTCCATCAGCAGTTCGTGGTCTTGGGGAACAAGAAAAAGTTGGTCCCCACTCTGGTTTTGAGCCGTCGGTTGTAACACCCTCCGAAGTATGGACGGCTCAGGTACTGATGCTTATCTGACCGCAACAAGAGTCAACGAATAACTGCCACTCAATCTGTGAGTAGCTGCAGCATCTTGCAAGTACAACACCACCCGTTGTGCTGCTACGGCTTACCCGCGCACCGTCACCGAACTGACGATACAAGCAGCGGCTTGAGCGCACAAAGACCCTCGTCTGGCTGATACTGACGGGGCTATTTTTGCGTGTGATAATCCAAAAAGCTGTGGTACGACAACACCTCCATATGCACGACAAAATGGGGTAATTGGGCGATATAAGGAGGACGATATGAACAGAAGCGGCACAATACGAGCCCTTGCCATCTTCTTTATTATGAGTTGCATATGTGGGTAAGTCGCTGAGTCTTTAGGCGTGTCCAAATTGTTATGGCGGAGAGGGAGGGACTCCCTCCCAACGTAGCCGGAGAATGAATTGTGGACTAGATGTTGCTTTCGAGGGGGTAAAGCTGGGTGATTTCAGCAGTAGCTGTTGAGGAGAACCTGGTAGCGAAGGATGCACCCGGCGAAGATCAGAGTCAAACCGGCAATGAACAGGATGAGCGGACTGAAGAAGATTGGATTAAACCAGAGAAAGCCGATTCCAGCAAGGCAGGCGAGAAGAAGAAGCACGGTACCTGAGATGAAGCGAGTCTGAATCAAGTAAACGATCAGACCGGCAGAGACGAGCGCGATGGCGGGGATCTGGGGACTGATTCCAGGGAGTAGAGGATGGTTTTTGAGAGAGGATGGCAAGACCAATTCCGGAGGTCGAGAGAATCAGACAGAACGTTCCGAAACCTCGACGCAAACGCGGATAATGGTAGACGGAGGAGCAAATCAGGGCGAGTGCCGCAATTATGGTGATGGTTCCGAGTTGAAATGTAGTATTGCGCGACATCCACATCCATAAAGCGACTGTGACTGAGATAATGCCGGAGTAAACGATGAAGCCCGCAGCGGTGGCAGCGCGTCTTGCTTTGATAAATCCGTTGGCCATTGGATTCGATGCGGCGAACATGTTGAACATGTTGAACATGTTTTGCGGTCGTAGCACGAGCATGGCGAGCCTCTTTCACGGCCTGGCGTTTTTGAGAATGCGATCGACGTATCCGTTGTACAAGCCGAGATTCGCGGTTCCGCTGTTGTAGATCGACAGCGCATGAAGCAGCGCACCGGGGTCGTTCGGTGCCGCCTGCTTCTGGGCGGCATAGGCTTCGGCAAGGAGGTTGGCGCCCACGGCGATGTTGGTGCAGGGGTCGAAGAGCCGTTCTGGATTGAGGTGAAATCGAGCTGCATTGTCGGTGCTGACCTGGAGAAGCCCGACAGAGACTGAGATGCGGTGCTGGAGGAGCCAGCGCATCCACAGGACAGCTTCGAGTTTGGAATTCGGTTGTCTCTGAAGCTCGATTGCCTGATTGGAGAGCCCAAACCTGCTGGCGATTTTCTGAGGGCTGTTGACGCTGATTGCGTAGGGGTGAAAGCCTGACTCCGTTATTGCGACGGCAAGCATGGTACTGAGTGCGGCGTGGGGAGCGCAGCTCTTGAATAGAACGATCATCTGATCTTGTGAATAGCGGTCGTTCGATTCCGGAAACGTGGCCGTGGGGCCCTGCGCTTCAGCGGAGGCCGCGGCCATGCTGAGAAGAATTGCGAGAATCGATAGAAACTGTTTCATCTGTTTGTTGCACTCACAACGGGAATCCAGAAGAGTCTGGACCATGCTTCGATGGCGGATTCTTGAATCTCGGCGATATACGTTCCTTTCGTCCAATAGTCGTTTGCGATTGCTACGATCACTTCCGGATGATGTTCCATGGAGATGAGGATGGGAGCAACGAGGAGCTGCTCGTAGCAGATGATGGGCGCTGCGCGCCTTGGGCCGACGAAGAGAATCGACGGGCCGAAATAGTGAATAGGGACACCGATCTTGTCCCAAGGTCTCCACATGGCGTATGGGATCGGGACCCGCTGTTGGAATGTCGCAGTGTACTCGCCGCGCAGGAGAAGCTCGTTGCGATATTGACAGCGGTGAGGCAGGTTTTCTTCCGTGCCGAAGAGGATCGACTGATGATTCTGTCGCAGTTCAGAGTAGGTTGATTGCCAAAAGCCCTCAGCGGACGGCGTCCAGTGGTTGATGACTCCTTCCGGAAAGACCTGGATTGGCGCATTGGAGTCGAGTGCGGTCTCCTGAACGTAAAGGACGGCCCTATAGAGCGCCGTGGACGTTTGTTTGGATAGTTCGGAACCTCCGAGCTGGGTGTCGTGGCCTTGCCAGGCCGGGAGAATGCTTGGAATGCCTGGGTGCGACACATAGCAAATTGCGGCGAGCACTGCCGCCGACAGAAGCGAAGAGACCCTGTACTTCGACAGGGTTCCAAAGAGAATGATGGTGGCGATCAGGCCCGCCCAGCCGAGTCCTGGAAACAGGACGCCGGCGACGGTCAGAGGATTGACGATACCGGTCGGTAGGAGAGCTGTGAGACACAGCCCGACAGGCAAAGCCCATTCGGTATTCATGCGGGGCGCGAGAAGCAGCCAGACCCAAGGGAGTGTCAGGACGACTGCTGAAATGATCCAGAGGATCATGATGGAGAGCGGATGCATTCCCGCGTCGTTGCCAAAGAACTGAGTTGCTCCAGGGATGATCGGCCAAATCGATGCTACGTAGTAACAGCCGAGAACTGTCAGGCGCTGTGTGGGTCCTCTCGCGTTGCTGAATACTGCAGGTAACGCGAGAAGCGCCAGGAGCGTGAAGAGGTGGCCGGACCAGGCAACAGCGCCGATTGTCAGTGCGACAAAACCGGCCATCACGGCGGTTTTAGAAGAGCCAGAAGAGTTTTGCATATTGAACCTTCTTGTCGAGGCGGACTGGGCCGAAGTAGCGGCTATCGAAGCTGAAGCGGTTGTAGGAGGAAATGACCCATGCTGTGCCAGGGCTGACTGCATAGGTTCCGAGCGGGACCAGCAGCATGGGCCGTCCGATTCCATCCTTGGGATACTGTTTGGAATTCGGGAGCAATTTGCCATTCACGGTTACTCCGGCCTCGCTCACGGTGACGGTATCTCCCGCGCGCGCAGCGATCGGCTTGAGCAGCGGGGCGTATCCGTCCCCGCATCCGAAGCTTTTTACCCTGTACTCCCTTTCGATTGATACCTTCTCAGCGAGTCCGGTAGGGCAGATAAGAAGATCAGTCCCGCTCGCTGCGGGAACGATGCGGTAAAGCCCTGGCGGGAGGGAATTGGAAGCGATGTTAAGCCGGATTCCGGCGAAGCCGAGCGCGAGGACGATGCTGACAGCTGCGATCCCAGGTGCAAATATGAGAATGAGGATTCGTTCAACGTTCATTAGAGGCGGCTCCCGAGCTTCTTTGGTGTTCGTGGATGCGGAAGTTTCTGTCCATCTCTTCCATGCCTTCGTCGAGTTGGGCGAAGATCTCCTGCATCTCGTCTGTGGGCGGCGGTTGCTGAGAGATAGTAGGCTCAGTTTCGCCTTGTTCTTTCATTCCGTTGTCTTCTTTGGTGGGCACCCGTGTTGTAGTCGGGATTTGCTTGTCGGAGGCGATGTTGTGTGGCGGGCCTCCGGAGGCTGACGTTGCGGCTGCTGCGCCTGTGGATGGAGGTTTATGAGGAGGATCAAGCTGACTGGCGGTTTGAACTCGAACAGGACCTTGGACCAAGCCGCGTGTGGATTTTGGGGTTTCCGTGCGGTAGAGTCTGCCTGCCGAGAGGATATTGCCGTCATGCTCGATGGTGAACAGGGTTTGCGGCTGCCTGATCGCCGATCTCTTTTCGAGTACCGGGTCCTGAAAATAGAGAAGCTGTTTACCGAAGATGGGCGATTGCCCGGCAATGAAGATGAGCATTGCTCCTGGCGCAACGATGCGCTGGGCTTCTCCCTGGCCTTCCTTGATGGGGCCAGGAAGGCGCATGAGTTCATCGACCGTGATGAGAGGCCGGGAGATGTGGTCCACGTTGGTCGATACGTTTGTTGCCAGCGGGCTGGTGCGCGAACCGCTGTAGCTGACGGCCGCTCTGAGGATGGTGGCAATCCCTGCCATCTTGGAGAGTGCCTCCGCGGTCTCGGTTTTGTTGGGTGCAAACGCGATTCGAATATGGCAGTTGGAGATGATGCTCTCGTGGTTGCCATAGGTGTCTTTGAGTTGCTCGATGTCCTGCGTAATCAGATATGCCTTGATGCCGTAGCCGGCGATGTAGGCAAAGGCGGTCTGGAAGATCGGCATTTTGCCCAATGTCGGAAACTCATCGATCGGAAGAAGGACGCGGTGGTCTGGGCGGGCCGTGAAGTTCTCGCCGGGCTTGAGCGCCTGTTGCAGTTTGGCGTTCCGCACTTCTTCGAGTTCCTCAGTCAATCGATTCACCGTCATGGTGAAGATGAGTCTGAGCAGCGGCTTGAGGCGCTCGATGTCGCTTGGCGGAACAACAAGGTAGAGGCTCACCGGGTATTTGAAGTGTTTGAGATCGTTGATCGTGAAGTCGCTCTCTTCGATACTGCGTTGAACGAGAGGATCGCTGTAAAGGATGAGCGCCGTTTTTGCCGTGGACAATACGCCGGAGAACTCCTTGTCTTCTCTGTTGAGCATCTCCTGCATTTTTTCGAGGACGACAGGATGTACGAGCGACTTTTGGCCGTCACGGAGATTCCAATAGTTTGTGGAAT
>Ga0116122_1001902_pt1 | contig 10132 bp, 6 predicted proteins | sample June2015DPH_13_5_FD_89726 | JGI IMG/M metagenome (GOLD analysis project Ga0116122, IMG submission 89726) | Peatland microbial communities from SPRUCE experiment site at the Marcell Experimental Forest, Minnesota, USA - June2015DPH_13_40 | ecosystem: Environmental > Terrestrial > Soil > Wetlands >...
CAAGACGCCAGCATGACGTGGAGATTACATTTTTGTCATGTTGCGCAGGAGGAAGACGCCGGCATGTGGAGCGTGACCCGGGTGCCCTGTCCCGGTTGGCTCGAAATCTCCACGTTACCGCCGTGAAGCAGCGCGATGCTCTGAACGATCGCCAGCCCCAAGCCAGTGCCCCCCGAACCCTGGGAACGCGACGAGTCGACACGGAAGAAGCGATCAAAAACCCTCGGCAGGGCTTCCGCTGGAATGCCGACGCCCGTATCGGAGACCTCGATGCGAATGGTGGAAAAATCCGTGTTCGAAAAATCCGTTTTCGAAAAATCAACGCTCGTCCCCAACACGACTGCTCCGCCAGGTGGCGTGTGCGCCAAGGCATTCGAGACCAGGTTGCCCACTGCCCTCTGCAAGAGCGTGCGGTCCAGTTCGGCAATCACCGGTTCGTTGGCGATAGTAATGGTGAGCGAGACTCCGCCGTCCGCAGCCGAAGCTTCGTAATATTCCCGCACTCCGCCCAGCAACTCGCCCACATCCACCCGCTCGCGGCGCAAGTGGGTCAATGGGCTCTCCGCACGCGCCAGAAATAAGAGGTCGCCGATAAGATCCGATAGTCGCACGGCTTCTTCGAGGCAGGACTCGACCACATCGCGATATTCGCCGGCGCTTCGCGCTCGGGCCAAGGCAACTTCTGCTTCGCCGCGGATGTTATTCACCGGCGTGCGCAGGTCGTGCGCAATGTCCGCCGAGAATCTCGAAATGCGCTCGAAGGACTCTTCCAGGCGGTCCAGCATTTGGTTGAAGGTACTGGCCAGGGATGCCAGCTCGAACGGATATCCTTCCGGAAGGATGCGTTCCTTTAGGTTCTTCGAACTGATGTGGCGCGCGGTCGTTGCCATTTCCTCCACCGGACGAATGCCATGCCGTGCAATCTGGTACCCGACCAATGGAAAAATGGCGAAGGTCGCCAGCAGAATGGCCCAGAACCAAAACCGATAGCGTGCCAGCAACTCCTCTTTTTGCGAGACATCAATCGCAATCTGAATGGTGTCCGTTTGAGGTGACGGGGAACCGACCGGCGCCGACACGCTGGTCACGCGAAAGGGTCGGCCGGCCTTACCCTTCATCCGAATGGTGCGATCAGGGCGACTTTGGGTTTGACTGGCTAATTGCGCCAGATCCAATTGATCGGCCATGCCTGGCGTCATCAACTGTGGTGTGTTTCGTTCATCCAGCAGGCGAATATAGAATTGCTCGTATCGCCGCGCGGCCGATTCCAGCTCAACTTCCTCCCGCAGTGCGTCCCCGTCGTTGGGTCTCTCCCGCAACATGGTGCGTAGCACGTGCACCTTGTCCGCGAGGAACAAATCAGTGCTTTTCTCGAGTTCACTCACCAGCACCAAATAAAGACCGGCTGTGGCGAAGAACACCAGAAACAAGCCTGCCAGCGCGTAACCGGCCGTTAGCCGGAAGGCCAAAGTTCCCCACAAACGTGAGACCGGCGCGAGGCTACTGGTCAGATTCCAGGACATAGCCGGCGCCCCGAACGGTATGGATCAATTTGAGCGAGAAAGGATCGTCCATCTTGCTGCGCAGCCTTCGCACATTGACGTCCACGACATTGGTGTCGCTGTCGAAGTTCATGTCCCAGACCGCTTCGGCGATCAGGGTCCGGGACAGCACCTCGCCCGCGCGCCGCGCCAGGAGCGACAAGAGAAGAAACTCTTTGGAGGTCAAATCCAGCCGCTGGCCGGCGCGGGTGGCACGCTGGCGCAACAGGTCGATCTCTAGGTCAGCCAAGCGGATGGTTTCTTGCGGGCGGGGCGGCGTCCGGCGCAGCAGCGATCGCACGCGTGCCAGCAATTCGGAGAAGGCGAACGGCTTCATGAGATAGTCGTCGGCGCCCAGTTCGAATCCCCGTACGCGCTCGTGTACTGCATCGCGGGCGGTCAGAAAGAGTACCAGCGCCCGCCGGCCTGACTGACGCAACCGCGTGAGAACCTGCCAGCCATCGAGCCCTGGGAGCATCACGTCGAGAATGACGAGATCGAACTGCAATTCCTGTGCGAAGTGCAACCCATCCAATCCATCTCCGGCGACATCGACGACAAAGCCCGCCTCCCCAAGTCCCTTCTTCAGGAACTTGGCGGTCTTGGCTTCATCTTCGATGACCAGAATTCTCACGATTAGCCAGCCTAGAACGTGAATCTCGCGGAAAATTGCAATACCCTGGGAAGGCCGTTGGGACTAATTTCCTGTAGAGCACCAAAGTTGCCCGGACCTGAATTCGGCACCAGATAGCAGGTCTGGTTCAGCGACATGCCGTCCCCGCAGTTGCTGCCGTACGGGTTGTATTGCAGCTGGTTGATTCCGGATCCGTTCTGGACGTAATAGTTGGGATGATTGAACAGATTGAATGCCTGCGCCTGAAACTGCAGTTCCTTGCCTTCGCGGATTTCGATGCTGCGCGCCAGGCCCAGGTCGATCCGCTCCAGCCATGGACCATAAAAAGAATTCAGGCCAATTCCTGGGGTTGGGCCGGCTCCATTGATGCCCCCCGCGGTGTTGGCCGTGTCCTGGTTGAAGGCAGTGTCGTTCAGGTTGTCATTGCCGAAAGGTTCGCAACCTAGAGTTGACAGGCTTCCGGAGTTGCTGGCGGTCGTACACGCGGGACTCAGCAACCCCGCATACGGACGGCCAGAGGAAAACTCCATTACGGTGCTCAGCGTCCAACCGGACAAGACCGCGCGTCCCTTGCCGGACGTGGTCAGCTTTTCCAATTCGGGGCGGTACACGGCGGCCAAGCTGATTCGATTTCGCTGGTCGAGCAGCGAAGGTGCGTGCGTATTGCTGAAGTCGAACTGATTGTTGAAGTCCATGCCGTCGAGCATGATGCTTTTCGCCCACGTATAAGACGCCTGCAAGGAAAGTCCACGCGACACGCGCCGTTGCAACTGGAAGAACAACGAGTTGTAATAATTCTGCGCGGGGCTGATCAATTCGTTAATTTCGCCCAGATTGGAATTGATGCGGCCTTCCGTGAGCAGGCCATTGTCCATGTTTGGCAGGACGTAGGTGGGGCCGTTGCAGGGTAGGGTGGCCGTGTTGGGAGGACACACGATGTACGTCGCCGTTCCTTGCAGCGGATTCAGGTTTGGATCGTAGGCGCTGCCCGAAAGGATATGCACCCCGTGATTCCACATGGTGCCGACAGTCAGGGTTGTGTTCTGTGCGAGCTGCCGCTCGATCTGTAAACTCCCCTGCAAGATATATGGCACCCGCAACTGCGGTGAAACCAGGGAAATGTCCGGAGCAGCCTGGAACAACGGCGAATTTGACGGGAGGATATTCGGAAAGGTCGGCGCCTGCTGGTTTGGTGGGCCTCCAGTGTATTGCGCACTTACCTCCGACTGCTGCGAGGCCAGCCCGTTCGAGATCACCGCGTTCCGGTAGTTCAGGCCATTCATGTTCGTATAGAACCATCCAAAACCTCCCCGAACCACGGTGTTCGACATCGGCTGCCAGGCAAGTCCGAAACGCGGAGCCACACGCTGGAATTGGTTCGGGTATTGCCCGGTAAGCGGGAAGGCTGGATTCTGCGCGGGCTGCGGGTATACCTGGAAGTCCTCGCGCAAGCCCATTTCCAGCGTCAACTGCGGCCAGGCGCGGAATGTATCCTGCACGTAGAACCCGTAATAAGGCACCGAAAAGGAAAACCGTGGATTCCCGGCTGCCTGGCTGAAATTGATGTATTGTCCTAGGGCAAAGGCTTGCAGACTCGGAAATTCGTAGAGTCCAAGCGGTGACCCGAAATCGACAGCCTCGTTCGGGTCGGCGCCACCATCATCGGTGTCCGCATCCCAGGAGCGGCTCCAATCGAAACCAAATTGCAACGTGTGCTTCCCAATTACGTAGTCTATGCGGTCGGAGAGAGAGTACTGTCTTTCAAAAACTCTCCCGATGGAAAACGCGGCGTTTCCCAGGTTAAAAGCGGGACTATCCAGAACCACCGTCGGAGTGTTGGGAGCTAAACCGGTTGGTGTCGCGACTTCGTTGTCTTGCGACGTACCCGCGTGGAACTCATTTAACAGTCTTGAAGACAACGCGTGCGTCCATCCTACGCTGGTTTCAAACGTATGTACATCGGCATTGGCCAGCGTTTGCAGGCCATAATTGCCAACCGTCGGGTCAGTGATCACGCCTCCGGGCGAGTTGAAATGATTAAAGTTCAAGCTGAGGAACAAGCCATCCCGAGAACTCGCCTGGTAATCCAGCCGGGGCGTAAACACCAGATCGTTGCGCTTCCTTGCTCGGCTGCCCAGATTGGAATTCAACGCATTGATGACGTTGGACACCTGTTGCAGGTACACCGGATTGTTGGCATCCGGTGCGATGTCGGTGCCGGGCACAGGCAACGGTCCGTTTGGTGCTGGGAGGGGCGTCCCATCCGGGATTCCAAAGTTAGAGGACAAGAAGCCGGGCTGCGTGGTCACCAGCGCTTGGTTGATCACGGAAATCGGATCGTTCCGCAGTTGCTGCTCGTAATCCACAAAGAACCACAGACGGTTTCGCAGGATCGGCCCGCCCACCCCGGCACCAAATTGCTGCAGATTATCCTGCGGTTTCGGAAAGCCTGCCGCTTCGTCGAGAGCGTCGTTCGCACCCGTAGCGGAGTTGCGGTTGTAATAGAAGGCGCCGCCGTGGAACGTATTGCTACCCGAACGAGTCACTGCATTAACGAACCCCGCTCCACCACCATAGACGGCGGAGTAAGGGCTCACCGAGACTTGAAACTCCTGGATCGCGTCCTCACCATACAGGTACGGGATGCGGTATCGGCCTATAATGTCGGCGAAGTAGTTGTTGGTGGCATTGGTTCCGTCGACGGTGAAAGCATTCGAGCCATTTCCATTGGCGTACCCCGAGTCTTCCCCGCCCTGCTGTCCCGCAATGCTTACCAGGCCAGTATCGCCGTCATAGCTGGTATTGGGCGTCAGCGTCGTGAAATCGGTGTAGCGGCGTCCATTGAGCGGTAGTTCATCAACGAAAGACCGGTCAAGCACGGTGCTGGCCGAGGATTCCGCGGGCCGCAAAAGTGGCATCGTCCCGGTGACCTTTACTGTCTCCCTGCTGGCTCCCACTTCCAGCCTGAGATCCTGCGATGTAGTGTTTCCCACCAGCACTCGCACCAGAGCCTCGATATCGTGAAAACTTTTTCCAGTCGCCGTGACCGAGTACGTTCCGGGCATGAGAGCCAGGAACTGGTAAAGTCCGGAGTGATTTGTAACCGCGGACTGTTGCAGTCCGGTCGCAAGATTCCGCACAACAACCGACGCTCCGGGCACAACTGCTCCCCTTTGGTCGGTGACGCGACCCCCGATTGCGCCGGTTAGTACAGCGTTCTGAGCTGGTAACAGCAGAACGCTCGATAAGACGAACCGTGCAGTGAGCAACAATCGGATGGTGAGCCGGCTTGGTGTTGCGGTGAATAAGCGAAACATTTTCGCTCTCGAGTTGAATTTCATCGAACTGACCTCCAGGGGAAAAACAACGTTCGGGTCACTTTCATTTGAGTTCCCACCGGTAGCGAAACCAAGGTTTCCCCACTATCAGAAACCGGGTCTGTCTGATCGCCATCACGGAGACAAGCAGATCGTCAGGAGCAGCAGACTAAGTGAGCTTGTCGACTTGTACCACGGATCTCATCACCAGTTTCCTTTCGAGAAGGACAATGAATGCAGTTCGGTTCAGAGCTATGGCGGCACAGCGTCGCCGGCGGAGTACGTGTTGAATTCGCCTGTGCTGAATTCGCCAAGGGTAAAAGACCATGGCTCGCCTCAGGCGGGAAACTACGGCTAATTACCCTAGCATGCAAATAGTTACGGGATGTTAAACGGATGTGAATTTCGGATGAACAACACACAAACTACTGTCATTGTCCTGCGCGCCAACATCGTAAGTCCGTGCAAATTTGGGGTGGTCCAGCGCTCAGTCCCGGACCCGACAACGTTCTGCATATGCGCGCAGATATTGCCAATTGGGGTGGGAAGGGGTTCGCCTATGCACGATGGCGGATTCCGGAAGGGTCATCGGGCCTTACGCTCTGCGTGAGTTGATCGGCGTGGGCGGAATGGGCGAGGTGTATCGCGCTGCGGATTCGAAACTGGGACGAGATGTCGCGCTGAACAGCCGCAATTTCCAAAGGGCCTCCGGCTTCTCGGAAATCGCAATCAAGAGCTGCCCGGCAAGATTATAATTGTCGCCGGTTATGACTCTCACGGCGGAAACGCAGTTAGGCCCGTACAAAATTATCGCGCTCATCGGTGCTGGCGGTATGGGTGAAGTGTATCGGGCGCGCGACACTCGTCTGTTGCGCGATGTTGCGCTGAAGTTGTTGCCGCAGTCGTTCACGACTGATCCGGATCGACTGCGCCGATTTGAGCAAGAGGCGCGCGCTGTCGCCGCGCTGAATCATCCCAACATTGTTTCGGTTTACGACGTCGGCAACGAAGGCGGGGTTCACTACATAGTCTCGGAGCTCCTCGAGGGCGATACGCTGCGTCAACTCATCTCACCCTCGGGGATGGCGGCGCGCAAAGCCACCGAACTCGCGGTCCAGCTGGCCCAAGGTCTGGCGGCAGCCCATGAGCAAGGTATTGTTCACCGTGACCTTAAGCCCGAGAACATCTTCGTAACACGCACCGGGAGGTTGAAGATCCTGGATTTCGGGCTGGCGAAGTTACGCCGTCCGCTGGCAATTGCCGAGACCGTCGATGGCGTCACCGTGGCGGCCACGAACGCCGGCCAGGTTATGGGGACCATTGGCTACATGTCGCCCGAACAGGTACGGGGCGATGCTGCGGACCAGCGCTCGGACATCTTTAGTTTCGGCAGCATTCTGTACGAAATGCTCTGCGGTCAGCGTGCGTTCAAGCGCAACACCGGCGCCGAGACCATGACCGCCATTCTGAATGAGGAGCCCCCCGAATTCTCCGGCAGGAACCTCGCGGTCACACCGGCGCTGGAAAGGATCGTGCGTCACTGCCTGGAAAAGCAGCCCGGGCAGCGTTTTCAGTCGGCGCAGGATATCGCCTTCGCCCTCGAATCGGTCAGCGGAATCGCGACCACGACCTCTACAGCGGCAGCACCGGCGCGTAAGCGACGGGCAAGTTTGGCGGTGGGGGTGGCGGTGATTCTGCTTGCGGCGGCTGGGCTGGGATTAGGATCATGGCTGCGTCCGAGCTCTTCAGCGTTACATCCCAAGCTGCACCGCATCACCTTCCGGCGGGGAACGATCTGGAACGCACGCTTCACGCCCGACGGCAACTTGATTTATGGCGCTGCCTGGGAGGGGCGGCCGGAGGAGTTGTTTGTTGCGGAAAACGGAAGCACTGAATCGCGGACCCTCGGTTTACAAACCACCGACATACTGGCCATCTCTAGCTCGGGAGAATTGGCGGTTTCCACCAATCGGCACTTTGTAATGGGCTTTGAGTCGGCTGGGATGCTGGCCCGCGCCCCGCGTGGAGGCGGAGCCCCGCGCGACATTGCTGATGATGTGGAATACGCTGACTGGTCGCCTGACGGCGCAAGCATCGCAGTAGTACGCCGGGTTGGTGGAAAAGTAAGGCTGGAGTACCCGCTCGGCAAAGTGTTGTATGAAACCGCGGGGTGGGTAAGCCATCCGCGAGTATCCCCTGACGGAAAATTAGTGGCCTTCGTCGATCACGCTTACCAGAGGGATGATGACGGCACCATTGCCACAGTGGACCAGGCTGGCAACAAGAAGACGCTGACCGGTGAGTTCGTAAGCGTCCAAGGCGTCGCCTGGTGGCAGGGAGGAAATGAAGTCTGGTTCACCGGCACCACATCGGGATCAAGTCGCGAGTTGCGCGCCGTTACCCTAGCGGGAAAAGAACGGCTGGTCTACCTGGGAACGGGTACGCTGACTTTGCATGATATTTCGAAGGACGGCCGGGTGCTGTTCTCGCGCGACGATTTACGCGCCGGCATGATCGCCCTCGCGCCAGGAGAGACCAAGGAACGCGACCTGAGCTGGCACGATTGGTCGGTGCCACGGGATATCAGCGATGACGGAAGGCTTGTGTCCTTTGACGAAACAGGTGAGGCAGGCGGCGAGACCGGCGGGTTGTATGTGCGGGGAACCGACGGCTCGCCAGCAGTGCGGCTAGGCGACGGTCGAACTCCAACGTTATCTCCGGATGGAAAGTGGGCGTTGGCTCTCAACGCTGCCGCGCGACGCAGCTTGATCGAACTGCCGACCGGCGCAGGTGAGTCGCGGGCAGTCTCTACTGGGGACGTTCACGTTCACCAGGCCTTTTTCCTCCCCGATGGCCGACATATTCTGGCAATGGGCAGCGTGCCTGGTGGCCATGGATTGAGGCTGTGGCTGCAGGGCGTTGACGAAGGCGCGCCTCGACCGGTCACTCCGGAGGGCGTGAGTATCGCCTATCGCAGTTGTATATCGACCGACGGCAAGCAGGTGGCAGCGCAGGATCCGGAAGGAAAGATTACGATCTACCCCTTGGCCACGGGCTCTCCGCTGCTTGTTCCGAATACCCAACCCGGAGATGTTCCGGTGCAGTGGACACCGGACGGCAAATCCTTGCTGGTCGGCCGCCGCGAGGTGCCCAGCAGGATCTTCACGATCGACTTGGCAAGCGGAGAGCGCAAGCTGCTCAGATCATTTTCTCCTGCGGATCCCACCGGCCTGTTTTCCAATGCGCCTCCGCAATTTTCGCGCGACCTGAAGAGTTACGTGTATACCTACCAACGCATCACGTCGGACCTGTATGTAGTGGACGGATTGAAGTAGAGTCGAACCAGTTCGTTGCGGAAAGAGGCCAGATTAGTCTTCGAGCATCCCCTCAATCTGACAAGTTGATTAACTCAGATCGCTGTAACCGTTGACCGCCGAAAACTACCGCGCATACTCGTGGGCCTCTCGTACCAGCATCGGGCTTGATTCTGGCCGCTTTGTCGGCAAGCCGGAATGTATGGTCCGCCGCTTTGTCGCAAGCGAAAAATGAAAGTGACAGGATGGTCTGCCTTCATTGCCGGTCTCCTTTATCTCTTGCGTTTCGAGCGCGTCGATAACTTGGGAGCGTACAGCAGCCCGTCGGAAACCGGCCTTCTCATCCCATCTGATTGCGACAGTGATCTACCGCCTTGCAAAACGTATTCGTAGAGAAGTGGCCGTCGGTGGTGAAGGTTGTGCTGGTGGCTGGTGCCCTGCTGTCCGTTATGATTCGCTGGGCTTGAGCAAAAGCCATTCGATTCAGCCCAGCCACACGTGATTACGACAGATATCCTGCACTTCCTCAACATGAGTCTCAAAGAGGCAAATTGGACGCTGAACCTTAGGTGTTAGCTGCAATGGCAGGCCGAGAGTACAGTCTCCGATAAGCCCCTACTCGGGGCATCATCCAGCGGGGGTCTCACGAGCAAACAAAACTTCACCGAAAAGGGGAACCACAAGCATGCAAACTGAGAGTTACAGCGAGAGGAAGCCCATAAATCGAGCAAAGATAATGGTCGTGGATGATGATCCCGATCTCAGACAGGCCCTGAGTTGGCGTCTACGGGCCAATAACTATGATACGGTGAATGTTTGCGACGGATATTCGGCCATCGCGATGGCTCAGAAGGAGAAACCCCACCTTATCATCCTCGATCTCGGACTGCCGGCGGGCGATGGTTTTGCCGTACTGAAACACTTGCACGACTATCCGGCGCTTTCCCTTATTCCAGTGATCATTCTCACAGCTCGCGATCCCGAGGGCAATAAAAGACGTACCCTCGAATCAGGTGCCGCCGCTTTTTTCCAGAAGCCGGCCGACAACGGGGAGCTGCTTGAAGCGATTCGCGCCAGTCTGCAGATAGTGTGGGGCTGGCGCGGCTTGCCATCGTAAGCAAAAACGCACCGACTATGAAGCGTTGGATCCGTGGCGATAGACAGCCGGTCTGGGCCAGATTCTGGTCGTATGACCCCCGTCAACGGTCAATGAGGCAAATGGCGATGTTTCGACAACGAAGTAACTTCCTTGGCCCTATTCAGGGTTCTTAGATGAAGCACTTGTAACAGTTATCTGATCCGAGGTTCGCTGCGTTGCTTGCTCAA
>Ga0116122_1001907_pt1 | contig 10112 bp, 10 predicted proteins | sample June2015DPH_13_5_FD_89726 | JGI IMG/M metagenome (GOLD analysis project Ga0116122, IMG submission 89726) | Peatland microbial communities from SPRUCE experiment site at the Marcell Experimental Forest, Minnesota, USA - June2015DPH_13_40 | ecosystem: Environmental > Terrestrial > Soil > Wetlands...
CAGGAAGCCAAAAATGGAAAGCAGCACCGAAAGCGAAGTGAGATGGCCCGGCCGAACCGGAGCCCCGGGCGTTCCCAGGGTAACAATGCCGGTCTGATTCAGTCCGATAAAAGTCAGGAACAATCCGATGCCGACGGCGTAACTGTAACGGAGCGTGGCGGGAATGGCGTCGACCATCCACTGGCGGAGGCGGAACAGAGTCATCAGAATAAAGAGAATTCCGGCCAGAAACACCGCGCCCAAAGCGCTTTGCCAAGTGTAGCCAAGCACATGTACCACCGTGAAAGCGATGAAAGCATTTTCGCCCATATACGGACCGATGGCGAAAGGGCGGTTGGCATAGAAGCCCATCAGCAGCGTTCCGAAGATGGCGGTGAGAATGGTGGCTGTGAGCGAGGCGCCAGCCGGCATGCCGGCGGTTTTCAGGATGGCAGGGTTGACAGCCACGATGTAGGCCATCGTGAAGAAGGTGGTCAGTCCGGCGACAATTTCGCGGCGGACGGTTGTCTGGCGATGAGAGAGTTCAAAAAACTGATCGAGCCAGCGCTTCAAGTTGTCCTCGCGTGGAAAATCAGGATTGTACATTCGCCGCGCTCGAAGCACGAATTGAGAGAGAGGTTTCCTCTGTGTTCCCTGTGGTTAAACTTTTGACGTTGCGGACAGCCAGAAACTATTTCAGAAGTCTTCTGGGGAACGGTGCGGCTTCGCAGGCTGCGGAAAAACTCGGATTTGGACTTTGCTTTGAAGGGGCGCGGCTTCAGCCGCGCCGTAACTAGCGCAAAATAAATGGGGGCTTCAGCCCTGAGTGAGTGTCTTGTTGAGCGATCAGCGCCTACCCAATTCGGCGAGCAGCGTGGGATCGATGTTGCCGCCGCTGATCACGGCGACGTTGATCGCCGTCTTCGGCAACTCGTCGGCGTGGAAAAGAAACGCGGCCGCGGCGACGGCCCCGCTCGGTTCGGCCAGCGTTTTCGCATTCGCACTCAGCGCGCGCATGGCCTCGCGGATCTCGTCTTCTGTAACGCTGACGATGTCGTCGACATAGGCGCGGATGTGTTCGAAATTGATGGCGCCGATGCTCTGCGTGCGAAGGCCGTCGGCCAGCGTCTGCGAGACTTGCTCCGCCGGGAAGGAGACGATCCGTCCGGCGCGCAGGCTGGCTCGAGCATCGGAGGCAAGTTCAGGCTCAACGCCAATCACCTTTGCCCGGGGTTGGACAAGCTTGGCTTGGCCAAGCTGCGGATGGCCAAGCTGTGGATGACCAAGCGCGGGATGACTAAGCGCGGTATTGCTGAGCTTGATGGCGGCCGAGACGCCGCTGATCAATCCGCCGCCGCCGACCGGGACCAGCACGGTTTCAACGTTCGGCAGGTCTTCGAGAATTTCGAGGCCAACCGTTCCCTGGCCGGCAATGATCTTTTCGTCATTGTAGGGTGGCACGATCGCGTAACCGTGCTCGGCGGCCAGTTGCTCAGCGCGCAGCCGGCGCTCTTCGCTGCTCGGACCGACGGTGACGATCTCCGCTCCGAGCGCGGCGGTAGCGTCAAGCTTGTTCTTCGGAGCATTACCAGGCATGACGATGATGGCCTTCACGCCCAGCGCCCGCGCCGCGTAGGCCACGCCCTGCGCGTGATTGCCGCTCGAGTAGGAAATGACTCCGCGGCGGCGCTCTTCGCTGCTAAGAGATGCGACCTTGTTATAAGCCCCGCGCAGTTTAAAGGCCCCAATGGGCTGCAGGTTTTCGAGCTTGAGGAAGAGCTTGCGATGTTCCGTTGGGCCCGTCCATTCGAACAGGGGAGTGCGGACGGCGATGCCGTGGAGGAGCGTTCGAGCGGCACGAATGTCGTCAAGGGTGACCATCGCATTTGAGCGTGCCCTGTCCGAGCATTTTTTGCAAGAGCGCTACATTGGTCATCATGATGTCATAGATATTGACATCATGATGCCTTATGATATAGCATCAACACATGCGGACTACACTTTCGCTCGATGACGACGTGGCCCAGTTGCTGAACAAGGAGGTTCGCCGATCTGGCTCTTCTTTCAAAGAGGTGGTGAATCGCTTTCTGCGATTGGGATTGACGGCTTCGAAGCAGCCTGTCCGGAAACCGTTCCGCGTGAAGCCGTGGAATCTGGGTCTGCCTCCGTTTGAAAAAGTAGAAGAGCTATTGGAATACCTGGAAGGACCGGATCATCGGTGATCGTCGTTGATGCCAATCTCCTGATCTATGCCTACGATCTCGATTCGGCCCACCATAAAAAGAGTCTTTCTTGGCTGGAGGAACTGCTTTCGGGAGTGGAAGCAGTAGGACTTCCCTGGCAAAGCGTATCTGCGTTCCTGCGGGTTATCACAAATCGGCGACTACCGGGAATGCGTGTCAGCCTGGAGCAAGCCGTACTAGTCGTAGATGAGTGGCTACAACAACCGAATGTACAAGTACTTGTGCCGGCGGATCAGCACTGGTCCGTGTTGAGGCAAATGATTCTAGAGGGACGTGCCTCAGGCCCGTTGGTGAGTGATGCGGAGATCGCGGCGATCACGATTGAGCAGGGAGCTGTGCTTCACACCACCGACCGCGACTTCGCCCGCTTTCCGGGGCTGCGCTGGAAAAACCCTATCGGCTAGGCGCATTTGGTTTTCAACTGTCCGGCATCCTCTCCCCAAGGGCACGGCTTGCCTTGCGTAAATGTGATTTATAAGTTACACTGAGCAAGCAATGGAAGTTCGCCGCTATCTGACCGCATCGGGCAGAGATGTCTTCGGCGAGTGGCTGTCAGAACTGAGAGACGTTCAAACCAAGGCAAAGATCGTGGCTCGGATCGATCGCCTCTCTGCAGGCAACTTCGGCGACTGCAAAGCACTGCGCGGCGGCTTGTTCGAGCTGCGAATCGACTGGGGGGCCGGGATATCGGGTTTACTACGAGCTGCTGGGTAAGGCTTGCGTCCTGCTGCTTTGCGGCGGAGACAAACGCAAGCAGTCATCCGACATTAAGCGGGCGCTCGAGCACCTCAAGGATTACAGGGAGAGAACACAATGAAACGCAAGGCAAGCATATCCCACGACGAAGCCACGGTTCGTGAACTGCGCGAGAATCCTGAGTTTGCCGCCGAGTACCTCCGCGCTGCGTTGGAGGATGACGACGAACCAAGCGTGCTTCTGATCGCCCTGCGCCGCATTGCCGAGGCGCGAGGCGGCATTGCCAAGGTGGCCAAAGCCGCTGGCATTGAGCGCGAGAGCCTGTACCGCGCCTTATCGGCCCGCGGGAACCCCCGGCTTTCCACCCTGGTCGCCGTGACCAAGGCCGTGGGATTGAAGCTTACGGTCGAAGCCGCGGGATAGGGACACTCCCTGCACGGCCCTCGCACCCATTTTCGAAAAACGGGTGCTTTCAGTTTCGGCTCCGGACGAAATAGAAGACAAAGGCCAGCACAAAAAGAATACATGGCCAGTATCTGACGGAAATAAGAAACAGCGTGTCCTGTTCCCTTAATAACGGCACTTACAGGCTGGACCCCGTCCGAATTATCGCCCTCGCGCCGAGACAGCCCCCATACAAGAATCGCAGCAACTAAAAAGGCCGCGAGCTTGGGCCATCCATGCTGCTGGTAGTACGTGTTGTCGTGGTAGAAAGACCTTGTCAACAACTCGGCGACGAGAAGACATCCGAAGGTTATGATCGCCACCAGAACTCCACGCCCCCGCCAGATGATCATATGAACCTGAGTTAGGTTTTCCTCTCACCGGAAAGACTTGCCCTACCCATCACTCCTTTCCCACTCGCGAGTGACCCGCTAGCTCAGATCTCCAATATCACCGGCATGATCAGCGGCCGCCGTTGCGTCTGCCGCGAGATGTAGCGCTTCAGGTCGGTGCGGATTTTCTCCTTGATCACGCCATAGTCGGCTTTCTCTTCGGGGCTGGAGGCATCGAGGGTTTCCATGACAATCTCGCGGGCGCGCTCGATCACGCCGTTTTCGCCGGGCGCGAATCCGCGGGTCACTATCTCGGGCGAAGTTTCGACCAGTCCGGTGAGCTTGTTGATGGCAATGATTGGCATCACGAAGCCGTCTTCGCTGAGGTGCCGGCGGTCTTTGATGACGATGTCTTCGACCACGTCGGTGCGCGAGCCGGAATCGATGCAGACGCGGCCTACGTTGATCCGTCCGGCCTTGCGGGCGCCCAGTTCATCGATTTCGAGGACGTCTCCACTCTCAATCAGCAGCACGTTGCCGACCGAGCCGTGCATGGAAGCGGCCAGTTCGGCATGCAACTTGAGCTGCCGGTATTCGCCGTGGATCGGCACAAAATACTTGGGCCGCACCAGGTTGATGATGAGCTTCAATTCTTCCTGGCTGGCGTGTCCGCTGACGTGGATCGGCGGGTAAGAGCCGTCGTCATAGATCACGTGTGCTTCGCGCCGGAACAGGTGATCCACCATGCGGAAAATGGCTTTTTCGTTGCCGGGGATGATGCGCGACGACAGGACGACAGTATCGCCCTTCTCGATTTTGGCGTGCTTGTGGTTATCCACCGCCGCCCGTGACAGCGCCGACATCGGTTCGCCCTGCGTGCCGCTGATAAGCACGCACACTTTCTCCGGAGCGAAGTTCTTCATTTCGCCGGGCTGAATCAGCATCCCCTCGGGGATCTGGACATAACCCAGGTCTTCGGCGATCTCGGAGGAGTTGTTCATGGAGCGGCCGATGAAACAGATTTTGCGGCCGTGGTCGCGCGCCATGTCGACCGTCAGCTTGATGCGATGAATGGAGGACGCGAAGCAGGAGATAAACAGACGCCGCTGGGTGCGGGCAAACACCTCGTCGAACTTGCGCCGCACAGCGCGCTCGCTCGGAGTGTAGCCCTTGCGCTCGACGTTGGTCGAATCCTGCAAGAGCGCCAGCACTCCTTCTTTGCCGTACTCGGCGAAACCGTGCAGGTCGAAGAGGCGGTTGTCGGTGGGCGTCGGGTCGACCTTGAAGTCGCCGGTATGCAGCACGACCCCAATCGGAGTGTGGATAGCAAGCGCCACACAATCGACCAGGCTGTGCGTCACCTGCAGCGGATGAATGGTGAAGGGCCCAACCTTGAAGCGCTCTCCGGGACGGATTTCGCGCAGGTCGGAGTCGTCGAGGAGTTGGTGTTCGTCGAGCTTATCTTCGACGTAGGCCAGCGTAAACTCGGTGCCCCAGACGGGAACGTTCAGTTCGCTGAGAATCCAAGGCAAGGCGCCGATGTGATCTTCGTGGCCGTGCGTAAGGACGATGCCGCGCACCAGCTTGCGATTTTCCAGTAGGTAAGAAATGTCGGGAACAACGATATCAACGCCCAGCAACTCGGCTTCGGGAAACATGAGGCCGGCGTCAACCACGATGATGTCATCGCCGTAGCGGATGGCCATGCAGTTCATACCGAACTCGCCCAGCCCGCCTAGCGGAACAATATGCAGTTTTCCTTTTGACATTAGACAAGTCGATGCTAGCACAGCGAGAGGTTCGTGTAGAGACGGGGCTTGCCCCGTCTCCTTTGGACAAGGCAAGAGACGCGGCAAGCCGCCACTTTGCGGGAAAGCGGAGGCGTCGTAAGGCCCGACTGATAAACTCATTCTTGAAAATGCCGGACGGGAAAAGCGACGAAAATAAATCGTGGATGCGGCGGCGCGTCGAAGGCGCGATCCGCGGAGGTCTGACGCGCGCCTACGAGACGATCAAGGTTGATCCCGGGCGCTTCCTGATGCAGTTGCGCGTGGCGCATGGGTTGCCGCTGGCAACTTTTCGCGGAGTTTACACGCTCCCGGTGGAACGCCTCGACGATGTGGCGGAGTCGGTGATCCACGGCGGCATGAAGCTGGCGGCGGCGGAGGGAGCGGGATTTGGTCTGGGCGGAATCCTCACCATCGTGCCGGACCTCGGCATTCTTTCCGCCATTACCATGCGCACAATCCAGAAGCTCAGCCTGATATATGGGTTCGAGTTAAATACCGACGACGAAATCGCCGAGCTATGGATTGCAGCGGCCAGTGCCGCCGGCGTCGACATCAGCCGCGAATTGCTGGAAAAAGAAGTCGTCAACCGCTTTGTGCCGCGCGTGATCCAGCGGATCGCGGTCAGGGCCGGCGCCGAGGTGGTGGAAAAGTGGGCCGGACGCCTGATTCCGATTACCAGTTCGGCCATCGGATGCGCGCTGAACTACTACTTCGTGAAGGCGTGGGGCGAACGGGCGCAGACGCATTTCCGCGCCAAGCACCTCGAAGGGCGGAGCAGATTTGCGGCGGAGCAGGCGAAGCTGCCGGGCGACTCTCCGGCGATGCTGCCGTCGTGATCGGGTTCTAGAGCCGTTCCCGATTTGCTGTACGGGAGTGACAGGAACGGGTAGGGCACGGCTTCAGCCGTGCCGCCAAGGGCTGCACGGATTCCGGCTTTAGCCGCTGAGGGTGCGCACTCTACCCCATCGCGAGGAGTGTTTCAATCCCAACTCTGGCGTTCTTTCTGAAGATAGGTCTTGGGATAAGCGCGACGAGCTAGACCTCGAATCGCCGCATGATAAGACTTTGGTTTTCGCAGGACGAGGAGTTTCCCGCTTCTCACAACGACAAGAACCTTGTCGCCGGGTTTCAGGCGCAACGCCTTGCGAGCCACGCGCGGGATCACGATCTGGTTCCTTGCCGAAAGGGTTACTTCCATGGCTGTAGGTTACAGCCTGCGGCAGTGCACCAGCAAGAACCGCTACGCTAAGCCGCTTCTCGGGTTCCGGGCAGATGCGCCACTCTACCTTAGCCACTCTTCCAGCTCAATCCCGCGTTCCGTCTTCTCGTCGCGATACTTAACGATCACCGGAGTGTAGAGCGAAAGGTTCCATTCGTCGGATTTGCCCTTGCCTTCTTTAACGGCGCGCGAGCCAGGAACGACCACGGCGTTTTCCGGAACCTCCAGGGGCCGTTCCGCTGACGCCCGGTAGATTTCGCCGCGCACCAGATCGTAGAGCGGCGTGGATCGCGTCAGAATCGTTCCCGCTCCCAAAACCGCGCGGGCGCGCACCAGCGTGCCTTCGTACACTCCGCAGTTGCCGCCGACCAGCACATCGTCTTCGATAATCACCGGAGCGGCGTTGACGGGTTCCAGCACGCCTCCGATCTGTGCGGCGGCGCTCAGGTGCACACGCTTGCCGATCTGCGCGCAAGAGCCGACCAGCGCATGCGAATCGATCATCGAGCCTTCATCCACGTAAGCGCCGACATTGATGAACATAGGAGGCATGCACACGACTGACGGCGCAACGTAGGCCCCTTCGCGGATGGAAGAGCCACCGGGCACCAAGCGAACGCGATCGGCGAGGGTGAGCCGACGGGCGGGGAAAGTGTCCTTGTCAATAAAGGAAAGTACGTCTCCGTCCGACATTTTTACCAACTCGCCCAGCCGGAAGCCCAGCAGGATGCCTTGCTTCACCCAGGCGTTGACCACCCAGCGTCCGTCGATTTTCTCGGCGGCGCGAGCCTCGCCCCGAGTCAGAGCGGCGCGGAATTCGAAAAAAACGGGACGGGCTTTGTCGGGATTGTCGATCGTTTCGCGCGCCGATAGACGTTCAATGGCCAACTTCAAAGTGAGTGTCGAGTCTGGCATAAGATGGCTAGGATCCTGTGGTGAAGCTTGAATTCCGAAATTCAGCGCATGAAGGCAGTTGATCTTGATGCCTGAGGCATCCCCTGATATGAATCACCTGCACAAAGGACTGCAAGAAAAAACAGAAGGCCAAGTGCCAAAAGCTAAGAGCCAGAAGCTAAGAGCCAAGAGCTAAGAGTTGCTCCTCACGCCACGCACTTGCATTCGCTGCGGATCAGCACCCCGGGCATCTGATGAGTCGCCTCGCGCGCCTCGGTGAGAGTGCCGTACGGTCCGTGCCAGCGCGAATGATTGGGATCGTGCCCGGCCGGACGTCCCTTACCCGAATTGCACTGTCCGCAGGATGCGCGGTGCAGCATCGCTTTGTGCGGGCCCGCTGCCCAACTTTCATAAATATAAAATTCGGTGGCAGCGGCTGGCGGGGCCGCGGGCCGGGCAATCAATCCGACGTCGGTCGCAACCTTCTGCAGCTTCGATCGCGTGTCGCGGCGCATAGGAAGCAAGGGCAAGCGATAGACCTCTTCGATCTTACCCATCATCGCCAGCACGGCCTTCACCGGCAGGGGACTCGACTCGATGAAGTTGGCCAGCATCAGCGGAAGATATTTGCGGTGGATAGTGCGCGCCGTGTGCCAGTCGTTCGCCAGAGCGGCGCGCGTCATCTCCGCCATTTCGCGGGGAATTTCGTTGGAGGCAACCGAGATCACGCCCACGCCGCCGAGCGCGATCACCGGCAGTGTGACGGAGTCGTCGCCGGAAAGTACAAGGAAACTCTCCGGCACCGAGTTCAGCACCTCCGCGATCTGCGTCATGTTCCCGCTGGCTTCCTTCACGCCCGCGATATTCGCGACCTCAGTCAACCGCGCCAGGGTCGCGGGTTCGAGATTGGCGGACGTGCGTCCCGGCACGTTATAAACGATGACGGGCTTGTCAACCGCCTCGGCGATCGCGCGAAAGTGCCGGTATTGACCCTCCTGCGTAGGCTTGTTGTAGTAAGGCGAAGCGGTGAGGATGGCGTTGACGCCCGGTCGTGCCGCCACTTCTTTCGCTTTGGCCACAGCCTCCTGCGTCGAATTGGAGGTGGCGCCGGCGACGATGGGCACGCGTCCGGCAACGACTTCGATGGTCACGTCGATGACGCGCAGCCACTCGTCATGATTGAGCGTGGGAGTTTCTCCCGTGGTGCCGCAGGGAATCAGAAAGTCGATGCCCGATTCAACCTGCCAGGCAACCAGATTACGTAGGGCATTTTCGTCGACACCACCGTCCTGGGAGAACGGTGTGACCAGAGCGGTACCACATCCTCGCAGTTGCATGGGTTAAGGATAACTCTTATCGGATCGGCTTGCATTTGCCAACCCTGATGCTGGAGGAGAGCCGGAAGCACACAAAACTGCTCGTGTGGGGACGGGCGCCTCGCCCGTCCAAGCCGAGCGAAGCTCGGCAGCCGCCGGACGTTATAGGAGACTCTGGGGCTCGCGCTAAAGCTCACGCCAGACGTCGCGAAACTCGTAGAACCCTGTCTTCCCCGCCAGCCACTCGGCGGCGCGCACGGCGCCTTCGGCGAATCCGCGGCGCGACTTGGCGTCGTGGCACAAATAGATTCGATCGCCGGAGGAATTGAAGACCACCTCATGCATGCCGACCACGTCCCCCTCGCGAAACGAAATGATCTCGACTTCTTTTTCCCTGCCTCCGGCCTCGCGCACAATTCTCTGGATCGTGATGGCAGTTCCGGAAGGAGCGTCCTTTTTTTGCGCGTGATGACGCTCAAAAATCTGGCCCGAGTAATCGTATTTCAGGGCGGCCGCTGCGGTTGCGACAATCTCGAAGAACAAATTCACACCAATGGAAAAATTCGACCCGTAGAGGAAGCCCGTCTTCGCGGAGACCACCATTTCCCGCAAGCGCGGCAATTGCTCGTACCAGCCAGTGGTTCCGACCACAAGGTTCTTTCCGGCGCGGATGCAGGCCTCGGCGTTGGCGATCACCGCAGAGGGCGTGGTGAAGTCGATGGCCACGTCGAAGGAGGCAAGGAAAGCGGGAGTAAGGGCCGAGGCATCAGCGTTTTCGTCAACGTCCAAGGCGCGGACATTGTGGCGGCGCGCGCGGGCAACTTCGGCGACCACAGAGCCCGTTTTGCCACAACCGAGAATTAGAAGATTCACACTTAAACCTTAAACCGCAGAGAACGCGGAGTGCGCAGAGAAATTTGGAAATAATGTTTAACTTCAGCTCTTAGTTTTCTCCGCGTGCTCTGCGTCCTCTGCGGTTAATGCCTTACGCAAACACTTCCGGATCGACTTCGGCGAAAAATGCATGGTGCAGGCGCCGGATCACTTCAGCCGCGTCGTCTTCTTCAATCACGAAGGTCAGATTAATTTCGGAGGCGCCCTGCGAAATCATGCGGATCTTCACATCCTCAAGAATGCCGAAGACCTTGGCGGCAATTCCGGGTGTGTCGCGCAAATTCTCGCCCACCAGACAGACGATC
>Ga0116122_1001909_pt1 | contig 10104 bp, 8 predicted proteins | sample June2015DPH_13_5_FD_89726 | JGI IMG/M metagenome (GOLD analysis project Ga0116122, IMG submission 89726) | Peatland microbial communities from SPRUCE experiment site at the Marcell Experimental Forest, Minnesota, USA - June2015DPH_13_40 | ecosystem: Environmental > Terrestrial > Soil > Wetlands >...
CCCTATCACGTTGCCTTCGTGATCGGCGGCACATCGGCTGAGGCCTGTCTTAAGACGGTAAAGCTTGCGACGACCGGTTATCTCGACCACCTGCCCACCACAGGAAACGAGGGAGGCCAGGCATTCCGGGATTTGGAAATGGAGGAGAAAATCCTCAAAGCTTCCTACAAGCTCGGATTTGGCGCGCAGTACGGCGGAAAGCACTTTGCCCTGGACGTAAGAATCGTAAGGCTGCCGCGCCACGGGGCTTCGTGTCCGGTCGCAATGGGAGTTTCCTGTTCGGCGGACAGAAACATCAAGGCTAAAATAAACAAGGAGGGCATCTGGATCGAGGAACTCGATGCGCATCCGGAAAAATACATACCCGCAAAATATCGTGGAAAACATGAGCATGGCATTGTGAAGGTCGATCTCAACAAGCCGATGAAAGAAATCCTGGCCGAACTGTCGAAGCACCCGGTCAAGACGCAACTCTTTCTGAGCGGAACGATAGTGGTGGGCAGAGATATCGCGCATGCCAAACTCAAGGAGAGAATCGACAGAGGCGAGGGCCTGCCTCAGTATCTGAAAGATCATCCGATCTATTACGCCGGACCTGCCAAAACCCCAAAGGGGATGCCTTCCGGCTCATTCGGACCGACAACCGCCGGCCGCATGGATTCCTATGTGGACCTGTTCCAGTCTCATGGAGGCTCATTGGTCATGATCGCCAAGGGTAACCGCACAAAACAGGTGACCGACGCCTGCAAGAAACACGGCGGCTTTTATCTTGGCTCGATCGGTGGGGCTGCTGCTATCCTGGCCCAGGACAACATAAAGAAAGTCGAAGTGCTGGAGTACCCCGAGTTGGGTATGGAAGCCATATGGAAGATCGAAGTCGAGGACTTCCCCGCTTTCATCCTCGTCGATGACAAAGGCAACGACTTTTTCAGCCAGTTGCCCGGTTGTAAGTAAGATTTGCGGGGGCGCAGACAATTCAATTCGAGAGATGGCGGGCCGGTTGTTCCTGTTGAGAAACGGGAGGGTTTTCAACCGGCCGGTCTCTTATTCGCAGCGTCATCGAACTTAAGCATCAATGGACGCGAGTCATTTTTTCCACTCTTCCATCACTGGATTGCTCAGAACGCCTATCTTCTCTATTTCGATTTCCACTACGTCTCCATCATGGATTCGTCCCACTCCGCTCGGGGTGCCGGTTGCGATGATGTCGCCCGGCATGAGGGTGAAATTCTTTGATATGAATGCTATTACATCGTGCACCGGAAAAATCATCTGGGCGGTGCTGGCATCCTGAACGGTCCTGCCGTTTAACCGGCATTGAATGCGCAGCTCCTGGGGATCGCCGATGTCTTCCTGAAGAACGATCTGCGGGCCAATGGGACCGAAGGTATCCAGAGATTTTCCCCGAAACCACCCCGAAGGGTCGCCGGTCTGAATATTGCGCTGGCTGACATCGTTCATGCACGTATAGCCCAAAACATGCTCAAACGCCTTATCGGGCGTTATATTTCTGCACTTCTTCCCGATTATTACCGCCAACTCGGCTTCGTAGTCGGTTCTAAGGTCCTCGAATCCGTACTCCAGCAGAAAAGCGGGTATCACTATAGGTTCACCCGGTCCTATGAGTACGTTTGGGGTCTTCGGGAACAGGATGGGTTCTTTAGGGACTTCCTCGGTAAACCCTCGGACTTTGACCGAATGGCTTTCCGCAATGTGGCTGCGGTAGTTCAGGCCAAGGGCGATTATCTTTGACGGCTTTACCTGGTAAGACTGGGATTTGCCCAAAACCGGTAAAAGGACCATATCTTCTTCTTGTCAATCCTTTGGCGGAATGATCGGCATATCCATTTTCTCGTATCCGGCCGGCAGATCGAAGACGGAATCGTCAAGGGGACCTAACTTGATATTCTTGTACTCCATTGTCATTTCTGAATCTTCGATCTTGATCGGAAATGGAAATTGTTTGGAAATCCAAAGGGAAGTCTTTTCCCCGTCTTCTATGATTTCATATTTCTTACAAGGCATGCCGGAAACGGTTTCTTCCCCGAGAAATTTAGCATTCTTTTCCTTGTCGGCCGTCCATTCTTCAAACGTCCTATCCGTAGACTGATAAGGCATTTCAATATATGTTTTGTCTTCAGGCGAGATCATCCAGGTCAGCTTCTTATCGGGCCTGATGATCATGACTTGCGTCTCGTCATCTCCGGAGGTTTCCTGCTTAACTTTGGCGCCCTTTACAAAGATTTTGCCCTTCATCGGTTCATCGCCTTTGGGCACTATGAACATATCGGCTGAAAACTCCACTGCTTTAGCCTGAGCAACCCCCAGAAACCCCAGGGCAGCAAATGACACGGAAAAGATTACAGAAAGAATAAGCACCCTTCTCATCGCATACCTCGCCGGCTGTTTGATTTAAACGGCGGGTGCGCCGTACTGTCACGCCCGCACACGAAATACCGAGACTAACCTTTATTCCTGCTACGGTATACATTGTACTCATCAGGCTGTCAATAACCCTGACCGGTAGCAGACCTTGATGCCACTCTCAATCGAAATGCCGGGTTGGTCGGGCCAAAAGCGGAATTTTGATTCGGAAAACCAGCATAATCCGGTCATTGACCGGGAGAGTCGCAGTCCCGGCCAGGGAACTGAAGGGTTGCGCGGAGGCGCGAAACTCACTCTCCACGCTCGGCGAAGTGTGGTATATGAAAGATTGATTCCGGCAGAGTCCGCCCCGGGGTGCGAAGGGATTCTTTTAGGTCAAGAGATCCGGACTGAAACCAGCTAACCTCCAACCGATTGGAATGTAAAATGGCGCAGGAAGATTTCGCTTATCTATCGGAGAAAGCGGGAGAAACGTTTCTTTGCGCTTACATTCAACCGAGGGCCTCGAGGCGTGAGTTTGCAGGCACTTTCCGCGAGAGGCTAAAGATACGCATCAGCTCTCCTCCGGTTGCAGGAGAGGCAAATCAGGAATGCATTGATTTTCTTGCCAAAACTCTTGGTGTTTCCAAATCCGAGATCCAACTGCTCAAAGGTGGGCAGTCACGTGAGAAAACATTCGTTATTTCAAAGCCGATCGGGTTCGTTCGAGAAAAATTGAAGGAAGCGGGTTTGGACCGTGTTTAAACGCACCCCTTTTCACACGTAAACGACACGGCCCCAGCAGGCTGGGCCGCAAGGCAATATTCTTTTTGTAAAAGACCAACTCTTCTGCTAAAAAGTGATTTGAGATATCACTAGGATGAGCGATTTCTTGCTGACTGATCGTATCCGGCGCTGGTGGGAGTAAAATCAAGCTCTGTTCGTTATCCGGACCATTTTTACGCATCATCCGAACGCAATTCCCCGCCATGCCCCGATAACCATTGAATCGCTCAATTAAGATTGTTCTTGTCAAATGCGGGCTGTTCCGCCCGCCATTCTCTGAATCTATCGAGGACTGTATTGTCTCAGAAAAGTGTTCTCACTTCACCGATCATCAGGAGAGTGCCATGCGTGAAGCCGTAATCGTCAGCGCCGTGCGGACCCCGCTGGGGAGCTTTAATGGGTCGCTCAGTTCCATAGGGGCCACAAAGTTGGGTGGTATCGTAATCGAAGAAGCTGTTAAGCGCGCAGGGATAGGCAAAGATCAGGTAAATGAAGTCATAATGGGTCTGGTGCTCCCATGCGGCTATGGGCAGAATCCTTCCAAACAGGCTGCAATTGCAGCCGGTATGCCTTGGGAGGTGGAAGCCATCACGGTGAACAAAGTCTGCGGTTCGGGCTTGAAGGCGGTGATGCTTGCTGCTCAGGCCATCCAGTTGGGCGATGCTGATGTTGTAGTTGCGGGGGGCATGGAGAACATGAGCATGGCTCCATACTATTTGGAAAAAGCCCGAGGTGGCTACCGGATGGGCAACGGCGCCCTGCTGGATCACATGGTTCACGACGGGTTGTGGGATATAGTCAATGACTTCCACATGGGCATTTCAAACGAGCTTTGCTCTGAAAAATATGGCGTAACACGTGAAGATCAGGACCGTTATGCCCTCGAATCCTACAGGAGATCTCTGGCCTCCATTTCCGGAGGTAAATTCAAAGAAGAGATAGTCCCGGTGCAGTTAGCGCCCCGCAAAGGCGAGCAGGTTATTTTCAGCCAGGATGAGTGCCCGAGGGAAACCTCTTATGAAAAACTGGCGGCAATGAAACCCGCATTCAAGGAAGGAGGCGTCACGACTGCCGGGAATGCCTCCGTGATAAGTGACGGCGCCGCTGCGGCAGTTATTATGTCAAGGGAAAAGGCGATGGAATTGGGCTGCAACATCATGGGTACGATCGGCGCCCAGGCGTCGAGCGGCATAGATATGAAGTACGTTCTGTCAGCTCCGATCTGGGCCATACCCAAATGCCTCAAAAAAGAGGGCATCGGTATGGATAAGGTAGATATGTTCGAAATCAACGAAGCCTTCAGCGGATCAACTGTGTGCGTGATGAAAGAGCTGAAACTGGACGCCGCCAAAGTAAACGTGGCAGGAGGCAGCGTATCCATGGGTCATCCTATAGGGGCGAGCGGCTGCCGTCTTCTGGTCACCTTGCTCCATGAAATGAAACGTTCCGATAAAAAGACAGGGCTTGTTTCACTGTGCCTCGGAGGAGGTGAAGCTGTAGCCATGGTGGTCAAGAGGTAGATTTCAAAAAAAAGAGGAGACTAAAATGGAAATAAAGACCTTTGGAGTTATTGGTGCAGGCCAGATGGGAGGCGGGATTGCCCAGGTAGCCGCAATGAGCGGCCTTCAGGTGATAATGAATGACATAAAGGATGAATTCGTCGCGCGCGGTCTCAAGAACATCACGAATATATTGACCAAAAATGTCCAAAAAGGGAAGATGACCCAGGCGGACCAGGAAGCCATCCTGGGGCGGATTAAAATCAGCACCACTCTTAAAGACATGGCTCCTGTCGATTTCCTCGTTGAAGCCGCCAGCGAGAGCGAACCAATAAAATTCGCAATTTTTCGCGAACTGGATACAATCTGCCGGCCGGAAGTGATCCTTGCAAGCAATACCTCCTCTATTCCTATCGGCCGGATTGCGGTTCAGACGAAAAGGCCCGATAAGGTGATCGGCATGCACTTCATGAACCCGGTGCCGGTTATGCAGCTCGTCGAGGTAATTCGAGGGATTGCCACTTCCGATGAGACTTTTCAGACGACATGGGACCTGTCGATCAAGTTCGGGAAGACCCCGGCCCTTTCCAACGACTTTCCGGGTTTCATTGCCAACCGGATTCTTATGCCCATGATAAACGAAGCGGTCTACGCGCTTTACCATGGAGTGGGAAAGGCTGAAGATATTGACACAGTCATGCGGCTTGGGATGAATCACCCAATGGGCCCTCTGACACTCGCCGACCTCATTGGTCTGGATACATGTCTTGCGATTATGGAAGTGTTATATAATGGGTTTTGCGATTCAAAATACCGTCCGTGCCCCCTTCTTCGCAAGTATGTGGAAGCCGGATGGCTGGGTCGAAAAACAGGGCGCGGTTTCTACACTTATTGATCGGGCAGGGTGGATAAAATGGATTTTGAACTGACAGAAAAGCAGAAGAAAATTCAGAAAACCGCCGCAGATTTTGTCAAAAGCGAATTGGAGCCAATAGCTGCTGAATTGGACCGTACCAAGAACCGTGAGAAACTGCTGGCTGTTTTGAGAAAGCTTGCAGAACTCGGTTTTATGGGCATCACCATAGATCCCCAATACGGTGGCACCGGGGCGGACACCGTGTCTTTCTCCCTGGCCATGACTGAAATAGGTCGAGGCTGCAGTTCAACGGGAGTGACCGCTTCGGTCACCAACATGGTGGCTGAAGTGATCCAGGCGGTGGGCGCGCAGGAACTCAGAGAGAAATACATTCCGCCCCTTTGCAGTGGTGAGTTTGCTGCAGGTGGTTTTGCGTTGACCGAGACCATTGCCGGTTCGGACCCCGCCGGTATGCGCATGAGCGCTGTTCCTGACGGCGATCACTGGGTGCTGGACGGTCAAAAGATTTTTATTTCCAGTGCCGAATTTGCGGGTGTTTTTGTTGTGTGGGCGGTAACTGACAAAGAAGCGCGGAAGGGCAGAGGCATCAGCGCTTTTCTGGTGGAACCGTCGTTCCCCGGCTTCCGGGTGGGCCAACTCGAAAAGAAGCTCGGACAACTGGCCTCTCCGACCAATGAGTTGATCTTTGACAACTGTCGAGTCCCAAAGGAAAATCTTCTGGGTGTCCACAATGATGGTTTCCGCATTGCCGCATCTGAACTGGCGGGCGGGAGGATCGGCATAGGTTCCATGGCACTGGGCATCGGCCTTGCGGCCATGGATTTTGCCGCAAAGTATGCCAAAGAGCAGATGCAGGGCAATGAGACCCTGGCCGGCCGCCAGGATGTTCGATCGATAATAGCGGAAAACTACACGCGGCTTGAAGGTGCGAGACTTCTGCTGCTGCGCGCATCGTCCCTCAAGGACCAGAAGAAGTTCTACGCCAAGGAAGCCTCGATGTCTAAGGTCTATGCTACTGAAGCGGCGAACAAGGCTTGCCATGACGCCTTACAAATCGTTGGCGACTACGGCTACACCCAGGGTTGTCCCGTGGAACGTTTTTACCGCGATGCTCGCGTTACCATGATCTATGAAGGAACCAGCGAGATACAGCGCCTGATCATTGCTCGCGAACTGTTACGGTAACTGAGAATTACAAGAGTCCGTTACCAAGACAAACCGCAATGGGGGACGTTACTATGGATTTCGAAATGACGGAAGAACAGGAACTGGTCAAAGCCAACATAAAAGAGTTTTGTGAAAAGTACGTTGAACCCATCGCAGACCAAGTCGATCAGGAGGCACGTTTTCCGGCCGAGAATATCAAGAGATTGGCCGAGCAGGACATGCTGGGTATCCCATATCCTGAGGAATACGGTGGGGCCGGGTCCGACTATTTAACCTATATCATAACCATCGAGGAACTCTCCCGTGCTTGCGCAGCCACGGGCTTTATCGTCGAGGCCAATACGTCCCTGGCTTGCAATCCCATATATAAATATGGCTCCGACGCCCAAAAGAAAAAATACCTCGCTCCCCTTTGCAAGGGAGATATATTGGGGGCCTTCGCTTTAGACGAACGGGGAGTTGGTGACGATGCGGCCGTAACTGCTATTTCGGACGGCAATGAATACGTTCTGAACGGCGTCAAAACCTTCGTCTGGAATGCCGCGAATGCAGGGTTGTTCATCGTGTTTGCCAGGATCGATAAGTCCAGTGGGACCGGCGGAGTCAGCGCTTTTATAGTGCCTGCGGGTCTCCCCGGCATTGAAGTGGGTAAGGACGTCAAGAAAATGGGTTTGAGAGGTGTGCCGAGTTCCGAAATTTTGCTGAAAGACTGCCGCATTCCCAAAGACAACCTGTTGGGTCAGGAAGGGCAGGGACCCGCTATAGCCGGGACGGCCCTTGACGCAAGCAGGATAGGCATCGCTGCCCTTGCTTTGGGTATTGCTCAGAGTGCTTTGGATGAATCCATTCGTTATTCAAAGGAAAGAGTCCAGTTCGGCCAGCCTATTTGCAATTTCCAGGCAATCCAGTGGATGCTCGCCAATATGGCTACCGAAATAGAGGTTTCAAGATATTTAGCCTATTACGCCGCCTGGTGTTATGATCAAGATATGCCTCACAGCAAGGAAGCCGCAATGGCAAAGCTCATGGCTTCGGAAACCGCCGTGCGCTACTCCGATTCAGCGGTGCAGATTCACGGCGGTATGGGCACCATAAAGGGTCAAAAGGTCGAACGCCTTTATCGTGATGCCAAGATAACTCAGATTCATGGCGGCACATCGGTATTCACAAAGATGGTCATCGCCGATAACGTGCCGGGCTGGTAGTCATCGGGAAACAGAGGAAATGAAATGCTCAAGATTTTAACTTGTTTCAAGTGGGTGGTTGACGAAGCAGACATCAGGATAGATGCCGGTTCGCGCAGGTTAATACTTGACCGGGTCAGCTACAAGATAAGCCCCTATGACCGCAATGGAGTCGAAGAAGCTATGCATCTTCAGGAACTGCATGGCGCAGCTGTGGCCGCTGTGACCGTTGCTCCGCCAACGGCCAAGAGCTGTCTGAAAGATGTCCTGTCTCGTGGTCCGGATAAGGCATATTTCATAAACGATCCGTCGTTTACCGACCTTGAGCCCTCTCAGACTAGCGCAGTGATTGCGGCGGCGATCCATGGAGATATCGAGTTCGATCTGATCATCTGCGGTGAGGGTTCGAGCGATCTCTACACTCAGCAGGTCGGGCCGGTTTTGGCGGAGAAGCTCGGCATTCCATGCGCCACATATGTTAACAAGCTAACGTATATTGAAAATGAAAACCGCATAGTGGCAGAGCGCAAACTCGATGACGGGATTGAAGCTGTATCCATTCCGTTACCGGCCTTGATAACGGTTCTGCCGGATATCAACACCCCGAGGATACCTTCTTTGAAACAGGTGTTGGGAGCGGCGAAAAAGCCTGTGGAAAATATCACCCTCGACAAACTTGGTCAAAGTTTCCATCCATGTTTGCAGACAATCGGCGTTCTGGGAGCGACCATGGAGCGGCGGCACCTGATGTTTGGCGCCCAGCCGGAGGAGATCGGTTCGCTCATAAGCGCTCTTTTGAAAGATGGGGTGATTGCCTGAGGAGAATTCATAGATGGCTGGAATTTTGGTTTTTGCAGAAACGCGTGAACATACTCTGGAACTGCTCAATGCTGGTGTGAATCTTGCCCGGGACCTCGGGACGAAGCTGGTGGCATTCGCTCTTGGCAATGAGTTTGCCCCTGAATACATCAGCCACGGCGCCGACGAGGTCCTCGTGCTGCAGCCGCTGGCACAGGATCAGCCGTTGGAATCCTATGTGCCGGTTTTAGCGCAGGTCGTCCGCGAAGAGGACCCCGACGTCTTCCTGGTCGGGGCGACTCAGAGGGGAAAGGAAATTGGCGCTCGTCTTGCCTCGCAATTGAACACCGGGTTATGCAGCGGTTGTATCGGCTTCGAGCTTGACAAAGAAAAAAACCTCCTGCAGATGGAACGTTTGCTTTTCTGTGGTTTGGCGGTCCAGAAAGTGATTTGTACCACCCGGCCCCAGATGGCCGCCGTTGCTCCGCGAGTTTTCGATCGGGCGCCCCTGGTGGAAGGGCGGGAAGGAAAGGTTCGCGAAATTTCCGCCATGCCCTTTTCGCCGGTAACGGTCGTCAGTCGCACCCCCAGGGCGCGTGAGGCCGTAGATATAACGGAAGCAAAGATCATCGTCTGCGTTGGCCGTGGTTTCGAAAAAAAGGAAGACGTCAAGCTGGCTCGAGACCTTGCGGATGTCCTGGGGGGCGAGGTGGGTTGTTCGAGGCCCATTGCCGAAGAACTTCGCTGGCTTCCCGAAGATGTATACATGGGCATATCCGGAAAGAAGGTTAAGCCGGACCTCTATATTGGCGTCGGGGTTTCAGGACAGATTCAACATGTGACCGGTATTCGCGACAGTAAGGTTATCTTCGCCATTAATCGCGATGAGAGCGCCCCCATTTTTGAAGCGGCCGACTACGGGATAGTGGGTGATCTTTATCAGGTTGTACCGATACTGATCGAAGAACTGAAAAAAGCTCTGAATAAATAAGCTTGTGCGGTATTTGATATGGCAGAGGAAAAATTCACAGCGATTGTAGTGGGCGCAGGTCCTGCCGGCAGTACGGCCGCTTATGTTTTGGCCAAAGAGGGCCACGACGTGGTCCTGGTCGAAAGGGGAACGGCGCCCGGCAGCAAGAACATGTATGGCGGCCGCATGTATAGTCACGCTCTTAACCGCATTGTGCCGGGGTTTTGGGAAGAAGCCCCGGTTGAGCGGCCGATCGCCCAGGAGAGCATTACCTTTCTGAACGGCGATCAAAGCGTTTCGATCGGTTGCCGGAATATGAGTTGGGCTGCCGACCCGTATCATTCCTTTACGCTGTTGAGGGCGGAATTCGACGCCTGGCTTGCGGCGAAGGCTGAGGAGGCTGGCGCGCTGCTCGCCTGCGGCATACGGGTTGACGAGCTGCTGATGGACGGCGGAAGG
>Ga0116122_1001922_pt1 | contig 10073 bp, 5 predicted proteins | sample June2015DPH_13_5_FD_89726 | JGI IMG/M metagenome (GOLD analysis project Ga0116122, IMG submission 89726) | Peatland microbial communities from SPRUCE experiment site at the Marcell Experimental Forest, Minnesota, USA - June2015DPH_13_40 | ecosystem: Environmental > Terrestrial > Soil > Wetlands >...
TGCTCGATGCTTATGCCGGAGTCGAGTTGAAGGAAGTCTCCGCTGCTTTCGCGCACTGGAAGCAGATTCGCGGGCGCATCGCCGACCTCGAACAGGACGAGCAGGATCGTATGCGGCTGCTGGACCTATGGAACTTCCAGTGCCGTGAAATCGAAGAGGCGCGTCTTCGATCGGGCGAAGACGAGCAACTGGAAGCTGAGAAGCGCGTGTTAACCAACGCCGAGAAAATTTACGGCGCGGCTATCAATGCTTTCGACTTGCTATATGAGGGCAACGCCTCCACTTCGTCGAGCCTGCGCGCCGCCCAGAAGCACCTGGAGGAACTGGCGCGTTATGAGCCGAAGTTTCAGGAAGCGCTCGCGGCATTGGAGTCGGCGCGCATCAGCGTCGAAGATGTGGGAGCGACGCTGCGCGATTACGCCGGAGGTATTCACGCTTCTCCCGAGCGTCTCGCGGAAATCGAAGATCGCTTGGCTCTGCTGGATCGTCTGAAGCGCAAATACGGACCTACGCTAGAGCAAACGATTGCCTTTGGCGAGGACATCCGTCGCAAGCTCTCTGAGATGGAGAACAAAGATCAGGTACTACTTGAGCTGCGGGGGATGCTGGCCGTGGCTGCCGACGAGTACCGCAAAGCGGCCCGCGCCGTCTCACGCAGAAGGTTGGAGGCGGGACGGAAATTAGAGAAGCTGGTCGAGGCGGAGATCAACGACCTCGCCATGCGCGCCAGTTTTCGCATCGCGGTCGAAGATAACGAAGACGAGGAGCATTGGACGTCCTCGGGCATCAATCAGGTGATCTATCGCATTACGACGAATGTCGGCGAGACCATGCGTCCGCTGGAACAGATTGCCTCGGGCGGCGAACTTTCGCGCGTCATGCTGGCGCTGAAGGCGAGCGTCGAAGCGGGGACGAACCTGACTGGAAAGAAGAAGTCGGCGGCGGCGCAGCGCACGTTAGTTTTCGACGAGATTGATAGCGGCATCGGAGGCCGCGCCGCCGAGGCCGTAGGGAAAAAATTGAAGGCGCTCGCCAAAGGCAACCAGGTGCTTTGCGTCACCCACCTGCCGCAGATCGCAACCTTTGCCGATCATCACTACCTGATCGAGAAGCGCGAAGCTGCGGGCCGCGCGAAGGCCACCGTTCGGCAGATTACCGGCGAAGAGCGCACCGAGGAAGTGGCGCGCATGCTGTCGGGAGCTAAGCTGACTGAAACTTCGCGGAAGCATGCGGAGCAGATGATTCGGGCCAACTCTTAGTTAGAGGTTCAGATATACTCCCTGCGTAAGTGAAGTAACTGGGCCCTAAGACTTCTCGTCCAGGTGGAAGCGTGAAGAAGTGGGTGATCACGATTGCGGCGGGCGTCGCGTTTGTGGCGGTGGGTTTTACGGCGCGCTGGTGGGTGCCGCAGTTGAAGGCCCTTCTCGAGGGCAACCACGAGGCTGTCTCGCGGCTGAACGACCTGACAGACTTAGTGTGGAGGATAGTTGGATCGGTGGCAGGCCTGGTTCTTTTTGTCTACGGGCTGTGGCAGAAGAAAAAAGAGACGACGAAGCATGGCCCGGCTGCCACTGTACAACAGGCGCAAACGGTGCGTGACGTAATCGCCGCCGAGGAAGTAAGGAACACAACATACAACGCACCGGTTTATTTCCAGGCACCCTCGCCGCCAGCGCCTTCGCCTGCCGCTGTGTTCCCGTCAGTTCATCAGCTTCCTCCTCTGCCTGCGGACTTCACTGGGCGCGAAGAGGAGATCAAGGAACTGCTCACTGCTGTGGCGGTTGATGGAGCGACAATTCCCGGGCTTCAAGGGCAAGGTGGGGTGGGAAAGACGGCACTGGCGTTGAAACTGGCGGAGAAGCTCGCGCCGAATTTTCCAGACGCGCAGATCTACATGGACCTTTTGGGGGTGAGCAGGAAGCCGCTGGCACCCGGCGAGGCGATGGCTTATGTCATTCGGGCATTTCAGCCCGAAGCCAAGCTGCCTGAGAACGAACAGGAGCTAGCGGGAATCTATCAGTCCGTGCTGCATGGAAAGCGGGCGCTGCTTCTGATGGACAACGCTAGGGATGCGGCGCAGGTTAAGCCGCTGATTCCTTCTGCCGGTTGCATGCTGTTGGTCACGTCCCGCTTTCATTTCGTCCTGCCCGGCCTTCAGGCGGTGGATCTCGAAACGCTCCCTCCCGCGAAGGCTGAGGAACTGCTTCTCAAGATTGCGCCGCGCATTGGCGCGGAGGCGCAGGCGATTGCCAAGCTTTGCGGGTATCTTCCGCAGGCGCTGCGGTTAGCGGCTACGGCGCTAGCGGAGCGCGCGAACATGGCTCCGTCGGACTACCGGCAGCGGCTGGCGGATGAGAAGAATCGTCCGAAGCTGCTGGCTGCGGGCAATGAGAGCGTGGAGGCATCCATCAGCTTGAGCTACGGGCTGCTCGATGCCGAGACGCAGAAGCGCTGGCGGATGCTGGGGGTTTTCCCGGAAACGTTCGATGGGCCTGCTGCTGCGTCTGTGTGGAGTGCTGAGAAGAATTCGGCGGAAGACACTCTTGGTCTGCTGACGCAGTACTCGATGCTGGAATGGAATGAGAAGGCGCGCCGGTACCGGCTGCACGACCTGATGCGCGACTTTGCCTGGCAAGAACTTGCTGACAAGGAACGATACGAGGCTTCCCTGCGCCATGCCCGGCATTACCTGGAAGTGCTACGCACCGCCGGTGATCTCTACAAAAAGGGTGGCGACTCGCTGATGCCCGGGCTATCACTGTTTGATCTGGAGCGGGGAAACATCGAGGCGGGACAGGCTTGGGCGATGGAGTGCGCTGTGAACGACAGCGCAGCCGCGGGGCTGTGCATCAGTTATCCGGGTACGGGAGTGTACTGCCTTGACCTTCGGCATCATCCACGCGACCGTATTCGTTGGATCGAGGCCGGGCTGGCCGGTGCGAGGCGTTTGGGGGATCGGGCTGCAGAGGGAGTGCACCTGGGCAGCCTCGGGATTGCTTACAGGGAATTGGGCGAGTACCGGCGCGCCATCGAGTACTACGAACGGCAGCTGAAGATTGTGCACGAGATCGGCGACCGGCAGGGCGAAGGCAACGCGCTGGGCAACCTCGGCAACGCCTACGACGGGTTGACGGAGTACCGCCGTGCCATCGAGTGCCACGAGCAGTCCTTGCAGATCTTGCGCGAGATCGGCGACCGCAGAGGTGAGGGTGGGGTTCTAGGCAACCTCGGCAGCGCCTACCAAGCGTTGGGCGAGCATCGTCGCGCCATTGGGTACCATGAGCAGCGCCTGCAGATCGCGCGCGAGGTCGGTGATCGGGAGGGCGAGGGCCGGGCGCTGAGCAACCTCGGCAACGCCTACTTCGCCTTGGGTGAAACGCGCCTCGCCGTCGAGTTCGATGAGCACCGCCTGCAGATTGCGCGTGAGATCGGCGACAGGCGAGGGGAGGGTGTCGCGCTTTGGAACCTGAGTCTTACGCTCGACGGGCTCGGCGAGCGTAAGGAAGCCATCAAGTTGGCTGAGGCCTCGCTGAAGATAAAAGAGAAGATTGAAGATCCGTCCGCCCCCAAGGTGAGAAAGCAGCTTGAAGAATGGCGCAAGTCGTGACGCCGTTCGCCTCGCTCCTTTCCGCGCCCGCTGTTAACCTCGATTATCCCATGTGTTTCGGAGGAGAAGATCGGCGCAGACACATTTTCAACGACTAGCGGCACGAGTAAACTCGTGCCCATCCCGAGTCCGTTCGAATCAGAGTCTTTCCCTGGCTCGTGGCTGCTTGCGCAGTTCACCCGCCAGATTTCCCCGCCCGCTGCTAATCCTCACAGCCTCAAAGGCTTACATTGACCTGAGGGTGCATCTTTCGATACCCTTACAGCATCGTTTCCAACAAAGAAGTGTACCCTAGTGGGTGGGGGATGCAACTTGTCGACCGGGAATTTACACACGAAGACCTTATTGCTATTGAAGCCGCGCGGCTTCTGCGCCGGAGTGGTTCGGGCGATCGATATTGTCCGGATTGCGCTGGAGGCTTTTGGGCGGCCGATTTATGTGCGCAAGGAAATTGTCCACAACCGCTTCGTGGTGGAGGAGCTGCAGCAGAAAGGCGCAATTTTTGTCGATAACGTGGACGAAGTGCCCGAGGGCGAACGCGTCATCTACAGCGCCCACGGCGTTTCCCCGGAAGTGCGCTTGGCGAGCAAACTGCGGAAGTTGCGCGTGATCGATGCGACCTGTCCGCTGGTCACCAAGGTGCACGTGGAGGCGGTGAAGTTCGCGAAGGAAGGCTATTCGCTGATTCTGATCGGGCATCGCGATCATGACGAGGTGATAGGCACGCTCGGCGAGGCGCCCGCGGTGACTCAGGTCGTGGGGTCGCCTGCGGAGGTAGCGTCGGTGATCTTGCCCGACCCCACCCGCGTCGCATACTTGACGCAGACGACGCTCAGTCTGGATGAGACGCGCGACATTATCGCCGCGCTCCGAAAGCGGTTCCCGAATATTAAGGGTCCGGCGGCTCAGGACATCTGCTATGCCACGGAAAACAGGCAGGTTGCCGTGAAGCACGTGGCCTCGGATGCCGATTTGCTGCTGGTGGTTGGCTCCGACAATAGCTCAAATTCCAAGCGGTTGGTGGAAGTTGCTCGCAGTTTGGGCACCCCGGCGCATCTAATTGATGATTGCCAAAACATTCGGCCGCAGTGGTTGAATGGCGTAAAGACGGTGGCCTTGACCGCGGGAGCATCGGCTCCCGAACATCTGGTGCAGGAAGTGGTGGCGTATCTGGCGGGAAAGGGTTTTGGCGACGTGCAGGAACTAGAAATCATGCCGGAAAATGTGCGCTTTGGATTGCCGCCGGAGATCGTGGAAACGATTGCCGCAGCACCGGCCATTGCTGCCGTGGGTAGTTTGGAGACATGATGGAAGAATCCTCCCCTTACAGTTCGGCCTCCGCGCCTCAGATGCGATTTGGAAAGATTGATGACCTGGGAACCCGGGTCGCGGTAGCCGTCGATGCGGCTCGCAAGTATCTTTTTTCGCAGCAGCACGAGGCGGGTTACTGGTGCGGAGAACTGGAAGCCGATACCACCCTCGAATCCGATTACATCCTGCTCCATACGCTGCTCGGCACGGGCAGCCAAGAACGCTTTGACAAGGCGGCGCGCTACATACTGAACCACCAGAATGAAGACGGCGGCTGGAGCATCTACGCCAACGGCCCTTCCAACATCAGCGCTTCGGTGAAAGCGTACTTCGGGTTGAAGCTGGCTGGATTCACGGCGGATCATCCTGCGCTGGCGCGCGCCCGCAAGAAGATTCTCGAAATGGGTGGCGTGACCGAAGTCAATACATTTACCAAGATCTATCTCTGTTTTTTTGGGCAGTACGATTACGACGCGGTGCCGGCGATTCCGCCGGAGATCGTGCTGTTTCCCAACTGGTTCTGGTTCAATATCTACGAGATTTCTTCGTGGTCGCGCGCCATTCTAGTGCCGCTTTCGATCTGCTACGCCAAGAAGCCGTTCAAGAAAATTCCCGACGAAATGGGAGTCGAAGAGCTCTTTGTCGGCGGGCGCGACAAATCGCGTATGCATCTGCACTGGGCGAAGAAGCGGATTTCGTGGCGGAATTTCTTTTTGGTGCTGGATCGCATTACCCACTGGGCGGAACGTGTGCACATCCGTCCGCTGCGTTCGCTGGCTCTAAGGCAGGCTGAGAAGTGGATGCTGGCGCGCTTCGAGATGAGCGACGGCCTGGGAGCGATTTATCCCTCGATGATGAACGCGATCATCGCGCTGCGCTGCCTGGGGTATTCGGTGGACGATCCGCAGTTTATCCGCGCGCTCGACGAGTTCGAAAAGCTGGGGATCGAAGAGGGCGACACTTTCCGTATGCAGCCCTGCATGTCTCCGGTGTGGGATACGGCATACGCTCTGTTTGCCTTGGGCGAAGCGGGGGTTCCGGCGATCGATCCGCGGCTGGTGAAGTGCGCCGACTGGATCCTGCAGAAGCAGGTGCGCAAGCCGGGAGACTGGAAGATCAAGAATCCGAAAGGCGAACCGGGCGGCTGGTACTTCGAGTTCAACAATGAGTTCTATCCCGACGTGGACGACAGTGCCATGGTCTGCCTGGGGCTGAGCCGGGTCGAACATCCGAACGGGCGCTATCAGAGCGAGTCGGTGCAACGGGCGATCGATTGGATCTTGTCGATGCAGTGCAAGGACGGAGGCTGGGCTTCGTTCGACAAAGATAACGACCGCATGGTGTTCCAGTACGTGCCCTTTGCCGATCACAACGCCATGCTCGATCCCGCAACCGTCGACATTACGGGCAGGATTCTGGAGTGTCTTGCGACCTATGGCTACGACGCGAACCATGCGGCAGTGAAGCGGGCAATCAAGTTTATTCGCAAAGAGCAGGAGCCGGACGGAAGCTGGTTCGGGCGCTGGGGCGTGAACTACATCTACGGCACGATGCAGGTGTTGCGCGGTCTGGAAGCGATGGCGGTGGATCGTAACGAGCCCATGATCCAGCAAGCGGCGGAGTGGCTGCGCTCGGTGCAGAATGCCGATGGTGGCTGGGGAGAGACAGTGGGATCTTATGACGATCCCAACCTGCGCGGGCAAGGCGACAGCACGGCTTCGCAGACTGCGTGGGCAATTATGGGACTGCTGGCCGTCGGCGATACGCGCAGCGAATGCGTGGCCCGCGGCATGGCATATCTTCTGCGCACGCAAAAGAAAGACGGTTCATGGGACGAGCCTTTCTTCACCGGAACGGGCTTCCCGCGCGTGTTCTATCTGAAGTACCACCTGTACTGCGAATATTTCCCGCTGCTCGCGCTCACGACATATTCGAAGGTGATGGCGGAGAAGAGTGGAAACTAGTTGTCAGTTATCAGTTATCAGTCTTCAGTAAACCAAGGTCGATTGCCGCGCACAGACTGCCGTTGTTACTGACAACTGAGAACTGAGAACTGGGATTGAAAGCTTTTGTCACTGGCGCCACGGGGTTTCTGGGCAGTCATGTTGCTCGCGTTCTGGCGGAACAGGGAGCGCAGTTGCGGCTGCTGGTGCGGCCTACGAGCGATCTGCGCAACCTTGACGGGCTGAAGGCAGATCGGGGCGTTGATGGAGTAATCGGCGACCTGCGCGACGCGGCTTCGATTGAAAAGGCACTTTCCGGCTGCGACGTCGTGTTTCACGTTGCGGCGGACTACCGACTGTGGGTGCGTGACCCCGAGGAGATGTATCGCACGAATGTCGAGGGCACGCGTTCGTTGCTCGAAGCGGCGCGGAAACAACGTGTACGGCGGGTGGTGTACACGTCGAGTGTGGCGACTATGGGCTTTACCTCGAACCACGCAGCTGCCGAGCTGCGCTCGGCTGGACGGCCGGGGGCGGCCGTCCCTACGCAAGCTTGGGCGGCCCACACGAGCGCGCCGGCGGATGAGAACAGTCCGGTGTCGCTGGCGGATATGATCGGGCACTACAAGCGTTCGAAGTTTATGGCAGAGCAAGTCGCAATCGAGGCCGCAAGGTCAGGAGTCGATGTGGTGATTGTGAATCCCACGACGCCGATTGGCGAGCGCGATATCAAGCCGACGCCGACTGGGCGAATTGTCGTGGATTTCCTGAAGCGCAAATTCCCCGCGTACGTGGAGACGGGATTGAACCTGGTGGATGCGACCGAGTGCGCTCGCGGACATGTCCAGGCGCTGGAGAAGGGAAGATCGGGCGAGCGCTACATCCTCGGCGGGGAGAACCTTACGCTGAAACAGATTCTGGACCGGCTGGCCGCGATCACGGGCTTGCCGTCGCCGACCCTGAAGCTGCCTTACATTTTCGCGCTGGCGGCTGGAGTCGCGGACGAGATGGTGACCGGCAGAGTTCTGGGCCGGGAGCCGCGCGTGACGATTGACGCGGTTCGCATGGGACGCAAGATGATGTTTGTGAGTTCAGCGAAAGCGGAACGGGAACTGGGCTGGCGGACGGTTCCCGTGGATGGAGCGCTGCGGCGGTCGGTAGATTGGTTCCGAGCGAACGGCTATGCCTAGGATTGTGATGGTACTGTCACAGTTTGAAATTCTGAGGCCGCCGTATATTTTTTTGATACTCGGCGTCATCATATTTTCCGGTGCCGTAGTTTCGACTTGTACGGGAAAAACGTCGGCACGCACTGGTCGTTGGATCTATCGCGCTAAAGAACCGAGCACGTTTTGGTGGGTAGTCGCAATCTATTATTTCGCTGGTATTGGTTTTATTGGATACTTCTTGTGGATTTCAAACTGACCTACCACCGGATTTCAAACTGTAACAGTACCATTGCGATGGCTCTGTTGACATCCAGATCGGTTTGCCGCACTGGAGGGGGTAGGGGTGCTTCGACTGCGGTTGAGCTTCGCGTTGCGAAGCTCAATCCTCGCTCAGCATGACAGGGGTTGTTGGGATGTCAGCAAAGCCAATTGCGATCATTGCCGCCATGGAGCGCGAGGTGCGACCGCTGATTCGAAGGTGGACTGTCAGGATGACGGAACAGGGAGGGCGACGATATCGTCTTTTTGAAAATGGCGAAGCAGTTCTGGTATGCGGCGGAATTGGAGCTGAAGCCGCGCGCCGCGCCACCGAGGCGGTGATTCGGGAGGTTAGCCCGGTACGGGTGATCTCAGTCGGTTTTGCCGGAGCGATCGAAAGTTCGCTGCAGGTCGGGCATGTTCTTGAGCCGCGCACGGTGATCAATGTGGCCGATGGGGTCCGAACCGAAGTCGGCTGGGGTGAGGGAATCCTCGTGAGTTCCGCGACCGTGGCTGATAGAGAGCAGAAAATTCGATTTGGCAAAGCTTATGGCGCGAGCGCGGTGGACATGGAAGCCGCAGCCGTGGCCCAAGGCGCGCGGGCGCGCGGAGTGGAGTTCGGAGCATTGAAAGCCATCTCCGACGCGGCCGATTTCAGCTTGCCGGCGATGGAGCGCTTTGTGGCAGACGACGGGACCTTTCATTCCGTCAGGTTTGCGTGTCATGTGGCGCTGCGTCCGTGGCTGTGGGGGACTACCATTGCGCTGGCGCGGAACAGTTCCAAGGCAAGCAAGGCTCTTTGCAGCGCGCTCGTGAGTTACCTCAGTCGCGAGAAACTCGGTGGAGCGACGGGCGTCTCGATCATCGTCCAGCAGTATGGCGGCCGGGCGGGGACGCCCGGCGCTCCACCGGCAAGTTTAGATCGACAGCGATAACAAGGGGAGACAATAGAGTCTGCTATGGCAATTGCTCGGACATCGGCTGTTGAAGGAGCCGTTGAAAGCGAAAGGCGCGAGATTCCTTCCACGATGAAGGCCGCCGTGTATCGCGGCGTGAACGATGTGCGCCTGGAAGAAGTGCCTGTGCCTAAAATTGGGCCAGGTGAGATTCTGCTTCGAGTCCACACCTGCGGGATCTGCGGCACTGATCTTAAGAAGATCGCCAGCGGATCTCACTCCCCGCCGCGTATTTTTGGTCATGAGACTTCGGGTGTTGTCGCGAAAGTGGGGGAAGGGGTTCGAAAGTTCACCGTCGGCGAACGCGTGGTGGTGTTTCATCACATCCCGTGTAGAGAATGTTATTACTGCCGCCACAAAACCTTCGCGCAGTGCGCCACCTACAAGAAAGTCGGTTGCACGGCCGGATTCGAGCCGTCGGGTGGAGGTTTTGCGGAATACGTCCGGGTGATGGATTGGATTGTCGAGAAGGGAACGGTGCGCATCCCGGACGGCATCAGTTTCGAGCAGGCGTGTTTTGTCGAGCCGGTGAATACCTGCATCAAAGGTATTGAGACCCTTCGCCTGCAAGCGGGAGAGACCGTGCTGGTCATTGGGCAGGGTCCGATTGGCCTGATACTGGCGATTCTGGCGAAGAGGGCGGGGACTCGCGTGATTACTTCCGATTTATATCCGGCGAGGCTTACAATAGCTAATAGCTTCGGATTGAAACTGACAATTGACGCTTCCAAGGCTGACGCCGGACAAACCGTACGCGGAATGACGGAAGGCCGCGGGGCTGACGCCGTGATTTTGGCGGTCGGCGGGAGTGGTCTGATTCGGCCTGCCA
>Ga0116122_1001925_pt1 | contig 10063 bp, 6 predicted proteins | sample June2015DPH_13_5_FD_89726 | JGI IMG/M metagenome (GOLD analysis project Ga0116122, IMG submission 89726) | Peatland microbial communities from SPRUCE experiment site at the Marcell Experimental Forest, Minnesota, USA - June2015DPH_13_40 | ecosystem: Environmental > Terrestrial > Soil > Wetlands >...
AAAGTGAGATAGCGCGGTGTCCGATAGCCGGCATTCGCCGCCATCCACAACAGCACAACATTGCAGCCCGAGTAGGGCCGATTGGTGACGGCGTTGCACGGCGTGTTTGCGCCGGCCGTTGCCGACCAAGGTTTGATCCAGGGTGCTGCCCCACGCTCCAACTCCGCAACTATGCGGGCAGACACCTCCGCATAAAGATCGCGCCGCATGACACCGCCTCGCTGCTACAGCGCGACCGTGTTTGGCGTCGCGCACCGTCATACATCGTATCACATCGCAATCCAAAAACAACTGAAATCGGATGACGCTGCAAATTATTTTTCGCCCGTTGTTTTTGTTTATGTTTTTGGGCTACTGTTTTGATACGATTTCGGATGGGCCGGGAAAGCAATCAATGGCTAAGGATGAAATTCGATCGGTCGTTTTGAACCTGAGAATGCGGCCGTCATTGAAGGCTGCGCTTGAGAAGCTAGCCGAACGCGATCAGCGTACGCTTTCGAATTGGATCGAGCTTGTGTTAGAGCGAGCTGTAAAAGACGCTGAGAGCAAACGGCGTTGATTGGCGCTGCAAAGTGAAATCCCAGGAACGGCCACGCCAGCCCGGCCTACCGAAGGCCTCTACCCTCCCCCCATGCTGGACAGGCGGCACCCTCTTTTTGAAGACAAACGTGACCCATCCAGACCTAGGACAAAAATAGGTCTCTTAAGGTTTGTTAACCGGGACCACCTCTGTTCGCCAGCTCACTCAAATATCAGAGCGTGCTTGGCGTTATCTACTGACCATGACTTGAAGCGACCGAGGAAGCTCTGACCCACTAACGGATTGCTCTTTTCTGACGCGATACTGCCAGTTACATTTTCTACGACCTTGCCGCCAACTTTGAGCGATCTGATACGAAATGTCTGCGAAGGAACCGTTGATCCATCAGCGAGCACATATGTTTTCTCTCCAAGAAAATCAGATTTTGCGAGAGTTCCCGCGCGCACTAGGGTCATTACAACATCAGCAGGAATACTCACATCAGCCGCGCCGCTATCTACGATAAAGTTCAAAGTAATGGCGTCGTTTATGAGAACGGGAACAACGTAGATGCCCCCTACTTCCCGCATCGGTACGGATGTTGCCGAAGCACTAAGTTGTCCCCGCTGCCACTCTCGCGCGAGCTTCTGCGCTTCGGCTATCTGCGCTGGGGTCATTCGCTGTTCAACTAGCTCTCGATTTTTCAGCGCATCTTGATCCCCCTGCGCCGCAGCCAAGTTGAACCACATGTGTGCGTTGACGTAGTCCTGCGGCACGCCCTGGCCGTCAGCGTACATGACACCGAGATTGAATTGGGCGGCGGCGGAGCCTTGATCGGCAGCCTTCCGATACCACTTCATCGCCTCGGTGAAGTTCTGCGGCACGCCCTGGCCGTCAGCGTACATGACACCGAGATTGAATTGTGCATAGGCGTCGCCTTGGTCGGCAGCGAGGCGGTACCACTTCATCGCCTCGGTGAAGTTCTGCGGTATGCCTTGGCCTTCGGCGTACCTGGCCCCGAGAATCACCTGGGCATAGGCGTTGCCTTGTTCGGCAGCGAGCCGATACCACTTCATCGCCTCGGCGTAGTTCTGCGGCACGCCGTGGCCTTTCTCGTACATGACCCCGAGATTGCCTTGAGCGGCGGCGTTGCCTTGTTCGGCAGCCTTCCGATACCACTTCATCGCCTCGGCGTAGTTCTGCGGCACGCCGTGGCCGTCGGCGTAGCCCATGTAGGTCTGATCACCGCCGCCAGACTCGTACATGGACCCGAGTAGGACCTCGGCGAGGGCATTGCCTTGTTCGGCCAACGGACGAACAAGCCGCAGCGCGGTCGCGTAGTCGCCTCTGCCAACTGCGGCGTTTGCATCAGCTATTCTGTAGACATCATCTGTTGATAATATCGTGGGCCGATTGGTTATCCCGGAATTAGATGTATTTTTTGAAGCGCCATCCAATACCGATAAAGCCACCACACCAGATAACGCGCTCACTGCGATCACTCCAGCGACCGCCCACGAATTTGAGTTGATACCTGCTTCATCACGATCCATCCTTGCCGCCACCATTACGGCGGCCATTCGTGCGCCGAACGTAAGAACTAAACCCAAGGCAAGCTGCCCGACAGCCGACCAATCACTGTGAAATGCTGAGGCAAGCATCCCAAGCGGCACGATACCGACCACGCCCATGATGACGCCGACGAATACACCAAACACGCCCCAGTACTGGAGCGTCAGTAAGAAACCCAAAATCCACGTAGACGCGCCGAAAATGACGGACGAAATAAAGAGGCCATACGCGGAGAATTTTCGTGTCGCGCGGAACAACGCACAAGGCAGAAGAACGAAAACGCAAACTGCAAAGGCAATTGTTGCCGCAATGAGTAGGTACCCAAGAACGTTTTTGGAAACCCATGCGAGCCCAGCGATATACAAGGCCACGAGAAATACGAACGCCACAAAAACCAAAATTCCGGCCAGGATAGTGCCCGCGCCCTGTAATGCTCGCATGATGGCCCTGCCGATGCTTGCTGTCGCCTTATACTATGCCGCTTGCAGCCGCTTGCCGCAATGCGCGGCGTCCTAATTGGTGCCGTGGTTGTCGCGACAGTCGTCAACGCCGCCCGCCTCGCATCGTTCACGATAGTACCGTGTGGCGCCTGCAAAGGGCGTGACCGTTTTACGCTGTTATCCGCGACGCTGACGGCCGTCGGCCAAACGGGACGTACGCTTTCACCGTTTTTGTATTTCCAGTCACTCCGCCGCGTGAATGCCTCATTCTAGGACCGGGCTTTGCCGGGCGGGAAAAGCTTTTTGCTTGGGCAAATGTCAGCGGCGGACTATCATGAGCTGCGATGGGCGTTCGAGATGGCCTCTTTATTTTCTGGCAAAGACGGATTTTGATGCATGAATTGGTTCAGAAAATCCGCTGAACAGCTACTGGCACACGGTGTTGGGCACGTGATGGATGTCCCAGCCCTACACTTCTTCAACTGCGGCAGGGCGTATTCGGTAAAAGGCGAACTCGATCGCGCGATCGCCGACTACAGCGAGGCAATTGGCTTGATCTGGAAGATGCGGATTATTTTGCCGAACGCGGCCATGCATATAGTGCTAAAGACGATGCGCGCGCGTGGACGGACTACACAGAGGCGATCCGGCTCCTTTGGCATAGAGCGGATTATTTCTTCGCTCGCGGCGATGCCTACGCCGCCAAATCCCAGTACGAGCGTGCAATCGTGGATTATGACGAGGCGATACGGCTCCATCCGCAGCTAACTTGGGCGATCAATAACCGTGCAAAGGCTATTGCGAGGAAGAATGAATTAGGCGGTGCCTGATATCTGATAATTCCCACCGGACGACTCAAGAACCGCCGGCAAAAAGCCAATCTGAACAAAACTAGGATAAGACGAGCCGCCCGGGCAATCCCACATAACTTATTGATTGAATTACATAATTCTCCATGTACGGCAGAATTATCATGAGTCCAGAATCGGGACTTGATATAAGGGGGATAAAACGGAACTGCGTCATGACTACAATCGACCCGCAGGCCCTTTTGGCGCGGTTGCTGCAAGAGGCGGCCGAGACAGAATGGCTTGAGTTTAAGCACAACAACTCGAATCCAGACGAGATCGGTCGGTGCATTTCCGCTTGTTCAAACTCGGCGATGCTCGCCGCCAAGGATCGAGCGTTTATTGTATGGGGAATTGAAAATAAGACTAAACGGAAGCTCGGAACGAGCTTTCGATTCAGTGGGACAAAAAAGGGCGGCGAGAATTTATCGAATTGGCTTACTCGCACAATTGAGCCGCGCCTCATGATGGAGTTTTTGGACTTTGATGACGACGGAAAGCAATTTTCAATCTTAGTCATCGAACCATCTTATGACCGACCAATCCGTTTTGGTGAATTTGAATATATTCGCATTGGCGAGAACATTAAAAAGCTAAAAGATTTTAAGGAGCACGAACGAGCCCTGTGGCTAGCGACAAGCCGACATGGATTTGAGGGCGCAATTGCGCTCCCGCACCAGAACCTAACCCAGGTTCTCGAAAAGCTCGATGTAGATGCATTTTATAAGCTATCACGCGAAGAAAAACCGCAGAACGATAATGAGACCATCCGAAAGCTATGTGCCGCTGAATTTATAAGAGAGGACATGGAAGGAGGATACGATATTACGAATCTCGGAGCTATTCTCTTTGCTAAGGACATCGGTTCTTTCTCCTCGATCGCTGGGAAATCTGTTCGTGTCGTAAAATACGTCGGGGTCGATAAGCGCACGTCAGAGAACGAAATCGAGGGACGCAAAGGGTATGCGGTCGGTTTCTCTGGTCTAATTCAATATGTTATCAATCGCCTCCCAACAGAAGAGAAGTACGTTAAAAGCGTGCGGATGCGCGTACCCATTTATCCCGATGTTGCAATTCGGGAGGTGATAGCAAACGCTCTCATTCATCAGGACTTTACTATCAGCGGCTCCGGACCGCTGGTGGAAATATATAGCGATCGCGTTGAAGTTATAAATCCCGGCAATTCATTGATCGCAGTCGATCGTATCATTGATGAACGGCGCTCACGAAATGAGAAACTGGCATCGACAATGCGAGGGCTCGGTCTTTGCGAAGAGAGAGGTGGCGGCATTGATAAAGCAATTATCGAGATAGAAGAGAAGTCGCTCCCAGCACTAGAATTCTTCCCGTCGGAAAACTCCATGAGAGTTGTTATCTTTGGACCAAAACAATTCAATGACCTATCGAAGGCGGATCGAGTGTGGTCATGCTTCTGTCATTGCGTAGTTCGCTGGCTCCGACATGATTATATGGGCAACACATCTCTCCGGAAAAGATTTTCGCTCTCAGACGACGAATATCAGGCTGTGTCCGCCGTGATTTCCGACGCTAAAAAATCTGGACGTATCGTCCCGGCCGAAGAAAATCAGGGCAAGCGAAACGCCCGATATGTTCCATATTGGGCGAGATGATTTTCATGCAATCGGATGATCCAGGCCAGTTAAAAAGCGACCGCCCTTGGTCGCGGGAAGAGTTGGTAGAGAGCGCACTACTGATTTAATCAGCATGGAGAGGAACATGGCAAAATCATCGAAAAGGAACGGCGGCAAGGAAAGGGTCACCCCGCCAAAACTCGCCGTACCGTTCATGGGTTCGCGGTGAAACCAGCGGCCCACTAACGCGCGTAAGCGGCCGGCTGGCAAACGCTGCCCCGCCGCGCTGCCAACGGGTTGCACAAAACGGCGTGGCGGGTATCCGGGTCGTGGGCGAGCGGTCCGTTGGTCAAGCCGGCCATGCCAGAAGCTCCGCCCATCTCACATCGCCAACGATTAGCCGGTAAGCACGTTGACAAGGATAAGACCGGCCGAACTAATGCAAAGCGCGCCTCACAGGCCATATTGCGGGGTGGGTGCTTTCGTATGTGGAGTGGTCGATTGCATCTGCCCCAGAACACTTGCTAAAAAAGTTAAGATAATACAAACACTTAGACTGTAGCTTCAATGGTGTTGACATCTGTTAACAGGGCGCTTAATTAGGGGATGTTAGGTGGCTAGACCTAAACACCCTAACGGCGACATAGAGGGTGCTGTCCGCTACGCCGAGCTTCGAGGCTGGTCCGTGCGAATAAGCAACGGGCACGCTTGGGGACGAATAAAATGTCCCTTCCACACCCGAGAGGGGTGCCAGACTAGCATCTGGTCCACTCCCAGAGACCCAGTATGGCACGCGAGGCGTGTCATTGCATATGTGAACCGGTGCCCCCATCAACAAGACAAACAAGGGGGTCAGTAAAACGGAGAACCGCGATGAACCGGTATGAATTCACTATCATCGCCTCGGGACTCGACCCGGACTCCGATGACTTCGAAGATCGCTTCTTCGAGGCCGGCTGTGACGATACAACCATCGCTTTTGTTAAGGGCCGGATCGTCATCGAATTCGCACGAGAGGCGCGCAACTTCTCTCACGCGCTTTTCACTGCGATCCAGAGCGTTCAGCGGGCCGGAGCTACTGTAGAGCATATCGAACCAGATTACCTTGTTAGTCTTTCGGATATTGCCGAACGGTGTGATCTGTCTCGTGCAGCCATCTCTCTTTTTGCTAAAGGTGAGCGGGGGGAAGCTTTCCCTGCGCCTGTGGCGCGGGTTTCAACGGAAAGCTCATTATGGGATTGGGTTGCTGTTGCGCGATGGATGTTCCGTCGTGGAAAGATTTCTCTTCCCAGCCTAATTCAGGCAAAGATCGTGCGAGATGTTAATTGTGCCGTCCTAGAAACGCAGGGCCATATAGAATATTCTCGTTTTGGCCGAAAAATATTGGACGAACTTGCTGCTTGAGGCCGTGCTCGTGATCGTTGTTTAATCAATCGCCATGCGATTGGTGGCGTTTGAACCATAATACCACGAACTTGGCCTTGTCACGTGAGTCGAACGACGTTGCTCGCGTCTCAGCTTCCACCGTTCTTCCCTTACACCTTCCCTAAAACTCATTCGGCAACCGTATTGTGCTCCGGATGGCCGAGCACTTCGCGCCCGTAGCCTCGTGAGGTGTCGGCCAGTGCGTACATTTTTATGCAATACATCAAAATAACCGCAGCAGTTGAACGTTATATTGCACGCACGATGATGGCGTGAGGGGTCGAGTAAACAATGTGGCGGGACCGTTACCCAGCAAGCATCGGCAGGGCCGTCACACGAGCGGGATAGAGGCATGCCTCACACAACTAAGGAAGCCGACCTAGCGGCCGTTAAGGCCGGCATGGAAATGAACTACGCCATCGCAAGTCACCCCAAGTTTGCTGGCAATCCGATCGTGAGCGCGGCGCTCGCCAATGCTAAAGCCAACGACGCCGCGTTTTTCGCGGCACTTTCGGAACTGGAAGCCGAGCGTAGTTTTTTTCGCATGTGGAGTACACACCGCCATTTCCGCCAAGCCTGTGCAGCCGGAGACAACGCCCACGCTGCACTTCGCGCCGCGATCGAAAGTGCGGAAGCTGAGCACGATGCCGGAAAATCAGGGACAAACGCGAATTTTACTCAAGCGATCGTAGAGACGCTGATAGCGAGCGGCACTGCGTACGGGTTGAAGGGCCAATACGACCGGGCCATTGCGGACTACGACGAGGCGATCAGGCTTGATCCGAAAAATGCCGACGCCTTATACAACCGCGGCTATGCGTACGAGAATAAGGGTGATTACGATCGCGCCATCGCCGACTTCGACGAGGCGATCCGACTTAACCCGAAATATGTAAAAGCGTTCGCCGGACGCGGCATAGCATACGCGGGCAAGGGCCAACACGACCGCGCCATCGCCGACTTCGGCGAGGCGATCAGGCTCAATCCGCAAGATACCAACGCCTTCTACAACCGCGGCAATGCGTACTGCGCCAACGGCCAATACGACCGCGCTATCGCCGACTTCGACGAGGCGATCAAGCTCGATCCGAAATATGCCCCCGCCTTCTGCAACCGCGGCAATGCGTACGGTAGTAAAGGTGACTACGACCGCGCGATTGCGGACTGCGATGAGGCGATCAGGCTCGATCCAAAAAACGCCGTCGCCTTTTATAACCGCGGCCATGCGTACTTTGAGAGAAACGATTACGACCGCGCGATCGCGGACTACGACGAGGCGATCGGGCTCAATCCGAAAAGTGCGGATTTCTTCGTCGCACGCGGCAGGGCCTACGCCGATAAAGGCCAATACGACCGCGCGATTGCGGATTACGACGAGGCGATTAGGCTCGATCCGAAAAGTGCGGGTTTCTTCAGCGCACGAGGAATTGCGTACGCGAATAAAGGCCAATTCGAACGCGCGATCGCCGACTTTGATCAGGCGATCAGGCTCGATCCGAAAGACGCAGTTCGCTTCCTCAATCGCGGTATTGCGTGCGCCGATAAAGGCCAATTCGACCGCGCTATCGCTGACTTCGATCAGGCGATCAGGCTCGATCCGAATTTTACTCTGGCAATCAGCCGCCGAGCGGAGGCCGTTGCTAAGAAGAATACATTAGGCGGCGAAACAAACGCAGAAACACTAATGGCACGCGGCAGAGACTACGCCAGTAAAGGCCAATACGACCGTGCGATTGCCGATTTCGATGAGGCGATCGGGCTCAATCCGGGAAGTGTGGACTCCCTCGTCGTACGCGGCCTTGCGTACACTGGCAAAGGCCAATTCGATCGCGCTATCACCGATTTTGACGAAGCTATTCGGCTTGATCCCGAGAGTGCAGATACATTCGCCGCGATCGGGCTCAAAGGGATTTTCAGAGCCCTTTCCTTCGCCGCGCGCGGCACTGCGTACGCGAAGAAAGGCCAATACGATCGAGCGATCGCCGATTTAGACGAGGCAATTCGCCTCAATCCGGCTTTTGCGTCGGCTTACAGCGAACGGGGGCTGGCGTACGCGCACAAGGGCCAACACGACCGAGCGATCGCCGATTTCGACGAGGCGATCAGGCTTAATCCGGAAGATGCAGTTGCGCTTCAGAACCGCAGGTCGGCCGTTGCTAGGAAGAATGAATTAGGCGGCGGAACGAGCGCAAAAGCGCTAATCAAGAGCGGCCTCGCCTATGCCCATAAAGGCGAATACGATCGGGCAATCGCCGATTATGAGGAGGCGATCAGGCTCGATCCGAAAGGTGCTGCCGCCTTCACGAATCGCGGCCTTGCGTACGCAACTAAAGGCCAAATCGACCGCGCAATCGCCGATTATGACGAGGCGATCAGGCTCGATCCGAAAGGTGCTGCCGCCTTCACGAATCGCGGCATAGCATACGCGGGCAAGGGCCAACACGACCGCGCCATCGCCGACTTCGGCGAGGCGATCAGGCTCAATCCGAAAGGTGCCGGGGCCTTCTACAACCGAGGCGGCGAATACAAAAGAAAAGGCGACGATGACCGCGCAATCGCCGACTACGACGAAGCGATCAGGCTTGATCCTAACTACGATTTTGCCTTCATGGACCGCGGCTGGGCGTACTACGCGAAAGGCCAGTATGACCACGCGATTGCGGATTTAGACGAGGCGATCAGGCTTAATCCGAAAATGGCGTATTTCTTCGCCGTACGCGCTACGGCGCATTGGGCGAAAGGCCAACACGACCGCGCCATCTCGGACTACGACGAGGCAATCAGGCTCGATCCGAAAGATGCGGAATTCTTCGCCAAACGCGGCGACGCGTACGCCCTTAAAGGCGAATACGATCGGGCAATCGCCGACTTCGACGAGGCGATCAAGCTCGATCCGAAAAACGCCGTCGCCTTTCGCAACCGCGGCAATGCGTATCTCGACAAAGGTGACTATGACCGCGCTATCGCCGATTTGGATGAGGCAATCCGACTGAATCCGAAAGATTCCATCGCATTTCACAATCGCGGCCAAGCATATTTTCGAAAAGGTGACTACGACCGCGCCATCGCCGACTTCGACGCCATGATCAAGCTCGATCCAAAAAATGCATATTTTTTACAGAGGCGCGGTAGTGCGTACACGATGAAAGGCCAGCACAACCGGGCGATCGCCGATTTCGACGAGGCGATCAGGCTAAATCCGGAAGATGCGAGCTTCATTGCCTCACGCGGCAAGGCGTACGAGAATAGTGGCGACTACGATCACGCCATCCGCGACTATGACCAGGCGACCCGGCTCAAACCGAATTTCACTTGGGCAATCAACAACCGTGCAAAGATTATTGCGAGCAAGAGACGCTGGGAATATTTTCGCGGTAAGCTGAACACGGATGCCGTGCTGAAAGAAAAGGCCGCAGTTGTCACCCATTTGATTATTGAAAGATGCGACGCCGGGGTGGCCTTGGCAGTCGACCTTCGGGAAAAGTTTCCCCGACTCGGAGAAGATGAAGTGCGGCAAGCGTACGCAGAGATGGCTGCGCTCTTGGTTATCTTGTTAGATCGACTGTCGCTTGCACCGCTGGGCAGCAGCGATCGCGATACATTCATGGGCGCCCTAGCAGATGGCCTGACCCCCGCATTGCAACACAAGGGCGTGGAGTCGGATTC
>Ga0116122_1001965_pt1 | contig 9924 bp, 7 predicted proteins | sample June2015DPH_13_5_FD_89726 | JGI IMG/M metagenome (GOLD analysis project Ga0116122, IMG submission 89726) | Peatland microbial communities from SPRUCE experiment site at the Marcell Experimental Forest, Minnesota, USA - June2015DPH_13_40 | ecosystem: Environmental > Terrestrial > Soil > Wetlands >...
AGTCGTCAAAATAAAATTGCGTCAGGATGACCTATAAGCGATCTTCTCGGGTCGCCTAGACATTTTCTATCCCCCCAATTTTGGCGGTTCGGGACAAAAAGCGAGTTTTTCAACAGCCACAGGCGTTAGCACTCAGAACCCCTGTCAATGAACGATATGGGGATGTTGCGACAACAACCGCCCCGTATGCCATTCGAGACTTACCCCCAAGCTACTGCCGGGTGCCCCAGGCCTCGCGGTTTTCGGGACCTTGGATTCCACCGCGGGTGCCCCACACATTCGCGCCCTTTGCGAATGTGTGGGTGTGCGCACCACCACACTTTTAGAGTGTCCCGTACAAGCTCCGCATGGGCGGAGACTTTGACCGTCGCCTCAGATTACTCAAAGAACAAGACCCATTTTTCAGGGCCCAGCGTGTCAAGAGGTCATGCCGATTTGACCAGGCGAAATACAAGGCGAACAGAAGTCGTAAGCCAGCCGCCGAGATCGTCGCCGAAGCCCAGAATTTTCCACGTAAGTCCTTATTCCGGAATATCTTCCATATAAGTCCTTTAAAATCAAAGATTTTGCCGGAATTTCCTGTTAAATCTATGATTCTTATGGACAGTAATTTTTATTTTTTCACGAAACAGCCGTATGTTAGTAACCCATGAGTAAATGGAGAACAATAGGCGAAAATAACCAAAAGGCTATGTCCTAAGCCCGAACAAAATCAATAAACCCGCGCTGCGCATCAGTCCGCGTAAGCCGCGCCCGCACCCTGTCGCCAACGTGCAACCCCTGAGATCCCTGAGCCAGCAATCCCTCGATGTGCGGCTGCAGAGCACGAACAAACGTTCCCTTGGGAGTGACTCCGGTGACGATGGCGTCGAAGGTTTCACCCACGCGATGGCTCATGGCCACGGCGGCCAAGCGCTTCGACATTTCCCGCTCCACTTTTCGCGCCGCATCGCCTTTCTCAGTGCAGTTCGCGGCGATGGCGGCGAGCTCATCGTCGGAATAGGGCCCGGGTTTTCCGTCGAGCAATGCCTTGATCAGTCTTTGCGTGACGATATCCGCAAAGCGCCGGTTGGGCGCGGTCGAGTGCGTGTAGTCCTGCACGGCGAGTCCGAAGTGTCCCTGCTCGGGATCGCCCGGACGCTCCAGAACATATTCGCCCGGTCCAATCAGCTTGATGACCGCGAGCGAGAGGTCGGCGAAGTGATCGGGATCGGCGGCTTTGCGCTTCAGGAGAAAATCGTTGAGCGCCTTGGAATCAGCCTGCGCGGGCAGCGTTTCACCCTGCGCCGCCGCCAGCCGGACGATGCCGTCCCAATGCTCGGGAGTTTTCACGATGCGGCGCAAAGAAGAAACTCTTTCCAGCAGCCGTGCCACCACGCCGTTGGCCGTGATCATAAAGTCCTCGATCAACTCGGTGGCCCGATTCTTCTCTTGTTTCACGACATCGACCACCTGCTGGTTGAGCACCACGGGATGAACTTCGCTGGTATCAATGTTCAGCGCGCCATGATCGTAGCGCAGCTTCTTGAGCGCCTGGGCAACTTCGTCCTGCAACTTGAGCTGCCCCTGCAATTCCGAAGACGCAGCCACTTTTGGCGGCGGCGGCGCCGTGCCTTCGAGCCACGCTCCGACCGCTCCGTAGGTGAGTCGTGCCTTGTTACGAACGATCGCTCGATACACGTCGCTTGAGCTGATCGAGCCGCTGGCATTGATATTGACCACGAATTCAATCACTACGCTCGGCCTGTCCACGTTTTCGAGCAGCGACGACGCACCCGTCGAGAGCTCTTCCGGCAACATTGAAAAATTGCAAATGCCGGCATAAACGGTGGTCGTCTCCTTGGCCGCGTGTTGATCGATGGGAGAATCCTTGGCGACAAAAGCGTCCACATCGGCGATGCCGATCATCACCTTGACGTCGCCATTGGGTAAGCGTTCGGCGACCTCGATCTGGTCGAGGTCCCGCGAGGTATCGTTATCGATGGAAGACCAAAGCAGGCCGCGTAGATCCCGGACCTTATCGGAAGGCGTCAGTTGCGGCGGATGAGCGCCGATATCCGCCAGTTGTTGTTGGGTCGCGGGAGGAAAATCCGGCTCGAAACCCTGTGCCAGCATGACCTGCCGCGCGATCGCCTGAAGATTGAGAGGAGAAGGCCGAGAATCGTTCATGACGCTGAAAAGGCTAACATGAATTCTTGTTTCTCGGCGGCGAAGGTAGTGTTGTATCAGAGCTTGCGGCGTCAAGGTCAAAGGCTTAACCACAGGAGGCACGGAGGAACACGGGGGAGCACGGGGAAGGCGATAACCACTAAGGGCACTTAAGGTACACGAAGGAGGACCAAGGTTGCTTTGAGATCGTGGTATTGTTATAAGAGCAGCTGCGTCTTCCTCCGATTGGATCGATTCCCGCAGTTCCCTAAACATCATGATTTCAGTCAGCAATGTGCCCATGCGCTACGGGGCTAAAGTTCTGTTCGACGAAGTTTCCACCGGCTTTATTCCGGGGAAGCGCTACGGCCTTACCGGCCCCAACGGGGCGGGCAAATCCACGTTCATGAAGCTTCTGACCGGCGAACTTGAACCGCAGAAGGGAACTGTCGTCCGCCCGCGGAAGCTAGGCGTTCTGAGCCAGGATCAATTCGCCTTTGATCGTTATCGTGTGATCGATGCGGTCATCATGGGCAACCGGCGCTTGTGGGCCGCTCTCGAAGAACGCGAAACCATCTATGGGAAGCCTGAGATGACGGACGCGGACGGCATGAAACTCGGCGAACTGGAAGGGATCGTCGGCGAGGAAGACGGCTACACTGCCGGAAGCGACGCTGCGATTTTGCTGCAGGGCCTCGACATTCCCGACGAGCAGCACGAGCGGAAAATGTCGGAGTTGCCGGGCGGACAAAAAATCCGCGTGCTCCTGGCGCAGGCTTTGTTCGGACATCCGCAAGCGCTGTTGCTCGACGAGCCCACGAACCACCTCGATCTGGACTCTATCCACTGGCTGAAGAATTTTCTGAATCAATATGAGGGAGTGCTGATCGTGATATCGCACGACTGTCATTTCCTCAACGGCGTTTGCACCCACATTGCCGACATCGATTACGAGACCATCATCACTTACACCGGTAGGTATGACGACATGGTCGCGAAGACGCAGATTCGCTCGCAGATCGAATCGCAGAACGCCCAGCGCGAGAAGAAGATTGACCAGTTGAACGAATTCATCGCCCGCTTCGCCGCCGGAACCCGATCCAGCCAGGTGCAGTCGCGGCGCAAGGAAGTCGAGCGGCTGCAGGTCACCGAGCTGGCGCGGTCCAACATCCAGCGTTCGTACCTGAAGTTCGAGCAGAAGCGGCCCTCCGGTAAACACATTCTGGAAGTGGAAGGTGTCACGAAGTCATACGGAGAAGCCGAAGTGATTTCCGGCTTCACGGCGAGCGTGATCCGCGGGGAAAAAATCGCGCTGATGGGCCGCAACGGCTCCGGCAAGACGACTTTGGTGAACGCGCTGCTCGCGAACTCGCCGACGGTTTCGGAATCGGAACTGCGAAAAACGAGTGGCTACGATGGTCCCTTTGTCGACGGTGGAAAAGTTATCTGGGGTCACGAAGCTGCAGTGCCGGCGGAGAGGCGGCGCGGTTGATTTCTTGTAAGCTGATGCTGCAGAAGCCCAACGTACTCGTGCTCGACGAGCCGACCAACCATCTGGATCTCGAATCGATAAACGCCCTCAACATCTCGCTGCAGCGCTACCCTGGAACGGTACTGCTGGTCACGCATGACGAGGATCTGATTGATGAAGTAGCGACCCGGATCCGGCACTTCGAGGGCACCCACGAAATCACCGATTTCAAAGGCGCATATGGCGAGTACGAGGCCGTTCTCGCTTAACAGTCCGGGGTACAAGTGACCCAGAAGAAATTGTCATCGTGAGCGGAGCGAAGGACCTGCTTTTCTGGCACCATTGCGGAATTGCTACTTACTCTTCGCGCCCTTCTGAACGATCGACAGCAGATGACCTTTCTTCGCCTTCTTCTTTGCGCTCGATCGTTTGCGGGATTTAGAAGAACCGCCGACGATGTCAGCGACGCTGGTGCTCTCCAGTATCTTGGCTGCGGCATCTCGCACCTCCAAAAACACACCATATAGCGCGCGATGGTCGGGATCGGTGACGATGAGGCTTCGGAGTTGGTCCGCGTCCCCAAAGGGTGCGAGTGGGCCGTCAACCAGACGAATGATTTCGCTGAGTTTGATCTCCGCTGGCGCGCGCCGCAGCCGGTAGCCGCCCTTCGCGCCCCGAACGCTTTCCACGATGCGCGCGTTCTTGAGTTCCAACAGAATCAACTCAAGAAATTTTTCCGGCAGGTCGCTATCAATGGCGATGTCCCGGATCTTGACAGTCTCGGTTCCGTATCGGCGGCCCAGGGTCGTTATCGCTTGCAGCGCGTAAAGCCCTTTTTGCGAGATCTTCAATCTTGTATCCTTTCCAACTGACTTCTGTGATTTCCGGCTGCTGCGCCACGCCAGTTACTCCAGCAGCGTACCTTCCGTATTGGACGTACTCTAGTGCTCCCGCGTCCGCTTTGCAACTGATCTTGTTGCCAAGTGCATGTTCAGTTATGCGCAAGTGCAAAATGTTTCATGTGAAACGCGGACGGGCACGTGTTTCGCATCGGATGTACCAGTGTCACAGCGGTTGATGGGCGCGGGAAAAAGTCCCCTACTGCGTCGAAGCCATCTTCGTCGCAGGCTCGCCAATCTCGCTGTGCGATTCGCCTTCGAGACAAACGCGATGCCACAACTCAAGATTGAGCAACCGCCAGATGCGATCGTAGTTGTCGCGATGCTTCGCGCGATGTTCGTTGAACAGTTTCTCGATCGCTTCGCGCCGGAAGTAACCGCGATTCAGGCTGCGCGGTTCAAGCAGCACCTCGCGGATCGTTTCCAGCCGCGGTCCGGCCAGCCACCCGCTCCACGGCGTCGGAAATCCCAGCTTTGGCCGGTACAGAATCGAGTGCGGCAGCAGATCCTCCACCGCTTTTTTCAGAATCCGTTTGCCGGCCAGTCCCTGGATCTGCACTTCGCGCGGAATTCGGGTCGCGAATTCAACCAGCACATGATCGAGAAACGGCACCCGGCTTTCGATGGATGCGGCCATGCTCATGTTGTCCTGCTTCATGAGCAGTTCCACCAGGTAAGTCTTGATGTCGGTGTAGAGCAGCCGTTGCAGCATTTCGCCCGACGAGTGGTCCCAGTAATCGAGGACATTCTTATATGCCGTGCTGGGCGCGGCTTCCCGCGCGAACTCGCTGGTCAGCAATCCGCTCTGCTCCGCTTGGCTGAAGGCGGAAAAGAAATTATCGAAGTAAAAGGAAGCCCAGGAATTTCCATCCTTGGCCAGAAACGTGTGTTCCAGTTTCCGGCGCAGAGTTGCTCCCAACAGGGAAGAGGTCGCGACCGTGTTGCGCAATCCGCGCCGCAGAACCCCCGGAACCACGCTGCGGTATGCGCGATCCATGGCCGCATTTTTCACAGTGAAGGCATAGCGCGTGTAGCCCGCCAGGGTTTCATCCGCGCCCTCTCCGGTCAGTACCACCGTAACTCTCTCCCGGGCGAGGCGAGCGACAAAATAAAGCGAGATGCTCGACGGCCACACGATCGGCTCGTCTTCATGCCAGATCAAATGCGGTAGCGAAGCAAAAAAATCCTGCTCGCTGACCAACACTTCATGATGCCGCGACTGGATGTGCTCCGATACCGTGCGCGCAAAAGGCAGTTCGCTGTACGTCTGCTCGGTGTAGCCGACGGAGAAAGTCTCGACTGGCTCGCGCCGCATTTTCGTCATCAGCGCAGCCACCGCGCTCGAATCCACGCCGCCGCTCAGGAACACGCCCAGCGGCACGTCGCTCATCAGGTGGCTGTTGACTGCGCCTTCCAGTAACTCGCGGTAGCTCTGGATGTAGTAACCTTCATCTCGCAATTCGTGCGGTGTCGATGCATCCAGGTCCCAGTACTGTCGAATTTCCGCCTTGCCATCCGGACCAACCATCATGGTGTGTCCGGGCAGCAGCTTGCCGATTCCGGCGTAGAAACTTTCCTCGCCCGACAAATATCCAAATGCCAAATACTCCGGCAGCACCGCCCGATTGAACTCCGGACGAATCCCGCCATGCGCCAGCACCGCTTTGATTTCCGATCCGAACAGCAGTCGCTCCGGCGTCAATTTGTAGTACAGCGGCTTGATGCCGAGCCGGTCGCGCGCGATGAAAAGCGTTTTCGTGTTGCGATTCCAGATGGCGAAGGCGAACATGCCGCGCAGGTGCTGCACACAGTCCGCGCCGTACTCTTCGTAGAGATGAATGATGGTCTCGGTATCGCTGTGCGTGCTGTAGCGGTGGCCGCGCGCGATGAGTAGCTCGCGCAAAGCGAGATGGTTGTAGATCTCGCCATTGAACACGATCCATAGCGTGCCGTCTTCGTTCGAAATCGGCTGATGCCCGCCTGCAACATCGACAATGCTGAGCCGCCGCATGCCGATGCCCACCGGGCCGTCCGTATAAAAGCCTTCGTCGTCGGGCCCGCGATGGGTGATTACGCGGCACATTTCGCGCAGAGCCGCGGCGCTCGCCCGCGCGTCCGGTCCGAATTCAAGAATGCCTGCGATCCCGCACACTTAGTGTTTCTCCGCGTATGGCGACGAACTGCGATTCGACGAACTATGACCAGACGAACCTTGATTCGACGAATCATGATTCAAGTCCGCCGATGAGGAAGGCGAGCCGCCCGTCAGCTCTTCGCCCGTCAGCTCTTCGAACAACGACGTAACGGAAAACTCGCCCGGCGCTGCATTCATCACTGCATCCTGCTTGCGCCACTCGAAAAATGCGGATGGCCCCGCCGCCTTCAGCAGAGGCTGTCCCTGCCAAGCGACGTACGTCCCGCCGATCACGACCAGGTGCGCGAGTTTCTCTTTTTCGATGCGGCAATACAGCACTTGCGCGTCCGAAGACCACGGACCGAAACTCCACGCCTGCTCGCCGAGCGCAAAAAAGAACCCGTGGCTTTCGTCATGATAATCGAGTTCGTAGACCTGTACCGCCGCCTGCGTCATGCTGGCCAGCTGTGTTTCGATAAGCGGTTCGCCTCCCTGCCGGATCGCACCGCACCGTGGCACCAGCGCCGTCGCCGTCTCGACCGGCAGCAACACCCGCGCAAGGCATCGAACCAGCGGCGCAGGCTGGAACGCACCGTAAGCCGGCGAGAGCAGAGTTCTGCTAACTTCCGTCGCCGTATGCCAGACGGTTTCTTCCGGCACAATCAGGCTCAACCCTGATTCACCAGACGCCGCGTCAGCTCTCGTTATATCCACCCGTCCCGAGCTGGGGCTTCGAACTTCGAGATCGGGTGCAAAGTGCCACCGTATCTCCAGTTCATGTTCCGTGCGGCCGAGCACAACATCGCGCACCAGCCACACGCCGCCCGCGATCTTCAGCACGTGCCGCCGATGCAAAACCGGATCCGCCAGCCGCGCATATCCGTTGTGACTGCCCACAAAGTAGGCGAAACTTTTCCCCGCGATCCAGTTTTCCGCGTGCGCGGTCGGAATGTGAGTCCATGAAAAAGGCTCATCCGCAACCGCCTGGTCGACTCCATCCACGCGCAGTGTGTTGTGCGCGCCCGTCCCGCGAAATGTGTTCCGGTCCGCCGGATCTTTCGAAATGTAGACCCCGCTCCCCGCGTCCACCAGCCAGCGCCGTCCATCCATGGTGAGTCGCAGGCTGAGTGCGTCGGCGTGTCCGTGCCCCGAGCGGCCCACGCCCTGCGGTCCGGCATCCACAACCATCGCCTGCGCGTACGGCTGCGAATCCGCCAGCACGTAAAGCCCGCCGTCGGGAAAGGCCAGCGAATGCGCCGCAGGGCTCATTCGCGCGCTCGACTGTGTGTGCGCAAGTTGCTTAACGGCCTGATCCCCAAACAACCAGATCGCTTCTTCCGTCAGCCGCGCCGCAGAAAGTTCCCTGGAGTACATCACCGCACCCAGTGCCAGCGGATCCGTCATCTGCTCCGTCCGGTTGCGCCGCGGATTCCACAGCCGCCCGCCATCATCATCGCCGAATCCTTCCGCCGGTCCTGCCTGCGCGAGCGCTGCGACTACATCCAGCATTCGTCCGAGCACCGCGTCATACGACCGTGGAATTTCCATTCCATTCCGCGCCGCGAGTAACCGCGCATATAGAAAAAAGTCGAGCGCATAAACGTGGTAGTACAGCGATTGCTCGAAGTAAACGCCATCCGGACGCACCTGCCGCTCAGCCTCGTGCAGCACAATCCGCCACCCGGATTCCTTCCAGCGCGCGGCCCCCGGCATTTGGGGATACAAAGTGCCCAGAAAAAACAGCGCAACCGCTTCCCCCAGCAGGTGCGTGTTCGGAGAAAAATAAGTAGATAGATAGCGCTCAATGTAACGTCCGTGAAACGCGAGCGCCGGTGCTATTTCCGAGCGAAGTTCCGCGCGAAACCCCGCGCACTCGGACGCTCCCGCCAGCAACTGGTCCACCCAGATCCACGACAAACTGCGGAAAGCCACTTCCAGCGTGCTTCCCCAGTTGATCCCCAGCGGATACGGATTGGCCTTGATCCAACTGCGCAACTGCGCCATCAGTTCGCGAACGTACTTATCGTCCTCGCTCAGCAGCCGCGCCTTGGCCAGCGTCACCAGGTGCTGATGGCGGTTCAATTCCCACGTGACCTTGTGGTCGCCCACCGCAGCAAAATCAAGAAAAGGAATCTTGAACCATGGCTCGAGCGGCGCACGCTTTCCGTGCACCGGATCGAGATGCCAGTCGATCTCGCTGCCATAGTCAAGATTCTCGTAGCCCAGCAGGCGAAAACGATGGCCGCAGATCTCATCGGCCTCGCGCAGAATTTTGGTTACTTCGTCGGGCAGATGTTTGCGCAACAACTGCGCGCGCTCTGAACCTTCACCGCCAGAAAAAAAGAATTGCCCCGGCCGTGCCACCGAATCCGCGTTCAGCCGCACCGCCCCATTGCGCACGCCCATCCGGTGCATGAGCAGGTCGCTCTGCTTGTGGAATTCCTGCCCCGCGCGCACGCGCACCTCTTCCCAGTCCATCCGGGATACGCGCGCCAGCTTGCTTTGCCATCCAGGAGCCACAGGTTTACTTATCTTACATTGATAAGAACGCCGCTCTCGACCGCAGGTTACCTTTGGTACCCTCGCCATTCCGTGCAACTCGCCCGTCGCGGTACGATTGAGGTTGTGGCCAATTTGCCCCATCGCGGTTCCATCCGGTGGAAAAAGTTGTCCATCTTTTGCCCCGAAGCCCGACTGGACTCTGATGACTTTTAAGCATATTTTGTAAGATATTGAAAACAGGTATGTTGTAATCTGCGTTTGAGGCCGTTTCGCACCCCGATGGAGAACGGTTTGCTACCACTTAACCGGGGGTTGGTATAGTTCATAGGGCCACGCAGTAGTCCCCAGCGGGCTGCTGAAAAACTAGGGCTTCGTATCAGGGCATCGTTTTAGCGATGCCGTAGGTTCTTCGAGATCAAATGCCCCTTTAGGGGCTGGAGGTCGACGTCGACATACGGCTCTTTCCGCAGCCTGCCAGATGCTCGATTGCCAGGAGAATTCGACTTGGGCTTGTCCGTTAGCATTTTTGGGTTGGGATACGTCGGCTCCGTGTCGGCCGCTTGCTTCGCCTCCATGGGCCACAAAGTCATCGGCGTCGACGTGAGCCGCGCCAAAGTTGAGATGACGGACTCGGGCCGCACCCCGATCATCGAAGCGCGCATGGCCGAACTGGTCGCCGAAGCGCATCGTGCCGGCCTCCTGCACGCAACCACCGACGCCACCGCAGCCGTGCTGAATTCCGAAGTCTCGTTCGTCTGCGTCGGAACGCC
>Ga0116122_1001966_pt1 | contig 9923 bp, 9 predicted proteins | sample June2015DPH_13_5_FD_89726 | JGI IMG/M metagenome (GOLD analysis project Ga0116122, IMG submission 89726) | Peatland microbial communities from SPRUCE experiment site at the Marcell Experimental Forest, Minnesota, USA - June2015DPH_13_40 | ecosystem: Environmental > Terrestrial > Soil > Wetlands >...
CGACAGGGCTCGCTGCAGCATTTCGGCCTGCCGCTCGACTCCGATCAGCGTCACCACCGAACTGATGGAATTCACGTTCGAAGCTTCGAGCGCGCCCTGCTTGAGCTGCGACTGCTGCGCCGGCTTGGCGCTGCCTTCGGGGGCGGCGATCAAGGTTCCACCTTCGGAGGTGAGCTTGGTCCCGGCAGCGAACTCGACCAGTTGGAGGCTGCCCGCCACCGCGCCGTTCACCGAGAGCGTTCCATCCGAAGCGATGGAGACGGCTCCCGCGGGAATGCTGATCCCGCCCTTGTCTTTGAGCGCGGGGTCGCCGAGCACAAGATCGCCCGCTGCCGTCACCAGTTGCCCGCTGCTCGATATCTGGAAGCTTCCGTTGCGCGTATAGCGTGTGCCGCGCGCAGTCCAAATGGCAAAAAAGCCGTTGCCCTCGATCCCCACATCGAGCGGATTTCCGGTCGGTTGCAGGCTGCCCGCAGTCGTATCCAGGTGCGTCCCTTCGAGCACCCCGAAATTGTTCGTCGCCAGATTCAGCACATTCGGAACCGTTGGGCGGGACACCGCCATCAGCGACTGAAATGTTGTCTGCTGACCTCGGAACCCGGCGGTGTTCAGATTGGCAAGATTGTGGCCCGCCACTTCGAGCGCCTGGCTCTGCGCCCGTAACCCCGCGCACGCTGCATAAAATCCGCTGTCCACGTTGGCTCCTTGTGGTGAGACAGGGAGCAAGCCAGTAGCCATGACGGAGATGGGAATGTTTTCACGAATGACTTTGTTCTGAACCGGTTAGGAGTGGCGTGCGGCAAAGAAAAATTGGAAGCGTCTTAGAATCTGCGGACGGGGGAAACTCTGCCGGGCTCATTCTGGAAACCGGCAAAGTTTTCCCGAGGTTGGAGGTGCAGCTTGTCAGGTCTTAGGTCTAGGTCTAGCAGGCCGCGGAAAAAGCATTTCTGCGTCGCAGTCTGACCGCAGCGGGCTATAAAGCCGATGCTGATACAGGACAATTATAGCAGCGATGAAGTGTGTAAGAACTCGGTCGTCCCTCCGGGACTTCATTAATTTCTTCCACTTTTCCCAGCGCTTGAAGCGCTGGGCTAAGCTCGGACGCCCCTTTGGGGCTGGATAGTCGGACGTTGGCCGACCACTCGGCCATCCTCTCAGGTTGAAATCGAGAACCTGAGACCTAACACCTAAGACCTGAGACCTAACACCTCAGACCGGCCTTGATCAGTTTTGCAGTTGTAGACGGATGCTCACCGGCGCGTCCTCAAAGAGGACGACCGTTTCCATGGAATTTCCCTGGGCCAGCGAATGGAACCTGTATTCTCCGCCGCTGATGACGCTCGGTACGCTCAACATGCATCGCTCATCCGTGCCGGTGAGCTTGTTCTTGAAGTTGCCTGCGATCATGTTGCACATTTCTCCGAGCGCATCCACCGCCTGACCTGCGGAGTCGGCCGTGTCCCCCAACATTGCCTTGGCAATCTGGCCGGCGGTCTTCGCGCCGCAACACACCGTCACCACTCCGCACAGCGCCCCAGCCAGCCCGACGATGGCGGTAAATCCACCGGGCACCTTGGGCTCGGATGGCTCTGCCCGCGTCACCTGGCAGCCCAGCATGATCTCGAAGACTTCCTGCGTTGCCCGTTCGAGAAGAGGCAGCCAGTTTTGCCCGCGAGACGGTTTGGCAAATGCGGTGACAGGAGTCATGGTCTTTCCGCAGCACATGAGAGGGGTGGGGGATCAGCTCTCAAGTTGCAGACGAACGGCAATGGGCGCGCCCTCGAATAGCAGGACCGTTTCCAGACAAGTCCCATCGGCGAGGGAATGGAAGCTGTATTCGCCGCCGCTGATGACGGTGGGCACGCTCAACATGCATCGGTCACCGCTGCCGGAGAGCTTGTTCTTGAAGTTGCCCGCGATCATGTTGCAGATCTCTCCGAGCGCGTCCGCTACCTGTTCCTGGGAGTCGGCGGTGTCCCCCAGCATGCGCTTGGCAATCTCCCCGGCGGTTTTTGCGTCGCAACAGACGGCCAGAATTCCGCACAGCGCCCCGGCCAAACCCACCATGGCGGTGAATTCCTCGTTCGGCTTATTCTCGGATTGCGCTGCTACCTTCACTCGGCAGCCTACCATCATCTCGAAAACTTCTTCGACCGCAAGTTCGATAATGGGGAGCCAGTTCTCTTCGTGAGAGCGCGTGACCAGCGAAGTATCTGTAGTCATTGTTTCTTCCCCAGCACGGGCAACACGTGCTCTTTGACCTGATCGGGAGTAAACGGTTTGCGGATGTAGCCGCGAGCCCCGGCGGTAAGCGCCTGCACCACGTGCGATTCGCTGCCTTCGGTGGTAATCATCACGATCGGAATCCCTTTGGCCTTTTCCAGCTTGGCGGCTTGGCGCACAAATTCCAGCCCGTCCATGACCGGCATGTTGATATCGCACAGGATGAGGTCGACCACGTTACTCTGCAACGCAGTCAGCGCTTCCGCCCCGTTCGAGGCTTCTACAACCTTTTCCAGTTCGATGCCCGCCTGACGCAGCGAACGCTCGACGATTTTGCGCATCACCGAGGAGTCATCCACAATGAGCGCGGTTATCTTATCCATAGTTTCACACTCTGGTTTCCACCACTCTGCGGTTTACACGGCATGGCCACGAAATCGCGAGCCGCTATTTTGCCTGACGTGATGTCTATCGGCAGTTCGAGCCAGTGCTTTAAGGAAGCGATGACTCGCAATCCAGCGCCGCGCGCACGATGGGCCATGTTGTAGTCGGAACGGTTTGGGATCTATCTATGACCTGGCTACCGGCTTGCTGCATGTGGGCAGAGACATTGAATCATTGAGGTATTGAATCATTGAGTGATTGAATTCAATGACTCAATACCTCAATGATTCAATGACTCAATCTGTCTTTATCCGTTATGCTTAGCGGAGACTTATGACCCTGCTCGACGCGCAGCCCTACGACACGGCGAAAGCACGGCGGAGGAGGATCCAGATCGCGGTCGCCGTCGTGGTCGTGATCGTTCTGGCCGGGCTGGCCTTTATGTACCGCAACTGGCCCGAAGAGCACTCCGTGGACAAGTTCTTCGCCGCCCTCCAGCATCAGGATTACGAAACCGCCTACGGCATTTATTTCAACGATCCCGGCTGGCGGCAGCATCAGCAGAAGTATTCGCAGTACACTTACGCCGACTTCTATCGCGACTGGGGGCCGGGCGGCGAGTGGGGGCTCATCAAGTCCCACAGGATCTACGGATCGGCCAACACAAAAGGTCTGGGCAGCGGAGGAGGGGTTGTGGTCGAGGTCATCGTCAACGAGCGCTCCGAGCACGCCCGCATGTTCGTGCAGAAGTCAGATAAAACGCTGACGGTGTATCCGTACTAGCTCGTGTAGGGACGGGCGCCCTCGCCCGTCCAAGCCGAGCGCAGCTCGGCAGCTACCCGTGGTCACAGCCAGTTGGAGTTTTCCCCGCAGCCGCGCTAAGCCGCCATAGCCGCAACCTGCGCCAGCGTCTTCTGCAGCGACGCCTCATCGCCCACCGTCATGCAAGTCTTCGAGCGGTCGATCTGCCGCATCAATCCCCACAGAACTTTACCCGGGCCGACTTCAATAAACAGGCTGACTCCTTTATCGATCAGCAAGCGCAGCGACGGCGCCCACCTCACCGTGCCGGTCACCTGGCGAATCAGGGCGTCGCGCGCAGCCTGCGCGGACGTGACCAGGGCCGCATCGACATTCGAGACCACCGCACACGATGGATTCTGAAAACTCAGCTGGCGCAAATCCTCCGCCAGACGATCCTGCGCCGGTTGCATCAGCGAACAATGGAAAGGTGCGCTGACCGGCAGGTGCACGGCCTTCTTCGCTCCGCGTGCGTGGGCGAGCTTGATGGCGCGCTCGACGGCGCCGGCGTGTCCCGAGATCACGATTTGCTCGGGCGAATTAATATTGGCCGGCTGGCAAACTTGTCCCTGCGCCGCGTCTTTCGTAATTTGGCTGACCTTGTCGAGCGCCATGCCCAGAATGGCCGCCATCGCGCCCACGCCCACGGGCACCGCTTCTTGCATATACTGGCCGCGATTTCGAACCGTCCGCACTGCATCGGCAAAGGTCAGCGTTCCGGCGGCCACGTGCGCCGAATACTCACCCAGGCTGTGGCCGGCAACATAGTCCGCAACGAAATCCGGCGTCAGGCCTTTTTCCTGCAGCACACGCCACGCCGCCACCGACGCCGTCAAGATCGCCGGCTGCGTGATCTCGGTCAGCTTAAGTTTTTCTTCCGGACCTGCAAAGCACAGCTCTGACAGCTTGTAGCCGAGCGCCTCGTCCGCTTCCTCAAACGTTCGACGCGCGACTTCGTAGCTGTCGGAGAGCTCTTTCCCCATTCCAACGGCTTGCGAACCCTGACCGGGAAAGAGAAAAGCGATGGAGGAATTTGATCCTGGCATTGATATGCTCACGTAGGGGCAGGTGCCCTCACCTGCCCAGCGGGGCGAAGCCCCGCAGCTTTCTTATCGTGCCGGCGAAAGGCCTGGCGCACTGCGCACGCCTCCCCAGACGAGGGCGTCTGGGGCTACGTGATTCCTGGCGATTCGCCTCATGATCACGTTGGAACAGCCACCCTCAGTTCGGCCAGTTCACGCTCTATGGCTTCGTTTACTTTGCCCTCGGCGAATTCCGCCGCCACGCGCACCGCGTTTTTGATGGCATTGGTATTCGACGATCCGTGCGTGATGATGCACACGCCTTTTACGCCGAGGAGAAGCGCGCCGCCATACTCGGTGTGATCCAGCCGCTTTTTGAAGTCGGAAAACGCGTTGCGCGAAATATACGCGCCCACCTGGCGCGTGATCGTGGCCTTCAAGGTTTCTTTCAGCACGGTGCGCACCAGCCGCGCCACGCCCTCGGAAGTCTTCAACGCAACATTGCCGACAAATCCGTCGGCCACGATCACATCCACGTGGCCGTTGTATAAATCGCGGCCTTCCACATTGCCGATAAAGTTGATGGGAAGGCGTTTGAGCAGTTGAAAGGCCTCGCGCGTCAGCTCGTTGCCTTTGCTTTCTTCCTCTCCGATCGAAAGCAGCCCCACTCGCGGATGCTCCATGCCGAAAATCGAACGGCAATAAATATCGCCCATCACCGCGAACTGCGCCAGATTATTGGCCGTGCAATCCACGTTCGCGCCGACGTCGAGGAGAACCGCCGCCGTATTCAGGACGGTAGGAAACGCCGCCGCCAGTGCCGGACGGTCCACTCCCGGCAGCGCACCCAGCACCACTTTGGCCGTGGCCATGGCGGCGCCGGTGTTGCCCGCCGTCACGAAGCCCGCAGCGCGCCCCTCGCGCACCAGCCGCAGTCCGACGCGGATCGACGAATCGCGCTTGGCGCGGATCGCCTCCACTTTGTCATCCATGGTGATGACTTCGCTGGCGTGAACCACATCAATCGGCAAGCGCCGGGCCCCGGGATAGCGCGCCAACTCGGCCCGCAACCGCGGTTCCGGTCCGATCAGCAGCACGCGGAGGCCGTGATGGCGCGCCGCCTGCAACGCGCCTTCAATCTCCGGCTTCGGCGCCTTGTCGGACCCCATCGCATCGAGTGCGATTACGCTAGGCATGAAAGAAAATTAGGACTTCTCTTCGACCTCTAGAACTTCGCGGCCCTTGTACGTTCCACACTTCGGGCATGCGCGGTGTGGCATCTTCTGTTCATGGCAGTTCGGACACTCCGACAGCGAGTGCTTCGAGAGCGAGTCATGCGCCCGCCGCGTAGCGGTGCGCCTTTGTGAATGTCTGCGTTTCGGATTCGGCATGTGGTTTTCCGTTCCCGGTTCTCAGTTCTCAGTTCTCAGTGAACCCGCTTGACTGAGAACTGAGAACTGGGAACGGAGAACTCTCCTTTATTGATTCAGCTTATCCCGTATTTCTTTCAGCGCCGACCACCGCGGGTCCTCGACCTCGTCCACGCACGAGCACTGAATTTCATTCAAGTTCTTGCCGCAGTGCGGACACAAGCCTTTGCAATCTTCGCGGCAAAGCGACTTCAACGGCAGCGCCAGCAGCACCTGCTCGCGCAGCGTGTCTTCCAGCAGCAATCCTTCGCCCTCGTAATACCCTATTTCGGCCTCGGCGTCCGTGACCGAAAGCTCTTCGTGCCCGGAGTCGGTTCCGAGCGGCCGGTACAGAAGATCGAAGCTGCGCTCGACCTCATGCACGACCGGATCGAGACAGCGTGCACAAGGCACTTCCAGGCTCGTCTCCAGCTTGCCCTTCACCCGGATGTCCTGCACCACCTTGTGTTTGCCGTGATGCTCCTCAACCAGATCCGCCCGGCCCTCGGTGCGCAGCGGCGACCGCTGCTGGACCTCCTCGCCGAGATCGATCACACCCGGGCTCAACTCCTCCCGGAAATCGACCGGGTGAATCTTCAGATCCGCAATTTCGATGAGCATTGGAACCTCCGCCGCCCCCACTCAAATTACCGCAAAGGCCCGCGGAGTGCGACAGAGACGAAAGTCTCTCAGGGAGCAATGACTAAGAATAAAGGGCCCAAAACCGAGTGTCAAGGAAGGGAGCAGGCAGTCTGGGCTACACTGTTGGGCTGAGACGCGAAGTTAGGGAGTACCGTTCGCTGCATCCCATTGCTCCGTCAATCTGTTCCGCCAATCTGCTCCGTCAATCGCAGCCATTGACTCCCCCGCCCACCCGCGCTACGCTGAACTCAAATGGTTGGTAACCGCCCCGTCGGGGTGCGCAATCCGGTTGGCTCCGTTTCCACATCCAGCTATTTGCGTGCAAAAAACGCGGGCACGAGTGCGCCCGAATCCAGCGCGGCACATCCCGGCAACCCATATTCCGGTAACCCGCGTCCCGGTAACACCAATCGAATAGTGAGCCCTGTTCGGCTGCAGGAGGCAGCACGATAACCCCGAATGAAGAAAAGCATTGTACTCACCCCTGACATCGAGACTCTGTTCGGCACGCGCGATGAAAATCTCCATGTGCTCGAAGACGGCCTGAACATTAATATCGATCTGCGCTCGGATCGCATTGAACTGGAAGGCGCGCCGCGCGATGTGGCCCGCGCTGAACAGTTATTCGCTGATTACGAGCATCTGCGGCGCACCGGACACCAGTTCCTGAACGGCGACCTGGGCAGCATGTTGCGCGTGGTGGTCGGCGATCCGAATGTGACTCTGCGTGGATTGGCCGAGGCCGGACGCCAGCGTTCCTTCGGTCGCCGCACCGTCCAGCCGAAAAGCCCCAATCAGCGCCGCTACCTCGAAGCCATTGAGCAGCATGACATGGTGTTCGGCGTCGGCCCGGCCGGCACGGGCAAAACCTACCTCGCCGTGGCCATGGCGATTTCGGCGCTGCTCAACAAGCAGGTCAACCGCATCATACTGGCGCGGCCGGCGGTCGAGGCGGGCGAGCGTCTCGGCTTTCTGCCCGGCACCTTGCAGGAGAAGATCGATCCCTATCTGCGGCCCTTGTATGACGCGCTCTTTGACATGCTCGAGCCCGAGCGCGTGGAACGCTATCTCGAAAAAAATATCATCGAGATCGCGCCCATCGCCTTCATGCGCGGGCGCACGCTGAACGATTCGTTCGTCATCCTGGACGAGGCGCAGAACACGACATCGGAGCAGATGAAGATGTTCGTCACCCGCCTGGGATTTAATTCCAAGGCGGTGATCACCGGCGACGTCACGCAAATCGACTTGCCCAGCGCGCGCCGCAGCGGCCTGATCGAAGCGGTGGAAATTCTGCAAAGTGTAAACGGCCTCGCGTTCGTGCATTTCGACGAAAGCGACGTGGTGCGTCATCACCTGGTGCAGCGGATCATTCGCGCGTATGACGAACACAAAGCGCGGCTGGCGGAGCAGCAGTTGTCTCTGCTCGAACCAAAGTCCGAGCCGAAGTCTGGCGCGCCGCAGGCGGATATTGCCGGGGCTCCTCCGCGGCCAGCGTCTTTACCGGCCCCAAGGGAAGAGCCGCACCTGCGCAATTAAGCGGAGACTCGGCGCAGACTCTAGTTCTAGGTTGTCATCCTGAGCGAAGCGAAGGACCTATGCATCTGGCCGCGCGATGCATAGGTCCTTCGCTTCACTCAGGATGACAAAGAGAAGTGAACTTGGTCATCTTTCAAAAGCGCGTCGCGGATCTGACCGAGTTGGCGCTCCGCCGTTTCGTGGCGCGCGCCCGGCGCGCCGCGGGATTGAAGGGCGGCGTGAACGTGCTGCTGACTTCGAGCGCCGAGATGAAGTCTCTGAACCGGCGTTTCCGCGGAAAAGACCAGCCCACCGACGTGCTCTCGTTTCCCGCCGAGCCCGGCGCCCAAAAACAATTCGCGGGCGAAATCGCCATTTCAGCGGAGATGGCAGCGCACAATGCGCGGGCGCTCGGACACTCACCCGCCGAGGAAGTTAAGATTCTAGTGTTGCACGGCGTCCTGCATCTGCGCGGCTACGATCACGAGTGCGACAATGGAGGGATGGCGCGGCGCGAAAAACAGTTGCGCGCAAAACTCCACCTTCCGCTGGGCCTGATTGAGAGAACGACGACTTCGCGCGCCGGGAGAAAACATCACCAATGATCGGAGTCGGCATAGCTCTCGCGCTCCTCTTCGGCCTGCTGACGCTGGTCTCCTACGTCGACCGTCTCTACCAGGAGATTGGCAAATTCCTGTCGCGCGAATTCCAGGACAACATCGACGCCTTCGAGCAGATCGTGGAGCCGCGCCTCCGCGTAACGCGCGCGCGCGCTTCGCTCTCCATGGCCATTCTCACGCAACTGGTCACGGCTGCCATTGCCATGATCGTCGGCTTCACCGTGTTTCGCGACCGCGCCTGGAGCGTCTACGAAGTCCTCGAAGCCACGCTCAGCCTGGTGCTGATCATCATCTTCTTTAATCGCCTGCTGCCCTTCGTCTTTTTTTCGCGCACGCGCGGACGCTGGTTGGCGGACTGGGTGCCGCTTTTGCGCCTGCTGATCTACCTGGTTCTGCCGGTGACGCTGGTGCTGGGATTCTGCCAGTCCGTGGCTGCGCTCACCCGCGAGCACATCGACGCGCGACCGGAAACCTCCTCCGAAGCCGTCGACGCCTTGATTGAAGCGGGGCAGGAAGAAGGCATCATCCAGGAAGGCGACCGCGACCTGATCCAGTCGGTAGTGGAGTTCAGCGGCAAGACCGTTCGCGAGGCCATGAAGCCACGCCCGGAGATGGTCGCGGTACCGTCCGATTACACCGTCGAGCAGGTGGTCGAGCTGCTCCGGGGCAAGCATTTCTCGCGCATCCCCGTGTACGAGGGCTCGATTCACCATATCAAAGGCATTCTCCACGCGCAGGATGTGATGCAAGTGCCCGACTCCGAAGCGCACACGCGGACGGTCGCGACCCTGATGCGAACCGACGTTTACTTTGTCCCGGAAAGCAAGTTAGTAAGTGACCTGCTGCGCGAGATGCAACGCAGTAACATCCGCATGGCGATAGTAGTAGATGAATATGGAGGCGTAGCCGGCCTCGTAACTATCGAAGACCTGGTAGAAGAAATAGTAGGAGAAATCGGCGATGAGCACGAGAAAGCCCAAGTCGTGCAGGAAAACGACCACTCCTACATAGTCCCCGGTAACATGGATGTAGACCGCCTCGATGAACTCTTCGGCATGCGCCCCGAAGGCCACGAATCGTCCACCATAGCCGGCCTGGTAAGCGAACTCGCCGGACGCATTCCCAAGAAAGGCGAAGTCATCGAAGACGAAGGCCTGAAGTTCGAAGTCCTCGACTCAACCGATCGCCGGGTGGAGCGCGTGCGGATCACAACAGCTGAGCCGAAGCAGATGAAGTTGATTTAAGAAGCGGCGAATGTTTACTTAGAAGGTATTAACCCGTGTTTGCCACTACCCCCTCCCCCC
>Ga0116122_1001988_pt1 | contig 9866 bp, 12 predicted proteins | sample June2015DPH_13_5_FD_89726 | JGI IMG/M metagenome (GOLD analysis project Ga0116122, IMG submission 89726) | Peatland microbial communities from SPRUCE experiment site at the Marcell Experimental Forest, Minnesota, USA - June2015DPH_13_40 | ecosystem: Environmental > Terrestrial > Soil > Wetlands >...
ACAGCTCCCCGTCGCGCTTCTCCAGCTTTCTGAGTTCCCAATTGACATTGGCCAAAACGTTGTCGGAATCATGGCGACCGTGTGCGGGTTTTGTTGAGTTATCCACGGATTGATTTCGCAAGCAAAGATAGGAGGCGGCCCCGCAAGGTCGTTTCAAGCTGGCGCTTTTCCTGGAACGGGACCACTAATCCCCCCACCTGACCGGCGCTGGCCGACAATTCTTCCAGTCGCGGGTTCAGCGTACGAAGCTGCTGTTGCACTTCAGGTGGTTCGCCGTTCGGCATAGCCAAGTCGACCCGCGCGGAGAGGCCACGTCCCATTGCATGAGTCTACCCGGCAATTTCGGCGCTGGGAATGTTACGAGGGTAATAGCAGACAAGCTGCCCTCCGCCTGTATGCCGCCGCGGTGTTCCAATCGCGCAGCCGACGATCTCGCGGCCACTCAGGCACATCTTTTGTGGAGTTTTCTGATAGCAACCAAGGTCTCGCCAGTCCGCAGGTTCCACCTTCGCTGTTGACCGTTTTCGTACCAACGTAAGACGAAGGAGCCACCCAGCTCTGCATCCTTGCCCTTTATGTCGGACGCAGTTGGTCGATGAAGAGCCCATTCGATCTCCGGTAGATCTTCGCTCCTCGCTCCTCCGATCTCACTACGAAGGCAACTGATATACGGCGATCCTCATCTCAAGATCCTACTAACTTCCCCGTGAGCCCAGGAGTGCCGCTCATGACCTCGCAGACTGGCAAGCAACCCCGAGTAACGCCTTTGCGGGTGGTCCTTGTGGACTATGCACTGCGCCTTCTTCTGCGCGATCAGGACGAGCAGCCGCTGGATGCTCTGTAAGAAGCCTGTAATTTGTTCACTCGACGGAGGCATATCAGCGGTGGCTATCTCGCGAAAGGCACGCGCTTAGGGTCGTACTCGAAATCTACAAGACCATCGCGGTAGTCCAGCTTCAACTCAAGCAGCCTGAGCATTGCAAATCCCAGAAAACCGGAAATCTCCGTCCCGGTGTGGCGGCTCACGGTGGAGAGGTCTAGCGTGATGATGCCTTGGTTCGACTGACGATAATGCCCGAAACTCAAAGTCGCCTTCTTCGAACTATAGACCTTATTCACTTCGCCGTTCAGTCCAGTCACTCGGTCGCGGTAGTCGGAACTTACCTTGCCGACCACCCGCCCAGCACGCAGCGAGAGAATATTGCTGAACGCACCCGTGTCGAGTCCGAACAGCATGGGTTTAGAATCGTTGACGCTTGTCGGCACCAAGATGGCATGACCAAAGCGGAAGACTTTCGTCCAGTTGGCCATCTCCGGCGCAACGTAGCGATCTCTGGGCAAGCGACGTGGGGTCTCGGAACCGGGCGCGGAGGATTTCTGCTGCTTTGAAGTCGGTTCGGTCGCGCTGTCTTCCTTCTGCTCCGCATTCGCTTGCTCTTCCCCTTCGCTGTTCAGCGATTTCGGAGCCACTGTATCTTCCGGGCGCTTCGGCAGCGGAGACAGTTTGAGCCGCATTCCCGGAAGGTCGATGTCGATCAGATAGCCTCCAAACACATCGGCACCGACCAACCCCTCTTCCTCTGTCAACGAGTTTTGATCACTTACGGCGACCACGCAGTCTTGGAACTCCAGTTCGCCGATTCGGATGTGGTCCGCTACCGCCGTGTAACCGCCTTGCAGCCCTTTGTCACCGATGCCCCCGTAGTGCAAGGCAGAGACGCGAGTCAATCCCGCCTTTTCCGCAGTCTTACGGCTTACCATGATCCCGCCTGCTCCCGTGTCCAGCAGCAGGTGGACATTCCGGTCATTGAGCTTTGCCGACAGGCCGATGCCACGCATGCGCCGTCCGTCCTCCGCATACATGGTCTCCAGCTTCGTCTCGGTTTGCTCCACCTTGCTGACCAGCCTGCACGCATGAACGGGTTTGTCGGCTGTCGCTTTCAGGAACTCCAAATATTCGGTCATCCGCCTTGTTTCTTCTTCATTATCGGGATGGGGCTCGCCGAGATAGGCCTCAAGTGCCGCTAGTCTTTCTTTTCGCGGAAGCATGCCCAACCACGCCCTTTGTACCTCGATATCATCAGGGGCGATTTGGTGCGCGATCTGCAACTCGCCATAGGCTATGCGGTACATGGAGTAGGAGCGGTACAACCGTGCCAGTCCGAGATAAGCATGCACTTCCTTTTGGTCGAGCGTCTTTGCCGCGAGGTATGACCGCTCGGCATCCGACATCTCAGCGCGACGAAACTGGACATCGCCCTTCGCCGCCAGCAACGCCGCAGAATTGGACTGCGCAGTCAATGCTGTGTTCACCGCGTCCAACGCTTCATCAATCTTCTGTTGCCGCAACATTGCCCGCACAAGTCCAACTTGGGCAGGCACTAACTTCGAGTCGGTGTTGAGTAGTGCCCGATAGCTGGCCTCGGCTTCCGCGAACTTGCCCGCTCGATAAAGCTGGTCAGCAGACGCAAGTGCTGGACTAATAACCGGAGCCTTGGTGTCGTCGCCAAACATGAGTTGCAGAGAGATGAGCAGAAGAGCGGCGACGACGGCTGAGCGCAGGAAAGCGAGCACGAGACGAGAAACTCCGGGTAAACGCAGCAGAGTAACACGATTCCGCAATGCTGCGAAGCCGGCCAACGCGACCGTCCACAATGCCTCGCTGTGCCCCTTTCGTTCTTACGCGGATGATACAGGCCGCGATTATACGCCGTTTTTCTTAGTTCTGGCGGCGCGGATATTGGTGAACTGGGACGGGCGACCTTCCCCGCTCTCCGTTGAGGTTCTTTCTAACCTATGCCTCAGTCCGTCAGGGCTTCTACTAAGTGCGTGCAAAGGGAGATTTCCACGTTGTAGTAATTGCAGACGGCCGGGGCGGCCAGATAGAGTTTGAGGATTCCGTCCACCTTGGGATACCCCTCGCGCTCCCAGCGGTCTGCATCCCGCTTCTCGGCCCAGAGAGTGACGGCGATCCACTTTTCCGTCTTGGTCTCCGGCACGAAGGGCAGGAACTCCATGAATCCCTGCTGCTTCTTCAGGATCGGCAGAACCTCTTTGCGGAGAACGTTCACGATTTCTTCTTTCATTTCCGGCTTCGGAGTAAATTCAACGATGCGGCCAAACATGATGAATCTCCTTTGCGTTTTTGATGGGGGGCGAACCGCAAGCTGACACGCCCGCGAGGGGAGTACTTCGGGTGCCAGTTTATGCCGTCACAGATGAAAGTCAGTGACTCAACGCACACCAAGCTGTGAGGTTCAAACACACTCTGGCTCGGCTTGGGAAAGCCGAGAGCTTGTCGAGAACATCATAGCGAACAACTTCTTTCGAGTCCGTTGGCTTCTAAGCATCCTATTTCGTCCTCGCAGCCCGTATTTTCTCCCACCTCGCCCTTTGTGCCGCCGCGATCTTCCTGCGGGCTGATGCCGACATGGTGCGCTTGGGTTTCGGCGCTCGACCTTTTGCTTTTGCCCACCGCGCTTTCTGCGCGAGGCTCATGCGCGTGCGAGCCGAGGCTGACAGCGTATGCCTTGGTTTAGTGTGATTACTCCCGCCGCCAAACTTGCCAAGAACGGAAAGAGCGGCATCAACATGACGAAGCTCATTCACAAGACTCTCTCTTGCTGCCCTCAACTCCGACACAAAGCCCGCTAGTCCCGCTAGGTTTGCCATGAATCCTCCTCGCGAATTGTAATTGATCGGCTCAGTTTCCTGCGCGGCTGGTGCCCGATTCGCAGGTGTTTAGGCGGCAAGAACTACCCGATCTCCACCGCGCTGGGTCGGGCGACGAATCGCCTCCTATCCAGATTGAGGGATTTCGTACCGACCTCGACAGGCGACCTGAAGGACGCCGCCTGAGCCCGCAGGCACTGGGTGCAGGAATACCTCAACAACAGTGACGGACACCTGAGGGGCATCGTCAGCAATGGATTTCTGCTTCGGCTGCTCCGGGACACCTCTCGCACGTCCCGGCTATCATATAAGCGAGCGCAAATCGACGGGGTCGATTTCCTGCTAGAGCTAGAGCCGTGCTCCACGCATTACGAGATGTATGACAGGTAAACGAGAGCCGATCTTGATCTAGGACGCAGCACCGTTTGCGTGAGAAGTTGAAAACTGCATGAAGTCGTTCGCACCAATGATCCCGAGGACTATACGCACGAAAAGCGGGAATCGTCGCCGAGTGGGGTCATGGACGATGGTTGGTGCGGAAAGTAAGTACAGCACGTGGCGAGTCTCAAGCTTGCACCCCCCAGCGGCTACTACATTCTTGACCCACTCGCTTTCCCGTCCGTAGGTGAGCGCAATCAGGAATCCCTCCGGCGCTCGAAAAACATTCACTGGTGTCCGGTGGAGCCTGCCTGACTTTCGACCTACGTGTGTAAGGATGCCGAAGCCCGGCAATCGGGCGGCGAACCGACTCGTGATTCGGTTCGTAACGGCTAGGTTGAATGCTGCTACCCACCTTTTGCGGAACCGAATTAGAAGGACTGGAGTCAGCAGGATTGCTAGAAGCGAGATGACCCATGCGGTGATTACCACGATTGCCGTAGACCTCATTGCAACTTCGCGTACTCTGCCTTGGCTTCCTTCAGGATGGGGATGTCGGGGTCGGCGTCTTTCAGTGCGGGCTCTGGTCTCTCTGCGCCAAGAATCTGCTCTGGCACTCTTTCGCTGCCGATAGCAATTCGCTGAACTCAGGAGTTCCACGGAGCTTCGCGAGCAACGGGTCGGATTGCAGGGCTATATAGGCACAATAGTTCTGTCGAATGGCGCTTCTCAGCAAGCGAACAGCGGCATCGTTTTGACCGCAATACGACAGCAGAGCGCCAACGAAATACCGAGGCTCCGCGTCAACTCCCGCAAGCGCGGCCGCTTCGCTCTTTTTCGCGGCTCCGTCCAATTGGGATGTCTGCTGGGGATCTAGGCAGGCTAGAAGCAGATCACGGCCCAGTAGAGGACGATCCGACGTTCGCTGAATCGTTTGTCGTGCCTCGCCCAGTTTGCCTTGCTCCAGAAGAATAAAAGCTGTTGTCCTAGCTGCCCAGTCCGAGCCTGCGTCAAGGCGGACGAACTCCATCGCCCTCTGTGGCTCACCTAATTGCATGAAGGCCCAAGAGCACGACCGGAATTGGCTGTTCCGATCCAAGGCGAGCGCTGTGTCGCACTCGCGTGCCGATTCGTCCAACAATCCCGCATAGCGCAGGATATAAGCCAAAGAGAAATGGGCCCGCGCGCTTTTCGGGAGGCGCTTAACCAAGGTTGACGCTTGCGCGTAGGCTTGTCCAATGTCGCCTCGATCCATTTGGTTAGTAATCAACTGTCCAGCGGCAGAGGTCAAGTTCGGATCAAGCGCCAGTGCTCGTTCCAGAGCCGAGTCCGAACGCTTGAGCATGGGTTCCCCGCCGTCAGCATACTCACTGCCGTAGTAGTAACGGGCTCCCAAAGCCTCCCAAGCGGGCGCGTAGCTTGGGTCAATACCCACAGCACGCTCCAGCATCGCGATGGCATCCTTATTAGGAGCAACATCATGCGGAACCGCGATGCTGCGCAAATACAGGTCGTAGGCCTCCTCGCTCTTGGGCCGAGTTCCCGCCTCCCCAGAGGCCGATAATCCTCCCAGCACGGGGACAAGGCCTTGCCGGACTCTCGACGTAATTTGTTCCCGCATCGCAATCTTGTCTGACGCTGCAACATTGATGGTGTCTCGCCAAACACTGCGGTTATTCGCGACATCCACCGCTTCCAGTGTGACCTCCAACTGGTTACCTTCCGTGAGGTAGTGTCCCGTGACAATGCAGGTCACCCCCATCTCCCGACCAGCCTGTTGCAAGTCCAAGTTCGGCCCGTTGTACTTGCTCGTTGTGGCAAAAGGACGAATGGAGAACGACGGCACGTAGCTCAGCGCAGTCGCAATTTCATCGGGCAAGGCGAGCCGTAGAAAATCAGTGTCCTTGTCGGAGCCCGCATTCTGGAACGGCAGCACCGCGATGGCCTTCGAGCTTACAGAATCAAGGGGCGAGGCTTGGGGATGCCGAGACTGCCAGAGGAAGAGTGCGATCACGATTGCAGCGATAACGCCAACAGCGGCCGCAGCGACCCATTGGAGCCGTCTTTTGCGAGAAACGGGTGCCGCTTTAGGAAGAGCAGCTGACTTACCAGAGTCCGTGTCCCGTTTCAGTCGTTGCAGGTCAGCTCGCATCTCCGCTGCGCTCTGATAGCGTAGGTTGCGGTCTTTCTCCAGAGCCTTGTTAATGACGTGCTCAAACCCCGCTGGAATATCTGGATTTAGCCGCACTGCCGGCGCTGGCGCTCGATTCAGGATCGATTCGAAGATCACACCAGATGTGTCGCCCCTAAACGGGAGTAGACCGGTTGCCATCTCGTAGAGAACCGCCCCGAACGAAAACAGGTCGGTGCGAGCATCGAGTTCCTTACCTCGAACCTGCTCCGGCGACATATAAGCTACGGTGCCGAGCGTAGAACCGGGGCTGGTGAGATGTTCCTCGGCGAGAGTTGTAGCGGTCTGAGTATTCTGTGCGGCTATTTGGCTGGCAGAACTGGCAGGAAGGGCAACCTTGGCCAACCCGAAATCCAGAATCTTGGCATGTCCGCGCTCGGTGACAAAAATATTGGCAGGCTTGATGTCGCGATGAACGATCCCCTTTCCATGTGCGGCATCGAGCGCATCCGCAATCTCGATAGCGAGAGACAGGATCAGTTCGGAGTCCATCGGCTTTTCTGCAATCCGGTGCTTCAGCGTCTGCCCGTCGAGAAACTCCATGGCGATGTAGGACTGCTCGCCACTCTTGCCGATGTCGTAAATTGTGCAGATGTTGGGATGGTTTAGCGCCGATGCTGCGCGGGCTTCGCGTCGGAAACGTTCCAATGCCTGCGGGTCTCGGGACACGTCATCAGGCAGGAATTTAAGCGCAACGAAACGACCTAGCTCCGTGTCCTCGGCCTTGTAGACGACACCCATGCCACCGCCACCCAGTTTCTCGACAATGCGGTAGCGCGAAATGGTCTGTCCGATCATTCGTGGCGAATCTTACGTGGATGAAACGGGCAAGTCAATCAAAGCGGTGGAGTTGACGGCATCTCCGACAGGGCTGTTGGCGAAACATCTGCATTACGCTAACAAGGGCTAACACTCTTTTCAGTGCCTGCTATTGTCCGATGGAACCGTTCCGGTGAAATCGGCCGCCTTCAAAGAAGCGATGACGCACCATGCTTTGGCCAAGCAGAAAAATGATGACTGCCAAGACGACTATAAACAGCAACTGTCCAATTCCAAACGAGGGTGGCTTTGGTCCTGCAGGGTCCGTCGTATTCAATGAACTGTCCATAGACTTGATTCTAAGCACCTCCGTCAATTTTGGCGCGGTTCGACAGGGGTAAACTGGCGTAACACGGGCAGCACTTCGATTGTGCAACCTGGTTGCATAAAGCTCGAGAGCTGCCGAAGGAGGACTTCAGGCGGAAGGTGGAGAAGGAACCGACGGGAAGGGAAGAGGAGCCGTCCGAACTGAGCTACTTCAAGGTCTACAAGAGCCAGATTCCGGTGATCGAGCAGGCGATTGAGACAGCAGCCCTGATGCTGGGCACGGACAAATCGCGCGGCTACTGTCTGGAGATGATCTGCGCCGACTTCCTGGCGGGCGCCCACCTGGACAACGGCAACCCGGAGATCCTGCTCAACTCGATTTCCAGCTACTACAGGTCTTGCCCGGCGAACAGCAGCAGGCGTTCCTCGAAAAACTCCGTGAGAAGGCGTCCTGAATGATTCGCGCCAAAGCCGCTCCCTCGCGTCTGGACCCCTTGTCATACGATGGTGTGCGCCAGCAGATCCTGCGTCGCGACGGCTGGAGGCGTCAGTCCTGTGGCACGATGTCGAATCTTGAGGTGCACCACAGGGAGTTCCGCAGCGATTCGGGGGAAGACTCTGAAGAGAACTTGATTACGCTGTGCAAGGCATGCCACGCTAGAGTGCATCACCGCTAAGATCACGAAGACAGAGTGCCCGGCACAGCGCAGCGAAAGGGGCGGAGTCCAGCGCAGCAATGCGTATCGCTTCAGCAGTATCGATTATGTTTCTCTTGGTCGGCCTGGCTGCACCCCCCGCTATCTCCCAAGATAACGCTGGCGCCGGATCGGGCAATTCGCATTCCGTAATCACTGCCATATCGATCGCTGAACGCGCTGACGGTGTTGATGTGGAAGTCACGTTCAGTAAACTGGTGCAACCTGAGGTGAGCAGGCTCAAGCATCCGGACCGGCTGGTATTCGATTTTCCTGGATGTTAGCTGGCCCATCCAGGCCAACGCCTGATGGTGAATGGCGACTCCGTCCTTGCGGTGAGGACTTCCCAATTCAGCGTTGCGCCGCCCAGAGCAAGAGTGGTCATCGATCTCAGGTCCGCGCAGAATCGCGAGCGCGCGATTGCCGGAGAAAAACTGGTCGTCAATCTCAGCTCAATCGGAAACAACCTCATCATCGAGCTTGGCGCAAACGGAGGCACCCACCGTTCTGCTCTGGCAAGCGATGGAAACAAACCTGCGGCGAAGAACCAGCCACTCGCCTCCAAATCCGCGGAGGTGGTGAAGCCAATGCCGAGCGCGCCGCCCGTTTTCCTTGGACCCGAACGAGTGACACCCAAGTCGGCAGAGGAGGTGGCGCCGATGCCAAGCGTGCCGCCGGTTGTTCTCCGATCAGATCGAGCGGCACCGAAATCCGCGGAGGTGGTGCCTCCAATGCCGAGCGTGCCGCCAGTTCCGCGAATTGCGCGCACAGCAACGGTCCAGCTCAGCGCTTACGCGCTTCTCGACAAAGCCCGAGCTTTGACCGTCTCCGATCTGGAGCCGTTGGAAGCGAAGGCGCGAGCTGGCGACCCCGAGTCTGAGACCACACTGGGGCTCGCCTACCATGCCGGCCCGTTGCTGAAGATGGACGATGCGGAAGCGCTTCGCCTACTGCAGCACGCCGCGAATCGTGGCTTTGTCGCGGCTGAGGAAGCCATGGGAATCTTCTGTCAGTTGGGTTTTGGGATGTCGCCGGACAAAGCACAAGCTGTTTCCTGGTACACCAAAGCGGCGCAACACGGATCGAGAGAGGCGGCCAACGACCTCGCGCTGATGTACTCCACTGGCGATGGAGTCCCAAAGGACCCCGCTAAGACGGCGACTTGGTTCCGCAGCGCCGCCGATGCGGGCGAAGCAACCGCCCAGTTGAATCTCGCCGCCTTATACCACCGCGGTGAAGGCTTGCCACAGGATGATACCCAGGCCATCCTCTGGCTCACCAAGGCCGCTGATCAGGGCTTAGTTCCGGCAATGCTCGAACTGGCAAAGTGGGACTTACGCGCGGAGCATGGCAGCAATGTCGATAATGCCATCGTCTGGTTAAAAAAAGCCGCCGATCTGGGCGATGCAACCGCACAGGTGGAATTAGGCGACATCTTCATAGATAAAAAGCTCGGCCGACAGGACTATTCCCAAGCCGTCGACTGGTACAGAAAGGCGGCCGACCAGGGGCAGCGCGAGGGGCAATTTGGATTGGGAGCGCGATATTTGCTGGGACAGGGGGTTCCGCGGAATTTCGAAGAAGCGCGGCGTTGGCTGACACCGGCGGCAAACCGGGGTCATCCCTATGCCCAATTCCTTCTGGCCAAGATGTTCGAGGCGGGAGAAGGTGGGCCGGTCGATGCCGCTTCCGCCGCGAAAAACTATGAAGGTGCCGCGAATTATGGCATCGCCGAGGCGCAATACCGCCTGGGACGCTTGCTCGCCTCCAACCGCAGCAAGGAAACGAATCTCGTATCCGCCTACAAATGGTTAGTTCTGGCACAGGACGCGGTGAAGGAGAGC
>Ga0116122_1001993_pt1 | contig 9841 bp, 9 predicted proteins | sample June2015DPH_13_5_FD_89726 | JGI IMG/M metagenome (GOLD analysis project Ga0116122, IMG submission 89726) | Peatland microbial communities from SPRUCE experiment site at the Marcell Experimental Forest, Minnesota, USA - June2015DPH_13_40 | ecosystem: Environmental > Terrestrial > Soil > Wetlands >...
CCTGGGAGGAACGAAGACGATCCGGGTGGATGTACGGCTGATCGCCGCCACCAATCGCGATCTGGTTCGTGCGGTCGAAGAAAAGGAATTCCGCGGTGACTTGTTCTACCGCTTGCACGTCTTTCCCCTGCATTTGCCGGCGTTGCGCGACCGGCGCGAGGACATACCCATGCTGGTCCGACATTTCGTCGAAAAGTGCGCGGCCCGGCTTCGCAAGCGGATCGACTTCATCCCCGATGAGGCCGTCGAAACCCTGATGCACTGGAGATGGCCGGGAAACATCCGCGAGCTGGAGAATTTCATCGAGCGCTCGATGATCCTGTCGGAAGGCAACCGGTTGAGCCCGCCGCTCGGCGAATTGCGCGAAGAAATCTCACGGCAGCCGTCCGATTCCGACGGTACGCTGCGCGACAAAGAACGGGAATACATCGTCGAAATTCTGCGTCAGACCCGGGGCACGCTGTCGGGTCCGGCAGGCGCGGCGGCCCGGCTTGGACTCAAACGCACGACGCTACAGTATAAGATGCAGCGGCTGGGAATCGCGCGCACAGATTACTTGAGCTAGAGCCTTTGCCCGCTCTTCGCCAGACCCGGCAGTCCCTTCATCGAACGATCGCAACGCTAGAATCCATTTTTGCGATTGGTTCCAAAAGGGTGTGTAGCGATCGATTCAGTCAGACAACCGTGCCACCAACCCGACTCTACGAGAATTTATCTGTTTGCGCTAGCTTGGCTTCCGCAGCGTCAAGAAACGCCTTTGCACAAATGACGCAGCAAGAGCCTCGGAGGATCTCCGGCGGAATGTCGCTGACTCAGAAGCCAGTTCAGGTTCGCCTCGCGTTGTTGGGCATGAATGACTGGGCGTGGCGCAAAAGGACAGCTGCTACGGCACCATCCTGTGCGATCTGAGCGGCGCCGAGTGGTGGATCTTCTACCGATCGCCAGTCCAACACCATCAAACGCCAGATGTACGGCCGGCCAAACTCGATTTGCTACGGATCTGCGTGTTGCACGCGGCTTGATCGGCCCTACCCTACCGCTCCACGCGGTGGTGGATAGGAGCGGCTGCCTTCACCAAAAATGCGGAAGAACCGCTTTTGGGTGATCGCTGAGGACAGGCCCATAGAATTCGGACTCTTCGCGGAGCAGGACAAAAGGACAAAACCAGTCGCGGAGGTGTTCACTCTGACCGATGAACGAAACGAGCCTAGTGACAATGGCGTCGAACCGACCTGTCGGCATTAAAGATCGCTTCGGCGAACGAGGTCTTCTTCGGTGTGGCTGATCCCGCACTCCATTGCCTCGAGGATCTCTGCAAATGGTCTTCCGCTTGATGTCGACTTGTAAGTTACAGAAACTACGGGTCTAGCCTGTATCGGTGGCTCGCCGAGCGGCGGCGAATGACTGTCGATCGCGTTCCGCGGACTCGATACTTCGACACGTCTGTGCTTTTTTTCGACGGATATGCCACTACAAGCCTATGAATGCCCGAAGATGTCCAGATGTCCGACATTCGTGGCACAGTGGCAACTAGTCCTGGAACTCAATGGGACTAATGTTCAGTTTTTTCATCTTCGAGTAGAGGGTCGTGCGCTTCATTCTCAGTCTGTTGGCTGCACCCGATGCGCCACCTATTACTCCGCCCGACTCTTTCAGAGCCTGAAGGATGAGCTCGCGCTCGACCTTTGGGGACATCTTGCCAGAAGACGGCTTCGCGTTACTTCTCAGTTCCTTAAGCGAAACCCTCAGGACTGGTGAGTTCGTCAAAATCACGCATCGCTGAATCAGATTTTGTAATTCTCTGATGTTCCCCGGCCAGCTCCAATTCAGAAGGGCATCCATTGCTTCGGCAGGGATAGTCGCAATCGACTTCTCCGCTTCACTTGCGTATCTGGACACGAAGTAACGCACAAGGGCAGGAATGTCACTCTTTCGCTCCCGCAGAGGGGGAACGTAAATCGGAAAGACATTGAGTCTATAGAATAGGTCCTCGCGGAAGCGACCTTCTGCGATACCCCGGCGCAGATCCTGATTTGTGGCAGCGATCAGCCGAACGTCGACCTTCACAGTCTGGTTACTGCCGAGCCTTTCGAATTCCTTGTCTTGCAGCACCCGTAACAACTTCGGCTGAATTACACCCGGAAGATCCCCTACTTCATCCAATAGCAGAGTTCCTCTGTCAGCCAGTTCCAATCGACCGAGGTGCCTATTGGCCGCCCCTGTGAATGCCCCCTTTTCGTGTCCGAATAGCTCGCTTTCCAACAAATCTGTCGGAATCGCAGTACAGTTGACGCTAATAAACTTGCTGTTGGCCCGCGGGCTGAGTCGATGAATTGCGCGTGCAACTAACTCCTTACCGGTACCTGTTTCGCCCAGCAGCAGCACCGTCGCGTCAGTTGCGGCTACCGTCCTCACCTGTCGTAGCACTTCTTGTAGAGGAGCGCTATTCCCTACCATTCCCTGGAAAGCTTCGTCCCGATTCGCGTAATCCCGCAGGTCAAAATCCTGGGGTTCTGGTTCGAGTTTTGATGCTGCGGTCGGGGGGGGTTGGGAGTAATCCGTCGGCGCTGTAAGCCCATCGGATGAAAGCGTGGTGCCCAGAAACTGAGCGATGATCGCAGCTGTATGGCGCAAGAACTCAAGCGTCGCATTCCTCTTGGGAATGACATGCAAACTGCCAAAGCCTATTGCTCCCAGCTTGTAACGCCTTGTTGTCAAGGGAAAAACATAGTAAGTACGAACGCCGAGTCGGCGAAGCGACTGTAGGAAAACGGGCAACTTGGGTTCGGCGTCCAAATCTTGGACAAGTACGGATCGTTGATTCTTCCAGACCCATCCACTTGCACAAGCGTGCGCGGGCAAGCATTCCCATCTCCTCTCCACCTCACCCGCCTTGCAAAGGTTCAGGCGGATGCTTTCCGCACTTGAGTCGTAAAGACCCAATGTGACAACGTCGAAATTCAAGGCATGATGCAAGCGGAGTGCCAGCCTGGGGAAAAGAGCCTCTATCGTGCGCTGACTAAGTGCAAGCTGCGCCAGATCAAGTAGATTGCGATACTGGCCGACTGTCAGATCTGAGAAATGAACGGAATCAAACGCAAGTCTTTGCTCCGGCATACTCTCTCGCACCCTATGGTTTAACTCTTCGGATCGGGCCACGTTTCACAGTGTCGCCTTTCGGGACAGCGACAAAAACCACAACACCTTGCCCAAGAATCTTCTTATATCATTTTTGAAGGTCGATCTTGACAACGATCTGCGTTAGCGCTACGAGGAAGGTAATCATTTGGGGCGTGATGGTCCAGTCACTATGTGGGAACATCACGACGAACTCGGCTTGAAGATGGAGATTCGGATGGATGATAGAGTTGCCAAAATATCGGCACTGGTGCCAAACGACCGGCACATCTTACGGCATGCTCTCGTTGGTGAGGCTGGATTTGTCGAATGGTCCTTGTCGTGCAAGGTTTTCTTAGTAACGGCAGTGGGGCATGCGCAGCGTAGCGATCTGCCGCCCTGAACATTCGTATAGGTTCGCTTCACGAATGGTTAGTTGCTCTCGGTGGTATTGGACTGCCGGAGTTCGCAATCGGTGTCGAGCGGACCGAGGGGGCCGCTTTTCACGTTTTATTGTGAGCCGTCAGTGCAGTCGCCCCTGCCACAAGACGAAAGCTCCCGTCTCGAAAGTCTTCGTAGCTTTCGAATTCTGGGAACATCCTGCGAGCAAGTGTTCGACGAAATTGCTCATCTGGCTGCTCATATCTGCGATGCTCCAGTCGCCGTCATCGCTTTCATCGATGAGCAAAGGGTATGGTTTAAGGCGAAAATCGGCCTTGAGTTGGATGAGATTCCGCGAGATGGCTCGTTCTGTGCCTACGCAATCTTGCAACCCGACGTCCTGATCGTCCCGGATCCGCTCAATGACGAAAGGTTCATGAGCAGTTTCTTGGTGAAGCAACTCGGGATTCAATTCTACGTAGGGATTCCATTAATTACCCATGACGTCCGTCCCCTAGGTACGTTAGCCGTGATGGACCGAGTGTCACACCTCATGACAGCAGAGCAGACCGATTCCTTACGCATACTCGCTCGACGGACGATGCGTGAGCTGGAACTACGACGCACAAGAGAAACTCAATCGTCGCACCGGCAGCTTCACCTCGCACCGCCCCCGCAGCGTTCCATCACCATCTTGATAGTCGAAGACAACGACAATATTCGAAGCGTTCTGCACAGGGTGCTCGAAGGCAGCGGGTTTTCCGTCTTGCCTGCTGCCGATGGTGCAGAGGCACTTCGTTTGTGCCAGCAACACGACGGCACAATAGACCTTGTGGTGACTACTATTGTAATGCCCGGACCCAACGGACTTGAGCTCTCAGAGCGAATTCGTGCGGCCCGCCCCGAGACGAAGTTTTTGTTTATAACGGGTCTTTGGGACCAGTTTCTGGAATTACCTGAACTGACCAAGTACGGTGCAAACATCCTGGAAAAGCCCTTTCTTCCTTCGGAAGTCCTGCGTAAAGTGGAAGAAACGCTCAACCAGGGGAAGGCAGCCACAGGTACCGAAGGATAATGCGGAAAGGAGTTATCCATGGAAGCCGAAACCTCAAGGAAAGGGAAAGCGAGAATTGCGATTTTAATCGAAGAGATGGACTCCATCCATTCCGCCAACAAGCTATATTGGGAACGGAAGGCGCCCAGCCGCGGAGCCAGGGCCAGGTATCAGCGCAGACAAGATCGGTTGGAAGAAGTCCGGAGCGAACTTGCTGAACTGACCGGCGTAGGGAAACGAGGCCCCGACAAGGCTCTTGAGTATCGGGCGGTCATGTCATCGACAGCACAATCCATTTGACAGACCGCGATTGCCTTAAGAGCACGAAGTCGTCGCTCGCGCGGATCGGACGTGTACTCCAGAACAAGACCAGCGCTAGCGACGGGCGCATGAAACTGCACCTGATCCTTGCGGCAGAAAGGCATCCAGAACCACGCCAAGTGATTCTGACCGCCCGCATATGGTTGCGTTCTACCTTTTCGTTCGTGCCGCAGATCACGCGCCGTAAGCCGCTAGCCAGCCATTACGCGCTTCAGCGCCTTCAAGATGGGATTGGGCAGATATGCATGATTAGAAAAAGAAAAGTGTTCTGCGCAGTAGTGAACTGGCACCCCGGCAGCCTTGCACAAGAATTCGTAGGGCGCTGCCTCGTCTGGATCTTGAAAAACGTCCCCAACGGCTCACGTCATAGACAAGAATTGCCGGTAGTAGTGTTTTCCCGCGGCGACATCTTGGAGTAGCCGTGATAAACCAGTCCTGTGTTTCATTACCAAACAGCTCTTTGCCTCATCGCGGTCTGTCTCGACGATCACGAAGCCGGTGTGCTCGGCGTAACTGGCGATTCCAGCACCTTGAAAATCGAGCGAATATTCTTGACGTTCAGTGGACACGCGGAGGTACTGCGCGGCGGGAACTAGGGGCTGTGTTTCCATGGGACCTCCAAGACAAGAGGATAAAGGGTGTCAATCCACGTGCGGGCGAGCGACCCGATTTATCGCAGGCCCGTCTGAAGGTTGTTCAGACCCGCAGTCGGCACTTTGTCAGGTTTGACATACATATAACCTACTCCTGGGACTCTCTGGATGCGCTCCCGCGCCTCACCTAGTTTGACGCGCAAAGTACTCATGTGTGCATTGAGGTTCAGGGGATCGAGAAGCTTCTTAGGCACGGATCGTCGCAGCCGATCTCGGGAAACGACCTGCCCCGCATTCAGGGCCAACATATTAAAAATTGCTGATAAAACAGGGCCAAGTGTGATTTCTTTTTTGTCGAGTATGATCGTACAAGTGTCAGCCGCTATTTGGATGTCGTCCACGGCAGTGTAGAGCGCGTTATTCTCAGACTGGGGCGCAACTTCTTTTGCAACCTCGCAAAAGTCATCCAACTTTGTGAGCTTCCGTCCGGAAGAGAACCAAGGTTGATTTTCTCGAAGCACTTTGTATTTTGGAATGCTGTCTCCGATTGGGGAAAATACGTAGAAATTCAGCAATTGAGAAGACGATTGATCTACTGTGCAAATCAAAACCGGCAAATCCTTCTCTAGAGGACGCACACGTAGAAGCCAGCCGGGTTCTCCGACGCTTGTGTTGTGGACTGCTCTGCAGAGGTAAGTCGCAACCCTAAGGCGACCGTCGATCTCGACGATTTGCCGAAACTGCTGTCCTGGTAAACCGATGAACCTGACGCGGTCGAGAAACAGTTGTTTAAGTCGAATGTACAAGTCATTCCGCAAACCCCTTATCTGACTCTGCGTGTGGATCAACTTCACCGTTGCAGGGCACGGCAGGAATCCGGCCAAATCATAGGCTCTCATGACTGAGCCGAAATGCTTGTAGTAGGCATGGCTGAACGTGAATCGTCTTTCCAGGATTCTCTTGGTCAATCTTCCTTCACGAGCTAGTACCCTTTTCATTCCTTGGATAAAGTACGCATCGGATCTATCAGGGTGTGCGCCTCTTTTTTTTAGGAGCTTCTGAACACGATCAAATATTTCGCGGCTTACAATCGGAACAAATGCGTCGGGATTTGTAATCCAAAGACGGCGTGCGACCCCTCGGCTGCGCGAACAGAGCTCTTGTGTTGTTTTTCCGTATGTATTGCACCCAGCGTATTTTTCGTTCGTTAGGATGCGATAAACAGATGAGCGATCCCAAGGTCGTCCATTCGAAAAGTGTATGTGGCGAACATTTAACTCTTTCGCGATCTCCCGCGGTGTCTTTCGTAAGTCCGCAGCAAGTCCGAAGATTGTGCGGACGCAGTCAACCTCTTTCTTAGGACCGGGTACGAGGATAATTCGATCCGTCTGAATCGCTTTCCGCTCACCGGCTTTCAAGATAAGCCTCCTACGCCCGTCAGCAGACACCATCATGCGCCGCAACCCGTATCCCGCCATTCCCACAACCCGGAATCCCAGGAGTGCGAGGCGGCGCTGCCCGGCGGAAACTTTAATTCCCAATTCACGGCTGTATTCAGCGGCCATCGTTCGCTTCAGAACCTTCAGTATCGAACTTGATAGTGATCCATCATTCTCGAATTGTTCTGCACAGTAGCGCACGGGTATACCCGCACTTTTGCAAAGAAACTCATAGTAGGCGGCCTCATCGACATCTTGAAAGCGCCCCCAGCGGCTTACGTCGTACACAAGGATCGTCTTGTATCGAGCGCGGCCACTCATCACGTCAGAAAGTAATCGTCGGAGTCCTTGTCGATGTTTGATCTCGATGCCACTCTTTCCCGAGTCTGCGTAGGTCGATACCACGACATAGCCACGGCTCTTTGCGTATGTGAGGATGGCCGCCTCTTGATTGGCGATGGAATACTGTTGGTCCTCTGTTGACATTCGTACATATTGCGCTGCGGGAACCAAAGACTTTGCTTCCATAGAACCTCCCGAGTCAAAAAGACAAAATCCATTTATCAAGGATTGGCGAGTGACCCAATTATCGCAGGCCATCGGAACCGGAGTGATCTGCAAGTGTGAGCGGCTCCTAAATAGGGTTGTCATTTCACGACAGTGGAGCTGAATGACCCTCGTATTTGTGCAGTAGTGTGCTGACTTCGGCGTCAGTTCCACCAGTGATTGAAATCACTGCACAAGCCCCAGGTCGGGCCGTAAGATTGGGTATCTCTTTTCTTGGGGGGTGCCCCTATGGGTCGCCACCGTCTGTTGTTGGATCAAGGGCTGCCGAAGTGTCACACCAGCCGTCGCAAGATCGAGAACAAGCTGGAAATGGTGGAACGTTACAACACTTGGCTTGAGCGCCAAGGATACACTCCCGACACCCGCAAACTGTACTGTAGCGTAGCGCGTGAAGCATGTCGTTACTTCGGCCGCAAGCCATTTCGGTCGGTTGCTCCCTTGGACATCAGTGATTTTCTACAGCATGTCTCAACATTGCGCTGGACTGCTGATCGATACCGATTCTACTTGACCGCTCTTCGGAGTTTCTTTGAGTTCCTTTATCTCGGCGGGGTCATAGACAGCATACCCCCACGATTCGTGCGTGGGCCTCTACAAACTCATAGATTGCCCAGAGTATTGACCCAAAATCAGGTTCAGAAGTTGATCGAAGCTGCGACAACTCCCCGCGACCGAGCATTGGTCGAATTCATGTACGCCACAGGCTGTCGCGTCGGAGAAGCACACCAGGCAAGAGTCGAGGATATCGATTTCCGGCACCGGAAAACGATCGTCGGGTCCAAAGGCCGCGACCGCACAGTATATTTCGGTCAGCCAGCCGCGTACGCTCTAAAGTTCTATCTCGGGAGTCGCAGAGCCGGACCCCTTTTTTTGGATGACGTTCCCACTCAGCGGGGTTTTCTCGTTAGGTCGGGGCGCGTTTGGCAGGCGCGGTGGAGAGAGTATCCCGGAAGAATTAACCGCACCAAGTATCTCGGAAATCCTGCCAAGATGCCTTACCGAGTCGCGAATGCAAAATTCTTGCGGCTTATGAAGAAGGTCAACCTGAACCGAGAGCGGCACGCGATTTCAAGGTGGGCAATTCAACAGGTCTTCCGAAACCTTGGGGAAAGAATTGGAATTAAAACGCTTTGTCCAAGAATTCTGCGCCACAGCTTCGCGACGCATTTGTTGGAAAATGGCGCTAACATTCGGGTCATTCAAGCTCTCATGGGCCATGCCCGAGTAGATACAACACAAATATACGCCAGCCTCGTCAATGTCGACGTAGCCTTAGCCTTCCGCAATTCCCATCCTCGTGCACTAGGAGGTCGTATTTGAAACGCCACAAGAGAAAGGCCAGTACGCTAGGGGCAGATGCCAAGAGGGCGATTTGGGAAGTTGCGTTACAGCCGTGGTTCATCCCCAAGGATCTGTCGTGGAAAGTCCGGCGGATGCTGCCTCATGAGTACCGCCGTAAGATGAGATATTACTTTGACGATTTCGGATGCCTGAGGTGTGGACGAAAATCGAGTCGATACGGATGCAACGGTTTCTGCCGCAAGTGCTACGAACTAGTACTCGCGAGAATGGGGTTTGCGCTTGGCAGACGCCAAAAGGTCGGTGCGAAACAACAATACAGTGGGAAGATGCTTAGAAGGGTTGCTGATGCCAACGCACTCCTCCGAGATCTTATCTAAACAGATTGTCGAACTTCGTCGGTAAAACTTTCTCGCTAACTCGCCACACCGCTAGCGAGCGCGCCCCCTGCCCACGCGCTCTCCCACGCCACCTCCACCCCCTTGGCACACACTCCGGTCCCCACCCGATATTACCAAGTGGTAACGTGGTAGCACTTTTGCCGTCGCCATACAATACCCCACCAATTCCTTGCTGCCATCCGGGGAGATTTTGTAAGCGGTAGTTGCTGCTCGGAGACCGTTGTGGCTCTCACCCGGTTTGGTCGGGAACGGCCGCGCCGGGACGCGGCATGTAATCTGGATGTCCCCCAAGTTGCTGACCTGAGCGAGCCCGGAGGAAGAACGGCTCACGATGCTCTTACTTACAAGCTCGCATGAAGAGGTTTATCGCCTCCGAATGCCACGGACGAGAGAAGCAGTAGTTGAGCCATAAGCATGTACCTCAATGAACTCTCTCCTCACTGCCGCGACCGGTGCGTGTGTATTCTACGAGCCTCGATCGGATTGTGCGCGCCATCACGATTTATCGCCGTCAAGGAAGCCTTCAGGGGCTCCTGCTGCATCCCTGTCGCAACGCGCGAGTAACGATACAGCAGCGCCAGCGCCTGATCCACATTCGACGCCACCGAAACCGCATGGAACATCTTCACCACGTTCCCCACCCGATATCCAAAATCAATCCGGAACGGA
>Ga0116122_1002002_pt1 | contig 9804 bp, 10 predicted proteins | sample June2015DPH_13_5_FD_89726 | JGI IMG/M metagenome (GOLD analysis project Ga0116122, IMG submission 89726) | Peatland microbial communities from SPRUCE experiment site at the Marcell Experimental Forest, Minnesota, USA - June2015DPH_13_40 | ecosystem: Environmental > Terrestrial > Soil > Wetlands >...
CTCGCGCGGCAAACTCTTCTATCGCTTGGCCCAGCAGGCTGTGCAGGTAGATCCGGTCCCGTTTGCAACCCTGGTCAAACCACAACCTGTTGCGTTCGGTGGCGTTAAGTAAATACCCACTTCAGTGAAAATTGAGAGGAGAATCCTTTCACTCCTGCATAGGGAGTTTCACGGCAGCCATCGAATCGGTGATGAACAAACAGAACCCGCTTACCCAATCGTTTGACGCCAGTTGTTCCGGAGCCCTGCATGGTCGATGTCAGGACAAGGCCATCAATTCGATCCTTCAGGCGATAGGCAACGGAAGACGCAGAAATTGTGCCACGGCTAGTACCGACCAAAAACACGTGTGCTGTCGGCCAGCGGCTCTTTAGGCCACCGATGACAAAACCAATATCCGTAGCGTGTTTGTTGCCCATGCGAAAGCCATCGTCCATACCGGAGGGACTATCAGAGGGAACATCGATAACCGCAGTGGCAGCCCCGAGGTCAACGAACCGCTGCCGTTCCCGCACTAGAAAATTGCTTTCGCCGAACTTAATTTGGCCATTGTCCTTGCGAAGATTGATCTTGCCCTGTGCGCCGGGAAATAGAATCAACACCACGTCTGGGCTGACATTGTCTGGCGTGGTGAGCACATATGATTGGGTCACCCCTTGGCGGGTTGGCATCGTAACCATGTCCTCGGCGGCAAACAATGTGGACGACATGGCGAGAATCGCAACCAGTAGAATTCGAGGCATGGCAACTCCGTAAATTGGCAGACCGACTGAGCATGCCCTGTCCTGCGGCGGAGGCCACCAGTTCAGTCTCGGATATGTCATACAGCTCTAGTGGTTGATCCTAAGCAGCGGTTTTGTTTTCAACAACAGGCTCGCCCAGCTTTGCCCTTAATCTAATTATCTTTTCTGTCAATTTATCTGTGTTTTTTTGTGCGGCACCCTGGCTTGCAAAGTTACTCAAAAAGCTTATAAGGCGCAAAAAGATCACGATGCCTGTAGTAAAACAGATCACCCCCATTACCATTGAAAGACGGGCGGTAGTGCGGGAGAAAATCTTTTCTTCTAGAACAAACATATATATTCCGAGTAGGGAGAAGAAAACTCCCCTAACCATCGTACTCGAAATATGACCTATGAGGGGAAACGGGTTGTAGCAATTATGCAGCCGTGTATATCGACTTTCGACTGCAAGGAGCCTTGCTTTCAATATCCATTCACGAAGATGCTGGGGAGGCAGTGATAAGAATTTTCTGATTTCGAGGGAGTAGATGGAGATGAGGCCGGAGAGAAAGACGGTGAGGACGAGGCACCAGACAGAAAGCCCTATGGTGTGATCCTTGATAAGCTCAGTCAGATAATTTTGAATAATAGTCATATCGCTGGTATCCCGTGCGTGTTTACTGTGGTGACCCTCGTGAGTTGATGAATTTCAGGCGGTACCTTACCACTTTTCGAGCGACTGCAAAAGTGACCTTTCGGGTGCGGTTTTGGATGGCGGGCGAGCCCTGCACCCCGTTGCGGAAACGGTGCAAGGGGGGCTGTGAACACCATTTAGCAGCGGAGCCGCTAACAGCACTTCAGTGGTTGTGGCGTGTGGGCTATGATGTTGGCTCGGTCCAAAGGCGTGCATCGCATGCAAGAACATGGAAGCCCTGTGTTCAGGTGTTTCGGATTCTTTGGCAGGTTGCTTTTGATATAGGGGTACTAAAATGAACGATAGGACTCCCTCCCGGCGAGTCTCGTCCAGTGTGGATTTTCCTGTGCAAACTGAGGAATACTCCAAATACAGGCAGACTGTTGGCAGGTAGAACCCGAAGAGTAAACATTCGAACACATGGCTGGGATTAGTGACGGCCTAACGACCGCAGAATTCTGCCTCTTCCTTAGCAAGACCTTGTAAGGCGGTACGCTACTTGCTAAGAGACTGCCGAAGTAGAGATTAGGTAGTTGGAAAATATGAACACGAAGCCCCGGCAGCGCTGGGGCTTTATTTCAAACAGTCCTTAAAAATAACCTTGCAACCGTGGCTATAATCCCGGTTAGTTCCCATACCGAACGGCGTTGCAGCCTCATCGTAACCCCAGACTCAAAGCACGTAACGGTTGCCTTTGCTCTTCCCGGTATACAACATTTTTCATCTTCTTTTAACTGGAGGTAAAGAAAATTGAGAGTAGATTAAAATGGGCTTTGTCCAGGAACAAAAGCTATGTCGCACTCTTCAAATCCGCCGACCACCTGGTCAAGGCCAGAACAGCGTCGTTTGGTACGAGTACCGATCAATGTGCGGGTACGGCTTCGGTACGAGCGAGAAGGCACACAACAGCAATGCCGTTGCCGGAGCCATGACATCTCAGAAAAAGGCATGGGCCTGATGTCCCCGTACGAACTGGAACTCGGTCAAGTGGTAGACCTTGAATTCTCACTCCCGGAATCGACGGCACCACTCAATTTGCGAGCGATGGTTCGCAGCAAAGTTGGCTTTCGCTTGGGTTGCGAATTTATCTCGCCGACTGGCAAACAGAAAACAGAAATTGCCAATTACGGGAATGCGCAGCGCAGCAAGACTGAGTAGACGGTGAACCAGCGCACGGGATTGTACACGCCGCTTGCAAGCCGTACAGAAGCTGCGGGGATTGTATTGGCTTAGTCTGGGAGAGAGGCTGAATGCTGGTGTTAACGTGAGGGCCGCAGGATTTCAGGATACCAGAGGTTGGTTGTCGTCAATACCACCGCTACAGCCGCAGGTCGCTTTGTTCTTCAGATGAAGAAAGTGGCCTTGGAATTGTGGCCCTACAGAAGCTCCTGCGACTGTACGGTGGCACACGTCATTTTCAATTAGGTTGTCTTCTATAGTGGCTACCTCCACGACGTTCCCAGCCCTCGGGAACGGCTCGACTCCAAGTCGTGTTGCGATGTGATGCGCTTGCATCGATGTGCCATCTAGTGGGCACGCCAGTTCGCCGGACGCTTGGGCGCTTTCAATTGTACCGCCAGTACTGTCGGGTTGCTCAACTTTCATTCCCGTGCCAAGACAGTGGGGTTTTGACCAAAACCAATACATGACTGAACTGCCGGGGTGGGCTGGACGGTAATCGGCATCCCGTACTGTAACTATCGCCATATCAGAGGCTTATGGGCGCTTACGGGCAGGTGAGTTGGGCAGTACCCTCAACGGTACACCCGCCCCCACAAGCGGTGAGCGCAAGGCAGGTTGGATTAGGGAAATCGTATGCAAAGACGGTATAAGTGCCAACTGCACTAGAGGTGCATTGGGCTAACCCGTTATTGCTGACGGTCACTGCGCTCGTGGGCGCATTTTGCTGACAGACACCCCACGTCGCCGATAACGGAGTAACGGGCGAGGGCTGTGTATTGTAGTACCCGGTGGCGGTGAACTGGACTTGGCCACTAGGATAATTCTGGGCATCGGCAGTTGCAGGGCTTATGGTAATCGATTGGATGCTTCGAACGGCTTGGGTAGCGGTATTGGAGCTTCCGCCACACGCCAGCGTGAACGAAGCAGCTAAGACGAGCACAGTAATGGAATATGTAAGCCGCCAGTCCATCAAATCTGCCTTCTCCGCATCAGGCATATCCAAGCTCTTGGCCGCTCTGGGCGGTTAGCCCCGAAAAAGCCTGAAACGAGTGAGAGGATTTCAAAGTATCGTTCCACGGCGTTAACAATATCTCTGGCAGTCCGCTGTGGTGGGCCGGGAGTATTGCGCTGTTCATCGGCGTTGCCGACGAGACTCAGCCACAGGCCACCTTTTTCTAAATGGCGATTTACTTGTTCAGCAAGGGTCTTCCGACCTTCGTCCAACTCGAATACGTGAAACAATCCTCGATCAAATACGAATCCAAACGGCGCTCCTTCAATCTGGCTCGTGAGGAAATTGCCCACGATGAAGCCACATTTGGCATGGCTCTGTGAAGCTTTTTGTTTCGCCTTCTCTATAGCAACCGCAGATGTGTCAATCCCAACCACATCGAACCCTTGCTGGGCAAGCCAGATTGCATTGTCGCCGGTTCCGCATCCAATATCGACGGCTTTGCAGGGTTTTATCGGCGTGTTGGTTACGGCGTGAATTAGATTGAAATCAGGAGCGCCGATATCCCAAGGTGTATCGTGCGCTTCATATCGGCCTTTGAAACGATCTTCTACTGCCATGGTGTCTTGTCCTCAGAATGAAGTCAGGTATCGAGGAAATCCCACTCCTCGCCAAGTACCCAACGCAGAGCCGCAAACTTACCATTCAGGTAGCCCCAGTGCCAATCGTCCATGTAACGGGCTACATTCGACCCATATTTCGCCCGTACTTTCTTCATTGCCGCCTGAGCCATTTTCAATATCTCGGGGTCGATTTTCTCTTCTCCGGCTTTGATGTTTTCCATCATTATGAGTTTGCGGTAATACCAAACCCGGTCGAAGAACTCCCCTTCCGCCTTCCAAATCTCACTTTCCGGTCTGACGTACTTCTTGAGCAGCCCGTGCATCTGGAGGAAATCTCTCCGTCCTCGGGTCATGGTTTCCAGCGTGGGGCGCTCCCAATATTTCACCTCGAAAGGTGGGCGGTTGTTCCGCTTATAAGCTTCAAGATAATCCTTGGCTGAGTTGCTGAGAAAGTTAGAGACAATAAACAGTGCAACATCAGGGCGTTCAGCTTCCGCCCACGCAAGCAGGTTTTGCAGTTCCCTAGCAGGGACACCCTTCTGGTAGTGTTTGCAGTCGATGAACCACGTCTCGCTTCGCCTCGTCCGGTCGATATCGGTTCGCTGGAGATGCGCCACGATGTCACGACCGCTGTCGGATGGGCTGCTCTTCTTTCCCGTGCCCTTTCGCCAGTCGAGATTGACAAAGCCAAGCTCTTCTAACAGGTCGTAGCAGAATTCCTCAAACTTGGTGTCGGATAAGCGGTTGAACGACAGCTTGTGCTTGGGCTTCACGCTCCGATTGTCACTTGCAATATGCTGAATATCAAGAGAGTTCCGCATTTTGCCGCACTATTTCGCAAGACGTGACGCCCGAAGCCGCCGCCATACCTTCCCTTACTGGGATTCGGAGTCTTTATCCAAAACTCGGCGGCAGCCGAACCGCTGTCGGCTTCCGGGGGCCTGGGAGTGCGCAATGTGCCGGGGTGGTCGCCGCCACCAGCCTGTTGTCCGTGTTCACGAGGTATCTCAGCCCTGGTAGCCGTTCCCCTAGACGGCTCCATCGGCGGAAGCCTCGTCAGTCGTGATCTGTCGCCAATCAGGGTATCGAACCATGAACCACCGTTCCAGCCTCCGTTTATGATACTTACATGGCGCAATTCAAGTTCCTGCTCGACCGTGGGGTCAACCATTTGGTGGACTGCTTTCCTCACAAACGGGTGGTCAGCACGGAAACACTTGGGCTAGACTCGCAGTTGCCGGACGACGAGGTTGTGGCGTATGCGTCCGAGAAAGGCCATCTCCTCGTGGCGGCGAACAGGCGGGACTTTATCCGGGACGCCGAAAGGCATGTCGCCCAGTCCTCCAAAAAGCGGTACGGCTGCCACCGAGTGCGGGGGATGATTCTTCTGGTACCGAACAACGAGATCGTTCAGCGGCGTGTGCTCAAGGGACTCGAATCACGCTTGACGTTTGAAGGCAAACCCATTACGTACCGGGATGTTCACGACCGGGATTTACTGGTCACCGTTGAGGCTACGGGAGAGGCCAGAGTTTCACGGCTACCAAGGTGCCCCCACTATCCGAATTATGATGATTGACTCCACGGGCGAGCAGCAACCCTTGGTTGCTTTGACCTATTGAGCTGGCAGAGATTCAACCCGCTCCGACACGTGCTGGGGTTGTGAGGGACAACGGAGCCGCCACCTAGCTTGCGGTGCGTCCGTCTGATTCGCAGTGATTCCGGGTTGGTCGCCGCCACCGGGCCGCTCCGCCAGCGCATCCGCCTCTTTGAATCCGTCCCCGAAAAGACAGGCATCGTGGCGTTGCTGCCGACCTGGATTCTGTGGAGCCAGTGATCGCCGCCAGGGCTTGCCCGTTGGCCATCTTGGCAGTTACCGTGGGTCTCCGGCGATCACCGGCAGCTAGAGCACATCAATTCCCTTTATTCTGTTGCGCTTGCGAACAGTTCCGGCGCACAATAGCCCAAACCAGAGTAGAAAAGAATGCTCCAGCTCAATGTCAAGCCGGGTGACAGGCTTATCAAGGGATACTATGAGGCCCTCGGTCGCTTTGGGCACCAGTACGCCGATCATGAAGGTGCGGTGCGTGTTGCCTTCCACGATGTCCTGTCGGGCTACTCCAAGAGGCTGGACTGGACGCTCATCTCTGAATATCCGGTTCCCGGACACCACGCTCGGAATCTCCGGGTTGACGGGGCCCTGCTCGACTTCTGGAAGCAACGCCGGGGCTTCTGGGAGGCCAAGGATGAGCATGATGATCTGGAGCGGGAGATCAAGGCGAAGATCGAAAAGGGTTATCCCACCACCAATATCATCTTCCAGGCTCCAGACCGTGCCATCCTCTACCAGCACGGCATTCGCCAAGGGCTGAACGAGAACATCCGTGAGCCAAAGAACCTTGCGGCCTTGCTGACGGAATTCTTCCGTTACCGTGAGCCCGATCACGAGGAATGGGATGCCGCCGTTGCCGAGTTCAAGCAGCGCATCCCGGAATTGGCTGACCGGGCCGAGCATTTAATCGAAGCCGAGCGCAAGAGCAACAAAGCGTTCCGTGCCAGCTTCGACGGCTTTTACGAGCTGTGCCGTCAGGCGATCAATCCGAATCTTTCGGCGGAAGCGGTTGAGAAGATGCTCATCCAGCACCTGCTCACCGAGCGCATCTTCGCACGGATTTTCAAAAACACGGACTTCCGCAACAAGAACGTCATCGCTGCCGAGATCGAAAAGGTTATCCAATCGATGACCTCTCGCCATTTCAGCCGTGACGAGTTCCTGTCTGTTAGCGATCATCTGAAAACGTATCTTTTTGAACATTTGCCGGTTTGTTTCCGGCGCCAATGGTCTTGCCGCTGGCGATACGCCGCAGTTTGAAACGCAAGTATTCCAGATAGTTTTCGGGTGCAGGAGTGGAAAGCAGCTCGGCGATGACGGGTTGGAAGTACGCCAGCGACCGAATCGGCGACAGGGGCAGTACATCTGCGGGCCGGAGTAATCGGCGTAGAGAGGCCAGCAGGAAAGCTGACTCAACCACGTGCAAAGGCACTCCGCGGTCATAGAGTTGGCGAGCACACCTCTGATCAAGGGCGCTCGTGCGCAGGGGGGTTTCCGGCAACCCCAAGTATAAAGCGAGGACTGCGGTGACATAGCTGGTGGCATCGGAGTCGGTTGCCGAGGCGTTCATTTCTTTCTCCTGCGAGCTGCCGCTTCTTGTTCGCTTTCCCGGACCCGGTAGCTGTCTCCCTCGATTACGGTCACGTCGGCGTGATGCAGCAGACGATCAAGAAGCGTGGCGATACAGGTAGCATTGGGAAAGACCTCGTTCCATTCTTTGAAGGGCCGGTTCGTAGTGACAATTACGGACTTGCGTTCGTAGCGGCGGTTGATGACTTCGTACAGCAGGTCGGCAGCTTTATCATCGAAGGACAGATAGCCGACCTCATCGATGCATAACAAGCCCACGTTGGCGTAGACATGAAGCTTGCGACGGCGCCCCTCAGGGTTCTGACGCTGGAGTTCTTCCAACAGCGCCGGCGCGGAACGAAACAGTACTGAACTGCCGGCCAACACGGCGGCGTGGCAGATATTCTGGGCGATCATGGTTTTGCCTAACCCGTTACGACCAACAAGAACAAGATTGCGAGCCTCGTGCAGGAAGTCCAAGGTGAGCGCGCGTTCGATAATGTCGCGCTCGATCTTGCTCGGCCAAGTCCATTCGTAGTCCGCCATGGGTTTGAAGCTCTTGATGCCGGAGACTCGCAAGCGCCGTTCCAGGCTGCGCCGGGAACGATCTTCGGCTTCGGCCTGCGCCAGTTGCTCCAGCAGCATGCGCGGGGACCAGTGGCCCTTGGTGGCCCGCGCGATAAAGTCGTCCAGGTCAGCGGGCAGCGCCCGCAGGCCGATTTGTTGGAGCTGAACAGCGAGGTTATTCATCGGGGTCAGGGTCGTGGCGAGCGAGTTCATCGTAGGTCTCCAAGTCGTGGGGCTGAACATCGATGGATTGCGCTTCGGGGTGACGGCTGAGGTCGACCTTCGGTGTCACAGAGGGCATCGTCTGCTCCCACTTACGCAGCAGGAATGCCACCGAAGAGGCGCGGGGAGTGTCCCGTTCCAGCGCTTCACCGATGGCACGGCGCAACGCCGGAGCGCCGTATAGGTCCAGCAGCTTGCGCAGTTGGGCAGTCTGACTGCCCGCCGATTCCCCACGGGCGAAGGCAAGATCCAGCAAGGTTTCGCTTTCCGGTACAGCTTGGGCAAGTCGGCCAGTGGGGGTGGAGTGAAACGCCTTGCGCTTTTGTTTCAGCAGCGCTTGTTGATGATCCGGATCCAGCACCGGTTGGTGGCGGTCGTAGCTGCGGCGATGACAGGCGATCACCTGGTTTCCGTCGAGGATACGAACCCATGTGTCGGAGGCGACCAGGGTGAGTGGACGTCGAACCGCATCTGGCGGGATGGAGTAGTCATTGAGATCAAAGCGGACATAGATGGTCTTGGCAGAACGAATGGGAATAATCAGATCGGTGTTGAAGGGATGGAGTGGCAGCGGCAACAAGCGCGGTTGTTCTTCGGCGAACGCCTGCGCCACGGTGCGACGATCGTCTCCTGGCCAGGGGCGCTGATGTGCGACCTGGTCTCGCCAGCGCAGGGCCTGATGGTTGCATTCCTCCAACGTGGTGAAGTCGCGGCCGGCCCAGAAGGATTCGCGCACGTAACGAATCGCACGTTCGATGCGGCCTTTCTGATTGCCAGCCCGAACTTGGCAGGGGCGGGCTACGCAGTGATAGTGGGCGCACAGCTCCAGCAAGCGAGGATGGAAGTGGATCTGGTTGCCGCGCCGCTCCAACACCGCACTACGCAGGTTGTCATGAAGAATCACCCGCGGTTGGCCTGACCAGGATTGAAAGGCGTGGACGTGGCCGCGCAAGAAGTTTTCCATACTCTGATCGAAGAAGAACTCCAGATATAGCGCTCGGGAGTAGGCAAGGGTAATGACGAAGCAGGACAGGCGCCGGCGGGCGCGACCGACCATGACTTCGCCGAAGTGTGCCCAGTCGACTTGCGCTTGCTCGGCGGCAAACATATGCAGGCGTAAAAACGGTTCTGGCCGACAGGGACGCAGATTGGCCACGGCACGCCGCAACTGGACGACGCTGCCCTGGTATCCGCGCTCGCGGAGCATCTGGTAGATGCGGGTGGCGCGCAGTTGGGGATACTGGTCCAAGGTCTGGCGGATGAAGGGTAAGTAGGGATCCGTGATGCAGGCGCGCAGGGTTTGCGCACGGTGGAAGTGGTTGGACTCAATCGCCGAGCGGACGGCATCGGGATGAATGCCGAGTTCTTTAGCGATGGTACCAATCTTCCAATGTTCGGCGTAGAAACAATGACGGATCTGCATCCGAGTTTCTGAGCTAATCATCGAGGTTCCTAGAATCGCGGGAGTTTGGGGAACGGATCGACGAAACGGCCGTGGCAACCGCACCAAGCACAGCGAAGAAACGGTGGATGGGGCTCCCCCGATGGCCTCCGCAACGCTGGCAACGCCAGCGGTTGGACGGAAGCGGTGGCGAAGCCAACCCGTGTAGCAGTCCGCGCTGATCTCGCATCCCACTCTGGCATCTTGCCCGGCGAGGCGA
>Ga0116122_1002037_pt1 | contig 9714 bp, 7 predicted proteins | sample June2015DPH_13_5_FD_89726 | JGI IMG/M metagenome (GOLD analysis project Ga0116122, IMG submission 89726) | Peatland microbial communities from SPRUCE experiment site at the Marcell Experimental Forest, Minnesota, USA - June2015DPH_13_40 | ecosystem: Environmental > Terrestrial > Soil > Wetlands >...
CTGGCGGCGTCAATCTTCGGGCTTGCTTGTGCGGCGTACCCAAGTACGCCTCCGCGCAACCCCTCGATTTCCTTGCCAGTACGAAAAATGCCTCCTTTCCGAATCGAAAACTGCTAGTGTTCCATCCGGAGTTTCCGGATGGGCACTAGCTATGCCTGCGGTTTTGCTCAATCTTCGCTACCAAATCAGTCTCAAAATCCGGCGCAATCCCTAAGAGGCTTATTTACGGACAAGCCCTAAGTGAACGCTTGAAGACCGGCATCGGAAACCGGATTTTTCCGGTATCCGCCCGCTGACTTCAGGTATCCGTTCGTTCGATGAAACAGTAAGGGTCTCTGTCTTTCAAGGGATTAAGTCCAAAGCTGTAAGCGGAGGAAAGACATCCTCCGCATACGTGCCTGATCGCACACGATCGGCAGACATCACAACCGGTGCGATAAGAACGGGCCGCTTCTGAGCTGTAGACCTCGGCGATGCTGCTGTGCACTACATCTCCGATCGGTGAGGGAAACTTGCGGCATGCATGGGCCTTACCGTCGGCAAGGACCGTTATGAAGTTAAAGGCGGCGCCGCAGCCGTATCCCGAACAGCCTCCGAAGAGGTGCAAACCCTTTCTGTAACGCACGATGTTAAACAAATTATCTTTGAGGCCGAGCACAGGGTTATCGGAGGCGGCATCCGCGTAGGTATGCAGAAATGTTATGTATTGATCCTTTGATGGAACCTGAAGGCGCGCGCCTTCTCCCACCAGGGAGAGCCGGTTGAAAGTAAAAAGATCAGTCTTGTCACGGAGCATTTCAGCAAGGGGAAGCACCTGGGCGATATTATGCCTTGTAAGGGTAAGCATCACAATGGAGTAGACGCCAAACTCGCGCAGCAGATCAAGAAATCCAAGCGATAGAGCAAAGTGCCCCGGCCCCCGAATCCAGTCGTTGTGCTCGGGCAAGCCCTCCAGGCTCACCTGAAAAAAGACCGGACGCTCGATTGCGACCAAATCTTGAAGCCACTTGCGGGGTACTGGATTACCAAGGATTGCAGCGCCGAAGCCCCGCTCGACAGCAGCTCGGTATAGAGTGAGAAAATCGGGATGAAGAAAGGGGTTGCCCCCGGTAAACGATATCTGTCCCCTCACATGATGGTCTAGGCAAAATCCGTGGAAATCATCCAGAAGGGCCATTGCCTGTGTCAGTTCAATCGGCTCTATGTGGCTCCTGTCGTAGCAATGCCTGCAGTGCAGTTCGCAGGCTTGGGTGATGTGCCACTGGAGGGTGAAAACCGATGCGGAAAGAGCGCTCTCTTCTATTTCTACATTGGTGGGAAAAGCAGAGCGATCGCGCCGAATGCTCGAAGCGGGTGCGAGGAGCAGCCCTTTTCCGACTCCCCGTTCAATAGCCGCATCAATTACATAGACTGGAACATGGCCTTCCGCAGCCGCTTTCCCAGGTGAGATCCCTTCAACCACTATTTTCAGTACGAGAAGGTCCTCATCGCATGCGGAGCGAACCATTAGCTCACCGTTCGCCGGATGTCTCCATAAGAGCACAAATTCGTCTCCCTTCTCGGGATATGTGACCGGACAACGTTCCAGGGTACTGAGAAGAGCAGGCAGATGCTTCCAGGAAAACTGGAGCAGGCAAAGAGTAGGGTTTATGCTAAGCCGGCCGGAGGGCGCTTGACAAGTCGCTTCCGAAGGGCTCGCCTCATGGATAGCCCATTCAAGGCGCGCAAGCTCCGGCAGGTAATCCGGCAATCCGAAACGGGCCGCATGATGCGCCAAAACTCCGGGGAGTTCCTCCGGGGCCTGAGCCGAGGCGAATGCTTTCAAGAGGTTTTCCCATGCCTCCGGGCCCATATGAAATCGGGACGCGCTGAAAAGCTTGTCTATCGTCTCTCTCTTTTCCCGGTTCACTTCCGTTCTTCCTCGTGCGATAGACTAAGTGCAATACATTACAACTTAATCCATGTGTGGCGGCGGGTGTCCTGTTGTAACGGCGGAGGGGGTGAAACAATAACCTCAGGATGTCTCGTTAATTGAACGTTTTTGTGCCGGGAGAATCCTAATCCAGGGCAAGGTATTGGGTTGGGAAGTGATTCAGGCCCGGGTTTACTGACTCTTCTTTGGCTCCTCTTTGGCGCTGCCCGCGCCTTCCTGCGTGGTTGTGTTCTTCTCAGGCTCTTTTACGTTGCCGCTTTGAGCACCTTCTTGGGAGCCGCTTGTGCTGCTTTTACCGACGCCAACGGCGTCGTGTGAGTGCCCGCCTCAGCCGGTTTTACCTGTCTCTTTCTTCTGGTCGGCGCCACCTGCACCGGGTTGAGTCCCACCTCACGATGAGGCTGCAAAGGTGAGGCCGGCGCCAGACATCAAACCGGCGATGCATAACCCTGCCAGTGCCTTCTTGATGTCACTGATGTCCATAGTGCTACCCCTTTGGTAGAGTCTAAGCAAGGTGTTCACCCAATCCGCCGCTATACGAAGATATCGCCGGGTATAGACCTTGTCAATGCAGGCCGAAGCTCGCGGAGTCCGGGCGCATCCGCTGGGTTCATAAGGCCGTGCCGATCTGCTTTTTGCAGATCACTGGAACATCAGATGCAACTACTGCAACCGCAAGTATGATTTTAGTAAAGGTCACCGCAAAAAGCGCAGAGGAAGATGGCGCAATGGTCAAAGGTCGGCTTGCACGCGAGACTGTTAGCCGGAACTCAACGGATAGGGGGAAAAAGGAAGACAGGGGTCATGTGGAAAACTTGGGGCCATAGCTGTTTTGATCTTGAAAGCATTCTTATGTCCCCTGAAATAGTCCAGGCAGATTCTGAACGCAACTGACATTAGAGTTCGTCCGGTTGTTTGCTGCGCAGAAAATGGCCCGTCCGATGCTAGGCTGTGGACTGTTCGCAGAGAAGATCGACTGACATTCCGGGGACCTCACCATCAATGATCTTCCGGGCAAATATGATGCCTTCCGTATCTGCCACCGTTTTGCGTGAAAAGGTATTTTCGGAAGAAAAAGTTTGCTCTCTCGGTTCGCCGCCTGAATCCTTCTGAAGGGAAACAGTGACTTGTAAGGTCCAACGGTTAGTATCGACAAGCTGAATAGATTTTGACCTGAGTAAATAACCCCTATAAACAAATCCCATGATCCATTCCTTTTAATTTACTTGGAATATCGTTTGTCGTTCCCTGTGTCGAGTAAAATGACAATCTCCGCCAGTTGGCTCTCGGGATTGAAATTTATTATCTTGCACTCTACACTGTCGCGGGTTAATTCCCCAATGGCCTTCGCTATTACAGTCTCAATCTTTTCCAGTGTGACGGTTTTCAATATTTACTAAAATAATCAACCAAATTGGTGTTACTATATTACCGCACTGGAAAAATCCGCTAAGAATGAATATCTATTTTATCACATTGCATGGGAAAAAGGGGGCGGAAATTTTCATTGAAAAGCGATGACGGGTAAAAAAGATCCGGCAGGACAAGTGGTTAAGATCGGCTTTTGCGAATCGTCCCGGCGCCACAAAACCCCTTTCTCTTTAGGCCTCAGAAGTCACCGGATAATGAAAGAGATGATCGAGGAACATAAACGTCCGCAGTCACTCGGAGAGGAAATTTCAAACGCATTCAGCCACGCTGTAGGGTTGACCGCGACTCTTGTTGCGGCGCCGTTTCTCATCGTCTCAACCATTCGTCACGGCAACCCATGGACCATCATCGGCTCCGTCATTTTTGCCGGGACTATGGTCCTGCTGTATCTGGCATCCGCTCTCTATCACGCTCTTCCAGCTAGCAAAGCAAAACGTGTGTTTCGGGTGCTGGACCACGGGGCGATTTTCTTCCTCATTGCCGGCACATACACTCCGTTTATGCTCGGCGTACTTCGCGGTCCCTGGGGCTGGACACTATTGTTTCTTGTTTGGAGTCTTGCAATATTCGGCGTGACGGTGAAGGCGGTGGGAGGCATCCGGCGTCCCCGTTTATCCGCCGGACTATACCTGGCTATGGGGTGGCTGATCCTCATAGCTATCCAGCCGCTCCGGTCTCAAATGCCTTCGACCGGAATCCTCTGGCTCCTGGCGGGAGGCATTGCATACACGGGCGGTGTGGCGTTCTTTGCGGCTCAACGTGTGCGCTACACCCATTTCGTATGGCACTTATTTGTCATTGCGGGTACTACATGTCATTACTTTGCCGTGCTGTGGTACGCTTGAAAAGAGAAAGAAATGAAGATCCCAAGTCTGATGGATAAGATCATTGATCGTATGCAGGGTTCGGGGAAGGGTGGTCCGAACCAGGTCGACCCGGATCGGAAAAAGGTGCGCTTTTCCATATGGTACTTCGTCGCAGCCATGTTCCTGTTTTTCTGGTTTCAGAGCTACTCGGGAGTGCAGCAGACCGAAAAGATCTCCTATTCGGATTTCAAGCAGTGGGCTCGGGAGGGAAAGGTGGAAAGTCTTGTCGTTGGCCCGGAGCAGATAACAGGCAAATTGAAAGGAGAAGAGGGCAAACCGGCAAGAACATTCGTTACCGTTCGGATTGAGGATCCGGAACTCGTCGGGCAGCTTGAGCAAAAAGGGATCAAGTTCAGCGGCTATGTAGAGAACAAGTGGCTCGGGACGATGGTTTCCTACCTGCTGCCTCTCGGCCTTTTCGTTTTCGTCTGGTTTTTTCTCATGAAACGAATAAGCGGAGGCCCACAGGGTGTGCTTTCCCTGAGTAAAGCACGAGTGAAAATCTATGGTGAGAAGGATGTAAAGGTAACGTTTGCGGATGTGGCCGGGATCGATGAAGCCAAGGGCGAACTCGAGGAGGTCGTTCAGTTCCTGAAAGACCCGGAGAAATCTCAGCGCCTCGGAGGACGCATTCCCAAGGGGGTTCTGCTGGTGGGAGCGCCCGGGACCGGCAAGACCCTGCTTGCAAAGGCGGTTGCGGGCGAAGCCGGGGTGATGTTTTTCAGCATGAGCGGGTCGGAATTTGTCGAAATGATCGTGGGAGTTGGAGCGGCCCGTATCAGGGACCTCTTTAAACAGGCCAGGGAGCATGCTCCGTGCATTATCTTCCTCGACGAAATGGATGCGCTGGGAAAGGCTCGCGGCCTTAATCCCATGGGCGGCCATGACGAGAGAGAGCAGACATTGAACCAGCTTCTTGTCGAGATGGACGGTTTTGATACGAGCGTCGGGGTGATCATTCTGGCCGCTACAAACCGCCCGGACATACTGGACCCCGCTCTGTTGCGTCCGGGAAGGTTCGACCGCCATGTGGCGATCGACAAGCCGGATATTCGGGGGCGGGAGGCCATTCTCAAAATTCACGCAAAGGACGTTACGCTAAGCTCCGATGTGGATCTCAAGAAAATCGCGGCCATGACCCCAGGCTTTGCGGGGGCGGACCTGGCTAATCTGATCAATGAAGCCGCACTGACTGCAGCCAGGCGCGGCGCCGACGAAGTGACCATGGCCCATTTCCAGGAGGCGGCCGACCGAATCATGGGAGGCCTGGAGAAGAAGAACCGAATCATGAGTCACAAAGAAAAAGAAATAGTGGCCTATCACGAATCGGGCCATGCGCTTGTGGCGATGCTTCTGCCGGGAACCGATCCGGTCAGTAAAATCTCGATCATTCCCAGGGGTATTGCGGCGTTGGGTTACACCCAGCAGCTTCCTACCGAGGACCGCTATCTTATGACCCGGGATGAGCTCCTGGATCGCTTGCAGGTGCTCCTGGGCGGGCGAGTGGCCGAGGAGGTGATCTTGGACGATATTTCGACAGGGGCGCAGAACGACCTTCAGCGCGCCAGCGATATCGCCCGCACCATGGTGATGGAGTATGGGATGAGTGAGCGCCTCGGCCTTTTGACTTACACCCACACGCCTCAGTCAAGATATCTGGACCTTGGATTGGGTTCAAACGAGAGGGAATACAGCGAGCGCACGGCACAGGATATCGATGAGGAAAAAAGCAGGATTATGGATGAGGCCCACCAGAAGGTCCTGCTCAAGTTGAAAGATTATAGAGATTCCCTCGAAAAGCTAGCCAAGATTCTGCTTGAGAAGGAAACCATCGATGGCGACGAGTTGAAACAATTTGCCGAGGAAGTAAGCGTTCGGGCATCTGCGGCTGGTGAGAAGCCATGATCGATGCGCCGCATTGAGGTTATTTGTTAATCGGGAGGTGGATACTGGATGTTTATCAGGTACGGAACCTTTCTCATCAAGCGATTCCTGCTCGCATGTTTTACATTTTCTGATTATATCTTTTCCATTTGCGATATATATTAAATTGTTTATTCATACAAATAGGTTGTATTTCTGAGATTATCGGTTATAATTATAACGTGCCAATGGAGTAGGTTATTTTGAGTTATGCAGGAAATCGATCTTTCGCCGGTATTAATGGTGCGGTTTCGCGGTAACTCTTAGTGCCGCGCCAAAAGAGCAGTGAAAAAAACACAAAACTTCAAGAAGGATCGACAAATGGTGGAAGGTAAAGTAAAATGGTTTAATGACAGTAAGGGGTATGGCTTTATTGAAGCGGACAGTGGACACGATGTGTTCGTTCATCACTCAGCCATCCAGGGCGAAGGCTTCAAGACTTTGAGTGAGGGCGAGCGGGTCAGTTTTTCGGAAGAAAAAGGCACTAAAGGGCCAAGCGCCACTAACGTAACAAAGCTCTAGTCAACACTTTGCGAGAGACATTAACAACGAACATTAGCCGGAGCCGTGAAAAGCTCCGGTTTTTTTTCTCGGAGCAAGGGCCGGGCAAGCCAGGCCTCATTTTGTAAACTACCTGCATTACTTGAACTATGGGCCTGGATCAATTTTACTCTCACCTGGTGAAAGTATATAAACAGTAAGCTTCTTTTAAGCCAGGGCTTCTAACCCACTTGCTCACTGCTTGCATCAGACTGTCCACCCGGTCAAATACGCTGCCGCCGTCTTTTCCATGAAAACCGGCTATGCCGGTAATCCTAAAGGAAAAAGCCATGATTTCAAAATCCTCGATTCGCAAAGCCATCGCACAGGCCCGGGGTCGTGTGCAAGGTGATCTCTATCTCGATGCTGAGGGTAAGACCGTTTCTTTTACCGTCGGCATGAGGGACTCATTGGAGTACGGGTGTACCTATCCTGATTTTTGGTATCTGGCCAAGGAGCATTCATTTGAGAAGGTCGTCGGTATAATACGCAGATGGGCAGCTTCGCGGTGAAAGTGAATCGTCGCTATTTCAAAAAAAGGAATTGCAAATAATGCTGAGCAATAAAGATCGATACAGCAAGGGCAACGTCAAGGGTGTCGATGAAGGACATAAAAAGCAGAAGAGCGAACCTGGCGCTCGAGAGTTGCGAAGAAAGAATATGGTTAAGAAGGTCAAGAGGCTCAAGTAAATGGAATTGAGCGGCAAGACCATTCGCCAGGGCTTGCTCCGTTTGAGAGCGCGCCTGGGAGGAAACGGCACGGCGCAAAAATACGTCGCCGTCGAGCCGCCGCTGCGCTCTGAGTTGTTCAGCGCCGATCAGATGGAGCATCATGGCAAGGTCCTGGCCCACTCGCATAAGTTGAGCCCTGGAAGACCTCGGGACCGCCTTCTGAGGCGGTTGGCCGAAAATGAAGGCGTCCTGCTCGGGGTCCGAAACCTGCTGACGGAGGCCGTCAAAACAGACCGCCGGATTACGCCGGCCGGGGAATGGCTCCTCGACAACTTCTATTTTATCGAAGAACAGATTCGTACTGCTAAGCGGCACTTGCCAAAGGGCTACAGCCGAGAGTTGCCTCGGTTGCTTGACGGCCCATCGGCCGGGCTTCCGAGGGTGTATGACATTGCGCTGGAGACCATCTCTCATGGCGATGGACGGGTGGACCCGGAGAGCCTCAGTAGTTTCGTAGCAGCCTACCAGGTGGTGACCGTTCTGAAGTTGGGCGAATTGTGGGCGATCCCCATCATGCTGCGCCTGGCGCTGATCGAAAATCTCCGGCGCGTGGGGACCCGGATCGCCGCCGACAGGACAGACCGAAACCACGCCGACTATTGGGCGGACCAGATGACGGAGATCGCAGGGAAGGACCCGAAGAGCCTCATTCTGGTGATCGCGGATATGGCGCGGTCGAATCCGCCGATGGTGAGTTCGTTTGTCGCCGAGTTTGCGCGCCGGTTGCAGGGGCAAGGCCCCGCGCTGGCATTGCCGCTCACCTGGATTGAACAGCGGCTGTCCGAGTCCGGTCAGACCATCGAGCATTTGGTGCGCTCGGAGAACCAACAACAGGCTGCTGACCAGGTCTCAATGAGCAACAGCATCGGCAGCCTCCGTTTCCTGGGCGCGATGGACTGGCGCGAGTTCGTCGAGACGATGAGCGTTGTCGAGCAGACCCTGCGCGAGGACCCCGTGGACGTTTATGGCAAGATGGATTTTGCCACCCGGGACCGCTACCGCCACGTCGTGGAAAAGATTGCGAAGAGCAGCCTGTGCTCAGAAAGCGAGGTGGCGCGAAAAGCGATCCAATCGGCACTGGAGGCCACCCGCCTCGATGAACCTCGAGATCCCGGGCGCCAGCCCTGCTGTCATGTGGGCTTCTACCTGGTCGATCGGGGATTGGCGCAGCTCGAGCGACTGGCGCAGGTGCGTTCATCACCCCTTGAGACCCTTCGAAAAGCCGGCCGCCGGTATCCTTTGCCGCTGTATTGCGGTGCGATCCTGCTGATGACGGTCCTCTTGGCTGGGTCGTTGGTGGTTAAGGCGTATGGCGGCGGGTTGCATGGCTGGCTGCTCGCGCTGACCGGAATTCTTTCTGTTCTATGTGCAAGCCATTTGGCGGTGGCCGCCGTGAACTGGCTGGCCACGCTGCTGGTGACGCCGCATCCGCTGCCGCGAATGGACTTTTCAAAAGAGATTCCGCCGGAATCGCACACCCTGGTGATAGTCCCGACTATGCTGACGAGCGTTCAAAACATCGAGGATTTGGTCGATGCGCTGGAAGTCCGTTTCCTGGCAAATCGCGACGACCATCTCCACTTCGGCCTGCTGACCGACTTTCGAGACGCGCTCGAAGAGATGCTGCCGGAGGACGAACTGTTGTTGCGGCTGGCCCGGCAGAGAATCGAAGATCTGAATAAAAAACACAGGGGTTCGGAAAGCGATACATTCTTTCTCTTTCATCGGCCGCGCCGATGGAATCCTCGGGACCGGATCTGGATGGGTTACGAGCGCAAGCGGGGAAAGCTTGCGGATTTGAATTGGCTTCTGCGCGCCGGACCGCATGCTGACCCCGGGGACCGCTTCTCGCTCGTCGTAGGTGAAACTGCAATTTTGGCGAGCGTGAAGTACGTGATCACCCTGGACACGGATACGCAACTGGCGCGGGATTCGGCGTGGCAGTTTGTGGGCGCCATGGCGCACCCTCTGAATCGTGCGCGCTACAACGAAGCCAAACAGCGTGTCTGTGGGGGATACGGCATCCTTCAGCCGCGGGTCGCAGTGAGCCTGCCCCAAGCGAACCGGTCGCGGTATGCGCGCATGTGCGCAAGTGACCCCGGCATCGATCCTTACACGCGCGCCGTTTCCGATGTTTACCAGGACCTGTTCGGTGAAGGTTCGTTCATTGGCAAGGGAATCTATGACGTAGATGCGTTTGAGCGGGCGATGGACGGGCGTTTCCCCGCCAACCGTATACTCAGCCACGATCTTTTGGAAGGGTGCTACGCGCGGGCGGGGCTCTTGAGC
>Ga0116122_1002047_pt1 | contig 9683 bp, 6 predicted proteins | sample June2015DPH_13_5_FD_89726 | JGI IMG/M metagenome (GOLD analysis project Ga0116122, IMG submission 89726) | Peatland microbial communities from SPRUCE experiment site at the Marcell Experimental Forest, Minnesota, USA - June2015DPH_13_40 | ecosystem: Environmental > Terrestrial > Soil > Wetlands >...
GACGATGCCGTCAACGTATCAAGAACCGCGGCCAACATCAAAATAGGCGCCCAGGTCGACACCTTCAGGCAGATCGTGTCGACGCAGAGCTACGTCTACATCTTGCTCGGCGCTGTCGTATTCGTGGCTCCCCTGTTCAGTGAATCCCTGACAGGCTCCTCCATCACGCAGACCACGACGGCGCTATTGTTCGTTGTCGGGGCATCGTTGGGTTTGGTGCAATCAATACCGATCTTGTCGAACGCGAATGCCGCGGCGGACCGGTTGGAGCAATTGGATTCCGATCTGCATTCAACGGTTTCGATCGAGGCAGGCGAACCCAGGATAGTAAAGCGTTTTGACAAGATCGAGATGCGCAACATTGTGTTTAGTTACGTTGACAGATTTTCCGAGGCCGCCTTCAAGATCGGGCCAATCGACTTCACCTTGCGATCCGGCGAGCTTGTCTTCATTACCGGTGGCAACGGTTCAGGCAAATCGACGTTCTTGAGGGTGTTTGCCGGCCTCTATCCCCCCGATTCCGGTGAAATCATGCTTGACGGGATGCGGATCAACGACCATACGCGAGACGCCTATCGCTCTCTCATGTCGGCGATTTTCTTCGACTATCATCTGTTTCACCGGCTTTACGGAATGCCCGAAGCGGATCCGGCCGAGATCGACCGCCTGCTCACGCAGTTCCGATTGGAAGACAAGACCAGCCTTTCGCGCGGCGAGTTCCGTACGCTCGACCTTTCCGGCGGCCAACGCCGGCGCCTTGCACTCATCGTAAGTTTGCTTGAGAAACGTCCGATCCTCTTGCTGGACGAATGGACCGCCGAACAGGACCCCGAATTTCGGCGCAAATTCTATGACGAGCTGCTGCCGGAAATGATGCGCAGCGGCGCCACTATCGTGGTGATCACGCACGACGACCGTTATCTTGACGAGCTAAAGTTGCCCGCGCGCAGGATCCGCATGGACGAAGGCCGTATTGTCGAGCAGCGTTCGATGGAGAACGGCTGATGGTAAAGAATCCAGAGTCACTTGACGAACAACCACCTCCGCCGAAGAGGCGCGGATGGCGGCGTTTTCTCTGGCGCCATCTGCCGGGCCTATCCGTCACTTTGTTGACGACGTTGTTTCTAATCGTCGTGCTTTGGCCCTACGTGGTGATTACGGTTCCGAGTGGGCAGGTCGGCGTCCTTTGGTACCGATTGCTCGGGTTTGACCTGTACTGCTGGTGTTTTGTTGGCCGAGGAACCGTCCTGGATCCCCGGGAACTGAGGGAGGAGGGTCTTCACCTTCTGGCGCCGTGGAACAGGCTGTTCCTTTATGACCTGCGGTTGCAATCCGCGACTCAGACATACAACGCCATTTCCAAAGATGGAGTGAGCGTGACCGTGCAGATAAATATGCGGTTTCAACTGCTGCATAATTCCGTCGCCGTGCTTCACAAATTTATCGGTCCGGATTACTTCGCAACGGTCGTGAGTCCTGAAATCGGCAGCCAAGCGCGTCAAGTCATTTCTCAGTACACGGCCCAGGAGGTTTATAGGTCACGCGAGGCGATTCAAGACCAAGTTCGAGCTAATGCGCGAAAGAGCCTGGGCACCAATCTTAACGAATTGGTGCAGCCAGAGGCCATGGAACAGCCGGATCCCAAACATTATAACGACTTCCTGCAAGGCTCGATCCAAATTCTCGACACGCTGGTGCTCAGCATCGAATTGCCGCCGGCAATCGTCGCCGCCATTAATCGGCAGACCGAGCAGTTTTATCAGATTCAGGAGTATAAATTCCGTGTCGAGGCCGAAGCCCAAGAATCAAAACGCAAACAGATCGAGGCGAATGGCATAGCCGCCTTCCAGCAGACGGTCAGCCAAGGGATTTCGGACTCGTACTTGCGTTGGCGTGGCATCGAAGCCACCCTTGCACTCGCGCAATCGCACAATGCGAAAATCGTAATCATCGGCACCGGCAAGGATGGCCTGCCGATCATTCTCGGCAACGTTGATACTCCGGCGGCGTCAGGCACGACGCCGCAATCTGGCGCAAGCGGCACAACACTGCCGTCCGGAACTTCGCGTGGCGCGGCCGATAAAGCCCCGCCGGGTGCTTCATCGCCGACTCCTGGCGCTACGCCTACCGGCGGCGGATCCACAGATGCCAAGCCGGCACCTGGGTCATCGAGTAACAGTGTGCCGCCGGAGTTAAACCAAGCGGCGACCGCGGATTTGTCTGCCGCCGCTGCCACGATCCCAGATAAACCGCCGAGCTCGTGGAGCGCGCGCGGCCTGTTTGATATCGAATCTATCCTTTCCCAAATCTCTGGCGTCTTGCGCCCAACTGGATCGGCGCCGGCTTCTGGGACAGGAGAACAACCGAGACAATAGTCAGAAGGCGGTCCGACACAACCGCGATTGCGCCCTTGTTCGACTAATTGATCCGATTCAGGAGACGCTCCGGGTCGAAAAGTGCCTTGGAGAAGGCCGAATGCCGTGCTCCGAGAACGACATGACTCACTTGATTTTCGAATTGCCTTCCAGTCTACAGATGGGCGATCATTAAGGTGCGCCCAGCGGCTGCGACGGTATCAGACCAAGAATTGGGAAGGAATCGCAAAGTGAGCGAAAGACCGGCATCAGATCGCCCGGTCGAGGTTTGGATAAGCCCTCGACTGTATGAGGCCTTGATGACGCGAGGCGGCAGGCTCCGATTGGCGTTAGTCGCGGCGATCCTCATTCTGGGCGTCGCAATTGGCGGCCACATGTACGGCCGGGTGGTGGCTGCTCGCGACATTCTGGAGCGCGATGCCACCATCCAGCAACTCCAGAGCGAAATCCAGAAGCTGGAGGGGGAATTATACGGTCAAAACGGAAAGCTCGCCTTGTTGCAATCCGATTTTGCGACCGTTAAGGCTACATTGGAGGCAATCCGGCCTGCGGAGAACACGTACAACATCGATCCCAATCAGGCGATGATCGTTGCCGGCGGTCGCTTGACCATTGGATTAGTCGGTTCTCCCACGAACGAGGGTATCAACATCAATATCAACGGCAAGCAGCACCCCGCAGCCGCGGGTGACGTCATTCACGTGGCGCTCGATCCGTCGACGAACTGTCAGGTGGGAGTCCAGTCTTTTGATGTGTTCAGGGCCGTCCTGACAGCATGGTGCGCAGAAGTGAAGCCTCAGTAGAATCCGAATTCCGGGTAAGCGTGGCTATTCCCAGATTAAGACGTCGGGAAGAGAACCATCGATACGCCGCAATAAAGTGTAGCCGACGCCGGCAAGGCCACGAAACAGACCCAAATTGAACTGGCCTTTTCCGCTGTTCCAGCGGTAATCGCCCGTTGATGCGGCGGTTTGCAGAATCGACAGTAGCCGCTGCGATGCAAGTTCACGAAGATTGCTGCACTCAAGGGCATTGGCGGCCTCGCAGAAGAATTCGATGCTGCCAAGCGTCCCGCAGCAAAGGGTGTCCACGGCGCCCCACCAGCCTCGCTCTACGCCGTCGACCGCGTTCCGAATGTCGTTTGACAGGAGCTTGGCATCCATTCTGCCTCGTTTGATTGTTCCAATCCGCGCCAGACCGATACCGGGCGCTCCGTGACACCATTGGCATGACCAAGACGGTTCCCCTCTCCCGCGCAAATCAGGCCAGTTTTTGCGTCCGGCGTCGTACGTGGAGTTTTCAAATGCAATACATTCCGACGCGGCTCGTGCGAAATCTTCGCGCCCGGTCACCACCGACAACGAAGCAAGCGCATAGGCAAAGCCCGCCGCGCCGTGCGACATGCCGGTGAGCCCCCGCGGGCCAAAGCCTTGACCGACCCAAGTTCGACGGCCCTCCGCTCCGAGCCGGCGCTGACCCATCAGGTATTCGCCGCACTTCGTTGCACGGTTAAGTACATTGGGAGATTGCGTGTCGCGATGAAGACGAAGCAGGCCAAGTATCGCACCGGCACAGCCGCCCATGACGTCCAGCTGTGTGTCTGCCGCAATAAGGTCGTCGGTGAATAGTTCCGCTGCCACACCTGCGTCCGCGAGCAAGTCATCGTCATGGAGGAACTTCGACATCACCGTCAGGGCATAGACAATCGAGCCCAGTCCGATGGCACCGCCGACACCGACGGATCGGGCCATGCGCGCGGCGTTCTGCCCTCTCAGGTTCTTGCGAAGATGCGCGATTCCAGCCAGCGCAAGTTCGCCTGAAGGCTTGCATCCGGTCACCGCTGCGTGCGCAGCAAGAAAAACCGCAATGCCGGAAACGCCGTTGTATAGCTCGGGACCCAGGCATACCAGCTGAGAAACCTCAAAGTCGCCCAGCCAGTCGAGACCAATCCAAGCGGCGCCCGGTCCCCGGCGAAATGCATGACGCGACAGCTCACCGGCGATCTTGTCTGCCTCGGCGAGGAAAATTTCCTTTGTCGGGGAGACAGCCGTCTTGAAACATAAGGGTTCGTTCCGTTGCGCTGCCATCGCCGGTGACCCGGCGGATCTTGAGATCGAGCTGGTATTCTGCCGGATGACCTCGATCTGCCAAGCTATATCCTGTTCATCGAAGCTCTGAACCCGAGCTCGAGCGCGATCCAATCCCGAACTCGCCTCGGTCCGGATCGAAACACCGGTCGCATCGCGTATCTCGTTGCCATCGCTGGGCGACACGAAATGTGGCACGTTCAACGCCAAGAGAGCTGACCGTTCGGACCGCAGCAACGGCCAAACCGGCTCGGTATCTTTCTCCCAATCCACCAGCCTGGCGATGAAGTCTGCTTGTGCGGACCAGACCACGCCATCGTCCATGGTCCGATGATTTTTCAGGCGTTGGAGCAGCATGTAGTAGAATTGGGTGGCGCGAATGACCTTGCGAACCGGAGCGCCGGCAAAGCCGTCGAACAACTTGTCCGGCTTTGCGTCCAAATTCAGACCCCGCAAGAATTTTGCGTAATCCGCGAAGCCCGAGATGAAATTCTCGATATGATCGCCGAACTTGGCGTAACGGCCACCGATATGCGGCAGGTTCGGATTGGTTTTATTGACTTCCTTCGATTTCACGGGCCGCATCGCGTCGGAGTTTACATTGTTCCACCTAAGTCTGGTTTTGAAATTGGTGTCCGGGTTCATTGCGCCGATCGCAACGATACTGTTGTCGGGAGACCGCCCATAGGCGGGAAGCAAGCCAACCGTCATGACCGAGCCGGCGACGATGTCCATGGCAGCGTTATAGGCCTGCCCCTCGGCATCTTGGACTTTGCGCTCTTCGGCAATTGCCTGAAGTATCATTTCCAGATCGATCGGCACCGGGTCATTGCCGGCCGCAATCATGTTCTCCCGATGCATGTCCGTAGCGGCGAAGCAGTGAAAAAGCGCAAGCCAAGCACCGGCACGCTGGAAAAACCGCCTGCAGTGCTCCTGATCGGTACACCCCGTATGGTCGATGAATTCGGTCCAACCGTAACCGTCCCGCGCGATTGCGTGCACCGCCTTCAGTTCGAACGGCGGCGCGGCCCGGTTCAATCGCTGGACTAAGTTGTGCCATGCAACATCGATCCGCAAATCCTTTGGCTTGTACACGACTCGCGAACCGTCCTCGAAGTTGACGATCTGGACCGAATGGCCGTTATTGTGCGGATCGGACAGGTCGCCTTCGACCTTGGTAACCGGGCCGCAGTCGCTGGAATGGAGGATTTCTCGCCGGATAGCCGCCAGATCGGCATCGAGCCGTAGCACAAATTCGCGCGAGGTCTCGATCCATTGCCGCGTGATGGTAGCAATCAACCGCAACAGCACCGGCTTGTCTTCGAACAGATGCCGGAAACCGGCGGCTTTCATTTCGGCGACGAATTCATGGTAGCGCGATGTGCCGGTGTCTTGCTGCGGATGCGGCGCATTGGGCAGCGTTGCACCGGCCTTTCGTGCTCTGTCGAAACGCTCGTAGATGGCGGGAACGCAAAGGCTAGACAACTCCTTGAGAAGCGAAAAGCGCAGACAGGCCCGCGCGGTTTCGTTCAGGTTGTCGAAACCGCGTGCGTCGATATCCGACCAAAGCCGCGCTTCGGCTTGTTCGACCACCGGCGTGAACACGTGTTCGAACGCACAAGGCTCGGTCTGGTCAAGCACCGTAATTGGTTTGGCGTTTTGGGTTGGGCTTTGTAACGCCGCCTCGATCCAGATGGCATCGTCGATCCACGCAGGTGGGAAAGCGGACGCCTTACGGCGAACGGTGGCGAATTTCGTCAGCACCTGACTGATCGTTAATCCGTCCCGATCCAGCCGCCGCCCAAACAGCGACCAGTCGCCGCTGGCACACGACCGGCACCATGCGGCAAGGCGCCGCGCGGCCAAATCGGCATCGCCCTTCTGGCCCAGCAAGGGTTCGAAATCATCGGACAGGAGTTCGTCGATTGTCGCGGCACGAACGATCAAGCGCTCGTAAAAAGCGTCCATCCGATGTTCTCTCCGATCGGGTTTCTTCATCTGTTCCCGTGTCATCCTCATTCTATTGCCGGGGGGCCTAATGTCATCTCCCGTCCGCCTCGAGGGCCCAAGCCGAAAAGGTTGGGCTGGCCGCGTCGGGGGCTAACCGGCGTTCGTGACGGGACATTATCGGGCAGCATGACGGAACATTGTCGGCAGGAATTAGGCGGATCTCTCCGGCATCGCGACTGCTGGGTATCAAGGCAGGCATCAGGGAGGACTGGGCCGTCGCAGCGGGCTATGCGGCGCTGATTCTGCTGCTCCAAAGTGATGGACGCACCTAAGCCGTTGGCCCGCGAAATTAACCACCTGCCGCAGGAACAGCACTATGTGCGGGTGATGCGTGAGGCCATATTGGTCAGACTTTACAAGGTCGGCAGGGGATGATCTAATGTGACGCTGGGGTGGGAGTTTATCGAAATTTTCTCCTGCCTGCTGAGTGCCGGCGCCGCTGGCGAACGAAGGAATCAATGCCATGAACGAATTCGACCAAATTGAAGAAGAGGTCCTCACCTGCGAAGTTTCCGACGAGGCGTTGGAGGCTGCGGCGGGCACTGAGAAAGAGTTGGCAAGCTGGACAGTGCTTTGCAGTGGTGTCACCTGCCCCGGTTGAGAGTTAGACTGGTCCTGGCTTGTAAGTTTCGGAGTGGCGAAATCTCCGATGAGGCGCCGGGGTCTTCGGCGCCTCACTCTCGTTTTACGGGCTGCTGAAAAATCGTCGTTTGAGGGCGAGGATTTCGGGTAGTTAGCGCGGGCCACTTGTTGTCGGTGAGTTCAATGATTGCGCTTTGTCGGCGCCGGGACCCGATATTTGCTCGATAGGGCGTCATCTCCGGTATTCCAGACGGACTCATCCTGTCGCTGCCAGAATTTTTGGAATGCGAACAAGATTGTAGGCGGCAGCGGCGAGGACGAAGAACCAATCGACCAGTTCCCGCCCGCAGTGCCGAGTCTTGCGCAAGTCGCCGACTGTCTTCATCCAGCCGAACGGCTCTTCGATCCGCTTTCGCTTGATCATGCTGACAGCATAGCCGGGGTGACGAGTCGTGCGCGCATCGATCGCCGAGCCGCGGTTGGTATCGTTCTGCGCGACACGCGGTGTGCTGCCGCGTTCACGACAACCGGCGACGAAATCAGCCGCGTCATAATTCTTGTCGCCACCCACGGGGCTACCCGGCCTGGCATTGTCGTCGATCATGTCGAGTCGAGCGTGGTCGTCCGTTCGGCCGTGCCGTTGGCCTCGGTCAGCCGGGCATCGACGATGAGCCCGTTGCGGTTCTCCATCATCAGGTGACCCATGTGAGCAAGTTTGGCCTCCTTGCCGGCGCTTTTGCGAAACACCCGGGCGTCGGGATCAGTCGTCGAGGAATGCGTGGCATTCGTGCGTTTCTCGCCATGAAAGTCGCGCGCGGCGTTGCGCCCACCGCCGCGGCCCGCGCCGGACGACGGTGGAGGGCTGCCATCCTTCGGCACGAAACTCTTCATGCTGGCCCAGGCCTCGATCAAAGTGCTGTCAACCGAGAAGTGCTCGCTCGACAAGAGCGTGCGCACCTGTGGCAGGTTCAGCAACGTGGTCATGAACTTGCGCGAGATATCGCCGTCGAGCAGCCGATCCCGGTTCTTGCAAAATACGGTCGCATCCCACACCGGATCGTCCGCCGACAGCCCGACGATGGCGGGATCGACGGTCGTCCCTTCGCGCGCGTAAAGTCTGGTGAAGGCGGCCGACAACTTCCCCAGCGCCTCATCGACCAGATCGCGGATCGCCCGCAACGGATGATCCGCCGCAATACGCGCCTCCAATCGCACGTAACTGAAAAAACCTTCCGATCGCCGATCCTCGCCGCGCATCGCTCCGCTCCTTCAACTGGAGGTTCTCAATGCACAGAATCACCGACCAACGGAATCGCACCAAAATCGTCGCGTAAATCGCGTTTTTCAGCAGCCTGTTAATATCTCCTCTTAGCTGGTGCCGCCGGCGCCGTCGCACGCTTCGTTGCTCGGGCCAGGATAAACACTGTTTGCGGCGCGAGGAAACCCGCCACAGAAAACTTGCCCCGGCGCATGAATTTACGCGGGCAATGGCTGGCAAAGTCTGCGGACGCAACGATCGTTTCGCCGAGCGTGGCAGCGATCTTTTCCAGACGCGCCGCCAGGTTGACCGCCGGCCCGATGCAAGTGAAATCGAGGCGGTTACCGCCGCCGATATTGCCGTACATCACCTCTCCGACGTGAAGCGCAAGGCCAAAGCGTATCGCCGCTTCATTCTCGGTCTTGCGCGGCAATTCGGCGATGCGGGTCCGCACTTCAAGCGCGCAGGAAAGCGTGCGACGGCAAACAGTGGCGGCATCATTGTCGCCGGCAATGGGAAAGATCGCCAACAATCCATCGCCCATGAACTTGAGCACCTCGCCGCCGTGATCGAGGATCGCGGGAACCTGGCAGCCGAAATAGCGATTGAGAACGTCGATTACGGCCTGCGGCGGCGCTTGCTCGGAAAGCGTCGTAAATCCGCGCATGTCCGAAAGCCAAACCGCGGCGCGGATCGCCTCGACATAACCGCGCCGGATTTTGCCCGCGAGAATTCGCTCTCCGGTCTGATGTCCGACGTAGGTGTCAATCAGGTTTCCTGCGGTTCGCCGCAGCGCACGAATTTCTGCAACCCGTGCCAGGGGAGCGATGATTGATTCGAGATCGGCAAACTGTTTGAGTGTGAAGCCGCCCGGATGCTTTGTCGTCCACGTGGCGACGTGGATCGTGCCGTCGGTAAACAAAAGTGGGAACGCCGCGTAGTCCGTCGCACCTTTGGCGCGGAGATCGCGGAGAATCGCAAAATCAATCGGACAATCGCTGTCGGCGAGACGTCGCCGCAGCAGCTGGCGGGTCGCGTACACGGTGCTGAACGGGCTAATCGGAAAATCGTCTGTTTCCGTAATTCCGAACAACGCTTCCGACGTCGTCACCCCCGATTCGGCTTGCCATAAGAATCTGCGACCCATGACGTCTGGATGCAGTGTCGTGACAAACACAGCAACTCGCCATAGTGGTATGCCGCACTCGACCATCCGCTGACACAATTCCGCCAATACGTCTTCGGAGCGGGCGCCAGATAACGCGCCGCCCGCAAGCCAATCGACCACGGAGCGAATATCCTTCATCTGGGGTCGCTTCGACGCTCCCCGGCTAGGGGTGTCCAATCCAATATAGGGCACTACTATGAGCC
>Ga0116122_1002084_pt1 | contig 9586 bp, 5 predicted proteins | sample June2015DPH_13_5_FD_89726 | JGI IMG/M metagenome (GOLD analysis project Ga0116122, IMG submission 89726) | Peatland microbial communities from SPRUCE experiment site at the Marcell Experimental Forest, Minnesota, USA - June2015DPH_13_40 | ecosystem: Environmental > Terrestrial > Soil > Wetlands >...
CAAAGCCGGCAAATGAAACTCCTGCGCCCCAATGGCGTTCATCTCCTCGCGGATGATTTGCATCACCTTGAGAAGGGATTTCTGCGCCAGGAAGAGATGGGCATAGACTCCCGCCGCCACCTGGCGAACGTAACCGGCCCGCAACAGCAAACGATGACTGGGAACCTCCGCTTCCGCAGGGTCCTCGCGCAAAGTGGGAATGAATGTTTGACTCCAACGCATGACTTTCACCTTTCGTGTTTAGTCATCAGTTCTCAGTATTCAGTTGTCAGTTAAGCAGCCCCCAGCGGGAAGTTGACTGACCACTGAAAACTGATAACTAACGACTGCTTCTCAGAATCCGCCATTGTTGAGGATTTGCGCGCAGGATGTCAAGGAACAAGGTTCAGGATCCAGGATTCAGGATTCAGGATTCAGGATTCAGGATTCGGGAAACGGCGCTTGTATCTCTGAAATCTGGAATCTGCCATCTCGAATTACCGCTAGGCGGGATGGGTCTCGCCTATGCAGGGGCCAGAGATGCGCAGGCCGGGGCAGCAAGCCCCGGCCCTACGAAACCGTCTCCCCCATGCACGCGCGAGAGAAGCCAACCTCGTCATTCCCGCGCAAACGGGAATCCACCTTTGCCCACGCGGGGCGCCATTTCTTGTAGAAGGCTAAAGCAGTTTCATCTCCTCCGGGTCCCAGCGAACCGGGGCATTCTGTTCATAGCTCAGGTTGCTCAACAAAGCTGCGCCGGCTGCCCTGAAACCGAAGACCGGGTCCTCAACCACCGGCTGGCGCGTCCGCAGGGCTTCAAAGAAGTTCTTCAAGTGGTCGTAACTATCGTTGTATTTCTCTGGAGCCACAAAGCTCTCTTTGCGGGGAGGAGGAGCAGGAGGTTGTGGCAGGTGGTACTTTTTCTTGTATTCCGCCAGGAATATCTTTTGTGTGGCGTTCGCCCAGGAACTGATCTCGTAGCCGGGGTCGGGCCGATGCCGCATGCCGCTGAGGGTGACCGCGTCACGGTTATAATCACTCAGGAGAGCGGCTCCGCTGGCGCCAATCTGCATGGTGCCTTCGTTTCCCGTGAAGATAAAACCCTCATTATCCGTCTGCGGGCCACCACTCACAAAATTGACTCGCAAGTAAAGATTGAACCCTTGCGGGAAATCAAACAGCGCCATCAAAACATCCGGAAAATCGCGGCCGTCCTTCCAAAAGCGCAGTCCCCCCGTAGACATGGCGCGCGTGGGACCGTGAGTCCCGGTGATAAAATGCGTGCCGCTGAAGAGATGCACGAACAGGTCTCCCGCAACCCCGCTGCCGTAGGCCCGCCATTTCCGCCATTGAAAGAAGTGCTCGGGGTTGAACGGAATCTGGGGCGCGGTGCCCAGAAATCGCGGCCAGTCGATGGTCTCCGGCGAAGCGTCGGGTGGGATTGAAGCTTCGAAGGCGCCGACCGCATAGTTGCGATCCCACCAGGCGTTGACACTGTTAAGCTCGCCGATGGCCCCGGCCTGGTAGAATTGTTGCGCCTTCTTGTAAATGAGCGAGCTGACCCGCTGGCTCCCCACCTGCAAGATGCGTTGCGTCTTTCGCGCCGTGTCGATGATCTCCGGCCCGTCGGAATAGACGTGGATCATGGGCTTCTCCAGATACACGTCCTTACCCGCATTCATGGCATCCAGCGCCGCCTGCTTGTGCCAGAGGTCAGGCGTAGCAATAATCAATGCATCAATATCTTTGCGGGTGATAATCTCTTGGTAGTCGCGGGTCGTAAAGAGGTCCTTGCCCCAAAGTTCCTTGCAGTGAGTCAAGCGCCCATCGTAGCAGTCCGCCGCCGCCAGCAGCTTGACTCCCGGTACCCGCAAGGCGATTCCTGTGTCGTACTGGCCTTGCTGTCCAGCTCCGATCAAAGCAATTTGGATTTGGTCATTTGCCGAATGCGGACGTGCAGGCTCGCCCGGCTCCGCCGCAAGCAAATGCACCCGCGTCCCACCCACGAGGAAACTCCCCGTAGTCAGTACCGTTCCCGCCTTGAGAAAGTCCCTCCGATTCACCTGCGTGCTTATCATTACCCCCCAGACCAGATTTCTGCGATGTCTATTCTCTTCACGGCAAGCATACCACGCCGTTTTTCCTAACCACTCGCCAAGGAAGCCTTGGCGCCTGACACCTGACGCCGGGCACCTATCACTTGGTCCCTGCGCTTCCCCACCTGCCACCTATCTCGCCCCACCTACCACCTACGACCTACCACCTACCAGACACCTGACACCCGAAACCCGAACCCAGTCTTCATTCCCCACCTCCGACATACGACCTACCGCCTACCAGACACTAACTACCTATGTTTTCAACAACATTCCCACTTTCAACGAGTAACTACCTTTGTTTTCTAGAACATTCCAGCTTCGTCCCAGGCGGCTGTAGGCAGGTCCTTTGTTTTCAATAACATCCCCGCGTCGTTCCTTCACTTTTTAAAGTTACTAGTTTTTTCTTTCACTGTCGGCGGTGACATCTTGTCGTAGACTCCGGTACTGCCCGAGAGTCCCGCCAACTCGAACTCCCCTCAAATTCAGTAGGCAGTCGGCAGTGGCGAGAAGTAAGAAGGCAACCCACAAGCCATAATTCACAATTCAGAATTAGCCCCTTTCCCTGTCCTCTGTAACCTGTCCCAGGCTCTTCTGCCTCCTGACTCCTGAATCCCGAATGCTCAATCCTGTTCCTCCCCCACCTACCACCTACCATATAAAGGCATTGAGCTTGGGGTTCTGCTTGGCGGCGGCGCTGCGCGGTCCGGTGGAATGCTGGGCATTCTGGCGCGCGGCGGCGAGCAACGCGGGCGTAAGTTGGGGTGATTTGCGTAAGGACGATGGTTCCTCCTGGGGCGGGGTGTTGGCTTGACGAGGAAAGGACTTCCCCGCGGCTTGGACTTTACACATCAATAGGCTACCACAGGGGCGAAGCGTTGTCAAGAGACAATTTGTATCCTGTAACCTGTCCCCAGTTCTTGACGGCGCGGCCCATGATAATTCGGATTACCTTGTTGGCGACGCGGCAAGAACCCGCGCCGCTGGAAGAGCCGCAGGGCCGAACCGCGGGCCCTGCGCTACCTCGGCCCCACCACCGACGAACCCACGGCACAAAGAGCCCCTCGTGGCTCCCTTCGCGCAACCCAAAGGAGTCATAAGGCGCCATCCTGGCCCCGATACGTCGGGGTCGGCTAGGTGTGTGCTGGAGCCTGGCCACCGAATAAACCCGCGCCGCCGAAAGGGAATGTAGCGCAAGGCTCGCTCTCCAGCCTTGCGGCTTTTCCAGCGCGCGGTGCTTTTGACGGCGCGCCCTGGATGTTCTCAGAAACCGTATTCGGCGCGGGGCCAAGCCTAAAGCGGATTGTCCTGTTTGCGGCGCGGCAAGAGCCCGCACCGCTGGAAGAACCGCAGGGCCGGACCGCGGGCCCTGCGCTACAAGCGGGCTTCACCAAGCCGCGCTTGACGGGATTGTTGTGCATGTAACTCAATTTCTCGTCCCGCTTCCCGGGGCTCCAGATGTCCATGTCATAGAACCGTCGCCGCCAGACGCGAAAGCAGGTACCGCAGAGTCTCGTTTTTCAGAGGGTCTGCGGCTCGTGCATGTGCAATGGAGCGTATAATCCCCTTTCATGTCCCGCTTGCGCCGGCTGGGATTGGAAAGGCAGAAGTCAGGATTCAGGAGTCAGAAGTCAGAAGTCTGGAGCCAGAATGAAGGGGATCTGCTTTCTGCGGTGCACTTTCTGCCTTCCGCTTTGTGCTTACCGCCTGTATCTTCTTTAGCGATGCCGCCGCGGCGGGGCCTGCGATCAGATTGCCCCGTTTCCCGGTCACCATCTCGCGTGTAATGGAATCGATCAAGGTGGGCACGACTCTTCGCATCCATTCGAGAAGGGGATCCAGGACGCGGGGGGCAAGGCCAAGGCGTACAAGGACTTTCGACAGGTTCTCGACGACAAGGACATCGACGTCGTCATCATCGCCACGCGGGATAACTGGCACGCTCTCCAAATGGTCATGGCCTGCCAGGCGGGGAAAGACGTGTATTTTGGTATTGAGTTTCACGGGACCGACGGGACGCTTTTCCTGGATCGTGACGGGTTTAAGGTGTTCCCGGAGAAATGGGAGTACGAACCCAAACCTGCCGAATGAACGGCTTCCATGAAAATGGAATCCGTGAATGATGCGCTCTACGATCACATCACCAACTTCCTTGACTCGGTCAAGTCGCGTAAACGGGCGGTCTGCGATATTGAAGTAGGCAAGCGAGTACGCAGTAAGTTCGTAAATTCCTTGAGGGAGAGAAATGACATGATCAACTCGATCAACAGAAGACGTTTCATGCAAAGCGCTGGTCTCGGCGTCGCAGCCTTCGCTCTGAGTCGCAATCGGCTCGTCCTTGGCAACCCCTATGACCTGCCCATTGGATTACAACTGTATACGGTCCGCGACCACCTGGCGAAGGACCTTTCTGGAACGCTTGCGAAGGTAGCCGAGATTGGATACCGGGAGGTGGAGGTGGGCGACTTCAACTATTATGGAAAGAAGCCCGCAGAGCTCCGCGCCATCCTGAGTGAATACGGTCTTAAAGCCATAAGCACGCATTACACTGAATACCAACTCAAGTCTGACCTCCAGAAGCACCTTGCGGATGCGAAGGAATGCGGGATCACTTACGTGGGCCTGGCCAGCCTGGACGACAAGGATCGCAAGTCGCTCGACGCCATCAAGCGCGATGCCGAATGGTTCAACAAGTTGGGAGAGGCCATCGACCGTGCCGGCTGCCACTTCCACTATCACGGCCACAATTTCGACTACGCAACCCTAGATGGCGGGGCAGTGATTTACGACGAGCTGATCCGCCGCACGGATGCCAAGACCGTGAATTTCCAGCTCGACTGCTTCTGGTGCGTTCGCGCGGGCAAGGACCCAGTAGACTACTTCGACCGGTTCCCGGGCCGGTTTCCGCAGCTCCACATCAAGGATTTGAAACCCGGTTATCCCCCAACCACGGGAGAGGACTTCCGTAAAGGGGCCTTCACCGAAGTCGGCCAGGGAGTCATCGACTGGAAGAGGATTTTCCAAGCCGCCCCGAAAGGCGGCCTGAAGCACTTCTACGTGGAGCAGGACGAGTGCGATCGCGACTCACTCGAAAGCGCGAAGATCAGCTACACCTACCTGCACAACCTGACCGTCTCGAGTTGCTAATAACCTTGAGACGATTCCGCGTTAAGTTCTGCGGTGATCTCTTCGGTGAGTACGCGGATGATTTCCGCAACAAGTTCCGGGGGTAGCACGGGAGGAGCCATCTTCATGACGACCTTGTGAACAATTACGTAAACCCACTCTGGGTTGATCACGGAGGGGGGGGGCTCCGGAGCCTCGCCCGGCTGGACAACCCCAGGTTCGGGCGACGGCGCCGCCTCCGCTTCAGGCGGGGCGATATAAACCTGGCCCTCCGCGGCTTCGGTGAGGGAAAAACTATCCAAGCTGGTTGCTGCTATGCGTCTCGGCTGTTGTCCTTCGACGAAAGGAGGCGGTTCGGGTGCAGGGGGAGCGGGAGCCAGCTCATCAATTAGCATCGGCCCCCCAATCTCCGCAGCTACGCCGAACGCCAGGGTTCTATCGGCTGCCGGCTTGACGAGTTCAGGAGACGGGCGCAGCGGAGGAAGCGGCTCCACCTGTTGTGCCGCCAAGGCGGGTTCGGTTGGAAGAAGAGGCTCTTCAGCAGGGACAGCCGGGGGCGCCTCAGGCGCAGCCTCCGCAGGCGGATGAACTGTTTCGGTTACAGACACCGGCGCGCGGGGCACACCTGATTCTGCAACTGGTGGTTCTGACACGACCAATGCCAGCTCGAACGTAGCCTCTGGAGCGGTCCCAGAGATTGATTCAGGACTGATGACCAGAACCGCCTCAGGTGCGGCCTCAGGAATGGGCTCTGGGATTGATTCAGGAGCGATCAGGGTGGGCTCAGGCGTAGGCTCCACAGCGGTCGCGGAGATTGATTCAGGACTGACCGGAACCGCCTCAGGCGCAACCTCAGGAATGGGCTCTGGGGTTGGTTCAGGAGCGACCAGGGTGGGCTCAGGCGTAGGCTCCACAGCGGTCTCAGAGATTGATTCAGGACTGACCGGAACCGCCTCAGGCGCAGCCTCAGGAATGGGCTCCGGGGTTGGTTCAGGAGCGGCCAGGGTGGGCTCCGGCGTAGGCTCCACAACGGTCTCGGAGATTGATTCAGGACTGACCAGAACCGCCTCAGGCGCAGCCTCAGGGATGGGCTCTGGGGTTGGTTCAGGAGCGACCAGGGTGGGCTCCGGCGTAGGCTCCACAGCGGTCTCGGAGATTGATTCAGGACTGACCAGAACCGCCTCAGGTGCAGCCTCAGGAATGGGCTCTGGGGTTGGTTCAGGAGCGGCCAGGGTGGGCTCAGGCGTAGGCTCCACAGCGGTCTGGGAGATTGATTCAGGACTGACCAGAACCGCCTCAGGCGCAGCCTCAGGGATGGGCTCTGGGGTTGGTTCAGGAGCGGCCAGGGTGGGCTCCGGCGTAGGCTCCACAGCGGTCTCGGAGATTGATTCAGGACTGACCAGAACCGCCTCAGGTGCAGCCTCAGGGATGGGCTCTGGGGTTGGTTCAGGAGCGGCCAGGGTGGGCTCAGGCGTAGGCTCCACAGCAGTCTCGGAGATTGATTCAGGACTGGCCAGAACCGCCTCAGGCGCAGCCTCAGGGATGGGCTCTGGGGTTGGTTCAGGAGCGATCAGGGTGGGCTCAGGCGTAGGCTCCACTACGGCGGTGGAGATTGTTTCGGGACCGACCAGCGCCGGCTCAGGTACGGCCTCAAGCACGGGCTGTGGGGTTGGCTCAGGCGTAGCCTCCACACCGGTCCCGGAGATTGATTCGGGAGCGGTTGGAGTTGGTTCCGTTGCAACCTGCAACGTGAGCTGTGGGGTTGGCTCAGGCGGCGTCGCCGGTATCTCAGGCGGTTCCGCAAAGGCCATACCAGCCGAAGGCGCGGCCAAATCCGGCGCGTGTCTTCCTCTGGCGCCTTCCGGTTCGGAACCCATTGGGGAGACTTCAGGCGGGGCCATAGGGAACGAAGTGACAAGCGTTTCAGGAAGCGCGGGTGGGGATGCTGGGGCTTCGCCGAGGGCGACGAATTTCGCAACCATAGCGATCAAGTCGTGGGGGGAAAAGGGTTTCTTGATAATCCCGTCCGCCCCGACCTGCGCACCCCGCTGCTCATCGTACGGCTCCAGGTCGCTGGCCACCAGCAGCACGGGCACGTGGTGAAGATCCGCTGAAGTCTTTACATAATCACAAACCTCGTAGCCATCTTTGCCTGGCATGGACACGTCGGCTAGCACGAGGACAGGCTGCATTTTGGGTAATTTCTTGATCGCCGCCACACCGTTGGAGACGGTTTCGACCTCGAAGCCCTCACCCTGCAAAATCCCTTGGGCTCTCCTTTGAATAGTAGGGCTATCGTCTGCGACCAGGATCAACCGAGCCACACGGCCTCCCTCCAACCTTGTGTCGCGAGATGACTTGCCAAACGAATACCACGTCAATGAGAGAAAGTCAAGGCGCGCATGGAATTGAGAGTCTTCAGTTGGCGTACAAGGTCCAAAAAAATGGCCCGACAGAATCGGCTGGCGTGACCGTTTGCGAACACAGCCCCACCCTGGAGAGCCAAAGAAAGGCAAATCAGAAAGGCTTGACAATCTTCTTCAGGAGGTGGAAGCGGCCCTTTTTCTTCGGAGGCGTGACTGTCCCAGATTGGTTTTGAGGAGCAGGGCTTGCTTTGCTCTCCCCTGCCTTCGAGCTACTTTCATTGCTGGAAGAGTTCACCTTATTCTCCGGAGCCTTCGAGCTGCTCTCACTGCCTGAAGAGTTTGCACTTTTGTCCTGAGTGTTAGGGCTGGTCCCTTTGTTGGAGTTGTCGACGGCAGGCTTGGAATCAACCGCCTTTCCGGAATTCAAGCCAGCATCGCCTACGGGCTCAGCAACAATCGCAGCATTGGGGAGAGACGGGGCAGCAGGTGTACGTTTCGCCACTTCGACACCACTCGCCTCCGCCGTCCCCAGGCGAACCGGGCCGCGCAAGGTGGCGCTTGTATCGGGCGCACTGGCCATCGCCGTAGTCAATTTTCCAAACAGGGTCTGACTGCGCAATCGGGCTGCATCCGCCTGCGCTCGCGCCAACGTCGATTTGGTGGGCTTTGGAACCGGTTCGCGCATGGCCACGAGCCGATCTTTGGCCTCTGCCGCCCGCGGGCTGAGAGGAAAATCACGAACCACCCGCGAGTAGTACGGAACCGCATCCTTGGGGGTTTTCAGGTGCTCTAAGGTTTGGCCCAATCCATACAGCGCCAGATCCCCGCGGCTGAAGTTGGGGTACTTCTCGACAATCTCCCGGAAGCGTCCCCGTGCAGCGCGATACGCCCCCCTCATCTGGTAAAAACTCGCGGTCTCGAACTCCCCCTGGGCCAGGATTTCCTGTGTTTCTCGAAGGCGCGCCTTGACGCGGACCGTCAAGGGGTTGTCAGGGTATTTCACCAGAAACTCCTTCAACTCGACTTCCGCAAGGTGAGCCTCGGCCTGGTCCCGGTCGGCCTTGGCCATCAGGCGGAAATGCGCCATGCCGACGCGGTACTGCGCCTGAGGCGCCTCGGGCGCCGTAGGAAAGAAGGTAATGAAGTCTTTGTATTCAGCCTCGGATTGGGTCAGGCCCGAGACCCCTCCCTCGTTATAGTAGGAATCCGCGATGGCAAGTTTTGCCTTTGCCAGATACTCGCTATCCGGGTACGTATTGATGAGGGTTTGGAGAGTGAGACGTCCTACGTCGTAACGACCGTGTACAATTTCGTTGCTGGCCCTTTCGTAAAGAATCTTGTCCGGCTGATCGCCAGCATTAACCACTGCGGCTAAATCCGTGCGCCGATGGCGATGAAAAAGACATCCGGGCAGGAACACGCCACCCAGTACAGCCACCCACAAAAGGAACGGCAGACGCTTCGATCCGGTCTTGCTGATTCGCTTCGCCAGTGTTTTCACTCCTGATTCGCGCCCATCATACTTTGGACATCCGCCGCGATGCGGACACGAGGCGCAGCATTTCGTTCAGGCGTGCCTTTGGGTCATCGCTATAGAAGATGGCTGAACCAGCCACCAGGATGTCTGCGCCTGCCCGAGTAAGTTGCTCCACATGCTCAAAGCGGATTCCACCCTCGACTTGAATGGCAAAATCCGCGCGCCGCTCATCACGCAAAAATGCCGCCGCTCGTACTTTCTCCACCGATCTGGGGACGAAGGTGCGCTCGCTCAACCCCGGATCAGAGGACAAAACTGAGAGAAAGTCGAACTCCCCCACCACGTCCGCAATCGTCTCGACGGGCGTCGCCGGATTCAAGGCAACTCCTGCTTTGGCGCCCTGCTCTCGGATCTGGTGCAAAACTCGGTGCAGGCGAGTCGTGGCCTCCACATGAACCGAGATACGATCCGCACCCGCCTCAATGAAGTCAGCAATGTAGCGTTCCGGACGTTCGATGAGCAGGTGTAAGTCCAGAACCAGG
>Ga0116122_1002096_pt1 | contig 9562 bp, 5 predicted proteins | sample June2015DPH_13_5_FD_89726 | JGI IMG/M metagenome (GOLD analysis project Ga0116122, IMG submission 89726) | Peatland microbial communities from SPRUCE experiment site at the Marcell Experimental Forest, Minnesota, USA - June2015DPH_13_40 | ecosystem: Environmental > Terrestrial > Soil > Wetlands >...
CGCCTCGAAGCCGATGTCGGCCGTGTGCTCGAGCACGCGAAAGGGCTGCATCTTTTGTCTTTCACCGTTCAGCCGTCAACTTTCCGCCCATCATTCTGCGCGGCTCCTTCCCAGATCAAAGCTGAAACCAAACGGGAAATAGGTTCTCATCATACTCAACCTTTGCCCCCTTGGGTAGTCCGTCAGAAACGCGCTAGACTTTTTCCGAACCCTTGAGTAGGATGGGCGAGAAAATAGCGGGGCCCTATGTCTTCTCATAGCGCGAATCTCGAGGTTGCGATTGTGGTGGGGTTCGGCGCCGGCCTCTTCTGGTTCATCAAGGGGTTTCGCGTCTACCGGGAGTACCGGGTGCTGGCCGACACCCCCGAGATCCCGATTCGCAGCATGGCCATGGGCTTGGTGGAGATCCATGGTAAGGCCAAGGGCCCGCAGACCGTCCTGAGCCCCGTCACCCATACTCCGTGCTTTTTCTATAAGGTTGATATTGAGAGGTGGGTGAGAGATAAGGATGGCGGGCACTGGTCCCATGCGGCAACCGACGCCGAAGGTGTCCGGTTCTACCTCGAGGACGCAACGGGCAAGGTTTTGGTCGATGCTCATGGGGCCGAGTACGATTTGATTCAGACCACGAAGCGCGAAACAGGACCGGGCGGCGGCGCATCGCTCATCAGTCTTTTCGGGGGAACTGGCGGTTCGAGCCTGACCACCGGCGCCTGGGTTTCTGACTCTGACCTGCTCAATTACGCAGAGTCGGTGGTTTCGACGGCTCACACCACTTTCTCTCTTGACGCAGGGAGTCTTCTCTCAGGCCTGGGACGTGGCTCCCTAAGTCTGGGGATGGGTTCGGAACACCGTTATCGCTTGAGCGAGTATTGCATCGTTCCTGAACATTGGTACGCCGTCACTGGGACTTGCGTTGAGAACCCCAATCCCCAGGACGAACACGACCGGAACATGATCGTGAAGGGGCAGAATGAGCCCACGTTTTTGATCTCTTGGCGAAGTGAAAAGGAACTCCAGAGCGCCTTGCGAAATCGTGCCGCCCTTCATATTTTCGGCGGGGGAGCGCTCTCGGTCGCGTGTTTGGCCATTCTGCTATTCAGGCTCGGCTGGCTGTAGAGCGGTGACGAGTGACGAGTGAAAACTACCAAGGATGCACTGGGAAGGGCGAATTCTCCAGGTAATTATGGTACGGGCTTCATTTCCCGGCGCGAACCTGGTCCTTTGTGGTTCTCTTGTCACTTGTCACTTTGTTGGAGGTGGCGCAAAGTTCCACTACAATCTTAGGTGGATGTCCGTAAATTATTGAAGGGGAGGGTACCGGCGTCATTTGGGGGAAGTTGATTTCTCGTGCGGGCCTGTGAAGGCAGTCATTCCCGCGAAAGCGGGAATCCAGTGGCAGGTTAGACTTATTTGCGCCGAGCAATCCTAGGCCAGACGGACTTGTACAGAGCGGTAGCGCCATTCTCGGCGCCTGGATTCCCGCTTTCGCGGGAATGACTGCGCTCCAAATGACACCAGTACCAAGGGGAGCTACGAGATGGGAATTGCAATCCTGATTGGATTGGTTGTAGTCCTGGTGGTGGTGGGCATCTTTGTCTATCTCATCACTATTTACAACAGCTTGGTGCGCCTGCGGAATGACATTGACAAGGCGTGGGCCAACATTGACGTCCTGCTCAAGCAACGTCACGACGAGCTGCCCAAGCTGATCGAGACCTGCAAAGGCTACATGCAGTACGAGCAGAAAACCTTTCAGGTCATTACCGAAGCCCGCACTGCCTTCATGAGAGCCAACACGGTGGCGGAGAAGGCCCAGGCTGATAACTTCATGACTGGCGCATTGAAATCGCTATTTGCGGTCGCAGAGAACTATCCCGAGCTGAAGGCCGACAACAATTTCATGCAGCTCCAGAACCGGATATCCGAACTGGAAGAAAAGATTGCCGACCGCCGCGAGTTCTTTAATGACGACGTGAACACTTACAACATCCGAATCCAGCAACTTCCGGATGTCTTTATTGCTCACATGATGAGCTTGCAACGCAAAGACATGTTCAAGGTGACAGAGGACGACCGCCGCGACGTGGAAGTGAAGCTCGGTCAGTAGCAGGCTGATGAAAGAACCTCGGAAGCTGTCATTCTGCGCGTAGCGAAGAATCTAATTCCTTGATTTCAAAGCAGAGCGAGATGCTTCGCTTCGCTCAGCATGACATGATGGGCACTTTTTGATCAGCTTGGTATGTGGTAGATGGGGAAAAGCAAGGTGGAAGTGAAACTCAGTAGGTATGTCGTAGACGGGGAAAAACAAGGCGGAGATCCCACTGCGTGTCGCCTGCTGACTACTCAGCGCGAAGGATGTGAAAGGAGTCTGTTATGGCACTTGCATTGTTTCTGGGTGGATTGATTGTTGGGCTCGTGGTGCTGGCGGTGCTGGCAATCATCGTCATCGCCATCATCATGTATTTTGTGGGCCTTTACAACAGCCTCGTGACATTTAAGAACAATATCGACCGCTCATTCTCCAATATCGATGTCTTGCTCAAGCAGCGCCACGACGAGCTTCCCAAATTGATCGAGACCTGCAAGGGTTACATGCAGTACGAGCAGAAAACCTTGCTAGCCGTCACCGAGGCCCGCACGGCCTTTATGCGCGCCACCACGCCGGCGGAAAAGGCTCAGGCGGATAACATGGTGAGCGGGGCGCTCAAGACTTTGTTTGCGGTGGCTGAGAAATACCCCGACTTGAAAGCCAACACCAACTTCATGCAGCTCCAGGGCCGCATCACGGAACTGGAAACCAAGATTGCAGCGCAACGTAGCTCTTACAACGAGGATGTGAACGCTTTCAACATCCGCATCGCCCAGGTCCCCGCAAATCTCATCGCCGGGTTTATGGGCCTCCAGCCCCATGCTCTCTTCCAAGTGGCCGAAGCGGACCGCGAGGACGTCAAGATCAGCTTCACTTAGCCATGTCGCTCAAGAGATACCTCGACGAAATCGGGTCGGTTGCCAGCGAAGTAGGACTCTACACGCCGCTTGCTACCCACGTCTTCGGAGCGCTTCTCGGCTACCCGGCGAAGCACAGGGTCATCAACAAGTCCGGCGCGCACGGCATCCCTGACATCCGGCTGTATTCCCAAGAGGATGATTCCCAGTGGGCCGTCGTCGAGGTCAAGTTCGAGGACGGCGAAATCCGCGAACAGGTGAAGCGCGAGCGAATCTGGAACGAGCAGATTCTCGGTCACGGTTACATCTCGCCGGACACTTTCTACGTAGTGCTTTGTGCCCCGCGCACGTTCCTTGTCTGTGATCTGGAGGGTCAGATTCTGGAGGCGCTTCAAATCGAAGCGGGTCACTTGCTCGATCCGCGCACCGGCGCGGAGTTCCCTCTTACGGACACAAGCTTCCGCGAGCGTCTGTTCGCCGTAAGTTATGCCGCGTCGCTGGAACGAAGGCAATTTGAGGCTTTCCGCGCCGGCGAGCTCAAGAGCGGCCACATCCCCATCACGCTGGAAACGCTTCCCCATTTGCAGTCGGTTTTCGAAGGCGCTATCGGGAAACTCAAGGAGTACTGCCGCTTTTACTTTCGCGAGCTTCAGGCGGAGTACCAAGGGACCAGCCAGGAAATCGCCCAGATCGACCAGAGGCTTGAAGATATCGGTTCAGGGGCAATCAAAACGCGCCAGAAGCTCCTTTACAAGAAGCGTACCTTGCGAGCCCGCCATCGCCTTGCCCTGCAACTCTTCGAATACGAGAATGATTACGAGCGCTTCAAGCACGACCAGACCTACGCGGGAACCCAGGAAGAAGAACATTTTGAGGATATTTTCTGCACCAACACGGCCTACGTCGCGCTTAGCCGGCTCTTCTTCGTGCGCATCTGCGAGGATGTGGGGCTGACCACGCGCAAGATCTCCAATTCCGGCATCGCCGTCTGGCGCAACTTCGTCGAGAATATCAAAGGCCACTACCAGGATCTCCTGGACGTCGCCTTCAAAGACGTCGCCCACGTCTACGTCAGCCTGTTTGAGCCGACGGTCTTTGACTGGTTCGGCAGGGGAAACACCAAACTCCACGACATTCTGGAACGGATTCTCTTCCGTCTCAACGCTTTCAACTTTCGCGATATCAATCGCGATGTGCTGGGCTCGATCTACCAGTATTTCCGGCCCCGCGTCGAGCGCCGGAGACTGGGCGAGTACTATACGCCGGTTGAAGTGGTGGATTACATCCTCGCGCGGACAGGGATTGCCTCGGACCCCGGCTTGATGGAGAAGCGCATCCTCGACCCGGCTTGCGGGTCGTTTACCTTTGGCGTCCGCGCTATGCTGGCGTTGCTGAAAGCCGGCGCACACCTTTCTCCCGAAAACAAGATCGAGTTGGTTCGCCGCTGTCTTCGCGGCCAGGACATCAATCCCTTCTCGGTTTTCCTTTCCCATCTCAGCCTCCTGTTCGCACTTCTTGAGACCTATCTCCAGGCGAAGCGCTCCAACCCGGTATATGAAATCGCGCCGATGGATGTCGCCGTCCAGAACTCGCTAACCCAGGCGATTCCCGAACCGTCGGAAATCGGGCAGGCAAGCGATGAAGGCGCCGCCGATGCGGGGGCCGGGACGCTTCCGGCGTTCGACTATGTAGTGGGAAATCCGCCCTTCGTACGTAACGAGAGGCTGCCCGAACAGGACCGCGAGGTGCTGAACGAGATCTTTCCCACGCTGGCCGTGAAAAACACCGACCTTGCCGTCTATTTTCTTTACGCGGCCACCAGATACATGAGCAAAGAGGGCGGAAAGGTTGGTATGGTCGCTCCGCTGGCCATCGCTAACGCTCAGATGGCTGCTTACTTGAGAAACTTTCTCAAGGACCACACAGTCTCTGAACTTGTTTCGCTCGAATGGTGTGCCAAGCAAGCCTTCCCCGGCGCCGACATCGTGCCCATGCTGATTTTTTTGCAGAAGGGCAAGTGCCCACCCGACCACAAGGTCCGGCTCGTGCGGGGAATTAGCAGCCTCGCCGAACTCAAGTGTTATGCGGAAGACGACGCGCTTCTCATGGCTACGTCGTCACTGGTGCCGTTCCAGGATTGGGCGGCCCTTAGTCCGTTCGGCGATTGGTGCTTGGACGTCGCTGAAGAGGACTTACCTCTCCTGCAGAAGCTGAACCTATGTCCGAGTTTGGGGGATGGCTTCGCTCAATGTTCCTATGGGGTCAAGGCGGGTAACAGCCCCGAGTTCTTGCGGCCTTCCAAGGCCGGAGAAGCGAAGCCGGGAGAAGTCCCTTTTGTTAAGGGGCAGCACGTTGCGGCATTCCAAGTGGCCATGGGCACGGACGAGCTTGCCAATCTTGCCAAGCTCGATTCGGCAGAGGATCCTTCCATCTGGGGCGAGCTTGACTTTTACCGCGCCAATGTTGGAAAGTCGGACACGACGGGCCTTGGGCGGTTCGATTATGACACGCCCCACATGCTGGCCGCCGGCTCACCCAGCGACAGGTTATGCTGCCTCGTTCCTGAGGTGTACGTCACTCTGGTAGCCGCCGTAGCCGACCCTCTCGAGGTAGTTGCCAACAATAGTGTCATCGCGGTGGTACCGAAGAAGTTCAGCGCCCACTGTCTCGCCGCCATCATCAATTCTCGGGTATCGCGATACTATGCCTTCCTTACCCTCAGATCGGCCATCCTCCTCAGGCGGCGAGCGCATTGGTTTCCGCGCGCGCTCAAAGCGCTGCGCATGCCAGAGCTGGCTCCCCGCAGCGCAGGAGCGCTTCACAATTTGGCGGTCGAGGCATCCGATCTGTCAGGGCACGTGGCGCGAAACCTGCTGGACGCATACGCCGATTGGGTTGCCGACATTGCGCTCTTCACCAAGGCCGGATTTCTTGGCGTGCAGGCGCGAGGTCTGGAGGTTGTCGACCGGGAGGACTTGGCGGCGGTCCAACCTCAGGGGAACAAGGTTGCCGTCGACGGGGGCGAAATCTGGTGCGATTCCGCCGATACCCTTCTCCTCACGCGCACTGCCTTGCTAGCAAGCGACAAGGACGAGTTCACTGCCCACGATGTCGAGAACGCGCCCGTTCCCTCCGACTCGAACGTTCGCCGCGTCCTGGCCCAAAAGATCCGTGACTTTGCTGCTGACCAGGAGAGGATTCAAAGCCGCGTGCTTCGAATCCTGGAAGAGATCGATGAGATCGTCGCGGAAGGGTTAGGCCTGACGGCGGCCGAGCATGAGGTGATCCGCCGGCGCTGCCAGGAGTTCCCACTCTCTGTCACCGTCGAGCGGCCTCGCTTCGCTTGGAGCGCCGACCGGAAGCGCCAGGCGCGCAGGACCTATCGCCCGGGAGAACGTTTTAGGTAGTGTCGGCTTACCTCGGGCAGTTGCTAGCGCCGTGGTCTTTCATAGCGCAATTGCTTGTTTCAGGACTTCCTCCCGGATGTAAGGGCTGATGGCGTCTTCGGTAACGACGTGTACGGTCGCAAGCCGTGGATTCCGTAATCAGCCGCGAGCTTCAAAGTCTCACCGGGCGCGAGAGCGCGCTTAGCCGACCAGAGCCCCAGGGTCACCGCGTTTTCTGCCTTACCGGTCCAATGTGCGAAGCAGCGCGAGACCTGATCCTTGGGGAAACGATTGACCAAAACCAGACCCGTTCCCGCCTCCGAGAGCCTCCACTCTCCATCGGGCTGCTGCGCGCCGTCATAGACTTTGGAACCCCTGGGCTCTTGCCCTGGCTGGAGCAGTCTTTGCTCGAGGGTTTTTCCATCCTGCTGGCGGAAGGAGAGGACGACCCGGTCCATGCTTTTTGGGTCAACTACACATCGCGACTGGAGCACCACATCGAGGGCGGAAGCGCCGCCATTCTCCAAAGTGGTTTCAGTCTGCACGACCGGCTCATCTTTCCGAAGTCGAATCGCGCGCCTCGCCTTCAGCCCATTGGCAAAAGTGCCGGTGAGCAGCAGCTCGGTTGGCTGGGTTTGTGGTTCCAATTCCCATTTCGCTTCGTAGAGCTTGGCGGCGAGATAGTCGGAGTATACAAACAGGCTTAAGCCTCCGACGTCCGGATACGGCCGCTCGCCGGGATCGGAATGACGCAACACGTCCTTGCCGGTTCTCTTATCGATCATTTGGATGACCCGGCCGCTCAACTCCGGCGCAACGACAACTCGCAACGCCGCATTCTCTAATGCCGCCACACGATAGGGCCTTATGGACTTGCTGAATTCTTCTTCGTCTTCGGCCAGCGTGGTCCCTTCGTGAAGTTCGGTGATGCCGAATGAGCGGACGTCATTCATGAAACTCTGGAAGCTCTCTTTCAACTGCTCGAGGCGGGCGGGTGCGTACGATCCATCTCGGACCTCGAAGGCTTTCGCGTGCATCAGTCTCACGTAATCGATGGAGAGTCGCGCCTTGCGTACCCTCGTCCTCGTAGCATCATCATCGGCGGCTGTTTCGGCTTCATGGAAAAACTTCATGGACTGTGCAAGAAAGTCCTCCGACAGGTAGGGTGCCCCAGGGTTCGTGTAAATCCACATGTGATGCCCTTTTCCCTGGGGCGCCAGCCTCACCTGCCGGTGAAGCAAGTCGAAGTAGGCCCGCATGGGGCGCGCCGCCTTGCCATAGTACGCAGTCATGAACTCACGGATGATTCCGTTCACATCAACGCTCGAATTCCACAGCAAACGCGCCATCACGTAGCACCGCAGTTCGGCATTTTCTCCACCACCACCTTCGGCATAGTCGCCCTCGAGAAATATGCCTACAACTCCGTGTTTCCGGTACATGGGAATGTCCGCTGCAAGTTCATCGAAGTCCGGAAAGGGAAGCAGGTAGTGTGCGAAATTCGTCACATAGTGCCATATGTAGAGCTGGTTCGTGATCCTAGACCACCCTCGGAGGTGCTCCAGGAAATACGCATCGTCTTGGCAATTTTCGTACGCGTGCGCCTCGCAGGCCCCGATGGGGCAGAGGCGGATGCGAACGTTGGGGAGCGGACGGACTTTCAGCGGAGGAGCTTCCGTGTACCAGTAGGCCAATGTATCGATCAGCTTTTCGGGATGCTCCTTCGCCACTTCCGCGGCGACGGCGTTGACGAAGCGCAGGACGGGGCCCGAGTGAGCCCCGCCTTCTTCCTGCTCGACGCGCCGGCAATTGTCGCACTCGCACCATCCCTCACAGTCATTTTGCGAAACGGAGTAAATGCTCGCCTCGGGATGCTGCTCGACCCATTCCAGGACGGTCTCAATCGCCAGCCGCAGTACATCAGGATTCGTTAGACAGAGCTGTGCGCCCTCGCTTCTCCGTTTGCCGTCCACCAAGGCGTAGTATTCGGGATGATCCTTAAAGTATTTGTCCGGGGGGAGTATCAGGTAAGAGGTGTGAACGAACGGATAGTAGCCGACCTTGCCGCCGGTTGACTCGTCGAGGTTTAAAGAGGACCCATTCATCTTGTTGCGGGCAGCCCAGTCCTTATCAAAAGCTTCCCTGAAGGATGACTCGCGATACTCGAATGCAGGCTTGTGCATTTCATCGAGAGGCTCGAGGGTAAGAGACGACATCTTGGGAATGACGCTCAAATCGCGCGTAAACCACCGGCATCCCAGCTTTTCCAAGAACGTGTAGACGCCGTACATGGTCCCACGCTGCCGGCCTCCCACAATCACGACGTGGTTCCCTTGCGTTCTCAATACAAAGCCCTCAGAGCCGAGTGTCTCGAACGGGATCCTCAATCCAAGCTTCTGAATCAGGTTGCTGTTTCCGACAAGTACCAAATCGCCTTGCGGTTTTTCTGCCTCGGTGACAATCGGCAGGCGAGCGCCCGACATTTCCTGGAGGAATTTCTGTAGCTCTTCCGCGCCGTGCATCTCCGACGGCGAGGCTGTTTCCGAAACGCAAATGGAGTAGGTGGATTTTCCCTGCTTCACAAGGGTGAGAGGTTTTTTCGCGGCATTCATTGGAGCTGAAAGAGCACTGCTCCGGCCTGTAGCCAATCCCACACTGCTCAAGACAGCAGACTTTAGAAACTCCCTCCGACTCTTGTCGTGGTGATCTGGATTTTCCACGGTAGTCCTCCGTTTTAATATTTGATCCATTGCTTGTAATAGACGTATTGCTGGAGCCAGGGCCGTGACCAGGGATTACGGGCGCAGTAGAAGACCGAAATGGCGGATATGAGCAAAAAGGCCAGGGCCATGCCGCGGAACCAGCGGTGAGCGGTTTTTCCCCGCAGCCCCTCCGGCAGCAGCAGCAGCCATAAAGGGATCAACCAGAAAAACCAACGCAGGCCGCAGCACATCCCGCCGTAGTTCCGATTACCGGCGAAGAAAGTATAGAAGACGAGCAACAACAAGGTGAGGAAGGCAGCAAGCGCCGCGAAGGCGTGTAGTGGGCTTCCTCGGGACCGGAGGGAACTCCAGACCCCCATCAGGGTGAAGATGAAAATCGGCGAGAGTGAGAGAATCCCGTGATGTCCGACCAGCATGTGGAACAGGTACACGGGCCAGGGTTCATACATGTTGTCGATTCCCTTGCCGATTTGCCCCGTCGGCTTTCCGCTTGCGGGATCGACC